>ERZ887849.1026-NODE-1026-length-27821-cov-41.383311_pt1 | contig 27821 bp, 26 predicted proteins | sample MGYA00521267_ERZ887849 | MGnify/ENA primary metagenome ERZ887849 (study PRJEB32303, sample SAMEA104408601) | aquatic metagenome | biome: Brackish water; feature: Pelagic; material: water | place: Baltic Sea | collected 2014-06-06T16:11:00 | depth 2,863 m ... | reverse complement strand
ACACTAACACTCTAATTCGTGTACTTCAGTACAATTTTAAAGGGCTGTCCTTGAACTAAGAGAAGTATTAGATAAACCTACTACGCCTCTTTGACCTATGCTTTGTTGTACTGTGGTAGTTTTTATTATTCCTGTTAAATCTGTATATTTAAACACAACATTGCTCGATCCTGATTGTGTTAATACAGACTTTATAACTGTTGGGGATTGATTTATCCCTGCCTGAGTAAACCCATTGGTTACTGAAAAAAGAAAACTAATCACAAGAATCAATTGGCGTTTATACATTCAATGTTTATTAATTTTATAAATTAATTGAACACAAATTTATTGTTATATATTATAATTTCTTTACGTTAAGTAATAAACGGCTGTTTAGAGTAATAAACGGTAATTTAATTTGATAGAACGGTATTTAATTTAATTTAAAAAAAATAGCCTTATATCATCTTCAGAAAAACTAAAATGACATATTTGTTTAATATATTTTATTAAAAAAATAAACAAATTTTAATGTTCAACCTTACTAATTATTAAGGAATCTAAACGGTCGGTCGGAAGTATTTGATAAAATTTTGTTAGGATATTCAAAATGGGGTAAAAAAATCATAGTTTTACAAAAAAAATCATAATATGAAGTTAAAAGCAGGCGTCTTAGGCGCTGGACATCTAGGAAAAATACATCTTAAACTACTTCAGCAATCTGAAAAATATGAACTTACAGGGTTTTATGACCCAGATGCCTCAAACGGAAAAAAAGTAGAAAGTGAATTTGGCTACACCTTTTTCAATTCCTTAGAAGCGCTTATAGATGCTGTAGATGTGGTTGATATTGTAACCCCTACGCTTTCTCATTTTACATGTGCCATCAAAGCCATCACCAAAGGCAAACATATTTTTATTGAAAAACCAATCACCAATACTGTTGAAGAAGCCGAACAAATTCGTTTGTTGGTTTCTGAAAACAACCTCAGAGGTCAGGTTGGACATGTAGAACGTTTTAACCCCGCATTTAAAGCCGTTAAAAACGATATTCAATCTCCTATGTTTATTGAAACCCATCGTTTGGCCGAATTTAATCCCCGTGGAACCGATGTTCCTGTTGTGTTAGATTTAATGATTCATGATATTGATATTATATTAAGTGTTGTAAAATCACCTGTCAAAAACATTACGGCTAGTGGTGTGTCTGTAATTAGTGAAACTCCTGACATTGCAAATGCACGAATTGAGTTTGAAAATGGATGTGTTGCCAACCTAACGTCGAGTCGTATTTCGATGAAGAACATGCGTAAAAGTCGCTTTTTTCAAAAAGATGCATATATCAGTATTGACTTTTTAGAAAAGGAAGTAGAAGTAGTAAAAATGAAAGATGCTCCAGAATCACCAGGTGATTTTGATATGATATTACAAAATGCTGAAGGTCTTAAAAAACAAATCTATTTTGAAAACCCAGAAATCGAACCTAATAATGCCATTTTAGACGAACTAGAAAGTTTTGCTGACGCCATTAATAATAAGACAAAACCAGTTGTAACACTCAGAGATGGAACGGAGGCACTCAGAGTTGCATATCAAATTATAAATTGTTTTTAGGACTTAAAAAAAATAGAGACAGATGAAAAATATTGCAGTTATTGGAGCAGGAACTATGGGAAATGGAATCGCTCATACCTTTGCGCAGGCAGATTTTAAAGTTCAATTAATAGATATCAACGAAACAGCGCTTACCAAAGCGATTGCAACAATTACTAAAAATTTAGATCGTTTAGTTGCTAAAGATAAAATAGACGAAACTAAAAAAACTGAAACATTAGCGAATATTTCAACCTTTACAAGTATTACAGAAGGAGTAGAATATGCTAGTCTGGTTGTGGAAGCCGCTACAGAAAATGTGGATTTGAAACTAAAAATATTTAAACAATTAGACCAGGCATGTCCAGAAGATACCATACTTGCCACAAATACCTCGTCTATATCCATTACGCAAATCGCTGCACATACCTCTAGACCAGATCGTGTCATTGGAATGCATTTTATGAACCCAGTTCCAATCATGAAATTAGTAGAAATTATTAAAGGTTATAGTACCTCCAAAGAAGTTGAAGAATTCATTATAAATCTCACAACTAAAATTCAAAAAACTCCAGTTATTGTGAATGATTACCCTGGATTTGTTGCCAATAGGATTTTAATGCCCATGATTAATGAAGCTATCGAAACGTTATTTACAGGAGTTGCGGGAGTTCAAGAGATTGATACGATTATGAAACTTGGAATGAGCCATCCGATGGGACCTCTAGAGTTAGCGGATTTTATCGGACTCGATGTTTGTTTGTCAATCATGGAAGTGATGCATAACGGTTTTAAAAACCCTAAATATGCTCCAAACCCACTTTTAGTAAATATGGTACGCGCTGGAAAGTATGGCGTTAAATCTGGAGAAGGCTTTTACGATTATTCAAAAGAACGTAAGGCCGTTTCTGTTGCCACTCATTTTTCTTAAATTTATTTCAAATTTATCACTGAAAATCAATGGCAAAAATCAATCCTTTTCAAGCGGTTCGTCCTACAAAAAAATACGCTGAAAGTTTTAGTTCTAGATCTTATAAAACGTATTCAAAAAAAGAACTAAACAAAGAATTAAAAGAAAATCCAAATTCTTTTTTGAGCATTATAAACATCAAAAAAGACCCCTTTTTTTCTTCTGAAAAATCAAAGCGGTATGAGTTAGTAAAAAAACGATTTGAAGCGTTTAAAGCCTCAAACATATTAAGTAAAGACGCTGTTCCCTCCTATTATATTTATGAAACTCTACAAGCTAACGGACACTTTTTTTGTGGGGTCATCGCAACGGCCAGTGTGGAAGATTATGATGCTCAAATCATCAAAAAACACGAAGCTACAATTGCAAAACGTGAAACAACTTTTAAAAATTATTTAAAAACAGTTCGGTTCAATGCAGCACCTGTACTGCTTACTTATAAAGACGATCAAACCATGGAAAATAACATTCAAAATGCCAAAAAAAAAGCATCAGAGTTTAATTCCTGGACAACTGAAAATGAAACCCATAAACTTTGGTGTGTTGATGATCAAGAATCTGTGCAGTGCATTCATAACGCGTTTCAAAACGTTTCTGTGCTTTACATCGCTGATGGACATCACCGTTCCTCATCTTCGGCACTTTTAGCACGCGAACTAAAATCCGAAAAACACACAACTACTGATGCTTCTTACAATTATTTTTTAAGCTATTTAATTCCAGAAGGCCAACTCAAAATATACGACTACAACAGAGTGATTTCTGACTTAAACGGTTTAAGCAGCAAAACATTTTTGGAAAAAATTAGTGTAGATTTTGAGATCGAAAATAAAGGTTCGGAACCTTACAAAAGCTCCAAACGACAAGAAATTTCCATGTATTTAGAGGGTGTATTTTATTCCTTATCTTTACGTGCAACAAAACAAAATAATCAATCTTCTATCGATCAACTTGACGCATATATTTTACAAACACATCTGCTAGAACCAATATTAGGAATTACAAACGTTCGTACAAACTCTCGTATTGGATATATTTATGGAGCTGATAGTTTAGAGCAAATTAAAGCTACGGTAGATTGCGGAAATCATAGGGTTGGATTTGGGTTGTTTCCTATTGAAGTCAGAGAATTAATGGATATTGCGGATTCGAATGCTGTCATGCCCCCAAAAAGTACCTACATTTATCCAAAATTAAGAAGTGGAATCACTATATACGAGTTTTAAGTATGCCTATAAAGTCAAATTTAACTAAAATTCAATCACAACTTCCGAGTCACGTGACCTTGGTTGCGGTTTCTAAAACAAAACCTGTAAATGACTTAATGGAAGCCTATTCATCTGGTCAACGTATTTTTGGAGAGAATAAAATTCAAGAGATGGTAGATAAGCACCATCAAATGCCCAAAGATGTTCAGTGGCATATGATTGGAAATATACAGCGAAATAAAGTTAAATACATGGCTTCTTTTGTGGATTTAATTCATGGGGTGGACTCCGAAAAATTACTCAACGAAATTAATAAACAAGCCGAAAAACACCAGCGTACAATAAACTGTCTCTTACAAATAAAAATTGCGCAGGAAGACACCAAGTTTGGTATGACTTCAGAAGCTGCACATACACTGTTGGCTTCGGATCATTTTAAAACTTTAAAAAACATAGCAATTGTAGGTTTGATGGGAATGGCTAGTTTTACAGAAGATACTGCTCAAATCAAAGAAGAATTTACAGGATTAAAAAATACATTTAATAGCTTAAAAAAAACAAACCCATCGCTCGAAATTATATCTATGGGAATGAGTGGCGACTATCCTTTGGCTATTGATTGTGGAAGTACGATGATTCGTGTAGGAAGTCGTATCTTTGGTTTCAGAAATTATGCCACTTAAAACAGCACTATCTACGCAGTCTTAGACATAGAAACCACTGGAGGTAAATTTAACGAAGAAGGTATTACAGAAATTGCCATCTATAAATTTGACGGTCATAAAATTGTAGATCAATTTATCAGCCTAATCAACCCCGAACGCGACATCCAACCGTTTGTGGTGAATCTTACAGGAATCAATAGCAAAATGTTGCGCTCTGCACCCAAGTTTTACGAAGTTGCCAAACGCATTGTAGAAATTACTGAAGATTGTATTCTGGTCGCTCATAATGCTCAGTTTGATTATCGAATTTTAACAACGGAGTTTAGACGACTTGGGTTTGATTTTGAACGCGAAAATTTATGTACTGTCGAACTTTCTAAAAAATTAATTCCTGACCTTCCCTCCTACAGTTTAGGAAAACTTGTAAGATCTTTAGGAATTCCTGTAAGCGATCGGCACCGCGCAGCTGGAGATGCGACCGCAACCGTCAAACTTTTTAAGATGCTTCTTGACAAAGATGTGGAGAAAACAATTATCAAGGCCGCAATTCGTTTGGATCCTAAACATCAAATGGAACCGAAACTAATCGATATTATTTCTAAACTTCCCTCAGTTACAGGCGTCTATTATATCCATAAAGCCGATGGAGAGATTATTTACATTGGCAAAAGTAAAAACATTAAAAGTCGCATCAACCAGCACTTCACAGGTCAAACACCAAAATCAAAAAAAATACAACTCGAAGTTGCTACGGTGACTTATGACGAAACAGGCAGTGAATTGGTAGCTCTTCTCAAGGAAAGTGAAGAAATCAAACGCAACAAACCCAAATTTAATCGTGCACTTCGTCGTACAATTTTTACGCATGGTTTATTTAGTTTTAGGGATGCTGAAGGATACATCAATTTAAAAATTGAAAAAATAAAAGGCAACCAAAAACCAATCACAACGTTTTCGAATCATGAAAGTGGAAAGAGTTTTATGAACAAAATCGTTGACAAAAATCAATTGTGCCAAAAACTTTGTGGCCTCTATAAAACAGCAAACTCCTGTTTTGGGTACGATATTAAAAGTTGTGCTGGAGCTTGTATTTCAGAAGAACCTACAGAAACCTATAATAAAAGAGTTTTAAATGTAATTGAATCTCACACATTTAAAGATCAAAATATGATTCTTATCGACTTCGGTCGTGCCGTCGATGAACGCAGTGCCGTTTTGATAGAAAATGGCGTTTTTAGAGGGTATGCCTATTTTAATTTAAATTTTCAAATTCATACAACTGCGGTGCTCAAATCGATTTTAACCCCAATGGAACACAATAAAGATGCACAACATATCATTCAAAGTTTTATGCGACGTCACAAAAGATTAAAAATAATTAAACTTGAAGATTAATCTTTTTTAGTATTTTTGAGTTATGTCAAAATCAAATCGTTCTGAAAATTGGAGAAAAAAAATTCATGATATTATTTATGAAGCGGACACTCCTTCAGGAAAGCTGTTTGATGTATTTCTTTTAATAGTTATTCTCATAAGCATTCTGCTTGTGATGCTAGAAAGTGTCGAAAGTATTGAATCTGAATATGCCGCAATTCTAAACATTTCTGAATGGGTTATTACAATTTTATTCAGTATAGAATATATCCTTCGGATTATTTCTGTTAAAAATCCAAAAACTTATATCTTTAGTTTTTATGGAATTATCGATTTACTATCGACCATTCCAAAATATATTTCGCTATTTGTTTTAGGAACACATTCATTAATCGCTATAAGAGCCTTGCGATTGTTGCGTGTATTTAGAATTTTAAAACTCACCCGTTTCATTGGTGAAAGTGCTAATTTTGGAAAAGCATTGAAACGAAGTCGAGCAAAAATAGCTGTATTTCTTTCGTTTGTTATTGTGCTGTGTGTCATTTTAGGAACCGTTATGTATTTGGTAGAAAGTGAACAAGACAGCGGTTTTACAAGCATTCCGCGAAGTGTGTATTGGGCTATCGTGACACTGACTACTGTTGGCTATGGAGATATTGCACCTATGACTGCTTTGGGACAATTTATAGCCTCTTTAATCATGATTCTGGGGTATGGAATTATAGCAGTTCCCACAGGAATTGTGACTTCCGAAATGACCAGATCAGAAAAAAAACTGATACCAAACAACACACAAGCATGTACAAATTGTAATGAAGCGTATCACCAAGATAATGCCGAATACTGTCACAAATGCGGTCATAAATTTGGTGATGAATAATTATCTTATTTCGATTGTAGGCCCTACGGGTATCGGAAAAACAGCCCTTAGTTTAAAGTTGGCTTCCCATTTTAATACGGAAATTATTTCTGCAGATTCACGTCAGTTTTACAAAGAAATTCCAATAGGAACTGCAGCACCCAACCCCGAAGAATTGTCTATTGCACCACATCATTTCATTCATCACAAATCAATTAAGGAGTCATATAGTGTAGGGGATTTTGAAAAAGATGCTATTGAAAAACTGAAATTGCTGCATTCATCAAAAGCTGTGGTGGTCATGGTTGGTGGCTCTGGACTGTATGTCAATGCAGTGCTTAAAGGTTTTGACGAATTTCCGTTCATTGCAACCGACATAAGAAAACAACTCAACTCAGAATTAGAATCTGAAGGCTTGGAGGTTCTGCAGCGAGAATTAAAGCGTTTAGACCCAAAAAGCTACGAGAGCATTGCACTCAAAAACCCTCATCGAGTCATACGTGCACTTGAGATTTGTAGAGGCACAGGACTGCCATATTCCTCTTTTTTAAACAAACCTAAAGCACAACGAGATTTTAAAACGATTTCGATTGGCCTCAAAGCCGAACGGGATTTGATGTATGAGCGCATTAACAAAAGAGTGGATGCTATGATTGAAAAAGGGTTGTTGGAAGAAGTCAAAGCTGTATTGAAACACAGAGACTACAATGCCCTAAACACAGTGGGGTACAAAGAATTGTTTCATTATTTTGATGGACAGTATACCTTAGATTTTGCAATCTCAGAGATTAAAAAGAACAGCCGTCGTTTTGCCAAACGTCAGATGACCTGGTTTCAAAAAGACTCCCTAACAAAGTGGTTTGAATATGATACCGATGTTCAAAATATTTTAGAGCACATCAAAATAGAAATGAAAAAAACCAGCTGAAAACTGGTTTTTAGACTTTTATTTATTTACAACCAATCGGAAGCCTTCGCCATGAATATTTAGGATTTCCACTTTGGGATCTTGCTTCAAATACTTTCTTAATTTGGCAATATAAACATCCATACTTCGAGAAGTAAAGTAATTATCGTCTCTCCATATTTTGGTTAATGCAATTTCGCGCGGCATCAAATCGTCTTCATGTAAAATTAACAACCGTAGTAATTCATTTTCTTTAGGAGACAACTTGGCTGGCTTTTCATCTTTAAAAGTTAGAAATCTTAACTTTGAATTCAGACTGAAATCGCCAATGGTAAATTCAAATTGTTTGCTATCCGCAAGTGTATCTACTGTTTTTCGCTGAATGATGGCTTGAATTTTCATTAAAAGAACTTCACTGTCAAAAGGTTTGTTTAGGTAATCATCGGCACCTACTTTATATCCTTTTAAAACATCTTCTTTCAATGCTTTGGCGGTGAGAAAAATAATTGGAATTTCTGTGTTTTTTTCGCGAATTTCTTTGGCAAGTGTAAACCCATCTTTATAGGGCATCATTACATCTAAAATACACAAATGATAATCCGATTTTTTGAATTTCTCAAAGCCTTCCATCCCATTTTTGGCATGAACAACTTCATAACCATTGAGGGATAAATACTCTTTTAAGACGGTTCCAAAATTTGGATCATCTTCGACTAGTAATATTTTTTTTAAATTTTCTTCCATGATGTTATGCTATTAGTGGTAATTTTATAGTAAATGTACTTCCTCTGCCTTTTTCACTATCGACAGTAACAGTTCCTTGATGATTCTCTACAATTCGTTTGACATTTGCCAAGCCCAATCCATGCCCTTTAACGTTGTGTACATTTCCTGTATATTCTCTATAAAACTCTTCAAATATACGTTTTTGTACGGCTTTATTCATCCCCTGCCCTTGATCTTTAATGCTTAACAAAATATTGTTGCCCACATTTTCTGTGATCACATCAATTTTTGGAGCTTCGGGAGAGTATTTTATGGCGTTGTCTAAAATGTTTACAATCACATTTGTAAAATAGGTTTCATTTGCCAATATAGATGTTTGAGAGGCATTAAAATGAGTTTTGATATACCCTTTTCTGTCCTCAACAATAAGCTCCACGTGTGTAATCGCGTCCTCAATTAAGTCGTGCAATTTTAGGCGGTCTTTGCTTATGTTGAGTTGTTTTTTTTGAAGCTGAGAAATTCGCAATACGTTTTCAACTTGTGCATTCATGCGTTTGTTTTCATCTTTTATCATTTGAAGGTAGCGTCTTACCTTTTCTTGATCATTGATTATTTTTGGATTTTTAATAGCATCCAATGCCAAGTTAATCGTGGCAATCGGTGTTTTAAACTCATGTGTCATATTATTAATGAAATCAGATTTCATAAGAGATATTTTTCGCTGTTTGATCAATTGATACAAAGCACTTGTATATGCGATAATAATAATTAGAGTAAATAATACCGACAACAATGTAATGCCTATAATGGAAGAAATAATGAATTTTTTGCGTTCTGGAAAATTAATATAAAGTGTAAAGTCACTCTCGTCATTGTCATCTAAAAAAATTGGAGCCCCCATGGTAGGAACCAGTGATTGATCGAAATTTTCAGATTGAATTTTGGTGCCAATGTCATTATGAAAAATCGCAAACTCAAAACCAATATCAATATTGTCTTCTCTTAATTTTTTGACCAGTAATTTTTGGATTCCATCAGATGAAACACGTTGATGAATTGGGGTATTTTTAATTTCTGTTTTGTATTGGGCTTCAAAAGTAGCTTTTTGCAATTTATCCATATTCAGGATTTTTTCAAAAGACTGCTCTGTATTGGAAACTAAATCGCCACCAAAATTATTATTATCATAAATTTTGGTAGTGGTTTTCCCTTTAAAGCTGCTCAATCCTAGGCTGTCTATGTTAAAATCTATAAGTGATGGCACTTTAAAATTCTCTTCTAAAATTCCTGTATTGTAAACAATAATCTGATTTGTATTATTGTCTTGTTTGTAAACGGTAATGTTACGGATGGCGGTGGTATCGGGTTCTTTTCCTTCCGAGATTATTTTATTGAGTGCGTTGACATATTTTTTGTATTCTAACGTAGCAACTTGATTGGTCGTATAGGTCAATGCTTTTTTTACATTAAAAGCAAACTGTTCTTCTTTTGTTTCAAGTGAATTATTGATATAATAGGCTTGAACAAAAATAATTCCGATAAGAGACAAACTCATCAGAATAACCAAAAATGTAAACAGTTTTTTATTCATCAATCAAAATTAAGATATTAAATACTGTTAAAATCGCTTTTAACCTCAACTTAACATAAATGTTAAATTTTTAATGATTATTTATTAAATTCATTATTTTGTTGTGAATTAATATTGAATTACTCTCTATCTCTAACAATGTAGTGTTATTAATAACAAAATTCGATTGAATTATTTTTTCCGAATCGGGCAATTGTTTGTCAATAATAGCCTGTACCTCTTTTTTTGTTTTTTGATCCCTCTCCATCACCCGCTGAATGCGTATTTCTAAAGGCGCTGTAATTGTGATAATAAAATCAAAAAGGTGTTGAGATTTAGTTTCAAAGAGAATCGCTACTTCTTTGATTATATAAGGCGCATTTTGTTGGGAAAACCACTGCTCAAAATGAGTGGCTACTTTTGGGTGCACAATGGCGTTTATTTTTTCTAACAACACCGCATCCTCAAAAACTTTAGAAGCAATAAAAGAACGGTTCAATTGACCATCTGTATAACACTCCTTTCCAAGCAGTTGAATTAATTCTTGTTTAATAACTTCCGAACTTTGCATCAATAATTTGGCTTCCTCATCAGAATTATAGACTGGAACACCCAACGATTTAAAAATCTTAGCTACGGTGGTCTTTCCACTGCCTATACCCCCAGTAAGTCCAACAATTTTAGTCATTTTTAGGAAGGATTACATATTCAAAATCGGTGGGCTTTAATTTGGCAGATTTCACTGTTGTAGGTTGTTTTACCAATACCGGATTTAAATACCTGTTTTCAGTTGACAAGGTATTAAAATCACATTCAACAGAAAAATGACTGGCATCAATACTGCTATAAGCTTTTAGGGACGCATAAAAAATGACTGGTATTTCTTTAGGGAAAAAATTAAGCGTGAGCTTATCAGGCACATTCAAAATAGTGACGGGTACATTGACACTGCCTTCCGTAAATTTATCTACCTCGCCTTTGATTGAAACCACTTGATCAGAATAGGTAATCTGCTTGGACGTATTTGGAATATTCAAAGCAACAAACCTCTCAACATTGGAGTTAATATCTGTTAAATATAAGGTTTTGGTTTGTATTTCAGAGATTGTTTTTAGGAGAGATTCTGGACCAATAAGGGTGATGGAATCAGGGACAGATTGAAATGAATTGACCAAATCAAATCCCAATGCAAAGCTCGAATTTACAGAAACCTGAACCGGAATTTTTTTAACAAACTGACGGTCATATTGAAACAAAAGAGTGTCGGGATTGATTGATTTCACAGCTATTTTTGAGTCAAAATGATTGATTATTTTTTCGAGTTGACTTCGTTCGTCCCAAATATAATGGGATTTATCTTTGTTTAGCTGCGAAAAATCAACATCAATAATCCGTGCTTCTACATAATACTTTAGGAGTTCAAACCCTTTTCCTGAAATTGTTACATTGATTGTTTTTGCTTTCTTTGAGACCATTACTTCGTTGGACTCTAACTGTGTGGGTTGCAACTCAAATTGGAGGGTTTGTGTATAGGTATTAGACAACTTAACAAGAAGTGAAATGAGAAACGACAAAAATAAAAACAACATAAACACATTTAACCGCTTGCCTTGTACTCTATTGGGTTTTATATTTTTATTTTTTTTAATCATTGGCTCTAAAAAATAACTTGGGAAACAATTGCATCTCATTTTTAGAGGAAAGTCCCAATTTTAGGGTTGCTTTGAGAAATCCAAATCCATATCCAAAAAACTGAATGACAATGGCAGGAAGGACTAAAAAAGCGACGATGATATTATTTGTAGTGCGAAACGCTCCTATCATAGCGGCTAAAAAATACAGACCATAAACAACTAAAAACCAGTGAAACCCTAGGATAGATAAGACACTGCTAAGCATTAACCCTAGAGAAAAAACGGCTGGAAACCAATAGGTCAAACGTTTGGATTGTGGGTGCCATTTATTAAGAATTGGGCGTGCTTGCCCAAATTTATTGACTTGTGTATAAAAACTTTCTAAAGTAATTCGGCGTTTGTGAAATACAAATGCTTCGGGGATGAAGTGCAAGCGGTAACCCATTTCTTTGAGTCGAATGGATAAATCAGGGTCTTCTCCAGGGTGTATACGTCCAAACCCTCCTGTTGCTTGAAAGGCTTCTTTTGAAATTCCCATATTAAAACTTCGGGGTTCGTAATTTTCAATGGGAATTTTACCCCCTCGAATCCCAGCCGTAGTCATATACGAAGTCATTGAAAAATTAATTGCTTTTTGGAATTCTGTAAAGCTGTCTTTGGCGGCATCGGGTCCTCCAAAGCCATCGACATAGTGGCTATCTAGTTTAGAAATTACTGCTTCTAAATACTTAGGTGGTAGAATACAATCCGAATCTAAAATAATAAAATAACGGCCTTTGGCACGTTCCATACCATAGTTTCTAGAATGACCAGGTCCGGAGTTTTCTTTGGCGTAATAGCTTATTTTAAGAAGCTCTTGAAAATGATCGACAATCAGTTTTGAGTCTAAAGTAGAGCCGTCTTCAACGATGACAATTTCAAATGTCTTAGGGGATTCTAAGGCACAAAAACTTTCTAGAAGTTCTCTAATTTCTTCAGGTCGGTTAAAAACAGGTATGATAAACGAAAAATCACTTGCAATCATAGACACAAAGTTACATAAAGAGATTGAATTGAAGTGAGAAGTAAGGTTATAAAAAAAGGCTCACTAAAATATCGGATTCATGCTTTTGTTGTATCTATTTTATTTTACTCATCACCCGTAAAGGCATCCATGACAGCGTCACTGACACCCATATTGCTAAAACCACCATCGTTAAATAAGTTTTGGAGGGTGACGCGTTTGGTTAAATCGCTAAACAGGGAAACGGTATAATTGGCACAATCCAGAGCAGTTGCATTTCCTAATGGCGACATTTTTTCGGCATAGGCAATAAATCCATCAAATCCTTTCACGCCTTTACCAGCAGTGGTTGGGGTTGGTGATTGAGAAATGGTATTAACCCGTACGTTTTTGTCGCGTCCAAAGAAATAGCCAAAACTTCTGGCAATACTTTCTAAATAGGCTTTGTTATCAGCCATATCGTTATAATCTGGAAATACACGTTGTGCTGCCATATAAGTTAGGGCCACAATACTCCCCCATTCGTTCATCGCATCATTTTTGTAAAGCGTTTGCATGACTTTATGAAAAGACATCGCAGAAACATCGGTTCCTTTTTGAGTCCAGTCATATTTTTGATCGGTATAAGCGCGTCCCTTTCTTACATTAATGGACATTCCAATAGAGTGCAATACAAAATCAATTTTGCCACCTAAAATCTCCATAGATTGTTTGACTAAATTTTCTAAATCTTCCTCAGAAGTTGCGTCAGCTGCAATTACTTGAGACCCTGTTTTTTCAGCCAATTCATTTATTTGACCCATACGCATGGCGATAGGTGCATTGGACAATACAAAGGTACCACCTTCTTCATGCACACGCTCAGCTGTAATCCATGCAATTGAATTAGGATCCAAGGCTCCAAAAATAATTCCGCGTTTTCCTTTTAGTAAATTGTAAGACATAATTATGTATTTAAGTGTCGGTTTTTATTTAATTTCTGGGGCAAATATAACATTAATTCAATAACTGATTTGCATGGGCGATTGCCGAATCAGATAATTTTTTTCCTCCGAGCATTTGTGCAAGTTCCTCAACCCGCTCTTGTGCTGTTAGTTTTTTAAGAGATGTTACTGTAGTATTTTGTGTATCTTGTTTATATACCTTGAAGTGCGACTGCCCTTTGGCTGCAATTTGTGGCAAATGTGTAATTGAGAACACCTGCATATCCGCGCTCATTTGACTCATAATATCGCCCATCTTATGTGCAATTTCACCTGATACGCCAGTGTCAATTTCGTCAAACATAATAGTTGGCAATTGCTGGTATTTGGATAAAACCGATTTGATTGCCAACATAATTCGTGACAACTCCCCGCCAGACGCTGCTTTTTTTAGCGGCAAAAACTGCCCTCCTTTATTGGCAGTGAATAAAAATTCTAACTGATCTTTTCCATTGTATAAATAGGAATCTGATGGATTTAACACCAATTTGAATCGTGCATTTGGCATTCCCAAATCTGTCAGAATTGTTTCTAATTGCTGTACTAAATCAGGGAGAACTTGTTGGCGTTGTTTGTGGAGTACTTCCGCTTGTGTGTCGAGCTGTTTTACAACCGATTTTAGAGTGTGTTCAAGTGTGATAATCGCATCGTCTAAAGAAGCTAAATTGTCTAATTGGGTGGTTAAATCGGACTGGATCTCAATAAGTGCTTCGATCGTATTAACAGCATGCTTTGAAAACAAATTATGTACGGTTTGAAGTTTTGCATCAATTTCATTGAGGCGTGTTGGATTGACTTCTAGCTTGGATTGTTCGGATTCAATTTCATTAAACACATCGTCCAGTTCAATAACGATACTTTGGATACGTTCCGATAAAGGAGCATACACAGATGCGATTTCGGATAGTTTATGAAATATTTGTTTGAGAGTTCTGAGATTAGAGGCAACACCCAAGTCTTCGGTGTTTATAATTTGAGTGGCCAGGGCAAGTTCTGTCTGAATAGACTCTACGTTATTCAGTGTATTGTATTCGTTTTCTAAAGCTTCTAAATCGATTGCTTTGAGGTTTGCTTCCGTTAATTCATTTAATAAAAAAGTCTGATAGTCTTGTTCTTTTTCAGATTGTATTTTGGATGTGATTAATTCAGTGCGTTGTTTTTGAGCTGATTTGTAAGATTTCAATAGCTCTTGGTAGGTCTGAACGTTTGTAGTGTTATTAGCCAAGGCATCAATGATTTGAAATTGAAAATCATCGTGGGTCAATTCTTGGGTTTGTTGTTGGGAATGGATATCAATCAATTGCCCTCCGAGTTCCGCCAAGGTTGTAAGGTTTACTGGGGTATCGTTTATGAATGCTCTTGACTTTCCCGAAGGTAATATTTCTCTTCTTAAAATAGTGAAGGGTTCAAAATCGAGATCATGCTCCTCAAAAAATGATTTGAGATTAAAATTTTCGATATTAAATGTTGCTTCAATACTACATTTTTTATTGGGGTCATTGATGTTTGATAAATCGGCACGCTTTCCAAGTACAAGTGCCAACCCCCCTAATAAAATAGATTTACCTGCGCCCGTTTCCCCAGTAATACTGGTAAAACCAGAATCAAACTGAACCTGAAGGCTGTCAATTAGGGCGTAATTTTTAATGGATAAGTTTGAAAGCAAGAGTTCTATTTATTTTTAGGAACAAGATAAACTAATTTGAAAATAAATCGAAAAAAATTAAAATTTTATATTCCGCCACTTCCTAGAATACATCGGAGCAACCCTATTGAGTGACGAAACTAAATTGGTAATTTCCATAGGAGGTCCATCTATAAAAAGGTCCGTAATCTCATCTGCTTTAGCATCAAAAAAGACACGAACCAAAAAGGAGTTTGGTCGACTTTTGTGTAAACTCTCAAACTGCGTTAAAGCATTAGCAACGGCAATTTTACCTTCTTTTATATCCTTTGCCATAAGGTCCATTCCTTGAAGGTGGTAGGCAAACAATACGGAACGAAATTCTTTGAAAGTTGGCGACAATATATTGGTGATTAATACATTCCGAGTTTGATCGCTTCCTGAAGGGGGTGCCCATCCTTTGGAATTGGTTTGTTGAGAATAATTGACAATATCGCGTGCTTGTTTGTAATAAGCATCTCCTCCATTAAGCTCAAACGTATCGGCATCCATTCCAAGAATCATATAAACATGAAATGCAATGACAGATATTAAGTTTGACTCAAATTGATTGGCACTAAAATTTAAGTTTTGATATTCTAAATACTTAAAATTAAAATCTTTGTCGTTAAAGTTGTAAACCGTACTTGTATAAGATGAATTGTGAATCGGGCGTGCCGATTGAACTTGAATAGACGCTTGAAAGGTGTCGGTTTGGTAATCTTGAACGGTGATGATCATGCTGCATTGAATGCGTTCATGGGTTTTAAATGTTTTGGATGTCCAACGGGTGTTATTTACAAACTCATTGAGCTGTTTTTCGAGAGTTTTAAATACCTGAACATTCTCATTACCGGTTTGTTGTGCATTGACAACTACTGCGCAATTCAGCTCTTGCGAACTTCCGTATATTGAAGTGAAAATAGCGACTAAAAGACAAAATCTACGCATCGATTTGTTTTAAAAGTTCATTCATGATATCAATTGCCACATCGGCTTTAGATTTTAAAGGGAATTCGGTTTGGACCAATTGTTTATCAATGAGGGTAATTTTATTTGTAGTTCCTCCAAATCCAGCTCCTTGATCATTTAACGAATTTAATACAATTAAATCTAAATTTTTAGATTTTAACTTTTTTATCGCATTGTCAACTTCGTTATTGGTTTCTAATGCGAACCCAACAAGAAGTTGGTGGGATTTAATAGTTCCAAGAGATGCCAAAATATCTTTTGTTTTTTCTAATTCTAGAGATAACGTTTGGGAGTCCTTTTTTATTTTGGAGGTGGCTGTTTTTTTCGGTTTGTAATCTGCTACGGCAGCAGAGAGGATTGCGATGTCAGCAGATTTAAAATAGGCATGTACTTGTGAATACATTTCTTCGGCACTCACCACCGGAATGGTTTTGATACGGGAATGATCTGTTTTGTAGTGTGTGGGACCTGTAATATACAGCACATCTGCTCCCAGTTGTGCTGCATGGTTGGCAATTTCAAACCCCATAAGTCCACTCGAATGGTTCCCAATAAAACGAACGGGATCAATAGCTTCGTAGGTGGGACCAGCAGTGATTAAGACGGTTTTTCCGTACAAAGGCATTGACTGTAACATGTGAGCCTCTATATGATTTAAAATAGCTTCAGGTTCTGCCATTCTTCCTTCGCCTACCAACCCACTTGCCAGTTCACCAGATGTTGCTGGAATCATAGTATTTCCAAAGGATTGAAGGGTTTCTAAGGAGGCTTTTGTGGATGGATGTTTGAACATATCCAAATCCATAGCGGGAGCAAAATAGACGGGACATTTGGCAGAAAGATAGGTTGCTACCAGGAAGTTGTCACTGCTTCCAGCTGCCATTTTAGATAGTGTGTTTGCCGTAGCTGGGGCGATCACAAATAAATCGGCCCAGAGGCCTAAATCAACATGATTATTCCAAACAGCATTGTCATCGGTTTCTTTAGTAAAGGACGAGATGACGGGATTTTTAGAAAGGGTTGAAAGTGTAAGCGGGGTAATAAAATCTTTCGCAGCTGGGGTCATTATAACTTTGACCTCGGCACCAGCTTTGATAAACAACCTTACAAGGGATGCTGTTTTGTACGCAGCAATACCGGCAGTAATTCCTAGAAGAATATGTTTACTGCGTAAAATTGACATCTTTTAATTGTCTTCAGAATCCTCTTCTACACTACGGTAGTAGATTTTTTCATTTAACCATTCTTGAACGGCTAAAGCGTGTGGTTTTGGAAGACGCTCATAAAACTTAGAGACTTCTATTTGCTCTTTGTTTTCAAAAACTTCTTCTAAGCTGTCGTTAAAAGTTGCAAATTCTTCTAGTTTATCAATCAATTCTCTTCTGATATCCGTATTGATTTGCTCAGCTCTACGGGAAATTACAGAAATTGCTTCGTAGATGTTTTCTGTTTGCGCATCAACTTTGTTACGGTCGTACGTTTCTGTATTAACGGGTGCATTTACTTTTTTTAAGTCCATAATGAATATTAACTTTTAGTCGTTGTTGAATTAGTTTGAATTGATTTTAAGGCTTCGTACATGGCTTGAATTTCTTCGTTGTTTTGAGTTTCTGGAAACACATACAAGAGGGAGTTGTAAAAGGTTAATGCTTTTTCAACACGCTCTGTTTGTTTCCATTTCACACTATTCATAGCCAGTTTGTAGGCGGAATCAAATTTATAATACATGGCTTGTTCTTTGAAAGATGAGCCAGGGAATTCAATTAAAAAATTATCTAAGGCAGTTATTGCAGAATTATAATCTCGGTGAAAAGGCCCTGTTTGGTTGTATTGCAAAGCGATGTTAAACGCTTTTTTTTCAAGTTTATAATCTAGTTCTCTTACCAGTGCACTTGCTTCATTCAAATATTCTGACAAGGGGTAGGTGTTGATAAAGGTTTGAAGTTTATCGATTGCATCTACTGTTTCCGTTTGGTCTTTAGAAAATAATGGAGAAATGTTGTAATAACTTTTAGCGGCTAAAAAGGCCATTTCTTGTATTTTTTCACTTTTGGGATATGCGCTCACAAAACGCTCCATTTGGTAGTTGGCTGTATAATAGTCTTTGGTTTCGTAAAATGTTTTACAGTACATATACATCAATTTCTGTGCTTGTGGTTTCCCTCTATACTTGGGAACAATTTGGGTAAATATGCGGTTTGCTTTAGCAAACTTACCTTCTTCAAATAGTTCTGTTCCTAATTTAAACTTCGCAGCCATATCTTCATTTTTTAAAACTCTCTGATATTCACTACAGGAGTTCAGTGAAAATATTATAATTAAGATGTAAATAAAATTCTTCATAAATATATTGAGAATGAGGGCAAAATTACGGATTTATAACGGATTTAAAAAACTATTATTTTAGCTAAGTTAATAGGTTTGTATTTCCACACTTAAGGTTTAGGTAATCTTTAACTAAAACGCTGCAATAAAAGCTAATATTTTAGCCTGTAATGCTTCTGTTGCAGGAACAAGTGGCAAACGCACCGTATCTTTACAATAGCCTTTGGTTTTCAAAACTGCTTTAATTCCAGCAGGATTATTTTCTTCAAAAATTAAATTAATTATAGGCATCAAACGCGCTTCTAACTTACGAGAATCTTCTGCATTCCCTTGCAGTCCTAATTGAATCATTTTTGAGAATTCTTTTGGAAAGGCTTGGCCAATAACTGAAATGACTCCAGAGCCACCCGCTAAGGTAACGCCTAATACTAAGTCATCATCTCCAGAGATTACTAAGAAGTCAGTTGGTTTCTGTTTTATTAGTTCTAAATATTGATCCATGTTATTTCCAGCTTCTTTTACAGCTACGATGGATTCAAAGTCATTAGCGAGTCGCAAAACTGTAGAAGGTTCAACATTTTTTGCCGTTCGACCTGGTACATTGTATAAAATTACAGGAATCGTAGAAGCTTCTGCGATGGCTTTAAAATGCTGATAAAACCCCTCTTGAGTTGGCTTGTTATAGTATGGCGCTACAGACAAAATAGCTGTAAACGGCGACAGGTCTGTGGATTTTAACTCCTCAACTACTGCTGCAGTATTGTTTCCACCAATTCCAATTACTAAAGGCACACGACCTTTATTCGCTTCGATAATTGTGGCTGCGATTTCATTTTTCTCTTTGGCAGTGATGGTTGCACTTTCTCCTGTGGTTCCACTGATGACTAAATAATCTACACCATTAGTGATATTAAACTCTACTATCGCTGCTAATGATTGATGATCTATACTTAAATCTGGTTTAAATGGTGTGATAAGGGCAACTCCTGTCCCGATTAATGCTTTCATTTTATAATCTATTAAGTTGAGTTAAGTATTTAATTAATTCTATTTTAAAAACCTCTGTGTTTTCCGGTTCAATATCGATTGTTAAATCGTGTAATCGCGTATCTTCATTTGTAATCCCAATTTTAAAATTTGCTTTGGAGCTTGATGTAACTAAATTTAATTCTAATTGATTGGGTTTATAATAACTAATTAACAGGTCAAATGGCTGTTCTATAAATTCTTCAATTTCATAACTCTTTGGACGTCCTAACCAATCAAAATTGTCTAAACTAAAAAAGGAGTCCCAACTGTTTGGTTTATTTTTTTCTAGATTAACCATTGCAATAAAGCGAATTTTGTTGTCATTAATTCCGATGTCTTTCACGAAATTTCGAAAAAAATCATAATTGTGATACGAATCGTAGTCAAAAATAACGCCAACAGAGCTTACTTTATCACTTTTAAAATTCTTAATTCTAGACTTAAGATTTAAAGCAATATTTTTTTGAAGCGATAGGGTACGAAATTGTTTAAAAAACATTTACTTTTATTGTCAAGTACAAATGTAATATAAATGATGTATAAATACATTCAAATTATTGGGTTTATTTCTTTGTTTTTATCTTGTGATCATTCAAAAAAAATAACTAAGTCTGAAGGGGAAAACATTTCTATATCCGAAGATCTAAAATCAAACCAAGCTATTGAGGCTGTCATTGCTCCTTATAAAGAAAATTTAGACAAATCCATGAATGAGGTATTGAGTTATGCTGTTGACACCTACTCAAAAAGTGATGGTGACTATAATACCGCTATAGGGAATCTAATGGCAGATGCCGTTTTTGAACTATCGAACCCTATATTTAAAAGCCGTACAGGAAATGAAATTGATATCGTTCTATTGAATCATGGTGGAATCCGATCTATTTTACCAAAAGGAAATGTTACTACAAAATCTGCTTACAGCCTGATGCCGTTTGAAAATAGTGTGGTTGTGGTAGCACTCAAAGGATCTGTTCTCATGGAAATGACCACTTATTTAAAGGCGTTTAAAAAAGCACATCCCATCTCTGGGCTTGAGTTGGTTTTAAATGCAGATAATAGCTATCAAAAAATTAGAGTTAACGGCAAACCTATTGATTTAGCAAAAACGTACTATGTAGCAACCAATGATTATCTATATAATGGAGGCGATCGCATGTATTTTTTAAAGAAAAGCGACACTCTTTACGATTTAAATTATAAAATTAGAAACGTGCTAATCGATTATTTTACAAAGTACGACACCCTTAATCCTAAGAAAGACTTACGCTTTATAAAGCTCAATAATTAGTAATACAGCCACATGAAACGTAGAAATTTTATACAAAAAACAGCTGCTTCTTCAGTATTTATCTCTTTAAATGGTTTGGGATTAGCATCTTGTAGGCAATCAACAGCAACCAAAATTACAATTCTTCATACGAATGATGTGCACAGTCATATTGAGGCTTTTGGTCCAAATGAGGGACGGAACGCAAACAAAGGAGGGGTTGCAAGACGTGCATCGCTTGTAGAAACATTAAGAAACGAAAATCCCAATACCTTACTTTTGGATGCTGGAGACATCTTTCAAGGAACTCCTTATTTTAATTTTTATGGGGGCGAACTCGAATTTAAACTAATGAGCATGTTGAAATATGATGCTGCAACCATCGGAAACCATGATTTTGACAATGGGATTAATGGGTTATACGCACAACTTCCTCATGCAAAGTTTGACTTTGTTTCTGCGAACTACGATTTTACAAACACGGTAATGGATACCCATGTCAAACCTTACAAAACATTTACAAGAGACGGAATTAAAATTGGAATTTTTGGGTTGGGAATTGAACTTCAGGGTCTGGTCAACAAAGCGGCTTACAAAGAGACGGCATATTTGGACCCTATTGAAATTGCTCAAGATATGAGCCGTATCTTAAAGACTGAGGAAGCTTGTGATTTAATCATTTGCCTGTCGCACCTCGGGTACGAGTATAAAAAATCACCTTCTAAAATTTCGGATATCAAATTGGCAAAAGCAACCCAAAATATTGATTTGATTGTTGGGGGACATACCCATACTTTTTTAGACAAGCCAACAGTCGAAACCAATGCGGTCGGAAAATCGGTACTTGTAAATCAAGTGGGATGTTATGGACTTTATCTTGGTAAAATCGATTTTTATTTTGAAGCTAAAAAACTTAAGGCCGTTGAAAGTGACACACAAACAATTTAGGTAAACTAGCTAGTTAGAACAATCCTAAATTAGTAAAAATTAAAAGTTATTTCTTTAGAATACCCTACTCTAGTTTTTAGGGAATAATGGTATCTTTGTTAAAATTATCTTTTTATGTCTTTTTTAAGTGAAATTAAACGCCGCCGTACTTTTGGAATTGTATCCCATCCAGATGCCGGAAAAACAACCCTAACTGAAAAGTTACTTCTTTTTGGAGGGGCAATTCAAGAAGCAGGTGCCGTAAAAAGCAACAAAATAAAAAAAGGCGCTACGAGTGACTTTATGGAAATTGAACGTCAGCGTGGAATTTCGGTTGCAACCTCAGTTTTAGCATTTGAATATAACGGAATCAAAATCAATATTTTGGATACTCCTGGTCATAAAGACTTTGCAGAAGATACGTTTAGAACCCTCACTGCTGTAGATAGTGTAATTGTGGTAATTGACGTTGCGAAAGGGGTTGAGGAACAAACCGAAAAATTGGTGAAAGTTTGCCGAATGCGTAACATTCCTATCATTGTTTTTATCAATAAAATGGACCGTGAAGGAAAAGATGCTTTTGACTTATTAGACGAAATTGAACAAAAACTTAACCTAAAAGTAACCCCACTAAGTTTTCCTATTGGAATGGGTTATGATTTTAAAGGAATCTATAATATTTGGGAAAAAAACATCAATTTATTCACAGGCGACAGTAAACGAGATATTGAAGAAACAATTAAAATTTCTGACTTGTCTGATCCAACTTTAAATACGATTATTGGAGATACTGCTGCAAAAACCCTTCGAGAAGAACTGGAATTGGTGGAAGGTATTTATCCCGATTTTAATAAAGAAGCGTACTCGAATGGGGATTTACAACCTGTGTTTTTTGGTTCGGCCTTGAACAATTTTGGAGTTCGTGAGTTATTGGATTGTTTTGTATCCATTGCACCCCAACCGCGTCCAAAAAATAGTGAGGAACGTTTAGTGGATCCAAAAGAGAAAAAATTTACGGGCTTTGTTTTTAAAATACATGCCAATATGGATCCCAATCATAGAGACCGTTTAGCATTTATTAAAATTGTGTCAGGAGAATTTAAACGCAATACGCCCTACCTCCATGTACGCCACAATAAAAAATTAAAATTTTCTAGCCCCAATGCCTTTTTTGCTGAAAAAAAAGAAATTGTTGACATCTCCTATCCCGGCGATATTGTAGGGCTGCATGATACTGGTAATTTTAAAATTGGAGATACGCTTACAGAAGGAGAGCTTTTAAACTACAAAGGGGTTCCAAGTTTTTCGCCAGAGCATTTCCGTTACATCAATAATGCCGATCCATTAAAATCAAAACAACTCTACAAAGGAATTGATCAATTGATGGACGAAGGCGTTGCTCAACTATTTACTTTAGAACTGAATGGTAGAAAGGTAATTGGAACTGTTGGAGCATTGCAATATGAAGTAATTCAGTATCGTTTAGAGCACGAATATGGTGCTAAGTGCAGTTACGAAAACCTGAATGTTCACAAAGCCTGTTGGATTGAACCAGAAAGTATCAACCATCCAGAATTTGTGGAGTTTAAACGAGTAAAACAACGCTTTTTAGCGAAGGACAAACAAGGTCAACTGGTATTCTTTGCAGATTCTGTTTTTACACTCCAAATGACCGAACAAAAATATCCGTCCATTAAATTCCATTTGACGTCTGAGTTTTAATGCTTGTTTTTAAATATTTATTTTATATATTTGATTGAACCCCAAATTTATTAAACAATGAGCTATAACTCAAGACCCAAATTTATTGGAATCTCTTTAATTTTAGGACTCTCCTTATTAGGCTTTTTTATTTTTAAAGGACTCAAAACATTCAGTGATAAAGATCGCGTTGTAAAAGTAAAAGGACTCGCAGAAATGAATATAACTGCTGTTTCTGCTCAAATAAACTTGAGCTTTTCCTTCTCTGGAGACAATTTAGAAAAAATTATTCATGACACTGAAAACAAAAAAGTACGCATTATTAATTATTTAATAGCCAACGGGATTGAAGAAACAAATATTAAAATCGGTAGCCCCCTAATCACAGACAGAGAGAAATATTATGACGAACAATGGAAAAATGGAAAAACTGTAACAGTCAAAATAGATCGTTACTCTAATGAATTGTCTTTAACGATTCAGTCGGATGATATAAAAACAGTAGAGAATAAAGCTAATCAATTGAAATCCGATCTTATTAAAGCAGGTTTGACTTCGAGAATCTACACAGAATATAGATTTCCAGAATTAAATTCAGTCAAACCAAAATTGATTGCTGAAAGCACAAAAAATGCGCGAATTGCTGGAGAACAGTTTGCCAATGATTCAGAAGCAACTTTAGGTAAAATAAAAACTGCCTCACAAGGGCAAATTTCGGTTTCAGAACTATACGACCCTCCTAATCCCTATATTCAAAAAGCGAGAGTTGTCAGTACAATTGTGTTTTTCTTAGATTAAAATTTTTAACCCAAAAAAACGCTCAATATATTATCAAAAAAAATCTCACATTTCAGTGAGATTTTTTTTTTAATTAGTAAAACTAAGCTTGTCCGGTTGGTCCAAAATTAAGTGGGACTGGAGGTTGCTCATAATCTTTAATTTCTCCATGGGCTTGTTCAAAGCGTTTTACATTTTCATGTAAGGCTTTTGCAAGGCGTTTGGCATGTTGTGGGGTCAGAATAATACGTGACTTCACTTTGCTTTTTGGCGTCCCAGGCATGATGCTCACAAAATCCACTACAAATTCAGAAACAGAATGGTTAATAATCGCTAGGTTTGAATAGGTGCCTTCAGCTACCTTGTCATCTAACTCAATATTAATTTGTCCTTTTTTTGATGGGTCGTTTGGAGCACTCATAGGGATTAATTAAAATTTAATTCTTCTTTCTTTTCTATTAATTGTTCGAATTCTTCATTAGAACCTACAATGATATTTTGATACGCTCTAAGACCTGTACCTGCCGGAATTCTATGACCAACAATTACATTTTCTTTTAAGCCTTCTAAATTATCAACTTTACCATTCACGGCTGCTTCGTTAAGAACTTTTGTTGTTTCTTGGAACGAGGCTGCAGAAATAAACGATTTAGTTTGAAGCGAAGCTCTTGTGATTCCTTGTAAGACTGGAGTTGCGGTAGCTGGACTTGCATCTCTTGCAACAACCAACGCCTTGTCGTCACGTTTTAGTAAAGAATTTTCATCTCTTAATTCCCGTGCTGTAATGATTTGACCTTCTTTAAGGTTCTCAGAATCACCTGCATTTTCAATAACTTTCTTTCCGAAAATTTCATCATTTTCTGTAATAAAATCAGAAGTATGAACCAATTGATCTTCTAAGAAAATAGTGTCTCCAGAATCATTTATTCTGACCTTACGCATCATTTGTCTTACAACAACTTCGAAATGCTTATCGTTGATTTTTACCCCTTGTAATCGGTAAACTTCTTGAACTTCATTGACTAAGTATTGTTGAACAGCTGAGGGACCTTTGATATTTAGAATATCGTTAGGAGTAATTGAACCATCAGAAAGAGGCATCCCTGCTTTTACAAAATCGTTCTCTTGTACTAAGATTTGATTTGATAATTTAACAAGGTATTTTTTAATATCTCCTAATTTAGATTCAATAATAATCTCACGATTTCCTCTTTTTATTTTACCAAAAGAAACAACGCCATCTATTTCACTTACAACTGCTGGATTAGAAGGGTTACGTGCTTCGAAAAGCTCTGTTACACGAGGAAGACCTCCTGTAATATCCCCTGCCTTAGCAGACTTACGTGGAATTTTAACTAAAATTTTTCCTAAGTTAATCTTCTCACCATCTTCTACCATAATGTGGGCACCTAATGGCAAGTTGTAAGATCTTATAAGATTCCCTTTCGTATCTTCTACTAATAAGGTTGGAATTAATTTTTTGTTTCTAGATTCAGAAATAACTTTTTCTTGGAACCCTGTTTGTTCATCAATTTCAACTTGATAAGTAACGCCTTGCTCAATGTTTTCATAACGTACTTTTCCTGAAAATTCAGAAATAATAACACCATTATATGGATCCCATTGACAAACAACCGTATCCTTTTTAATCTTATCTCCATCTTTAATAAAAATTGACGATCCATAAGGAATGTTGTTTGTACTTAATACAATTCCGGTTTTCTTGTCAACTAATTTAATTTCAGAGGTTCTAGATATTACGATATCAATTTCATTTCCATCGTTATCTTTTCCTTTAACGGTTTTAAGATCTTCGATTTCTGCTACACCATCAAATTTGACGATTAATTTGTTTTCTTCAGAAATGTTACCTGCAATACCTCCAACGTGGAACGTACGCAATGTTAACTGTGTTCCTGGTTCTCCAATAGATTGTGCTGCCACAACTCCTACTGCTTCACCTCGCTGTACCATTTTACCTGTGGCTAGGTTACGTCCGTAACACTTCGCACAAATTCCGGTTTTAGCTTCACATGTTAATGGAGAACGTACATCGATTGATTCAAGAGGAGATTGTTGAATTTTCTTCGCTTCCGCCTCATAAATATGATCTCCTGCCGCTACTATAATTTCTTCTGTTAGTGGGTTATAGACATCATTTAATGCGGTACGTCCAACGATTCTTTCTTCAAGAGTTTCAACAATTTCTTCATTTTTCTTTAATGCTTTTACTGTAATCCCTCTTAAGGTACCACAGTCAACAGAGTTGACAATGACATCTTGAGACACATCTACTAAACGACGTGTAAGGTAACCAGCATCTGCTGTTTTTAATGCCGTATCGGCAAGACCTTTACGAGCCCCGTGTGTAGAGATAAAGTATTCAAGAATTGACAGTCCTTCCTTAAAGTTAGAAAGAATTGGATTTTCAATAATTTCACCACCACCTGCATTGGATTTTTTAGGCTTTGCCATCAAACCACGCATACCGGTTAATTGACGAATTTGTTCTTTAGATCCCCTTGCTCCAGAATCAAGCATCATATATACAGAGTTAAACCCTTGTTGGTCTTCTCTAATTCGTTTCATGGATAGCTCTGTAAGCTCTGCATTGGTAGAGGTCCAGATATCAATAACTTGATTGTAACGTTCGTTATTGGTAATAAGTCCCATATTATAGTTGGCCATAATACCATCTACTTGCTTATTCGCAGCAGAAATCATCGTATGTTTTTCTGGCGGGATAATAATATCACCTAAACTAAATGACAATCCTCCTTTAAATGCGAAATTATATCCTAAAGATTTAATTTCATCAAGGAATGCAGCTGTCTCAGGAACAGAGGTTACTTTTAAAATTCCATGGATAATGTCTCTTAACGATTTTTTTGTTAAAACTTCATTAATATATCCTGCCGCAGCGGGTACTTTTTCGTTGAAAAGTACACGACCTGTGGTGGTTTCAATAAGTTGAGTTGTTAATTCTCCTTCTTCATTAAAGTCAACAGTTCTTACACGGATTTGTGCATTTAAATCCACACGTTTTTCGTTGTAAGCAATGATTACTTCTTCGGGTGAATAAAACGTTAAATCTTGCCCTAGTACTGGTACTTCTGGGGTTGACAAACGTAACTTTGTCATATAATAAAGACCCAATACCATATCCTGTGATGGAACGGTAACTGGCGATCCATTTGCTGGATTCAAAATATTATGAGACGCTAGCATTAAAAGTTGTGCTTCTAATATGGCTTCTGGTCCAAGTGGTAAATGCACTGCCATTTGATCTCCATCAAAATCGGCATTAAAGGCCGTACATACTAATGGATGTAATTGGATTGCTTTTCCTTCAATCAATTTTGGTTGAAAGGCTTGGATTCCTAAACGGTGTAAAGTAGGCGCACGGTTCAGTAATACAGGATGTCCTTTTAAGACATTTTCTAATATATCCCAAACAACAGGTTCCCTTTTGTCTATGATTTTCTTAGCAGATTTAACCGTTTTTACAATACCTCTTTCAATTAATTTTCTAATGACAAAAGGTTTGTATAATTCGGCCGCCATATTTTTTGGCAACCCACATTCAAATAATTTTAATTCTGGTCCTACAACAATTACTGAACGTGCAGAATAATCGACACGTTTTCCAAGTAAGTTTTGACGGAAACGTCCTTGTTTTCCTT
>ERZ887849.1025-NODE-1025-length-27832-cov-10.203874_pt1 | contig 27832 bp, 27 predicted proteins | sample MGYA00521267_ERZ887849 | MGnify/ENA primary metagenome ERZ887849 (study PRJEB32303, sample SAMEA104408601) | aquatic metagenome | biome: Brackish water; feature: Pelagic; material: water | place: Baltic Sea | collected 2014-06-06T16:11:00 | depth 2,863 m ... | reverse complement strand
TGGATATCTCGCGCGACAAGCATTTCGTCCACTGCCCACCGCATGGCCAGTGACACATGCGCTTAGTGCGGCGGAAGCGCACAGTGAGCTTCAACAAATGTCTGGGGATCATGTGACTTGGTTGGGACACGCAGCCTTCCTTGTCACGCTTGGCGGCCATCGTTTACTGATTGATCCGTTTTTAGCGGAGCGCGCCAGTCCCTTTCAATTTGCAGGGCCCCGCCGCTTTATCCCAACACCCCTAACATTAGAGAGCATCGGTCGATTCGACACCTTGGTCATCTCGCATAACCACTATGACCATCTCTGTTGGCACACCTTAAAGCAGATCCCCAACAAAGCCGAGATTCACGTGGTATGCCCAGCCGGACTCAAGCCTTGGTTTCAGAAACGAGGCTTTCATCGCGTGACAGATTTGGATTGGCATCAAAGTACCGCGCGTGGACCGCTTAAAATCACCGCTTGCCCCGCGATTCACCATTCAAGACGGGGCTTGTTTGACGCAAATCGGTCGCTCTGGGCTGCCTATCTTTTCGAATTCGAGGGATACAAATTGTACTTCGGTGGAGACTCCGCCATGGGGCCTATCTTCCGGCAAACTGGCTTCCGCTATGGCCCAGTCGATCTCGCACTCATTGGAATCGGTGCATATTCACCCAGACGACTCTTACGATCGGTACACGCATCACCTGAGGAAGCAGTTGAGATGGGACGAGCAATTCGTGCCAAACAGATATTAGGAATGCACTGGGGCACAATCGAGCTTTCTGAAGAAGAGGCCTTTGAGCCAGCAAAGCGATTCAAAGCTGCCGCTCGACAAGCTGGATATCAGGAATCATCAATCCTTCTTCCACCAGTCGGTAGAAGCGTCTCGATTAGAACAACTTATGAAGATATCCGGCTAGACCAAGTCGGATAGTGGAGAATCGTGATGCCGCCAGAGGCGGCATCAGTTCGATTAATTAGCCAATCACCTTGATTGACTTAACTGCAACCTTGCCATTACGGCCTGCGGCGAGATCAAACTCAACGCGCTGGTTGTCTTGCAGAGTGTCTAATCCATTTTCTTTCACTGCAGAAATATGAACGAACGCGTCTGTACCGCCATCATCGGGAACAATGAAACCAAAACCTTTTGTTTCGTTGAACCATTTTACTGTACCTGTTTGCATGATTTGTCCTCAGCAACACTAGCGTAGCCCAATACACCAGTGGTTTTCATAGGGTATGCCAGTCAGTGTTGCCGGAGACGGTTACACAAAGCTAAGCATTCGGGCGCGACCAGAGTCGCAGGTTGACGGGAAATGTCAACGACTATTCGATGAAATCGTCGCTTTAGACAACATGACATGTGATAAAAGCCAATCAGTTGGCACTCAGTGCGACCCTTGTGCACTTACCCGACTCTACCATTAGGGATTATATTTGGTCGGGACGGCAGGATTTGAACCTACGACCCCTTGCACCCCATGCAAGTGCGCTACCAGACTGCGCCACGCCCCGAAGGCGCGAAGTATACAGGAGCCTAATCGGAGAGCAACCGACGAACATGCTCTAACTCTCGAATCACCTCGCGTAAGGCCATTCCCTTTGAGTCATCGTGTTGAGCATCTTGGCGAGCTTCATCTTCATCACTAATCCGGGCCTTCGCACCCGCTAAGGTGAAACCTTGATGATGGACGAGTGCCCGAATCCGACGAATCATGATCAAATCTTGATAGCGATAATAGCGCCGATTACCGCGGCGCTTATCAGGCGAGAGCTGCTCAAATTCTTGCTCCCAATATCGAAGGACGTGTGGTTTAACGCCACACAATCGACTTGCCTCCCCAATCGTGAAATAAACACGATCAGGAATTTGCGGCAAATCATCCTCGAAGAGGTCCATCATAGGTCTTCGTCACCCACCGGATGATACCGCTCTACCTGTGAACGCAGTTTTTGACCAGCTTTGAATGTCACCACGCGACGCGCGGTCACTGGAACTTCTTCGCCCGTCTTTGGATTACGTCCTGGACGCTCATCCTTGTCGCGTAATTCAAAATTACCAAACCCAGATAAGCGGACTCCCTCACCCTGAACAAGGGCTTGACGAAGCTCACCAAAGACAATCTCAACAATCTCCTTGGACTCGCGTTTATTTAAGCCCACCACATCATTGAGATGCTCGGATAAATCTGCCTTTGTTAATGCGGCCATGCATTACTCCCGTATTGTTGCGCCAAGCTCAGTTTTCAGGCGCGTCATAATCATCACCATGAGTCCTGCGATCTCGGACTCGTCCAATGTGCTGTCCTTTGCCTGAAACGTCAAGGACAACGCGAAGCTTTTCAACTCTTTACCAATGGAATCGCCACGATACACGTCAAACAACTCGATCGCACGTAGTCGCTCATCATGCACTGACTCGAGACATGCTTGCACACCGCCCCACGACGTATCCTCGGGTACGACAACTGCAATGTCGCGTTTCACACTTGGATATCGCGAGATCATTTCAAATGTGGTCACTGCACCGGTCAATAACGGGCTCAATGATAGATCCGCGAGATAGACCGGCTTCACAAGATCCAGTGCCCTGGCTAATCGAGGGTGTAACCGCCCAACCCAACCAATTGGCTGACCTTGACAAACGACCTGGGCCGTCTGACCAGGCGCCATCGCGCAGTGATTGGCCTCGGCATACTGCAGTTGAGCGCCTCCATGGAGCGCAACAATGCCGTCAAGTAATCCTTTAAGATCGAAGAAATCAACGGGACGACTAGCCTCCCAAGAAGTTCGATCTGCCGCTCCCATCAACACAATACCCAACCGCTCTGACTGGTTTAGTCCGTCGGCTTCGGGCACAAAACATTGGCCCGTCTCAAAAAAACGAATTCGCCCAACTTGTCGGTTGACGTTAAAACGGCAGGCTTCAAGTAACCCTGGCAACATCGAACGACGCATTTCCGCCATATTCGATGCAATCGGATTGGCTAACCGGACACCAGGCTCCTGCTCAAACATGGCCTGAAGTGCTGGATCGACAAAGCTGTAAGTCACAACTTCTTGGCAATCGGCATCGACTAAAAACTGCTTGAGTCGACGCACAGACATCACAGCTTCTGGCTGTGCTGCCATGCTGATCGCTTGAGCCGGCAAGGAGGTGGGTAGCCTGTTATAGCCGTAGACTCGGGCGACTTCTTCCACCAAATCTTGCTCAATCCCCAGATCAAAGCGCCAACTCGGCGCCTCGCAGAGCCATCCTTCCGATGTTTGCGTCACCATCATGCCCAAGGATTCAAGGATCGCTGTCACCTCAGGATCAGGCAAGCCCAGGGCCAACTGTTGAGCGAGACGTGCCCGACGTAACCGAATCGTCGGGCGAGTTGGTTGGTGTGTGGGTGACTCAGTCACGATCGTAGGGCCGGCATTACCACCACAGACATCAATGAGCAGTGCTGTCGCGCGCTCGAGCGCTTGCTCCGCCAATGCCCAATCGACACCACGTTCGAATCGCTGAGATGCATCCGTGTGCAGCCCGAAACGACGTGCTCGACCTGCGATGGTAATGGGATCAAAAAATGCAGACTCCAAAAAGACATGACGTGTTGCCGACTGGATTCCGGAATGCTCACCACCCATTACCCCAGCCAAGGCCAACGGCTTTTGGTGATCTGCGATAACCAACACATCCTCACTGAGCACCACTGTTCGACCATCCAGTAGCACGAGTGTCTCATCTGGATGTGCAAATCGAATCACGATGCCATCGGCCAATTGCTCTCGATCAAACGCATGCATCGGCTGACCGAGCTCGAGCATCACGTAATTGGTAATGTCCACCACCGCATCAATGGAACGGATCCCGCTTCGTCGAAGTCGTTCCACCATCCAAAGCGGTGTTGCGCGCGTCACATCCACATGCTCAATCACGCGCCCAACATATTTCGGGCATCCAGATGGTGCCTCGAGCTGCACTGGCAGTTGCGCAGTTGAAGTGGCAGCGACAGGCACAATCGATACTGGAGTAAACGACGCATCAGTCAGTACACCGAGCTCACGGGCCAAGCCAGTGATCGATAGGCAGTCGCCACGATTTGGTGTCAGATCAACATCTAATGCGTGATCAGGGAGCGACAAATAAGCCTGCAAGGTCGATCCCACCGGTGCGTCCCCGGGCAACTCCATCAAGCCAGCGCGCTCCTCTGCGAGCCCCAACTCATCCGCCCCACACAGCATCCCATGAGACTCGACACCACGAAGCATCGCAGTGTGAATGTGGACCGATTCGGTTAACTGCGCACCGACGCGGGCTAACGGTGCTTTGAGACCTACCCGCACATTCGGTGCACCACAGACTACTTGCCACTCGCGGACCCCATCAAAGACCTGGCAGACATGCAACTTGTCTGCTTCTGGGTGAGCCTCAACTCGTCGAACCTCAGCCACCACCACATCAGTGAAGGGGTGGGCAATAGACACAACCGCGTCCACTTCGAGCCCTGCCATGGTTAGGCTTGAAACCAGGCCCTGTGCATCCAACGTAGTGGGTGTCAGGCTTTTTAACCACGCAATACTCGCTTTCATACAGACCCGTGAAACTGGTTCAAAAATTGAATGTCATTTTCGTAGAAAAGACGCAAATCACCGATGCCATATCGCAACATGGCCAGCCGCTCAATACCCATTCCAAATGCAAATCCGGTGAACTCATCGGTATCAATCCCGGTCTGTTCGAATACGTTGGGATGCACCATTCCACAGCCCATGACTTCCAGCCAACCCGTCTGCTTACAGACCCGACAGCCCTGGCCTGCACACATCACACACTGCACATCAACTTCGGCAGAGGGCTCTGTAAATGGAAAATAACTGGGTCGAAAACGGACATCGAGATCCTGCTCAAAAAAGCGATTCAAAAACGTCACGATCGTGCCCTTGAGGTCCGAGAAACTGATATCTCGATCCACAACCAATCCCTCAATTTGATGAAACATTGGCGTGTGCGTTAAATCGTGATCGCACCGATAGACGCGCCCGGGCGCTACAATCCGAATCGGTGGTGTCTGAGACACCATTGTCCGGATCTGAACTGGCGAGGTGTGTGTTCTCAGCACTCGACCATCAGCAAAATAAAAGGTGTCATGCATCGCCCGAGCTGGATGATGTGCAGGAATATTTAAGGCTTCAAAGTTATGCCAATCGTCCTCAATTTCAGGTCCGGTCGCGACGGTATACCCAAGGGATGCGAACAGGGCATTGAGTCGCTCGAGTGTCCGAGTCACGGGATGAAGCCCACCCGGATGGTGCGCCGGCCGTGATGGCAATGTTACATCAATGGCATCACGTGCAAGCAAGGCCGCCTCGGCCGCCGTCTCAAGCGCATCTCGCTTGGACTCTAAGGCAGTGATGACTTGATCGCGAATCGCGTTGATTTGGGCGCCTGCGTGAGGCCGCTCTTCTGCCGACAAGTGCCCCAAACCCTTCATTAACTGACTGATCTGACCTTTCTTTCCCAGGAAATCCACCCGCACCGCATCTAAGGCTTGCAAGGTCTCGGCCCGTTCCACAGACGCCAAAGCCGCTTCTAAAATCTGTTGTAACTCTTCCATCGCAGTCAAATCCGTCACATAAAAAAGGCCGCGTGGAGCACCTCCATGCGGCCCGCCCAACCGATCGGTGGGACTCGATTAGGCCTGTGCTTGCTCGAGGGCTACTTTGGCTTGGTCTGCCAGGGCAGCAAATGCCACCTTTTCGTGCATCGCCAAATCCGCGAGAACACGACGATCCATTTCAATATTGGCTTTCTTCAACCCGTCAATAAAGCGGCTGTAGCTTAACCCGCACTCACGTGCACCGGCATTGATCCGGGCAATCCATAGAGCCCGAAAGACACGCTTCTTCTGCCGGCGATCCCGGTAGGCGTATTGCCCAGCCTTAATAACCGCCTGCTTTGCAACCCGAAATACCCGGGATCGGGCTCCGTAGTAGCCTTTCGCAGCCTTTAATACTTTCTTGTGACTCGCTCGCGCGGTCACACCTCGTTTAACGCGTGGCATCTATCTCTCCTTACCGTGAACCAGGGATCATGCGAAAGATCAACTTCAGATCTGCATCGGCAACCATCAAGGTGCCCCGGAGCTGACGTTTCCGCTTGGTCGTCTTCTTGGTCAAAATATGGCTTCGGAAAGCCTGCTTATGCTTAAAGCCTTTCGCAGTTCGCTTAAAGCGCTTCAACGCGCCTGAATTACTTTTCAGTTTTGGCATGGTTCCTTTTCACTCCGCATTAGAGCCCAGTGCTCTCACTTTTTCTTCGGCGCGAACACCATGATCATTTGTCGTCCTTCCAATTTTGGTCGGGCTTCTACTAAACCATGCTCTTCGAGGTCCTTCTCCAAGCGCTCGAGCATTCGCATGCCGAGTTCTTGGTGGGCCATTTCGCGACCACGGAACCGGATGGTTACCTTGGCCTTATCGCCGTCCTCAAGGAAACGTATCAGGTTGCGCAGTTTGACCTGATAGTCTCCAACGTCCGTTGCCGGACGAAACTTCACTTCTTTCACTTGAAGCTGATGCTGCTTTTTCTTCGCAGCGACTTTGGCTTTCTTCTCTTCGTAGAGACGTTTTCCAAAATCCATAATCTTTGCGACTGGCGGATCAGAGCTTTCTGCGATCAACACCAAATCTAATTCATTTTCGCGTGCTGCTTGCAACGCGTCGCGTGTATCAACAACACCGATTTGATCGCCAAGGGGGCCAATCAAACGTACTTTGGGTGCACGAATCTCTTCGTTGATCAGTGTGCGCTTCTCACCGGGCGCAGCTTTCGGTACCGCTTTTCTAATTACGTTGTCTCCGACATTAGACCAAAACGGCCGCGTAACCCGATGTCGTTCTGAAGACGGGACACGAAAGCCTGTAACGGCATCGCCCCTAAATCCTCACCCGACCGAGTTCGCACGGCCACCTGTTGGTTTTCCACTTCCTTATCACCGATGACCAACAAATAAGGTACCCGGGTTAAAGTGTGGTGGCGGATTTTATAGCCGATCTTCTCGTTTCGCAAATCTGATTTCACCCGAAAGCCTTGAGAGACCAACATTTTTTCCACTTCTCGCGCATATCCGTGCTGTGAATCAGTGATTGTCATCACCACAGCCTGCACAGGAGCAAGCCACGGCGGCAAATGTCCTGCCGTGTTTTCAAGTAAAATTCCAACAAAACGCTCCAAGGAACCTAAGATCGCACGGTGCAGCATCACTGGTACCTGCCGCGATCCATCCTCAGCAACATATTCGGCACCCAGCCGGCTTGGCATCGAAAAATCCACCTGCATCGTGCCGCACTGCCATACACGCCCAAGGCAATCTTTCAGAGAATACTCAATCTTAGGTCCATAAAATGCGCCTTCGCCTGGTAATTCTTCCCACACAACACCCAATTGATCTAACGCATCAGACAGCGCACGCTCTGCTTTGTCCCAAGTCGCGTCATCACCCACACGTTGCTCTGGCCGAGTTGAAATACGCACAATCATCTCGTCAAATCCAAGGTCATAATAGACATCGGTCAACAACTGATTGAAGGCCTGTACCTCGCTCAAAACTTGCGCTTCGGTACAAAAAATATGCGCATCGTCCTGTACAAAGTTTCGGACTCGCATCAATCCATGCAAGGATCCTGACGGCTCATTTCGGTGACACGAACCAAACTCGGCGAGGCGTACGGGGAGTTCGCGATAACTCGTGATCTTTTTGTTGTACACCTGCACGTGACACGGACAGTTCATGGGCTTGACCGCGTAATCACGATTTTCGCTATGCGTCACGAACATATTCTCGTGATATTTTTCCCAGTGACCCGAGGCTTCCCAAAGGCGCTGATCCACAAGCTGCGGTGTCCGAATTTCCTGGTAACCAGCGGCATCCAAACGGGTTCGAATGTAGTCCTCGAGGACTCGATATACTGTCCAGCCATTGGGGTGCCAAAATACCATCCCCGGGGCCTCTTCCTGAAGATGAAATAAATCAAGGGTTTTTGCCAACGTCCGATGATCCCGTTTGGCGGCTTCTTCCAGGAAGGTCAGATGCGCTTCAAGCGCTTCTTTGGAGGTAAATGCAATCCCGTAGATTCGCTGTAACTGGGGGTTTTCCGGTTTACCGCGCCAATATGCCCCTGTGACGTTGGTGAGTTTAAAATGGCGCAGGTGACGCGTATTGGGAACATGGGGTCCACGACACATGTCGGTGTACTCCATGTGGTGATACAGCCCAATGGGATGGCCATCATCGGGAATATCGTGCTCAATAATTTCCTGCTTGTAAGGTTCCTGGCGTTCTGCAAACAATGCCAACGCCTCGGTGCGACTGGCCCACTGCTTGATCACTGGGTAGTCTTGCTTAATCAGTTCTCGAATACGCGCTTCGAGTGCGTCGATATCTTCTGGATGCAGAGGGCGCTCATAATCCACATCGTAATAAAATCCATGCTCAATCACCGGACCAATCGCCATTTTGATCCCGGGGAAGAGTTGCTTTGCCGCATGCCCAATCAAATGCGCAAAAGAGTGCCGAATCACCTCAAGCCCTTCAGGGTCTTTGGCTGTGATCAGGGCCAGAGACGCATCATGGCTGATGATGTCGGACGCATCTTTCAGTTCGCCATCCACGCGAGCACAAATGGTCGCCTTCGCGAGACCCGGACCAATAGATTCCGCCACATCCATCGCGGATGTTGGACCTTGAAATAGACGTTGAGAGCCATCTGGCAGGGTTATGACGGGCATGAGCACTCCAGGGTGACGACCACTACCAAAGGCCGTCCGTTGAGATTACGGTATTGGTAGGCGCGATTGGATTCGAACCAACGACCCCCACCATGTCAAGGTGGTGCTCTAACCAACTGAGCTACGCGCCTAAAGAAGGGCAGAAGTATACCGACTTCGACAAGGCTGTAAAGCGCCGCTAGAGCTGATAATAGTCGCGATACCAAGCAACAAATTGAGGGATGCCCTGCTCCACAGCGACACGCGGTGCATACCCGATCGCGCGCTGTAATGCACTGACATCAGCATGTGTCGCCTCGACATCTCCGGCTTGCATCGGCAAAGACTCAATCTGCGCTTTCTGACCGCAAGCGTCTTCAATCAACTCTAAGTAACGAATCAGATCGACTGGTCGGTTACTGCCGATGTTATAGACGCGCCACGGGGCCCTCGCGGTCCCTGGATTCGGATGCATTGGGTCAAATGAGGCATCTGGGGTGGCAACTTGGTCTAGGGTGCCAATCACACCATCCACAATATCTGAGATGAAGGTGAAGTCACGACGATGATGGCCGCCATTGAAGAGCTGTACCGGCTGTCCAGTTAAAATCGCGCGCGTGAATTTAAACAGCGCCATATCTGGGCGCCCCCAGGGTCCGTACACCGTAAAGAATCGAAGTCCCGTGGTCGGTAACCCAAAGAGATGGCTGTAGGTATGCGCCATCAGCTCGTTGGCTTTTTTTGTTGCTGCGTAGAGGCTCACTGGATGATCCACTGAGTCTTCGACCCGAAATGGCAGAGATTCATTTGCACCGTAAACCGAGCTCGATGAGGCATAGACAAGATGTTCAACCTCTGCGTGCCGACATCCCTCTAGGATATTCATAAAGCCAATCAAATTCGCATCGATGTAGGCATGGGGATTTTCCAAGGAATACCGAACCCCAGCTTGGGCAGCCAAATGCACGACTCGATCAATCGCGTGGGTCGCGAATAAAGCAGACAACGCCTCACGATCTTCAAGACTTGCGCGGATCTCACAATATCCCGTCCGAGCTCGCAACCGCTCGGCACGCGCCTCCTTGAGTGACACATCGTAATAGCTGTTAAAATTATCCAATCCGACGACTTCGTCACCGCGATCCAGCAGTCGATGACTGACAGTCGAACCAATAAAGCCGGCCGAACCGGTGACTAATACACGCATTGATCCCTCACGCTTTCAATAATAACCGAGACGTTCCCAAAAGCGCCCAACCCATGAGCAGTGAGACCACCACTAAGACAACAAACCCTGCCCAAACAAGTACCGCGCTATCCAGCCGAGCGCCATAGGTCGCCAAGCCAGTGGCGAACGCAGCCAATGGGAATCCAAATGCCCAGTTACTGGGCACAAATGGCCGCCGAAGCACGCGGAGCGCTAATGGGGTCAAGGTCACCACGAGAAATGCAGCCAATCCAAGTAACCCCACACCGAGCGTCAATGATCCCGTGGGATGTAATAACGCCCATGAGACCGATCCAATGGCCGGTGGCGCGATCATAATCAGCTGCGTGGCTTCTACCTCTGGGGGCATGGGCTGCCCTGTCATCAATCGCACCGTGAGCGCTGGCCATAGCATCAACCAGAGCAAGAGACCGATCCCAAAAGTCACCACACCCAGCGTCTGGGCACCAATCGCCACGGCACCAACTGGAATGACAATATTACCCACAGCCGGAATAAACCAGACTGGCGAAATACTCTCCAATGGTTGACCACCGGCAAGCCACCCCTGCAGAAGCCACGCGAGGAACAGCAGGTGTGTCAGCGCAGCTACCCACACCAGCATGGTCGCGAGCCCCTGACTGTAGGGCGCGATCAGCGCACCGAATAGAACAAAGCCCACAGTCAACGCAGGAAACAATACACGGGTTTGTGGATTCATCAGATTTTCACGGAGTGCTGCAGGTTGAGCGACATGGATCAGGACTGACCCCAGCACCAACAAGCCCAATCCGATCAGTGCGATAGACAGTGCCGTCGCGATCCCGTAGGGAAGCATGCCAAGCGGAGCAAAGGTCCGCCATGCAAGCGACACACCAAACAAACTCATAATGGCAGGCGCAAATCGTATTGGCATTTAAAGACCCTACACAGCGGATTTAAAAGCATGGCTTTGTAATGTCGCCAACTGATCACGAAGCTGCGCGGCACGCTCAAACTCCAACGATTTTGCCGCTTTCAACATGGCTTCTTCAAGCTTTGTGATGGCACGCGCCAACTCCTTCGGAGACATGGTCGCAGCATCCAAAATATCCACAACATCCGTTGGATTGCGGTCTTTCGACTTCCGACCACGTGATCCGGGAATGGCGCGGTGCGCCCCTTCCATCACATCATCAATCCGCTTTCGTATCGATTGCGGTGTGATGCCATGGGTCGTATTGAACGCAATCTGCTTAGTACGACGACGCTCAGTTTCATCCATCGCTCGCCGCATCGAGTCAGTCACTCGATCCGCATATAAAATCGCACGCCCATTGACGTTTCGAGCAGCACGACCAATGGTCTGAATCAACGAGCGATCCGACCGAAGAAACCCTTCTTTATCAGCATCAAAAATGGCTACCAGGGACACTTCAGGCATATCGAGACCCTCTCGGAGCAAATTGATCCCGACCAACACATCGAACTCGCCTCGGCGTAAATCACGGATAATCTCAACGCGCTCTACGGTATCGATATCCGAATGCAAGTAACGCACTCGGGCGCCATGCTCCATGAGGTAATCCGTTAAGTCCTCTGCCATACGCTTGGTTAACACAGTGATCAAGACCCGCTCGTCCCGCGCAGTGACCTTTGCAATTTCGCTCAGCACATCATCTACCTGGGAGCCTGCAGGACGAACTTCCAATAAGGGGTCTACTAGTCCGGTCGGTCGAACAAGCTGTTCAACCACTTGTGCCTGGTGAGCGGCTTCATAATGCGAGGGTGTCGCTGAGACAAAAATCATCTGCGGCGCCAGCGCCTCCCACTCTTCAAACCGAAGCGGACGATTATCCAGTGCTGAGGGTAATCGAAATCCGTATTCGACGAGGGTTTCTTTCCGAGAACGGTCACCCCGATACATGCCACCGATTTGTGGCACCGTGACATGCGACTCATCGATAATCAACAAGGCATCAGGCGGCAAGTAATCAAATAATGTTGGCGGCGCCTCACCCGTCGGACGACCGGAAAGGTAGCGGGAATAGTTTTCAATCCCCTGGCAATAGCCCAATTCAGCAATCATCTCCAAGTCGAACTTGGTGCGCTGCTCCAAGCGCTGCGCCTCGAGTAACTTCCCGCCCTCACGAAACTGCGCCAATCGCTGCTTTAGCTCGTCTTTGATGTCATCCAAGGCACCGACTAAGCGATCTCGGCTTGTGACGTAATGCGTCTTGGGATAGATCGTTAATCGTGGAACGCGCCTCAGCACTTCCCCAGTCAGTGGGTCAAAGAATGAGAGCTGTTCAATCTCCTGGTCGAATAACTCAATCCGAACACCCTCCCGATCCGATTCTGCGGGGAAGATATCGATAATATCTCCGCGGACCCGATAGGTGCCTCGTGCGAAATCCATATCATTGCGCTTGTATTGCAGCTCCGCCAAACGCCGCAGAATTTGCCGCTGATCCATGGTCATCCCGCGGGTCAGATGCAACACCATTTCATGATATGCCTGAGGATCACCCAACCCGTAGATCGCCGAGACGGTGGCCACGATGATCACGTCTGAGCGCTCCAGCAATGCCTTAGTGGCCGAAAGACGCATTTGCTCAATATGTTCGTTGACCGAGGAGTCCTTCTCAATAAAGGTGTCACTCGAGGGCACATAGGCCTCAGGCTGGTAGTAATCGTAATAGGACACGAAGTATTCCACCGCGTTGTTCGGAAAGAACTCTTTGAATTCTCCATACAACTGGGCCGCCAGTGTTTTATTGTGCGCCATAACGATGGTTGGGCGCTTCACCGCTTCGACCACCTTAGCAACGGTGTAAGTCTTTCCAGACCCGGTCACGCCCAGCAAGGTTTGATGCGCAAGACCTGCCTCAACCCCCTGAACGAGACTTGCAATCGCTTGGGGTTGATCACCGGCAGGCTGATACTCGGAGACAACTTGAAATACAGGGAGCGGTTCTTGATTCATCGCGCCAGTGTACCGGATGTCCTCTTATGCCTGTATTAAAAACGCCGATTGCATCGCAGCCAGCGCAACCATCCAGCTTCCAACAACGCGAATCAGAACTTCACCAAATCTCGGAAAACGATCTCCCGGAAGCCGTAGCGCTGATGCCACCATCATGGGTGCCATGATGAGTGCGGCGATGGCGGCAATCTGTACCGACCACACGGTCAGTAATTCAGGGTGCGACTGCTGAGTCAAGCCCCCCGCAATGAAGCCCGCCACGACACTAATGACGCAGAAAGCCACTGGTGACAGCCCGTAAAAAACCGTCATCCAAAGTGCGAGCATCGCGAGCAAAGCCAAGGCGAGGGGCTCAGACAAAACCACGTACTGGCCACCGAACAAGCCAATACCAAGGCCGACAAAGAGAAGCCCCGCCCAGTGAAAGACGGAACGTTGTCGACTGAAATAGGCAAGCAACACGCCAATCACAGCCATCCAAGTCACAAGGACCGCAGATTCAAACGGAAGGGTCCAACCAATAATAATCGCGTCCCAACTCGCCGAGGCAACCCCCAACGTGTGTGCCGAGGCAATTCCCGGCACACAGGCGATCAGCAGACCAAGACGGTTAGACAAGAAATGTCAATCCGGTCACCGAGATCGCCGCACCGGTCGCACGAACCGCCCATAAGCCGCGCTCAAAACGGGTTAAGAAGCCAATTGCGATACCACCCGCATGCAAGACTCCAGTTGCGAGTACAAAGCCCGCCCCATAAGCCGCAGCACTGGATTCCGCGGGCATTTCAAGACCGTGCGCGTATCCATGGAAAACAGCAAACAATCCGACAAAGAGCATCGCCAGCCACAAGGGAGCGCGGTAACCCAGGACGATAAAAGCCCCCAGCACAACTCCCGAGAGCGCGATGATGACTTCCACAAAACCCAGTTGAAATCCAAGTATCCCGACCACGGCACCGGCGGCCATGACCGATGGAAATACGACAGGTAACAGCCACACAGCACGGTCACCCAAAAAGGCACCCCAGAGCCCGACAGCGACCATCGCGACAAGGTGATCGAGGCCAAACAGTGGATGCAAGACTCCACTGATAAATCCACCCGCAACCCCTTCTGTCGAGTGCGCAAAGACCGTAGGGGCCAAGAGTGCGAAGGCAAACCCAATCCCTATTCGAAATTTTGCGTGCATTACATTTCTCCAGCAGTTTGATGTCAGATTCAAGCATAAATTGATGACATATCACGAAGTTCATTTCAACTTGGCGACAATTATCACCCAAGTGACTCTCATCGAGGAACGAGTGAGTCCGAACCCAAGCGTCAGCCCACCCAATAAGCGCGCAGGGCAAAGCGACATATTTCCTGACATCATTTGATGAAGGAGACATGAAGCGTCGATCGAGATTTACCAAGACACAATTCGCCTCAATCCTGAGGGAAGCCATCTCAGGCCGAAAGATCGTCGAGTTCAACCGCGGTCGGGGAGTCTGGTACGGACTGCACGCTGAGCACAGCGTAACGCGGGTTGGATTCCGGGGTCTTTGGATAAGTATGGAGTGCGAGGGATTTAGAATTGGCTCCGCGAGCAGGAAGCGAAAATGAATTATAAATTCATGATTTATATAAATTTAATTCAATTGAATTACTAAATATACCGTCAAAAATACCGTCGAAACAGAACGACACCCTCAGAAGATGTTAAACCTGTTTCTCCCCAAAATTTGGCACTAATCGGCCCCGACAAGACGAACATCTGAGGGCGAAAAACCGACATAAACGCTTTCGCGAATAGCAAAGGGACGAACGCTTGGTGGGGTAATCGCGAACAATGAACCCACCTCCGTGGCAAGGGTGTATTGAATCGAGTTTCCCAACCAGGCGGCATAGACCACTTCAGCTAAAATGCTATTCCGAGTAGGTTCCGCAGTGAGCGTTAAGTGGTGAGGACGAATAACTAGTTTCGCTAAACCCAGTTGCTGCCAACCGACCGATAACGTGATGTCGTGACCCAATAATCTCACTTCGGCTGAAGGACCAGCTTTCACAACTTCTACGACAATTAGGTTTGCATCACCAATAAAATCAGCAATGAAAGCATTAGCAGGCTGCTCATAAAGATCTCTTGGAGACCCAGCTTGCGCAATCTCTGCATTTTTCATCACTACAATGCGGTCGCTGACTGCCATCGCCTCCTCTTGGTCATGGGTCACATACACCGCGGTGAGCCCGAGACGTTGCTGTATCTGTCGAATCTCCTCGCGTACATGCCGACGCAACTTAGCATCGAGATTAGACAAAGGCTCGTCTAGCAGCAACACCTCAGGCTCAAGCACGATCGCTCGCGCTACTGCTACTCGCTGTTGCTGGCCTCCCGATAATTCAGAGGGTAGCCTGCCGCCAAAACCTTTTAACCCCACCATCTCCAAACCATGCTCTGCACGAGATGTAACCTCAGCCTTACTCATCGACCGGATAGATAAGCCGTAGCCAACGTTTTCTAACACTGTCATATGCGGAAACAGTGCATACGACTGGAACACCATCGAAACGCGTCTGTAGGTCGCAGATAGGTGCGTCACATCCAAGTCACCGATCCAAATTCGACCCGCAGATGGGCTCTCGAGGCCGGCAATCAGCCTAAGAGTAGTGGTTTTACCACAACCAGAGGGCCCCAATAGAGTCACTAAAGTACCCGGCCTTATTTCCAACGACAGTGGCTTCAGGGCAACAACATCACCGAAGCATTTCGTAACATTTTCAAATCGAACAGAGCCTTTCATGAAGCTTCTCATTTAATGGATCTCAAGCCGGTCAGAGCGCCTCAACTTACGCCTCCCTATGACCAACTGCAGTAGGAGTATCGCAATCAGCATCGTCACTATGAGTACTGCAGAATATGCGATCGCAATACCATATTCCCCATTCTCTACTCGCCCCACAATGAAACTGGTAGCCATGTTATTACGCGCAGAAACTAAAAATATGACGGCAGATACCGAAGTAATCGCGCGCACGAATGAGTATGTCAACGCTGCCAGGATTGCGGGACCCAATAACGGCAAAATTACGCGACGCAATGTCGTGGCCGAGTTTGCTCCTAGCGCAATAGATGCTTCATCCAAGGATTTGTCCAACTGGCTCATCGCAGCGATACCGCCCCGTACCCCAACCGGCATGTTTCGAAATATGAATACAATAACGAGGATTAATCCTGTGCCCGTCAATTCAATTGGAGGGAAGTTAAATGCCATAACATATGCAACACCAATAACCGTTCCCGGAATAGCAAACGAAAGCATCGTCGAAAATTCAAATACATCTTTCCCAAAGAACTGTTGTCGCACTAGCAAGTACGCCGTCACCAAACCAACTACTGCAGTAAACGGCGCGGCAATTGCTGCAATCGTTAGTGTCGTGAAATAGCTATCCCATGCTGCACCGGTAAAATGCACACCATTTCGAATCACAATACCGAATGCGCGGATATAGTGTTCGAACGTCATCGTATGGTCGTAGCCCCAGAGTTTTACGAAGCTTCCGAAAATGATGAGTAAATATACCACCAACGTAAATGCAGCCCAAGGTAGAGCGACCAGATAGCATGTCCAACGTATCCCTCTATTGAGTGCCGAATTGCTCCCCGAATCGGCTTTTCCCGTCACCGTTGCATAACTCCTGTTACCCAGCCACTTACGCTGAGTAACAAAGGCAGTGAGCGTTAACGACAATAGAACTAACGACAGAATGGCCGCTTTTGCTGGGTCGGCCACAGTCCCGACGATCGCAAAGTAGATTTCCGTTGAAAGCACATTAAAGTTTCCACCAAGGACTAGCGGATTACCAAAATCTGCCAAGCTCTCAATAAAACCCAGAAGAAAGGCGTTGGCTAAGCCAGGCCTCATCAGTGGTAGACTAATAAAACGGAATGTTTGCCAACGGCTTGCATCAAGGGTTTGGCTTGCTTCCTCCATACTAGGGCTAACGCCCTCAACTACACCTATGAGTACGAGAAAAGCAATTGGCGTGAAGGACAGCATTTGTGCCAGCCAGACTCCCCAAAAGCCATAAAGCCAGCGAGTTTTCTCCCAATCAAATAAATACGAAAAAAATTCTGTGATCGTACCTGAGCGACCAAATAGCAAGATGAGCGCTAAACCGATTACAAAGGGTGGTGTTATAATAGGAAGTATCGTCAATATGCGCAGGGCGCGCTTTGCTTTGAAAGATGTCCGCGTAAATATTAGGGCAAATGCTAGCCCCATGAACGTGGTTCCAGTCGCTGTCGCTAAGCCCAGCAACAGAGAGTTGATAGCAGCCCCGCAATAGGCCTGACCAGTAAGACAGGTAGCGGACCAAATATCCGCTGAAAAGAAGCGCGGGAAGAATTCTAAGATGCCCAGCCCTGCCCCACCACGCAATTCGAACGCGCGAATGAGTACGAAAAACATTGGGTAAAACACAAACACAGCGACGAGGGCAACTATCGCGCCAACAAGACCCGTGATGAACGCGTCACCCCGACCATGACCAAGGCCGGATATTCCGGTTGTCAAAATGAATAATAAGCCTGAGGAGGTTAAAAAAGCACCCACGCCCATCCCAGACTGAGTGCTACCATCAAAAAAGGGTAAAAAACTACCCTTTCCGACTATCAGCAAGCCTTGAACAGCCGTCAAAACAAGCCCGACCGCGCCACCAACTACCAGAAATCGAGCCGTTTTACTGTGGTCGAACCTTCGAGACAGCCCAACGGCTGCGATGGCGAAGCCGACCAGCGGAACCAACAACCAAACGCGTTCCTGAGTAACCCAGCCAATTGCTGATGGATTTTCACCACTAAACGGGGCTAGATGACCCCATTCAAACAGGTTGTCATTCGCCATATACCAAGGCAGAAAGGCGTAACCGATCAGCCCAAGCAGCAGCCAAATCGCGGCCGTGCCTCGCATCAAATCGCCTCCAAGCTGACTAGCCCACTAAGTAATGCGAGTGGGCTACTTTAAAACTGCTTACTCGAAGTTGCCGCCTTTGCCTTTGACCTCAGCCTCCCAACGCGCCAACAAACGTGCACGAGTGTCAGAGGATCCATACATTGCAAAGTCGTAATCGATCAGCTTGACTGAACTCATATCAGGTGCGCCTGGGTCTTTTTTAGCGCCCGGGTTTGACGGTATGTTAAAGACCCCGACTTCAAGACCACGGGTTTGAGCCTGAGCCGAAGTCACGTATTTGACCCAAGCCTTCGCTGCATCGAGGTTACGAGTTCCATTAATGACTGAAACCGCGCCGACTTCATAGCCAGTGCCTTCACAAGGAGAAACAATCTCGACCGGGAACCCCTGTTTTTTAAGATTGACCATATCATGCATAAAGCCAACGGAGACAGTGGTTTCACCTCTGGCCGCCATCTTGCTAGGCGCCGAACCAGACTTGGTGTGCTGATTAACATTCGCTCCAATTTCAGCTAATAATTTGAAGGCTTCATCTTCACCAAATACTTGGACAAGTGTAGCAAGTTGGGTATACGCCGTACCTGATGATTGAGGATTGGACACAGTGACTTCGCCTTTGTATTCCGGCTTAGCCAGATCACGCCAGCATGCCGGGACTGGCAAACGTTTTTCAGAAAGTACCTCGGTGTTGTACATCATGCCAAGAAGTCCAACATGAACGCCGATGGCCCGCCCTTGAGACATGTTTGCCATGTTTTGAGCCCACCCATAAAGACTTTTTGTGTCAGCACCAGTTGCAACCGTAAGTCCTTCGGAAGCGGCAATGAGGTGGGGATCACCTGTACCTCCCCACCAAACATCCACTTTCGGATTTCCAGCCTCAGCCCTGATTTGAGCCAGTACTTCACCAGTTGATTTACGCACAATCGCAGTATCGATACCTGTATCAATCTTAAAGTTTTGGGCCATCAGATCGCACCAGGCCTGCTCGTTCGAACAAACCACATTCAAGCTCTGTGCCGAAGCAATATTTACAGATAACGACAACCCTAAGGCGACTGCACTTATTGAGAACGCTCTCATATTCAAATCCTTCTTCTTATCTTGCTTATGTAGGTCAATCGACCACGATTATAGATTTATCAGAATTATGCTTCGATGGTAACAAAAATGTAATATATAAGCCTCTGGACGCAGAGCTGACGGCAGCAAATTTGGCAGAAAGAAGCAGTTGCTGGACGCCGACGTAATTCAATATGGCCTTCACAGCACTAAGAGGATTCGCTACTAGAACGCTTAGATCATGACCAATGTCTGTCTCGAGACGCAAGCGCCCATATGCCGTGCCTAAAATAGGTCAATAGAGTATCAGCCCCCTACACCCAAGAGCAGATCAGGTCTCGGAGCGTTTTTCATGCTTTCTGGCGCCGATAGCTTTTAAAATAGGTAACTAGAGGAGGCAGTAGAAGCAAAAAAATAATCAGCCACATAATCTTTGCGATATCACTGGCGAAAAAGATAGTCGCGGATCCTCTACCGATAATCATGCCCTGAGAGAAGCCAGCTTCAGCAATAGGGCCAAGGATCAGTCCGAGGATTAAGGCTTCTAATGAATAATTCAGCTTTTTGAGGATTAGGCCGAAAAAGGCAAAGCCAATCATCAAATAAATGTCAAATACAGATTGATTCAGTGCATATGAGCCCAACACGGCAAAAGCACAAACTACAGGAACCATCAAAGAGGGAGGGATCAAAGCAATACGAGCGAGATAAGGGGCAAGACTCAGCCCAATGATTAAAAAGGTAATATTCGCGATGAAAAGCGACAAGATGAACGGGTAAGTCCTATCTGCATAAATCGTAAACAGGTCTGGACCGGGAATCATACCGCCAATATTTAGAGCCATTAGGCATGATCAGAAGATAAAGGCCAGCACCATCAGTGAGTTTGATCTGCCTCTCACGAGGCTTCGCTGATTTAACCTGCAACGCAGTGAGTTTGCCCATACACCACCCTTTTGACGGTATATCTGATAGAGGTAGAGCGAGATACCGTCACAGATACCGTCACTTTCCTATGGATTTGCTCGGATTAGATTGGACTCACTTGGACTGAGAGTAAACTAAAATACAGATTTCTATTGGATTTTTGGACAGGTGTGGACTTATTAGGACATGAAAATGGCTCCGCGAGCAGGACTCGAACCTGCGACCAAGAGATTAACAGTCTCCTGCTCTACCAACTGAGCTATCGCGGAACTCAGAGGTCGCGAACTTTAATGATCTCAGGGCACTTCGTCAAGACTTGGTTCTTAGAACTCTAGGCTCTTTACAGCACCTAAGGAGACAATGGATTCGCGCTATGGACCCTCTCAAGATCACTCGGATCACGAGTCCGAACCGCGTCCCCATCCATTAAGACTGTCCGTATCCGGTCACGATTTCGGGCCAGGGTCTTCTCGCCGATCCCTTTGACTACCAAGAGCTCTTCAATGGTGAGTATCTGCCCCACCTGATCCCGGTAGGCCACGATTGCTTGGGCTTTCTTTACACCAATTCCAACAAGACCCTCTGCGATTTCTTGTGCCGACGCTGCATTGATGTCGACCAATGGGGCAGCGACTGCAAGATGACAGATAATCCAAAACAATCCAATTCGCCACATAAGCACCTCCGGTCTCGACAGAGTAGCGGGGCCTGGTGGAGGAGACTCGGCGAAGCGCCAATGAGCTTAAACGAGATCGTTGATCAGACGCGTCAGCTCTTCGCGCGGATCAGCCGAAGCCGTCACGGGTCGCCCAACGACCAAATAATGAGCGCCGGCAGCCACGGCTTGTTTTGGCGTAACCACCCGCGTCTGGTCGTGCAAGGCAGCTGCTTCTGGCCGGATTCCAGGCGTGACCAAACAAAACTCCGAGCCGCACTCAAGACGCAAGCGAGAGGCCTCCTCTGCAGAACACACGACCCCATCAAGCCCTACGTCTTGGCTGAGCTTTGCAAGAAAAGACACTTGATCGGCAATGGATCGGTCACAGCCCACAGCGCTTAACTGAGCCTGACTCATACTGGTTAGGACAGTGACTGCGATGAGCTTCGGAGGGGCATCAAAGCCCGCTAGCGCATCCTTTGCGGCCGCGAGCATCACGGGACCACCTGAGGCATGCACATTTACCATCCAGACACCATGTCGTGCGGCGGCCTTCACGGCCTGCGCACAGGTATTGGGGATATCGTGGAATTTGAGATCCAAAAAGACCTCATAACCGGCCTTATGACAAAGCTGTATTACTTTAGGCCCTAGGTTGGTAAAGAGCTCCTTACCGACCTTAACGCGACATAACGTCGGCGACAGACGCCCTAACATGCGCTTGACTTCGGCCTCAGTCGACATATCGAGCGCAACGATAAAAGGAGAGTGCATCATCAACGTCCGAATAGCCGCGTCAAAAGTGCGAGAGCGACGCCAGAAAGCAGTCCAACCAAAAATACAGAAAACACCAACACCGCCAAGCCCATCGGTGGCGTCTGCCACCAGATGAGATCCAATTGCACACTGTCTGGGTTGTAAAGGTAAAGCACCACCCCTGTCACAATCAGGGTGAGAACCCAGACGATTGTGATCAGACGACGGATCAAACTCATGATTTCAGAGACGCAGTAAAGGCCTCATTGACCGCTTCACGCAGCTCTTTACCCGGTTTAAAGTGTGGAACCGCTTTAGAATCCAGCACCACAGACTCGCCAGTTTTCGGGTTACGGCCGACACGGGCTTTGCGACGATGCAACGAGAAACTGCCAAATCCACGCAGCTCAATACGACCACCATCGACCAACTGTTGGCCCATACGATCAAAGATGGCCTTGACGGCCAATTCAACATCTTTGGGCGGCAGTCCCGGATACTGGGTTGCAATTCGCTCAATAAGCATTGACTTAGTAATACCTGACATCGGCTTTTCCAGAACAAGGCCGGGCATTTGCCCGGCGTCCGGCGGAATTACTTCCGCCCTTCCATCTGAGCCTTGATCAATTCACCAATGGTCGTTGGACCCGAGTCTGCATCAGCGGCAGGGCCCTCATTGAGTGAACGCATGGCTTCTTTCTCATCTGCTTCTTCCATTGCTCGAATGGAAACAGCAATTGTCCGGTTTTTCCGATCCACGTTTTGCACACGTGCTTCAACATGGTCACCCACATTCAGCACATTCCGCGCATCTTCAACCCGATCACGGCTGATTTCAGACGCCTTCAGGGTCGCAATCACACCGTTACCGAGATCAATCATCGCCTGCTTTGGCTCAATCTCTGTAATGGTACCCGTCACGACCGCACCCTTCTCGAGCGTTGCTAGCACGTCGCCCATTGGATCTTCTTCCAACTGCTTCACACCAAGCGAAATCCGCTCACGCTCGGGATCCACCGCCAGGATAACAGCCTCAAGTGGGTCTCCTTTCTTGAAGTTACGTACGGCAACCTCACCAGGCTCGCTCCACGACAAGTCGGACAGATGGATCAATCCATCAATGCCACCGTCAAGGCCGATAAAGACACCAAAGTCAGTGATCGACTTAATCGGTCCAGACACTTTCTCGCCCTTGGCATGCAAAGCCGAGAAGGCTTCCCAAGGATTAACCTTACACTGCTTGATACCCAGAGAGATCCGACGACGCTCTTCGTCAATATCCAAGACCATGACTTCCACTTCGTCACCGAGGGAGACAATCTTTGAGGGATGCACGTTTTTATTCGTCCAATCCATCTCAGAGACGTGAACCAATCCTTCCACACCATCTTCGATTTCAGCGAAACAGCCATAATCGGTCAGATTGGTGATCTTGGCATTGACTCGAGTATTCACTGGATAACGGTTTTTGATTTCGACCCATGGATCTTCGCCTAACTGCTTCAAGCCCAGCGACACGCGGTTGCGCTCACGATCGAATTTCAACACCTTCACTTCACATTCATCACCAACGGCAACGACTTCTGACGGATGCTTGATCCGTTTCCAGGCCATGTCAGTAATGTGCAGTAACCCATCGACACCGCCCAAATCGACAAATGCACCGTAATCAGTGAGATTCTTCACCACACCCGTCACCACCTGACCCTCGATCAGGTTCTCAAGTAGTGCTTCGCGCTCTGCCGAGTTCTCCTGCTCAAGCACAGCACGACGCGAGACAACGACGTTGTTTCTGCGTTGATCCAACTTGATGACTTTAAATTCGAGTTCCTTTCCTTCGAGATGACCGACATCACGAACTGGACGAACATCCACGAGCGAGCCCGGTAAAAACGCACGAATCGAGTTCAAATCGACCGTAAAGCCGCCTTTGACTTTCCCGTTGATGATTCCAATCACGACCGCGTTGCCTTCATGCGCCTTTTCAAGCTCAATCCAGCTCTCTGCACGCTTCGCTTTCTCACGCGATAACCGAGTGGCTCCAAAGCCATCTTCAACCGCATCCAGTGCGACTTTGACAACGTCGCCAACGGCAACCTTGAGTTCGCCGGCATCGGTGTAAAACTGGGATTTAGGAATCGCGCCTTCAGACTTGAGTCCAGCATGGACGATGACGAAATCGGCTTCAATGGCGACCACGGTTGCGTCCACAATGGAGCCGGGTGTCATGTCGATATCGATTAAGCTTTGTTCAAACAGTTCTGCGAAAGATTCGCTCATTCAATTGTCCTATCTATCTCGGCGTCACGCCGTCCATCCGATCAGCCCGGAGGGAGTTGATTTCATCGGTTGCAGTCCTGAAGCTGATTCTCAACACAACCGATCACTTAAATACCGATCCCTTTGGTTCGGCAATACTCGTTGACCGCTGCCAACACCTCGGCAGGGGTTTTCTCTGAACTATCAATCACCAACGCATCGGCGGCTGGCACCAGAGGTGCAACCTCACGCGTCCGATCTCGAATGTCCCGAATTTCGAGGTCGCGCAGTATAGCGGAGAGCTCAACTGTTTGACCAGCCTCAATTAATTCTTGGTAACGCCGCATCGCACGCACCTCGACATCCGCATCAAGAAAAATCTTCGCATGCGCATCAGGAAATACCACTGTTCCGAGATCTCGACCGTCACCAACCAAACCGGGCGATCGCCGCATTCGGCGCTGCAAGTCCAGCAATGCTTGGCGTACGGGCGGATAGATAGCAAGTTGACTGGCAGCCTCGGCAACAGCCTGATTCCGAAGTACTGAACCAATGACTTCTCCATCCACTGACACATCTGTCCGCGAGGCTGTGTATGGAAAAGTCACCGTCAATTGATTGGCTAACGCGACCAGCGCCGGGACATCAGTAGTTGATAAATCACGGGAAAGCGCTGCCTGACCCAAAATTCGGTACAACGCACCCGAATCCAACAGATGAAAACCCAACGCGTGCGCCAAAAGGCGCGCAACTGTCCCCTTTCCAGCCCCACTGGGACCATCAATGGTGACAACTGCGATACTCATCCCAAGAGATCCAAGGGAAATCCAACTTGTCGTGCCAAGCCCACGAAATTGGGAAAACTTGTCGCAACATTGGCGCAATCGTGCACCACCACGCCCTTAGGTGCACGAAGTCCAGCGACTGTCAGCGCCATTGCGATTCGATGATCTTCATGCGCTTGTACATCTGCAGACTGAAACTGTGTTTGTGCCCCCTGCCCTTCAATGATCGCGCCATCCGGCGTTCCTTGAATCACAACACCCAACGCAGACAAGCCATCCACCATACTCTGAATACGATCGGACTCTTTGACTCTGAGCTCCTCGGCCCCTTCGACACGCGTGACCCCGGTCGCACAGGCTGCAGCCACAAACAACACCGGGAACTCATCGATCGCAAGCGGAACCAAGGCGGCTGGGATCTCAATCCCCTGCAATGCCGAAGCACGCACACGCAAATCACCAACCGGTTCGCCGCCCACTTCACGCGGGTTCAACACAGTGATATCAGCGCCCATCAATCGAAGAATCTCTAACACGCCTGTTCGCGTTGGATTCAATCCGACGTGTTCTAAGGTCAAATCTGAGCCAGGAACGATAGAAGCGGCCACCAAGAAAAAGGCGGCTGAGGAGATATCCGCAGGCACATCAATTGCAGTTGCAGTGAGTCGTTGCCCACCCTCAATAAATGCGGTCGAACCCTCGCGCCGAACAGGCACCCCAAATCCATTCAACATCCGTTCCGTATGGTCACGAGTCGGAGCAGGTTCGGTGACACTCGTCGTACCACTCGCATACAAACCGGCCAACAGAACAGCAGACTTCACCTGTGCACTCGCGACCGTTAAATCCACATGACATCCACGCAGGGATTGCCCACCCGTAATCTGGACCGGAGGTGTCCCAGTGGCAGAGGTTCGAACCTGTGCGCCCAATTGTGCCAATGGATCGGCAACCCGTTGCATTGGTCGACGCGACAAGCTCGAATCACCCTCTAGGGTGGCATTAAAGGACTGACCGGCAAGGATTCCAGTCAATAGCCGCATGGTCGTCCCTGAGTTCCCCACATACAGCGACGCCTGTGGCGCTTTAAGCCCATCAACACCCGAACCGTGCACGCGCACCTTGCCATCTGTCGGACCCTCGATCTCAACACCCATCTCACGGAACGCTTGCACCGTTGCGATCGCATCCTCTCCCTCAAGGAATCCAGTGATGTTGGTCACGCCATCAGCCAATGCACCGAGCATCACCGCTCGATGAGAGATCGACTTATCACCAGGCACACGAATGCATCCTGTTAAAGGGCCACCCGCCCGTACTTGAAACACTGAAGGATGGGTCTCAGTCACGTGTTGCGCTCCTTGTTCACTGAGGGCCTTAAATAACTCACGCGCAGCTCGAGCGCGTTCAAACGAGCGGATCAGACCATCCTGATCCCCCTGTGCAATCATGGTTCGTAAATGCACCAATCGATCTGCAAAGCGATCAATTCCGACTAACACAGCGGCCTGATTTGCCAAGGCGATGTCCCGCCACATCACCGGATCGCTCCCTGCGATGCGGGTAAAATCCCGAAATCCACCGGCCGCATAACGGAAAATATCCAAGTGTTCATCATCATCAGAGAGTGCATGCACTAGCGTAAACGCCAGTACATGGGGTAAATGGCTGGTCAACGCCAAGACTTCGTCATGCCGATCCGGCGCCATCTCTGAGACACGGGCACCCTGCGCACGCCAAAATACTGTTACCTGAGCCAGCGCGTCTGGCGACGTCGTCTTCAGTGGTGTCAAGATCACCTGATGATCCACATAGAGCAAGGGATTGGTGGCTTCTAGGCCACTGCGCTCACTCCCTGCAATGGGGTGCCCTGGCACAAACCAACTCGGAATGCTGCCAAGCACGGCCTCGACATCTCGAACCACACTCCCTTTAGTGGATCCAGCATCTGTGACGATCGTGTTCTCTGACCGCCCGCGAGCGACCGCGGCAAACACTGACTGAAACTGCCCCATCGGCACAGCGATTAAAACCAAATCAGCTGCACCTATGCCCTCTGGAGACTCCGCTGCATGGTCAATGAGACCACGCGCTAAAGCAGCCTCTCGGGTCGCGATCGAGCGTGCATAGCCTGTAATTTTCCAGTCAGGATGAACACGCCGAATGGCCGCACAGGTCGAGCCTCCGATCAAGCCAAGCCCGATCACAGCCAAATGCATCAGAGCATCGCCTTAGGGTATGAACCGAGTACTTTAAACTCCATCGCTTGGCCACGGAGTTCATCGAGAAACGCATGGATGTGTGGCTCATCCTGATGCCCAATAAAGTCGATAAAGAATCGATAAGTCCACACCCCAGAATGCGATGGTCGACTTTCCAGTCGAGTCATATCAATCCCGCGACGATCAAAGGGCTCTAACAGCCGATATAATGCACCTGGCTGATTTTTTAATGACACGATAATGGACGTTTTGTCGTGCCCTGAGGGGTCAGTGCGCTGGCGACCAATGACTAAGAATCGGGTGGTGTTGTCGGGCTGATCTTCAATGCGATTCGCCAACACCTCTAAACCGTAGGCGTCAGCAGCGCGCTCTCCCCCTACAGCGGCCCAGACGACACTCTCAGGAGCGTTGGCGACAAGTCGAGCGGCTTCCGCGTTCGAACTCGCGGTATGGCGTGCCGCATGTGGAACATTTGCATCCAACCACTGTCGGCATTGAGAGAGTGACTGCTGATGTGAATACACCTCCGTGACATCTGACAAAGCGGTGCCGGACCGCCCCATCAGGGCCTGATGAATCCGCATTTCAACCTCACCGCAAATGACCACTAGTGATTCAGAAAAGCATTCAAGCGTGTGGGTCACCATCCCTTCTGTCGAATTTTCAATTGGGACCACGCCATATTCGATGGTTTCAGCTTCCACTTCCCTGAACACATCCGCAATGGTCGTGAGGGGACGCGCCACCACGGCATGCCCAAAATGTTTTAAGGTGGCAAGCTCAGTAAAGGTGCCGATTGGCCCCAGATAACCGACTGCCAGTGGTTGCTCAAGTGCCAGGCAGCTGGACATAATTTCTCGGAACAGTCGTCCGACTTCCGCATTGGGTAATGGACCGCTATTGCGGGCCATCACACGCTCAAGGACTTGCGCTTCACGCTCAGGTCGGTAGAACACCGGCGCAGCACCAGTTTTCGCTGCCTCAGCAAGTTTAATCTCAGCGACAGCCTTTGCTAAGGCCGCGCGTTCGTTAATCAGTCGCTGCAGTTCCTGATCCACTGCATCAATCGCATCTCGAATCTCAGATAAGGTTTTGCCGCTCACGCTCGCCTCATATCACCACACGCCATGACATCGAACTCAGCAATCCAGGCTGACATGCCAACATGGCACCCGGAGCCCTGCGTCCCTACTCACCAGAGAGTGTCTCATCATCCGAAGCCACCGGCGGGGTCTCCGCGTCGACATCGGTGCTAAGACCCTCAACATCATCCTCCGAAGGTTCGGCTAGAAC
>ERZ887849.1015-NODE-1015-length-27936-cov-9.977332_pt1 | contig 27936 bp, 25 predicted proteins | sample MGYA00521267_ERZ887849 | MGnify/ENA primary metagenome ERZ887849 (study PRJEB32303, sample SAMEA104408601) | aquatic metagenome | biome: Brackish water; feature: Pelagic; material: water | place: Baltic Sea | collected 2014-06-06T16:11:00 | depth 2,863 m ... | reverse complement strand
ATGTATAGTGCCCATAACTTTCAGACACTGGTTTAGGCGAGTGCCCAAGACGGACAATGGCATGACAATAGGTAAAGGGGAATTCCACCGCGCCGACTTCAGGGCGAAGGGAGCGCTATCATTAGCCGAGATGATCACTGATGCTGTCGTATCTCCATAGTTTCCACGCCGGCAATTTGGCGGATGTTCACAAGCACAGTATTTTGGCTTGGGTGTTGGCGTATTTAACCCAAAAAGAGAAGCCGATCTCCTATATCGAGACCCACAGCGGCCGTGCACTGTACGATCTCACATCGAATGACGCACAAAAAACCGCAGAGGCTCTCGGCGGAATTTTGCGCCCTGACGTGAGGCCATGGTTTTTGTCAGACCACCCGTATCAACGGGTCATTGCTGAGGTCCAACGCGACTATGGTGCGCACATGTATCCTGGGTCACCCTGGCTGGCTAGTCGTCTATTACGCCCGACCGATCGACTTCACCTCGCGGAGCTTCATCCGACTGAATGCGCACAGTTACGCCAGGTGATGGGCGGGCGCGCAAGCATCTATGGCGAGGATGGGTATCACTTGGCAGCCCGGTTGTGTCCACCGACACCTCGCCGCGGGCTGTTACTGGTTGATCCGAGTTATGAATTAAAAACTGATTATGGATCGATCCCTGAGTTTCTTGCGCAGATTCGGCGCAAGTGGAACGTCGGGATTGTGATTCTGTGGTATCCAATTTTACGGGACCCACGGCATCTTGGCATGGTGCGCGCATTAATGCGCGGCGATCCGGAAGCCCTGTGTCACGAGGTGACTTTTGGGCCTGTGCGCCCAGGTCATGGAATGCTTGGATCGGGAATCTGGGTAAGCCAGCCTCCGTTTGGTCTGCTCGCTGAGACCGAGCGTTTATCGCAATGCTTTCAGGCATTGGCAGACTTTTGTCCCCAAGCCTCTGGCGATCGCCGAGAGACGTCATAATCACACCCTTGTGAGGAGTTAATTGTGTCCAATTCATCTGCAACGCTCGACGCATCATCTTGGATTTTGCACCACTATCCGCAATCGCCTGTCGCTCAAAAGGTTCGGTTTTTGTTGGGACTCTGCGGGCATCCATGGTGGAGTGTTGAGATCCCTCGAATTCCGCCGAAGCCTCTTCTCATGCCCTTGACCGCGAACTATCGCAGGACACCGGTACTGCAAATCGGTGCGGATATTTATTGTGATTCGCAAAACATCGCACATACCTTGGCCGAGCGAGGCCACTCGAGCAGAGTCTTTGGATCGCAGGCTCCAGGTGCAGTGATGAGCCTTGCCGCTTGGGTCGAGCAGACTGTGTTTGCGCTTGCTGTGCGGTTGGTGATCACAGACGCCTTAGACACGGCACCTTCAGAGTTTATCCAAGATCGTGGTGACCTCTATTTCGGCAAGGGCTGGACCTCCGATCAGCTTCGACAGGAGCAGACTTCGGTCGCACTCGAGTTGCACGGCCACCTCGCATACCTTGAATCGATGCTGCTCACGACCCCGTATCTCGGTGGTTCCACTGCCAGCTTATCGGATGCAGCGGCTGCATCGGTGGTCTGGTTTCTCAAGGCTCGCTGGTCAAACGGACTGGCGTGTTTGGCGGCATTTCCGAGATTGGTTGCCGTGTTAGATACGCTTGAGGGTCTGAGTTTGCATGCAGTAGGCGATTTGCGAGGTGAGGACGCATTGCAGATTGCATCGATGTCATGCACAGGTACAGAGCCTGAGCTGTCGGACTGGGCGAGCGCGTTGGGGTATACCTTGGGGAGTACTGTTCGGGTTCGCCCGGCAGGGGAGTCCTCTGATCCTGATGTGATCGGATCATTACGCGCGTTGTCGGATCTTCGGATTTCCTTGGATCACTGGGATCCTCAGGTCGGTGATGTGGTCGTTCACTTTCCATTGCCTGGCTATCGCGTGGAACTTGCTTAAACACAGGGATCTCTGCGGTACCGATTCATAAAGGACATTGGCCCGGTCGGCGCAGGCTTGACCAATTGCAAGCTGCGGCGCAGATTAGGCGGCCCATATCGCCTGAGTGATCAATCGTGTCTGAAAATCTTCGCTGCATCCTCTATATGACCGCGGCGATGGCTGGATTTGCGCTTGAGGATGCTGTGATTAAGCACTTGTCAGCATCTTTGCCGATTTCCCAGATTTTAGCTTGTATTGGGCTTGGTGGAGTGCTTGTCTTTACGATCATTGCACGTCTTCAAGCTGTGCCTCTGTGGTCTCCGGCGATGCGAACAGCTGCATTTGCGATCCGGACTCTGGCGGAACTCGGCGCTGCGATCCTGTTTGTATCTGCCATGGTCTACGCGTCCTTAGCCACCGCATCAGCGATTCTTCAAGCCACGCCTCTGGTGGTGTCCTTGGGTGCAGCGTTGTACCTGAAACAAGTGGTCTCGCTCCGCCAATGGCTGCTCATTGGGCTTGGATTTATGGGTGTATTACTGGTGATTCAGCCGGGTGGTGACGGATTCCAGCCAGCTGCGTTACTGGCTGTGTTGGGGGTTCTGTTTCTCGCGCTTCGCGATGTGATTACCCGTTCATTCACTGCGGCCTTGCCGACTGCCACGATCTCGATGTGGGCCTTTGCAGCCGTCATGGGGGCAGGCGTGGTGAGCATTCCCCTCTTTGGGCCTTGGGTGGTGATTGATTGGGGTCATCTGGGATGGTTTATCGTCTCAGCGGCATCTGGGTGTGCTGGCTACTTTGCGGTGGTGATTGCGACCCGCGGGGGAGATGTTGCCGTGGTCGCTCCATTTCGGTATAGCCGTTTGATTTTCGCATTGATCTTGTCAGTGTTTCTGTTTGATGAGCAGCTTAATGGATGGGTGTTTTTGGGGGCTGCATTGATTGTGTGCTCAGGGATTATGACGCTGGTGCGGCAGCGATCGCCCCGTCGTGCCCTCGATTCTGATCTGGTCGTGTAGGACTGACGATGTCGAATACTGCGAAACAATCTGTGCATAGCCGCTGGCTCGAATGGACAGGCGTGATCACAGCAATTGTGTATTCGATGCTGGTTGCGCTCAATATCGGTGCGGAATTCATCGGCTTTGCGCTGCTCTTAATCTCTTCGATAGCGATCGGGCTCTGGGCATACCTCGGTCAGCATCGCGGTATTTTGGTGTTGCAGTTGTTCTACGCGACCGCCGGGGTGATTGGGATGATGCGTTGGATGCAGTAGATGCCTCGCCGATGACTGGTTCGGTTAGAGCAGATCAGATGATGGGTGCGACCGAATTCACGTTGGTCATGGACTTACTTTTACCGTGTAATACGTGTCTCATCAGGGTTGGAATGGGTACATGGATGTAAGTACTTCTGGGTTCAGTCCGCTGGTACGTGCCGCATTCTTAATGGTGGGCGCGATCCTTGCGTTCTCGACCATGACGGTGGCTGGGCGTGAAGCTGGAGCAGAGCTTGATACCTTCGAGATCATGACCTACCGCAGTGTGGTCGGGATCGGTATTGTCTGTCTAATCGGTTGGTGGAGCCGCACCTTATCCTCGATTCGAACCGAACGGCTTGGTTTACATGCTCTCCGAAATCTCTCGCATTTTGCCGGACAGAACTTATGGTTCTTAGCGATCACACTGATCCCACTCGCACAAGTTGTCGCATTGGAGTTCACATCGCCAATTTGGGTACTCCTGTTGTCTCCACTCATTCTTGGGGAAAGGATGACCTTGGTTCGTATTCTCGGGGTATGTTTAGGATTTATCGGCGTACTCATTGTGGTGAGGCCGAGTGTTGAGACCCTGTCTCCCGGGGTACTTGCAGCTGCTCTTGCGGCAATTGGGTTCGCTGGGTCCTTGATGTTGACCAAGCGGCTGACGCGCACGGAAAGTATCACCTGCATTTTGTTTTATTTGACAACCATGCAAGCGGTTTTTGGGCTGATCTGCGCCGGCTATGACGCAGAGATGCACTGGCCGTCGGTCCAAGTGATGTGGTGGGTGGTGTTAATTGGATTTGCGGGCTTGGCGGCGCATTTTTGTCTCACTCAAGCGCTCCGTCTCGCGCCTGCGATGGTCATCGTGCCGATTGATTTTGCACGCATTCCGTTGATTGCCACCATTGGCGCTGTGGTTTATGCGGAGTCCTTAGATATCTATGTCATCGTCGGCGCAGCAGTCATCTTCGCTGCAAACTATCTGAATATTTGGAATGAGCGCCGGCTTTCTGGACAGGCGGTTGGGCGATGATTGAGGTTGTCATACTGGGGGCGTTGCTGGGGATTGTGATTACCATTTCTGGCGTTGGTGCGGGCGTTGTTACCACCCCGGCGTTAATCGTTGTCGCGGGCTTAGATCCGCTCTCTGCTGTGGCTACAGGCGCGTTGTTTTCTGCTGTCTTGAAAGTGGCGATCTCTGCACAGCATCTCCGCACACGCATGATGTCTTGGAGGGATGCATGGACCTTTTTACGCATCTCAGTACCAGTCACTGTGGTCATTGCGCTTGCGACAGGCTCTCTCTACGCCAGAGGCTTCAGCAACCTGGTCAATCAGGTGACCACTTGGGCTGTAATTGGTTGTGGCATGGTCGCACTGGCGAGCCTCTATTCAGCATGGGTTGGGATCTCGATCGAGCGGGCTGGTCGGTCTGTCGCTGCGGCAGTGACGGGGATTTTTGTCGGCTCAACTGGTGTTGGGGGCGGTATTTTTGTGGTTCCTGCGCTGGTACGTGCGCATGGTCTAGATGTGAAGAGGGCAGTTGCCACATCGATCCCGATTGGCTTGGCTTTGTCCTTTGCTGTGAGTATCGGGCTGAGCTCAAATGGTGTGACGGATTTTACAGTGGTGTGGTGGGCGGTCTTGGGCGGGGTATTGAGTTTGCCACTGGCCGGCTGGTTGTTTCGGATTATGCCAGCACACGTTGTGAAACTGGCCACCAGTAGTCTGATCTCAGTCTCGATTCTGACGCTCGCGATCCGCGCCGCATCCGCTTGATCACAGAACGATTTGGTATCGGGTCCGACTGAAATTGACTGTTTTGTCGCTGCGACCCGTTCGGCATACTTAACCCATTGTAATCGCGCGCAAAGCGCCCTGTCAGGGAGTGCACTATGGGACAGCCAGTCGAACAGGTCAGTGGGGCCTATCAAGTCTTTCGTTACGAAAAACCAACAGACATGCCCGGTGGTAAGGCCATTGTGCAACTTGCTGGAAGTGACATCATTCGTGGCCGGGTCCAGGTGGTCCGCGAGGGGGGTGAGAACAATCTGCACTCGCACCGTGGCATGGATGGATTCTGGATGGTCTTAGCCGGCTGTGTAAAATTCTATGGTCCCGGGGACGTTTTGATTGGCGAATTCGGCAAACACGAAGGCATTTTGATTCCGCGCGGAGAACAGTACTGGTTCGAAAGTTCAGGGGATGAAGACCTTGAAATCCTGCAGATGGCTGCCTTTGAAATGGGTGCCAAAGTCGAACGTGTTGACGTGGAAAAGCAGAAGTTCGCGGTGGGAAGTGTAGGCATCAAGGTGATCACGGAGACACAAAAAGTCTGATTCCGTGATCCCCTAACAATAAAAATCGCGGGTGACATATGACAACAGAGTTATCGATTGCACTGGATCGCTACGATCGCCACTTTCCATTCTTTGATGGGACAGCGATTGCGCCGCCTGGTTTTGCACTGAAGCCGTTCCAGGTTGGCCAAAGTGCTCGGCTGAAAGATGGAACGGATCGCCACGAGGAGTTCTTGCAAGGGACGTACGATGTGGCAGAGTTTTCCATGTCGTCATTTTTGATGGCCAAAGATCAGGGCTATCCGATCGTGGGTATTCCCGTGTTCCCTCGGCGCCTGTTCAGTCAAAGCCAAATGTGGGTGCATCCTGACTCCTCGATTCAGTCGGCCAGTGATCTTGCCGGTCAACGAGTGGCCTTGAGCGCGTTTCAGACCACATTGTCATTGTTGGCGAAAGGCGATCTGACCTTTTACTACGGCGTTCCATGGCAGTCGATTCAGTGGAAGCTGACCACCCGCGAGAAAATTCCACTAGAACATGGACCCGAGGTCAGTGTGGAGTTTATTGGTGATCGAGATCGGCTTGGCGAACGGCTACATTCTGGGGAAATCGACGCATTTTTTCTGCCCCATCCACCGCATGATGTGATGATTGGGCGCACGCCAGCGCGACGTTTATTTCGTGATCCAGAAGCGGAAGAAGACCGATATTACGCGGATCGAGGATATTTCCCGATTATGCATGTTGTGGTGATTCAGGAAGCGGTCGCCGATGCCTATCCAGACTTGCCTCGCGCGTTGATGACTACCTTCCACCACGCGTTTGATGTTGCCATGGGCTACTACGAAGATCCGAATTGGTCGATGCTCGCTGGCGGGCGTCATTATTGGGAGTTGGAGCAAGCGCGATTTAAGGGATCTCCCTGGACGCGCGGGTTCAATGGGAATCGAGCCAATATCGAGATGATGATTCGGTATGCCATGGATCAAGGGATGGTGCATTCGGCATTAACCCCTGAGGCACTGTTTCATGTATCGACTTGGGAAACCTAGGAGCTTTCAATGCGTCTGATCAATAACGACGAAGTCAATCGTGTCCTGACCATGGCGGATTGTATTCGGGTGCAGGAGGCTGCCTTTCGGAAAATCCCTGATGGGGGCGCCATTCATCGACCACGGATTGATCTGTATTACCCATCTGCTCATCCAGAGTCCTATTTCCGCTGGGGCTCAATGGAAGGGGCAAACGATGGCTATTTCGCCATTCGGATGAAAAGTGACATCGTGAGTTGGCCGCGCGCCGAAGATGGTTCTTGGACCGAAGAAAAGTATTGTATGGAGCCGGGAACATATTGTGGGTTGATCTTTTTGGTCTCTACCCGCAATGGTGAACCCTTGGCATTCATCAATGATGGTGTGTTGCAGCACATGCGTGTTGGTGGGGGTGCGGGCATCGGTGCGAAATATCTCTCACGCGAGGATTCGAGTGTCGTCGGCATGATCGGATCCGGTGGCATGGCGCGGACCTTCCTCGATGCCTTTTGTTGTGTCCGTCCAATTCAACGATGTCATGTGTATAGCCCCAATGCATCCAATCGTGAGCGTTTCGCTGAAGAAATGACTGAGCGGTTGGGAATCGAGGTGATTGCTGTCGACTCTCCACGAGAGGCGGTGCGTGGCGCAGACATTGTATCCAGCGCCACCGACAGTATGACCCCTGTGTATGATGCGCAATGGCTTGAGCCCGGACAGCATGTGACGAATCTAGGGCGGCGCGAGATGCCTGAAGCGGCAATGAATCGATTTGATGTCGTGGTGCGCCAGGGGACTGCAGGCTTGCAGATGCGGCAGACAGAGCGTTTTCAAGCGGAACGCGGACATTCACCAGCGGCGTTTATCGGCGGGTCTGTTGAAGAGATGGCGAGAATTCCGGAGAAGAATCCAAGCCCAGGATTCGGTGGTGACAGCCCTGAGTTTACCGATCGTGGTCAAGGCGGCAGTAAGCCCGAGTTTGCCGATCTAGTCACCGGTCGTTGCCATGGGCGAACAGACCCTCTACAAATTACCTTTTATCGCAATGTGGGCAATCAAGGATTGCAGTTTTCAGCAGTTGGCGGATGGGTATACGAACAAGCCGTGAGTCACCAGCTCGGTCGGGAGATTCCGACCGACTGGTTGTTGCAAGATATTCGCGATTAAGCAGGCTCGTGTAATGTGTTCAGCGCGAGCTCAAAGTGAGCCACGGTCTGATCAATGTGCATGAGCTTGTCGATGCCAAACAGGCCAACTCGGAATGTTTTGAAGTCTGCTGATTCGTTGCACTCTAGGGGCACGCCTGCCGCGACCTGTACGCCGGCCGCGAGGAACGCCTGCGTATTTTTGAAGTCATCACGGTTGGTGTGCGACACAATCACGGTGGGAGATTGAAATCCAGGCCCAGCAAGGCTCTTAAAGCCTGCATCTTCCAGTAGACTGCGCATCTTCTGTCCTAATGCAATTTGCCGCATTTTCAGCTCGGCAAAACCAATTTTCGCCATTTCCTGGTAGGTCCGGTAAAACTGAATAAGGCCGTCTGTCGGCATCGTCGCATGATAGGCGTGACCGCCATTTTCATAGGCTGCCATGATTTGCCGCCATTTTTTCAAATCCAAGGCGTAGCTGTCGCTGTTGGTGCGTTCTAATTGCGCGGCGGCGCGTGCGCTCATGAGAACGACGCCAGCACAGGGAGTGGATGACCATCCTTTTTGCGGGGCGGTGATAATCACATCGACACCAGTCTCTTCCATATTCACCCACAGACACCCTGAGGCCACACAATCTAGGATGAATAGTCCGCCAACCGCATGCGTCGCATCTGCGATTGCTCGCAATGTGCTGTCAGGAAGCAACATCCCAGCAGAAGTCTCGACATGTGGTGCGATGACGCACTGGGGCCGCTCGCGATGAATTGCATCTAAAAACGTCTCGAGATCGGCCGGGACAAATTGGGCGTCAGCGGAACTGGAATCAGCCACCGCTTTTGTGACCTCGACATGGGTGGTGTCGACGCCTGCGTCGAATATTTGCGACCACCGGAAGCTGAACCACCCATTACGCAGGACGTGCACACGTTGTTGTCGACAAAATTGTCGTGCAACAGACTCCATCGCAAAGGTTCCGCCACCCGGAACGAGTGCAATCTGATCCGCGTGATAAACCGATTTGAGTCCACTCGACAGCTCACGCATGGTCTCTTGGAAGAGGCGTGACATATGATTCACCGATCGATCAGTAAAGACCACCGAGTATTCCAATAAGCCGTCAGGATCAACAGCTGGATAAATGGATGACATGACAAATGTCCTTTGTTATGAATCTCAATACATTGAGAGTACTGACCTTTTCTACCAATGCCTAGTCCTCGCGCTGAGCGAGTGCGATCATTTTTGTTTGACTTTCCTAGACAGCCAGCGTCAGGGATACTATCCGGATGGACCACGAAATCCCGACTCTTAATGACGATCTACGCTGGATGCGCCGCGCATTGACGTGCGCGCAAGAGGCGGCGAGCCGCGGCGAGGTGCCAGTCGGCGCAGTGGTTGTGCGTGACGGGCAATTATTGGGTGAAGCGGGAAATAGCCCGATCGGTATGCACGATCCCAGCATGCATGCGGAGGTCGCGGCGATCCGTGCTGCTTGCCGCGAGGTCGCCAATTACCGACTGCCCGGTGCAACGCTCTATGTCACCTTAGAGCCCTGTACAGCCTGTTTTGGTGTCCTGATGCATGCCCGGATCGCGCGCATCGTGTTTGGCGCTCGAGAACCTCGCGCGGGTGTCCTTGGATCACAGCTGTCGTTACATCAGGCCAATTTTTACAACCATCAGATCACGGTGTGTGAGGGTCTATGCGCTCTGGAGTCCTCTCAGCTACTCACCGACTTCTTCCGCGCTCGACGCGATCGCCCGGACGCGTTCGGCATCCCAGATTAACCACTCATAGTAGGTTTGAATGTTTGCCACATAGGCTTGTGCTTCGCGACCACGGGCAAACCCGTAGGTCGTTTGTGCGTGGTAAGTGGGGTCTTCCAGCAAGGGGAGTCGTGCTGACACATCCAGCCACCGGTCAGGGTTGCCGCCTTGGCGCTCAGTTAGTTTCCGGGCGTCTTCCAAATGCCCCATGCCAATATTGTAGGCAGCAAGTGTGAACCAGGTGCGCTCTGGATCGCGGATACGGTCGGGAATGCGACGTTTCAACTGACTAAGATAACGTGCCCCTCCCTCAATGCTTTGGGCGGGATCGAGGCGGCTCGTGTATCCAAGCTCACGCATCGTTTGCAGGGTCAGCATCATGATCCCGCGCACCCCGGTTGGTGATTTTGCCCGTGGATTGAGATGTGATTCCTGGTACGCAATCGCAACCAGGAGTCGCCAATCCCAGTCAACGAGCTCAGCTGCTGCCTCGAACAGGCCCTGATAGGTGGGAAGTCTTGCATTGACCTGCCGTGTAAATGCTTTGATATCAGCAACCCTCGCCAAGGGTTTATTCAGATGCGACTCGATCAGCTCATCAATGCGCACTGATTCGGTGGCGATGAAATGGTTCGCAGCAGCCACAAGCGAAGGATCGGCGGAGGAAGGAAAACCAAACCCCAAAGGGAGTGCGGGCCCAATCGCCTGACTGGCTTCAAGATCCGGAAATAGTGCGCGGACTTGCCGAAATGCTGGCCCTAGGACGGCGGTGTAAGTCTGTCGACGTTCTTCGACATCAGACAGCAATTGCAATGCACTGACGCCTGGGAGGGTACTCCACTGTATGCCCTCAACACCGGCATCGCGAACACGTTCCAGTGCCAGCGCCTCAATCGACTCCGAAGCCACGACAATGGGCGGATCTAAGGCATCAAGTGTGGCCGGCTTGGGAGTCTCTCGGTGGTGGAGCAGGGTTAACTGATATTGCAAGATCGCATCCGAAAAAGTGAGTCGTGCACCTTCTTCACGCGTCAGCGCGATCGCCGCAAGATCGGCCTCACCGCGTCGGAGTTGTGCCACCATGGGATCGCCTGGTGCAGTTGCGATGAGCGCAACATTGACGCCCAGATGCTCTGCGAAAGCCCGCGCTACGGCTCGATCAAATTCACGAAAATCAATAGCTTCTCCATGAAATGTATCAGGAGAATTAGGAACAAGGATGCGAATTATTCCGGATTCCTGAATGGTGTGAAGAGTGCGTGGCCAAGTGCTTGGAGGTTCCCAAAGACTTTCAAGGATCAGGCTAAGCCCGATCCAGAGGCCGATGAGAGGTCCGATTGCGCGAGCCAACTGCGGAAAAACTTGGTGGACGGGTGGGTGATTGCGCACGCTCTGCTAAACTCCCGTTTTACCCAATGTCATTGAGGTCCCATGTCCATGCTCACTCTGCAAGGAGGCAGTGCCCTCTCGTCTTTCCAGGTGGCACAACTGTGCGAACGTGCGTGTGAGCGAGGGTGGAGTGTAACGAATTTTGATCTGTCTTATGTCTACTTTTGCCTCGGCGAGGTCAGTGATGCGAGGCGCTTATCCGCGTTACTGAGTGCGACAGAGGTGTCAATGCATCCTGATTATGTGGTGATTCCACGCGCGGGGACCTTGTCGCCTTGGGCATCGAAAGCGACCGATATTGCACACAATGCAGGCTTGGTTGGGATTAAGAGGATTGAGCGCGGTCTTGCCGTGCGCGTGGAGGGTGAGCAGACTGCGTTGGACATTGCCCGAGGCGTCCTATCTGATCCGCTATTAGAGGATGTATTAACAGCGTGGCCAGATGCCTTATTTTTTGCCCCAGGGTCGCCACGTCCTCTGCAATCGATCTCACTCGAGATCGATCCAATTCAGGCATTGTCCGCCGCAAATGTTGATATGGGTTTGGCATTATCTGAGGACGAAATCAGCTATCTCGCGGATGCTTATGCAAGCCTCGGTCGGGATCCAACCGATGTCGAACTCATGATGTTTGCGCAAGCAAACTCGGAACATTGCCGACACAAGATCTTTAATGCCAGTTGGACCATCGACGGCGAGCCGATGCCGAAGAGCTTGTTTCAGTGGATTCGTAATACGCATGCGTTGGCGCCTGAGGGCGTGTTGTCCGCCTACTCGGACAATGCAGCGGTCATCGAGGGTCCTCGCGCTGCCCGTTTTCTGATGGATCCCGAGACGCATATTTATCACTTCCGGGATGAACCCTGCCATCTCGTGATGAAGGTGGAAACCCACAACCATCCAACCGCCGTCTCACCCTATCCTGGTGCAGCAACAGGTGCGGGCGGCGAAATCCGTGATGAGGGAGCGACTGGTCGCGGCGCAAAACCAAAGGCAGGGCTCACCGGATTTTCGGTCAACTATCTGCGGATTCCGGGTGCCCCTGAGCCTTGGGAGACCTCACTGCCATTCCCACCACAATTGGCCACCGCGTTCGACATTATGCGCGAAGGCCCATTGGGTGCAGCTGCCTTTAATAACGAATTTGGTCGGCCCAACTTAGTGGGCTATTTTCGGGCATATGAAGCAGTGATTGCTGACGCATCCGGCCCCAGTCGACGAGGCTATGTGAAGCCCATCATGATTGCGGGTGGGCTCGGCACCATTTCCGGTGAGCAGATTGAGAAGCGTCCGTATGCACCAGGAACACCCTTGGTCGTTTTGGGTGGTCCGGCAATGCTGATCGGACTCGGTGGCGGGGCTGCGAGCTCTGCTGGCGAAGGAACCAGCGGGTCAGATCTTGACTTTGCTTCGGTACAGCGGGCGAATCCAGAGATGGAAAGACGCTGCCAAGAGGTGATTGATCGCTGTTGGCTGCGTGGAGCGGAGAATCCGATCCTGTTTATTCATGATGTGGGTGCTGGAGGCCTGTCGAATGCCTTACCCGAGTTGGTGAAGGACGGAGGTGTCGGTGGCCGATTTAGTCTCGAGGCGATTCCTTCCGCGGATCCAAGTCTGTCGCCACTGGAATTGTGGTGTAACGAAGCACAAGAGCGCTACGTCTTGGCTGTTGATCCCCATGCCTTGCCATTGTTTGCATCGATTTGTGCACGAGAGCGCTGTCCAATGGCCGTCGTGGGCTATGCCGCGGAGACACCACAGCTCACCCTGACCTCGAGCGAGGGGCCAGCTCCAGTCGACTTGCCCATGGAAATCCTCTTTGGGAAACCACCGAAGATGCATCGCGATGTTGTTTCCTTGCCGCCGCCGGCACAATCCGAAGCGGTCATCGAGGGGACCTTCGTCGATTTAGCGATGCAGGTACTTGGCCATCCAACGGTCGCCTCCAAGGCATTTCTGATCACCATTGGCGATCGTACGGTGACCGGTATGGTGTGTCGTGATCAGATGGTCGGACCCTGGCAGGTACCTGTGGCCGACTGTTCGGTGACAGCCAGTGCGATTGGATCACGGAGTGGTGAAGCGATGGCGATGGGCGAACGAACCCCGCTTGCTGTCCTGAATCCTGCGGCTTCCGCCCGTATGGCGGTTGCAGAAACGATCATGAACTTGGCAGGTGCCTCGATTGCGCGGCTCGGCGATATCAAGCTGTCCGCCAATTGGATGTGCGCCGCCGGTGTACCTGGCGAGGATGCTGGGCTATACCGTGCGGTCGAGGCGGTGGGCCAAAGTTTTTGTCCTGCACTGGGGATTGCGATCCCTGTGGGGAAAGATTCCATGTCGATGCAAACGCAGTGGTCGGTTAATGGCCAGACGCATCAGGTGGTCAGTCCGATGTCCCTGATTTGCTCTGGATTTGCACCGGTGATGGATGTTGAACAGACATTGACACCCTGTCTCGTCGACCAAGCGGACACCATCATCGTCTTGGTTGCACCACGCCATGCCATGCGTCTGGGTGGCTCGATTGCCGCCGAGGTCTCAGGAACGATTGGTACGACCACGCCTGATGTTTCCCCTGAGGTGTTGAAAACTCTGTTTACCGGCGTCGGTAAGGGTCATCGCGGTGGCTGGATCCTCGCCTACCATGATCGATCAGATGGCGGCCTGTTTGCGACCATCGCGGAAATGGTGATGGCCTCGCGACTCGGTGTCGTCTTATCGACGCCGGTGCCTGACACAATTCCATTCTGGCTCAATGAGGAGGTCGGCGCTGTGTTGCAGATTCCGCAATCAGCGCTCTCGAAAGCGTGCGAGGCATTTCATCATCCTGAGCTGGAGGTGCTGTCGTTGGGTCGGGTAGAAGGATCCATGCTATCGATTCAAAGCATGGATGGACGGACGCATTTATATCGGCGAGAGGCACTCGAGGCACGCTGGTCAGCGGTCAGTTTGGCGATGGCAGCGCATCGTGATGATCCGGCCTGTGTGGCGGAATCAGAGGCGCTTATTCATCAAGAAAACAGGGGTTTGTCATCAATTTCTATTCCAAATTATTGTCTTCGTGCAGAGCCGATTCGGCGTGTTTCTGCCACCCGACCCCGTGCCGCGATTCTGCGTGAACAAGGCGTGAATGGTCATCTGGAAATGGCCTATGCCTTCGATCACTGTGGATTTGAAGCAGTCGATGTGCACATGTCAGATGTGCTGGAAGGTCGTGTGACGTTCGAGTCGTTTTCGGTGCTTGCGGCCTGTGGTGGGTTCAGTTACGGCGATGTCTTGGGAGCAGGGTCTGGATGGGCAAAATCGGTGTTGTTTAACGATTCGTTACGCGCCGCCTTCGCCGACTTTTTTATGCGCCCTGACACCGTGACGCTCGGTGTGTGTAATGGGTGCCAGATGGTGGCCCAGTTGCGCGAGCTGATCCCCGGCGCGGCGCATTTCGAGTCGCTTGCTGTCAATCGGTCTCAGCGTTTTGAGGCTCGGCTGAGCTTGGTCGAAGTGCCTGAGACGCGCTCAATTCTCTTGAAAGGGCTGACTGGGGTTCGCTTCCCGATGGCTGTCGCGCACGGTGAGGGTCGTTTTCCACAGACTGACCAAGTCGCCGCCGCACTGATCGCAGATCGTAAGACAAGTCTTCAGTTTGTGAGGCCGGATGGATCGCCAGCGACGCTGTATCCAGAGAACCCCAATGGGTCCCCACATGGAATTGCAGGGCTCTGTTCTGACGATGGGCGGGTCACCATCGTGATGCCTCATCCAGAGCGCGTGGTTTTGCGACAACAACTCTCCTATGTCCCAGCAGGGACTGAAGTGGTCACCCCGTGGATGGCTGTGTTTGACCAAGCGTGGCAATTCGTGCGAGGGCACTCATCCTCATGATCGGCGTTGACGACTCAGGGCAAGTACTCAGTCGGGCAGATGCTGAATCAGCGTGGCCATGGTTGACCGTGCACTGGCAATTGACGCCGCCAGAGCAGGGGTGTTACGTGCAGTGGATGCCGGATGATGGACTCTCCCTTAAATCAGTCGAATCGGGCGACCGTTCCAGTCTTCGGGTCGACTATCAGCGTGGTCCGCAAGCACGGCGGATTCATGCGGTCACCGGAGAGCTGCTCACTCGGGCACTGGGTTGTCAGCAAGGACGTCGCCCGGCAATTTTCGATGCGACCTTCGGTATAGGGCACGACAGTACAGTATTGGCGAACGTGGGTTGCTATGTATCCGGCTGTGAGTCCAATCCGATTGTGGCGGCGTTGGCAGCTGATGGGCTTCGCCGCAGTGTGAATGAGCCCTGGATAAATCGCATTCAGTTTCAGTATCGGGATGCCCTAAGTGTGTTACCTGAGGTGCCCTCTGGGGTGATTTATATCGATCCGATGTTTCAAGAGAGACGCCGCGCAGCACCCTCGATGGAGATGCAGTTCATGCATCGGCTGATGCCGAACGCAGCACGCGGTGATTCGTTGCTCGAAGCTGCACTCACCTCTGGTGCAGCACGTATTGTGGTGAAACGGAGTCCAAAGGCGCCTGTCTTGGCTGGGCGAGTTCCATCGACAATGATGCATGGGAAGGCAGTTCGATTTGATATTTATCCCCTACGCAAGGTGACCCCTGAGGACTGCCAACCGTGGTGGATCGAGCAACAGCGATGATGCATTGGGAGGCACTACTATCCAGTACACGGATGGATCATGGGGATCGCTGGACTCCGCCGGACCCTGGATACAGCCGTGACCAATGGCAACGTGACCAGGATCGGATCATTTTTTCGGGCGCCTTCCGCCGCCTTGCGATCAAAACACAAGTGCATCCCCTATCTGACAATGACCATGTCCACACACGCCTGTCCCATTCCCTCGAAGTGGCCAGTGTTGGGCGAAGCCTCGCAACAAAAATAGGCGCTTGGCTCGAACTCAATGGCGCATTACCACCTGAGATGCCTGCATCGGCACTTGGCGCATTGGTGCAAGCGGCTTGTCTGGCCCATGACATCGGCAATCCACCGTTTGGGCACGCAGGTGAGCGGGCGATCCGCACGTATTTTCGTGAGCATCCCGAGTGGCTATCTGGGTTGTCAGTGGGTGAGCGGGCGGACTTGACTGGTTTTGAGGGAAATGCACAGGGATTCCGGGTGCTGACGAAGCTCGAGCGACACTGGTTTGATGGGGGCATGCGGCTCACTGCGGCTACCTTAGGCACCTTTGTCAAATACCCCTTTGCTGCGGCTTCAGAGATCGGCCAAGGCAAGGGGAAGCATGGGATTAACTGTGCTGAACTGCCTGTGATGCAAGAGTTGGCAGATCAGTTGCAATTGGCTGCTCTTGGTCATGAGGTGTGGGCGCGCCATCCCTTGGTGTTTTTGGTAGAAGCTGCCGATGATATTTGTTATGCGCTGATTGATCTTGAGGATGCGGTGGAGTTGGGTCACCTTACCTATGATGAGGTCGCTGATTTAATGCGTGAACTTGTTGAACGCGGTGCACGGAGCGCGCTCTATGAACAGCTGTTGGACGATCGAACAGTGCGTCTTGAGTTGCTGCGCTCCGCAGCGATCGATGCGTTAGTGCACGAGGCGGAAGCCCGTTTTAAAACTCACTACACTGCGATTATGAACGGTGAGTTTCAGGAGGATCTGTTGGATTGGCGTCGTGCCTCGGCTGGGGAAGTCATTGCTCATGCCAAAGCACTTGCCCGGGAGCACGTCTATGTGGATCAGACCAAACAGTCGTATGAGGGGCAGCCTGCACATTTGTTGAATGGCGTTCTGGCGCATTTGGTTGAGGGCGCTGAAGCCTTGGCTGCGGTCGGTGGGGATGGAACCAGTATTGATTCAAAAGCGCGCGATGCGGTTGCCCGTCTTGGTAAGTATCGCCCAAATGCGAACGACTCGCGGTATGCGCGGCTCTTGAAAATCACCGATTATGTCAGTGCGATGACAGATCGTTATTTGATTCGGGTCGTCGATGATTTAACGCGTTTGCGCTACTTCTCATCGAGTACCGACTGAATCCATGTGCCGATGTAGGTGGCTAAAATCGGCTGTGCGTCTTCCGTTGGATGCAGTCCATCTGCCTGAAACAACGCGGTGTCTCGTGCCACAGGCTCCAGTAAGAACGGTAAGTAGGGGATTCCCGTCTGCGCGGCGACCTGATCTTGGCTTGCCCGAAATGCACGGATAAAAGGCCCGCCATAGTTCCTTGGAAGCTCAATCCCTGCATACAGCGGTTGGCCCCCATCGGTCTGCACCGCCGCGATCATGGCCAGCAAATTCTCGCGCATCGCATCTAACGGAAGCCCCCGGAGGCCATCGTTGGCGCCGAGTGCAATGAGCACATGAGTCGGTTGATGTCGATCCAGTAATCCAGGAAGTCGAGAGCGTCCGCCGGTGGTGGTTTCACCTGAAATCGAAGCGTTTAAAACTGTGATGCTGTCCCCATCATCAGGAGGCGAGAGGGTGAGCTGATCAACCCATGACCGATCCGCCTCAAGCCCATAGCCCGCGCTGAGACTGTCGCCCAAAATCAGTAGACGCACATCTGCTGTCACTGGCATTGCCAGAGAAAGCCAAAGGAGAAGTCCGGACCATGACCAACGCACAGGTTTTATCAGTTTCATCCGTGTCTCATGGGTTTGTGGATCAAGACGGGCAACACCTGCCCATACTTAGGGATGTTTCGTTACAAATCAACCAAGGGGACTCAGTCGCGATTGTGGGTCCCTCTGGCGCAGGTAAAAGTACACTACTCGCTTTATTGGCTGGTTTGGATGTCCCGAATCAAGGTGAGATTCGGCTGTTAGATCAGTCCTTTAGTACACTTTCTGAAGACGCGCGTGCAAAAGCGCGACAAGGCTCAGTTGGCTTTGTGTTTCAGAGTTTTCAGTTGCTACCAGGGTTGACCGCACTTGAGAATGTGATGTTACCTCTAGAGCTTGCTGGGGTGTCCGTAAAACTCGCCAAACAACGCGCCGCCGACTGGCTCACTCGGGTTGGTTTGGGTGCTCGCTTGCGTCATCGCCCACGTATGCTCTCCGGTGGGGAGCAACAGCGCACTGCAGTGGCGCGTGCATTCGTCACTGATCCGGCGCTACTTTTCGCGGATGAACCGACAGGCAATCTTGATCGTCGGACGGGCGAGTCAATCAGTGATCTGCTATTTCAGTTAAATCAAGATACCGGTGCCACCTTGGTGCTGGTGACCCATGACGAGCGGCTGGCGAGTCGATGTGATCGGATATTCACGCTCGATGAGGGCCAGTTACAGGAGAGCACCGCATGCTCAGTCTAAGACTTCTGATCCGGGAGCTTCGGGCTGGGCAGCTGACGTTGTTGGCACTCGCGTTAGTGGTTGCGGTTGCTGCCATGACCTCAACAGCCGTGCTGACCAATCGGATTGACCGTGCCATGGTGCAGGATGCGTCTGCGCTACTTGGGGGGGATCTGGTGATTCGTGGGGATCGTCCATTATCCGAGCGCTGGATCACCGAGGGACAAGCACTTGGCCTCGAAACCACTGAGACCATTGAGTTCCCCTCAATTGTGGGGTTTGACGATCGGTTTGAGTTGGCTGCGATCAAGGTGGTGACTGAGGGATACCCCTTACGTGGTCGCTTGGATGTCGCGGCTGCTCGCGCGGGTCAGGGAATTCCGACAAATGCGATTCCTATGCAGGGAACCGCGTGGGTCGATCCAAGTTTAGCCAGTCAGTTAAACGTCGATGTTGGGGACAACGTCAGTGTGGGAGAGTCCACATTGCGGATTTCTGGGATTTTGGTGTTTGAGCCGGATCGGGGAGGCTCATTTGTCTCATTATCACCCCGTCTCATGATGAATCGCTTGGATTTGAATGCGTCAAATTTGGTGCAAGAAGGGAGTCGAATACGCTACTACCAGCTATTCGCGGGCGAGGCAGCCGACCGATTTCGGGCTCGGATCACGCCAGAGCTGGATATTTCACAACGTGCACGGGGGCTGGTTGATGGGCGTCCTGAGGTCGGTAGTGCGCTGACCAAGGCAACCCAGTATCTGACACTTGCGGGGTTACTGACCGTCATGCTCTCGGGTGCCGCGATCGCACTGACAGCGAGGCGTTGGGCCGAGGATCACATCGTCGATAGTGCGTTGTTTCGGACCTTTGGATTATCGAGCCGTGCCGTTGCACGCGTCTTCGCCTTAGAGCTTCTGTCATTGGCGCTCGTGGCCAGTGCTGTGGGTGTTCTGATCGGCTATGGCATTCAGATTGTCTTAGTCGATACCGTTGCCAGCTTTCTCACAGTGTCATTACCCGCACCGAATGCGGAACCTGCACTGCTCGGCCTCGCCACCGGCCTAGTGACCACCTTTGGGTTTGCGACCCCCGCGCTGATCCAGCTTCACAAAGTACCCCCGATTCGGATTTTAAAGCGTGATTATCCGACCGCAGGCCCAGGTCGGATTGTGACCTATGGCTTGGCGTTGGCCGGTCTTGGGTGTTTGTCATTACTCTACACTCGAGACCTTCCGCTGACTGCTTTGGTCTTGGTGGCCGTGGCCGTGCTGGTTGCCATGATTCTGATCATCGGTCGTGTTGCGATCCGAATTGTTGGACCTTTGGAACGGTTAGGACCCGCTTGGCGCTTTGGTATGCAGCAACTGATTCGTGATCCTGGCACCTCGGGTGGCCAGTTAATTGCGTTTAGTTTGACGGTATTGGCGGTCACCATGGTGGCGATGATTCGGTTGGATCTGGTGGCCACCTGGGAGGATCAATTACCCAAAGATGCGCCCAATACCTTTGCCCTGAATATCACTAAGGCAGATGCGCCAGGATTTGCAGCACTATTGGCCGAGCTTGGCGCGGAGTCAGCCCCGTTGTACCCGATCGTCAGGGGACGTCTTGAGACCATCAATGGCACCGTCTTAGCGGCACATCCGATGGAGGACGAGATTCCCGGTTCGGTGCGCCGAGAGCTCAGCTTGACAGAAGCCTCCGAACAGGGACGTGATAATCGGATTGTCGACGGGCGATGGTTTACTGGTGACGATGAGTCTGGGCTAGTGACTGTGGAAGCGGAGTTGGCTCGGGAGTTGAATATCCGTCTGGGTGACCAGCTGGCATTCTTGGTTGGTCCAGATCCTGTGACGGCGACGGTGGTGGGGATCCGTTCGGTGCAGTGGGATTCCATGTTGCCGAACTTCTTTATGATCTTTTCTCCGGGCACCTTGGATCGATTTGAATCCACCTTGCTGACGAGCCTGAATCTTCCCGATCCTGTAGCCCAGACCACGGCCGTCGCGCGTTCCTTCCCGTCGGTGACATTGCTCTCCATCGACGCCGTCTTGAACCAGGTGCGGGGCATCTTGGCAAAGGTGACTGAAGCCGTCAGCTTTGTGCTGTGGTTTGTGCTGGCGGGTGGATTATTGGTATTGATGGCGAGTATTCAAACATCGTTGCCGATTCGAAAAAAAGAAGCCGCGATTTTGCGAAGTTTAGGGGGGTCGGATCGACTCTTGTCACAATCACAGTGGGCTGAGTTTTTGGTGTTGGGTGCACTTGCTGGGTTGCTTGCCGCCATTGCCAGTGAGCTCTTGGGTCGGGTGTTGTATACCCAGATCCTGAATCTGGAATGGTCAACTTTCTGGAGTGTCTGGATCGGCTTGCCTCTTGTCAGTGCCCTGATGATCGGTACGATTGGGCGCTGGTCAGCCAGAGAGGCACGACAGTTGCCCCCTGCACATCTTCTGAAAATCGCGGAGTCTTGAGATGGTATTGCGTCGTTACGCGCCGGTATTGGTGGCAGCACTGTTGGCCGGTTTAGTCGCCTATCCCTTTGTCCGTCAATTGATGGGTGAGCAACCACAATCACTGATTGGTGCTCAGGTCGGGGGGCAGTTCACCTTGGAGTCCAACATGGGATCTGTTGCTAGTGCCGATTTGGCTGCACCATTACGATTGATTTATTTTGGATTTACCTACTGTCCAGATATTTGTCCGCTTGAGTTATCGCGAATGGCGCAAGCGCTCGCTCCGTTTGGAGCTGATCAGGATCAAGTCCAGGGCATTTTTATTACCGTCGATCCTGGCCGCGATGGCCCGGAGGAAGTCGCGAGCTATGCGCAAGCGTTCCATCCTCAATTTATCGGATTGACTGGATCCGAAGCAGTGATTACTGGAGTGATGCGGCAGTATCAGGTCTATGCCGCACGGGTTGAGGGCAAGACGCCGGAGCGATACACCATGGATCACACGTCGCGGATCTATCTCACCAATGCGGATGGACAGCTCCTTGCGCTGTTTGCGATGGATACCCCAGTACCTGACATGACAGCGCGGATTCGGGCCTTTCTTTAGGCCAATCGAGACGATTGTCGTATTGGGTCTCACGCGTATCCCACAGACACTTGACGGATAACACGTTTAACATCCAACGAGGACTTGTATGACCGATTCCAAGGTGTACGCGGTTGACCCCGCGCTTGCAGCCAATGCCTGGATAGACCAGGATCGCTATGAAGCCATGTACCGCCAGTCGATTGAAGAGCCGGATGCGTTCTGGGCTGAACAGGCAAAACGCCTCGAGTGGATGCGCTTCCCAACACAGATTAAGAATACTTCGTTCGCACTCGGTGAGGTCGATATCCGTTGGTTTGAGGACGGTGTCCTGAACGTTGCGGTGAACTGCTTGGATCGTCATTTGGCGACCCGTGGAGATCAGACAGCGATTATTTGGGAAGGGGATGATCCAAACTCGGACGAACACATCACCTACCGTGATCTTTACGGTCGGGTAGGACGTTTTGCCAATGCGCTCCGTGCACAGGGTGTTCAAAAGGGCGATGTGGTCACGTTGTATATGCCCATGATTCCAGAGGCGGCGGTTGCAATGCTGGCCTGTGCCAGGATCGGTGCGGTGCATTCGATTGTGTTTGGTGGATTCTCTCCCGATGCCTTGGCGGTTCGTGTCGAGGAGTCTGGATCGAAGGTGATTATCACGGCGGATGAGGGGCGTCGCGGTGGTCGAGCGGTGGCATTAAAGTCCAACGTGGACAAGGCTGTTGCCTCGGCTGCAGGCCAAAGTGTTGAGACGGTGATTGTGGTCAAGTGCACCGGTGGATCGGTTGCCTGGAATGCGCAGGACCTTTGGTTCCATGAGCTCTGTGCTAATCAGTCCGATGAGTGTCCTGCCGAGCCGATGCAGGCTGAAGATCCGTTGTTTATTTTGTATACCTCAGGCTCAACCGGGAAGCCCAAGGGTCTCAAGCACACCACGGGCGGATATTTGGTGTACACCGCGCTGACCCACCAGATGGTGTTTGACTACAAAGACGGCGATGTCTACTGGTGTACCGCGGATGTGGGTTGGATCACTGGACACAGCTACATCGTCTATGGGCCACTCGCGAATGGCGCAACGACGCTGATGTTCGAGGGTGTGCCAACTTACCCCGATGCGACTCGGTTTGGTCGCGTCATTGAGAAGCATGGCGTGAATCAGTTCTACACCGCACCGACCGCAATTCGGTCATTAATGGCCAAGGGCGATAATGTCTTCGGTGACTCTGACTTATCGAGCCTTCGCATTTTGGGATCGGTCGGTGAGCCGATCAACCCTGAAGCCTGGGAGTGGTATCACCGGGTGATTGGGCAGGGCCGTTGTCCGATCGTTGATACCTGGTGGCAGACCGAGACCGGCGGCATCATGATTGTTCCACTGCCTGGCGCGACCCCAACAAAGCCAGGATCCGCGACTCGACCATTTTTTGGTGTGCAACCTGCATTGGTTGATGGGGAAGGTCAGATTCTGCAGGGAGCAACCGACGGGAACTTGGTCATTTTGGATTCTTGGCCCAGTCAGGGTCGCAGTTGCTGGGGTGATCACGATCGTTTCGAGCAAACTTATTTTGCGACCTTTGCCAATATGTATTTCACCGGTGATGGTGCACGGCGCGATGCAGATGGTTATTACTGGATCACTGGGCGCGTGGATGATGTTTTAAATGTCTCTGGACACCGAATGGGGACCGCAGAAATTGAATCCGCCATGGTGTCTCACGAAGCTGTTGCTGAAGCTGCCGTGGTCGGGTATCCCCATGACATCAAAGGGGAGGGCATCTATGTGTACGTGACTCTTAAAGATGGTTTTGAGCCCACTGAGGAATTACGTGCCGCATTACGGGTCCATGTCCGTCATGAAATTGGGCCTTTTGCATCTCCTGATTTTATTCAGTGGGCGCCGGGCCTGCCGAAGACCCGTTCTGGGAAAATTATGCGTCGGATCTTGCGGAAGATTGCTGCGAACGAGCATGACGCCTTGGGTGATGTCTCAACCCTGGCTGATCCATCGGTGGTGGATGACTTGATTGCACAGCGAATGAATCGACGCTAAGAAATGGTGGGCAACGCCGCCCACCGGCTGCAAATGCGTGAGAAGTCGCTTTTGCAGCATTCTTTGGTATTGTGTCTCCATCGTGGCGAAGGAATGCGACCATGCATCATGCAAAGATAGTGATCGCGGATGATCATCCGTTATACCGAGCAGCTTTGAAGCAGGCTGTGACCAAGGCAACGACTCGGGTCGAGATCGTTGAAGTCTCGACGATGGCAGAACTTCAGGATGCCGCACAGGAACACAATGATGCCGATTTGGTGTTGTTGGATCTCACAATGCCCGGTGCCAGTGGGTTCTCAGGACTCGTGTATTTAAAAGGGCAAGTCCCCGAATTACCGGTTGTCGTGGTGTCAGGCAATGAAGACCATGCGATCATTCGGCGTGCCTTGGAATATGGTGCCTTGGGCTTTATTCCCAAAAGCGTGTCCCTTGAAACAATGGTCGAGGCCGTGCAAGCCGCCCTAGCGGGTGACGCTTGGATACCTGATGATGTGAACCTCGAGGGTCCTGTTTTAGACGATAAAGAGGCGAAGATTGCGGCAGGTATTGCATCGTTAACACCCCAACAGTTTCGGGTGTTGGCGATGCTGATGCAGGGGTTGTTGAATAAACAAATCGCCTATGAGTTGGATGTCAGTGAGGCCACTGTTAAAGCACATGTCACGGCAATTCTGCGGAAACTGAAGGTGCATTCGCGGACTCAGGCTGTGATTGCCGCGCGATCACTGGATCTCGAGACCTTGGCTGGCTCGTAAGCAAACCCTAATCAGGATCCCAGCCTCCAAGATCGCGCCATCGGTTGACGATGGTGCAATACAAGTCCGCCGTTAATTTGGCGTCATAGCGTGCCGAATGGGCTTCGGCGTGATCAAAAGCGAGCCCCGCCGCCTCACAGGCGCGCGCCAAGACCGTTTGTCCATAAGCCAGACCCGCCAAGGTCGCGGTATCAAAACACGAAAATGGATGGAACGGAGAGCGTTTGATATCCGATCGCGCAATCGCCTGATTGAGAAATCCAAGATCAAAATGAGCATTATGACCGACCAAAATCGCACGGTTGCACCCGTGCTTCTTTGCCGCATCGCGGACTCGCTTGAACATTCGCTGTAGCGCATCTTTTTCATCTTCAGCAAGACGCAGCGGATGGAAGGGGTCGATCCCAGTAAACTCGAGGGCAGCAGGTTCAAGGTTACCCCCTGCAAAGGGAATGATGTGGGCATGCTCCTGATCCACGGGGATCAAGGTACCGTGCTCATCCATGTCAAGAATGACCATTGAGAGCTCAAGCAGTGCATCTGTTTGGGCGTTAAAGCCGCCGGTTTCCAGATCCACAACCACCGGTAGAAACCCCCGAAATCGTCGCCCAAGGGCAGATTTTTGGCGTGCTTTAGGGGCCTCGCCGTCCTCGTGGACGACCTCCAGATCAATCATGCGAGACTCCACTCCAAGGTATCGCCCGCGCCCAACAGTCGCACTGTTTTTGTCCCAAGTGGTCGGGATTCAGGGATCTGCATTGGACGCTTTTCTAAAGAAATCGTGTTGGTATTCAGTGGCAATCCATAAAAGCGCGGCCCGTGAATCGAGGCAAAAGCTTCAAACTGATCCAATCGGCCTACCTGATCAAATACCGAGACGTACAGAGGTAAGGCGTGTGGCGCGGTATAACAGCCCGCACAGCCACAATCCGACTCCTTATCGCCAATGGCATGGGGTGCAGAGTCTGTGCCTAAAAAGAATTGCGGATGGCCACTGGTGGCTGCTTCAATCAGTGCATGGCGGTGTTTTTCCCGCTTAAGAATCGGTAAGCAATAGAGGTGTGGCCGAATGCCGCCGGCCAACATGTCATTTCGGCTGTAAATCAAATGATGCGCGGTGATGGTGGCTCCCATGGCGGGATGCGCCTGAACAAACTGAACCGAATCTTCGGTCGTAATGTGTTCTAGGACCACACGTAACTCAGGTAAACGAGCCATCAATGGTCCGAGGGTTCGCTCGAGAAAAACCGCCTCGCGATCAAAGATATCGATGTCGCGATCAGTCACTTCGCCATGGACAAGAAGGGGCAAACCGACATCAGCCATCGCATCGAGAACTGGCATGACCGTGTCGAGCGCGGCTATCCCTGCGTCTGAGTTTGTCGTCGCGCCCTGAGGATAAAATTTGACGCCTTTGATCAGCCCACTGGCACGACCCTCCCTCACCGCATCAATCGCCAAGGATGGGGTGAGATATAGTGTCATTAAGGGCTCAAAGGAGACGTCATCCGGGACCGCCGCTAGAATCCGATCGCGATATTGAGACGCCGCGTCCAGACTGGCGACTGGAGGCTTCAAATTGGGCATGACGATGGCGCGCGCAAAACTCCGAGCGCAATCGGGTACTGTGGTCGAGAGCGCATCACCGTCACGAAGATGCACATGCCAATCATCAGGTTGTCTAAGGGTAAGGCGCACCAGAGTATCCTTTGTCATCGGGAGCCTAAGGGTAGTGGAAACCATGCGATGGGTCACCTGTGAATGCGGTAGCGAACGTCTGGAGACGGGGACACATCTGGCTGATTGGTGCACAAACTGCCATAATCCCCGCCCTTTCGCGAGCGGTTTCCGGGGACTCAAAAGATGTCGCAGATTAATAAGGTGGTTCTAGCGTATTCAGGTGGATTGGACACGAGTGTCATCGTTCGATGGCTACAAGACACCTATGCCTGTGAAGTGGTCACGTTTACGGCAGATCTGGGACAGGGCGAGGAGGTTGAGCCCGCGCGCGCGAAGGCGCAAGCCTTGGGGGTCAAGGATATCTTTATCGAGGATTTGCGTGAGGAGTTCGTGCGTGACTATGTCTTCCCGATGTTTCGTGCAAATACCCTCTATGAAGGGGAGTACTTACTGGGCACCTCGATTGCACGTCCATTAATTGCCAAACGCTTGGTGGAGATCGCTGAACAGACGGGTGCCGATGCGATCAGTCATGGTGCGACCGGCAAGGGCAACGATCAGGTTCGGTTTGAGTTGGGGGCTTATGCGCTCAACCCCTCGGTCAAGGTCATTGCACCATGGCGTGAGTGGGATCTCACCTCGCGTGAGACCTTGTTGCAATACTGTGAGACACGCCAGATTCCGGTGGAGCAAAAGCGTGGAACCAAGAGTCCGTATTCCATGGATGCCAATCTATTGCACATCAGCTACGAGGGTGCAGTCCTAGAAGATCCTTGGGCCGAGGCGGAAGAGAGTATGTGGCGCTGGACGGTTGCACCTGAGGCTGCACCCGATCGCGCAGAGAACGTGGTGATTCGGTTTGAGCACGGGGATCCTGTGGCGGTGGACGGTGTGGAGATGTCGCCAGCAACACTGTTGGCGCACCTGAATCAGTTGGGTGGACAGCACGGCATCGGACGGCTGGATATTGTGGAAAATCGGTATGTGGGGATGAAGTCGCGCGGTTGCTATGAAACCCCTGGCGGGACCATTCTCTTGAAAGCGCATCGCGCGTTGGAGTCCATTACCTTAGATCGCGAGGTGGCTCACTTGAAAGATGCGCAGATGCCGCGGTATGCGGCCCTGATTTATAACGGCTATTGGTGGAGTCCCGAGCGGAAAGTCCTCCAGACCTTAATTGATGCCTCGCAGGGCCCGGTATCGGGTGAAGTCCGTCTCAAACTCTACAAGGGTGCTGTGATGGTGACCGGGCGTCGTTCTGAGGAGAGTTTGTTTGATGCGGCCATTGCCACCTTTGAGGATGATGCCGGCGCATACAACCAAAAAGATGCGGAAGGCTTTATTCGGTTAAACGCCTTACGACTTCGCACCGCGGCGCGCAAAGGACGTTCACTCCGATAACAACTTAGTCTTCGATTCGCACAGATCCTGAATGCAGCATCGATTGCATTCAGGTTTGCGTGCTTTGCACACATAGCGACCATGGAGAATCAGCCAGTGGTGCGCATCTTTCAGGAATTCTTTGGGAATGGTCCGCATCAGTCGATCTTCCACTGCGCGAACGGTCTTTCCGGGCGCAATACGCGTGCGGTTACTGACCCGAAAAATGTGTGTATCGACTGCCATGGTGAGTTCACCAAAGGCGGTATTGAGAACCACATTGGCCGTTTTGCGGCCAACCCCTGGGAGCGCTTCGAGGGCTTCACGTTGTCGTGGGACCTGTCCTCCATGGCGCTCAAGCAGTTGTACGCAAGTTGCCATCACATTGTCGGCTTTGGTGTTGTAAAGGCCGATTGTTTTAATTGCATCACGCACCGCATCGAGCCCAAGTTCGAGCAAGCCCTCAGGCGTGTTGGCTTGGGCAAAGAGTTTTGCGGTGGCCTTGTTGACCGACACATCGGTGGCTTGCGCAGATAATAGGACAGCGATCAGCAACTCAAACGGAGAGTGCCACACAAGCTCGGTGGTGGGCTCGGGGTTTGCGTCGCGAAGCCGCGCAAAGATGGCCGTACGTGTCTCTCGATTCATGTGACATCTCCCGTTGTGCGAACGCGTTTGGTCTCTGTTGAAGGGAGACTTGCTGGGTCCTGTGGCCGAACCAGCCGACGGTGGATAAGACGATGTGCCGCAACCATGATTCCTAGTCCGATAAAGGCACCCGGTGGCAAGATCGCAAGTAACACAACCGATCCTGCCAGCTCGCGAAGCGCTCCCAAGGCTATCAGAGCAAGGCCAAAGCCCAGACCTTGGCCGATTCCATCAAGGAATGATGCCCAAGGAGGAGTGCGTCGTGCCAAAGCGTC
>ERZ887849.1014-NODE-1014-length-27939-cov-11.333847_pt1 | contig 27939 bp, 27 predicted proteins | sample MGYA00521267_ERZ887849 | MGnify/ENA primary metagenome ERZ887849 (study PRJEB32303, sample SAMEA104408601) | aquatic metagenome | biome: Brackish water; feature: Pelagic; material: water | place: Baltic Sea | collected 2014-06-06T16:11:00 | depth 2,863 m ... | reverse complement strand
CCATTTTCGAGGTGTTTCGGAAGATCTGCCTCGCGAACGCGCTCGGTCTCCAGATCACTGCTCACTGGCCCCGCCTTGATCGCGATGGTCGGTAAGATTCCTTGTGCTTGAATGGATCGACCGTTTGGCGTGAAGTAGCGCGCCGTTGTGAGCTTGAGTGCGTATTGATTAGCGAGAGGCAGGATGGTTTGCACCGATCCCTTGCCAAAGGTGGGGGATCCTATCAGCACCGCGCGATCATGATCTTGGAGAGCGCCCGCAACAATCTCAGATGCCGATGCAGACCCACCATTGATAAGCACCACGAGGGGTATTCTGACCAGCGTTGTATCTGGCCGAGCAGTATAGTTTTGACTTTCCATCGGATCACGACTTTCAGTCGAGACAATTGTTCCCGCATCTAGAAACACGTCAGACACCTCGATCGCAGCATCGAGGATGCCCCCTGGATTATTGCGCAAGTCGAGGATCAGCCCCTTAAGCGGCGCATCGGTCTCGAGTGCCGTGATGGCTTTGATCAAGTCGGCATGGGTGCCACGCTGAAACTGGGAAATTCGGACATAACCGACATCATTGGTATAGCGCTGTGAACGTACGCTGGTGACGCGAATGATGGCACGCTCTAAACTGACTTCGAGGCGTTCTGATCGATCATCTGTTGCTCGCAAAATACCGAGCGTCACTGTGGACCCGATCGGTCCGCGGAGAGCTTCAATCGCTTCCCGTAATGACACATCGCGAATCACTTCGCCGTCGATGTGGGTGATCAGATCTCGGGCCTCGATACCAGCGAGCGCGGCCGGTGAGTCGTCGATCGGGGCGATCACTTCAATCAAGCCATTCACAACGTCCATTTCGATGCCAATCCCACCAAATTCTCCCGAGGTCGATTGGCGAAGATCTGAGACATCAGCTGGGGCTAGATACCCTGAGTGAGGATCGAGTTTGCCGAGCATGCCTTCGATCGCATACTGCATCAAGTCCTCATCCGAGTGCACCTCGACATATTGCTGGCGAATGCGCTCATAGACTTCAACAAAGGTACGAAATGCGTCGAGTGTCCGACCAGATTCGTCAGCGGCGGCTGGGGTGGTGACAAGGCATAATGCCAGCATTAATGGGCCGATTCGCATGCAGCTCTCCTATTGGAGCCAAGGTTCAGGATTCTCAGGTCGACCTTGACGAGTCAGTGCAAAATACACCCCTGTGGAATTCAGACTACCGGTATTTCCAGCGATGGCAATGGGTGAGCCATTCGTCACCGTGTCTCCGGTCTTGACCAGCAGTTGTTGATTATGGCCATAGATCGTTGCATAGCCATCGGCATGACCGAGGACCACCACCAGTCCATATCCTAAGAGGTAGCCCGCATAGGCAACCTGTCCTCCCTGGACAGCACGGACTTGGAGCGCGTCGCGTGCGCTGATGACCAAGCCTTGCCAGGTTCCAAATCCATCAGATCGTGGTGCACCAAAGCGATGGCTAATGATGCCATCGACGGGCCAGACCAGCCGGCCTTTATAGGGTGCGAGCGTACTACCGATCGGGATCGCACGTAGTTCTTGAATCAGTGCTTGCAATCGCTGTTGATCTGCGTCCAGTGCGGCAATGCGTGCTTGCTGAGTCGATATGTCGCGTTTGAGCTGAGCAAGCAGTGCGGTATTTTCGCGTTGCTTGAGGCGTAAGGTTTGATCTGCTTGCTCAGCGCGTTGGAGTGCACTCTTGGCCTGTTGAAAGGCATCGGCTTGCGCTTTTTCTTCGCGCCTAAGGACGTTGGATTGCGTTGCAATGGCTTGGGCGCGGGTCTGCCGCGCCTCGAGTACAAAGGGTAGATAGGCCGCTGCGCGTTCGTCAGCAATCGATGGTGGCTGATTTGTGAGCGGAATTCCGGTCAGATAATAAGCGCGTAATTCGTCGCGATAGCGATGCATCAAGCTTGTTAACTGGGCTTCTGCTTGAGCGACAGCTGCCTGCTGGGTCGCGAGGGCGGCCTCTGTCTGAGTCACATTATCGCGAGCAGAGCGGAGCGCTTGCCGGGCACCCTTGAGTTCCTCTGCAATTTGCCCTAAAGCAGCATCGACCAATCGCGCATTCTTTGAGCCTTGTTCAATATCCGCCTGCAGTTCTGTCCGCGCGGTTTGATTTTGCTGTAAATCCCGCTGGGCATCTGTAAGACGGTCTGCCGCCTGGCTCACGACGCACCAGCCAAGACAGAGGATACCGAGCGTTTGTCTCATGCACGGACCAGTAATGAGTGTCCAGTCATCGCGCTCGGCACTGGCAATGACAACAAGTCAAGAATCGTCGGCGCAACATCTTGAAGTGCACCTGCGGTCAGTGCCACAACCCCTGGGGGTGGATTTGCCAGCCAAACCGGAACCGGCCCCACGGTGTGTGCGGTATGGGGTTGCCCGGTATCTGGATCACGCATTTGTTCTGCATTGCCATGATCTGCCGTAATGAGGCAAGTACCACCACTGTTCTCACAGGCGTCAATGACACGTGCGACGCAGTGATCGAGCACCTCGATCGCTTGGACAGCTGCGTCAAAGACGCCGGTATGCCCGACCATATCACCGTTCGCAAAGTTACAAATGATGACGTCGTAGGCCTCGGTGGTAATGGCATCGACTAAGGCATCTGTGACCTCGGGCGCGCTCATTTCGGGTTGTAGATCATAGGTCGCAATCTTGGGAGATGGAATCAATTGGCGTGTCTCTCCGGGCTGCGCTGCCTCGCGTCCGCCACTGAAGAAAAAAGTCACGTGCGCATACTTTTCTGTTTCCGCAATACGCAGCTGTGTCTTCCCTGCCTCTGATAAAACATCGCCTAGGGTGTGCGCAAGCGATTGCGGCGGAAAGGCGACTTGCACAGGCAGCTGATCCGAGTACTGCGTGAGGGTCACTGTACTGACCGTAGTGAGCCAATCTGGACGCTCGATTTCCGTCAATGCAGGATCTGCAAAGGCCCGCATGATCTGTCGTCCACGATCAGACCGGAAGTTCATGCAGAGCACCACATCTTCGGGGCGCATCTCCCACGATTCTCCCAAACGAGTTGGTTGCACGAACTCATCGGTTTCACCACGTCGATATGCTTCTTTTAGCGCCTCAAGCGCAGAGCCCGCCGAAAAGACTGCTTGCGATCGGACGATCAAATCGATGGCAGGCTGAATTCGGTCCCAGTTATTGTCGCGGTCCATTGCGAAGTATCGACCGCAGAGACTCGAGAGCGTGTAGTTGGGGTGGACAGACTCAAGCCGTGTAAAACGACTCAGGGAGTCTGTTGCGGATTGGGGGGGTACGTCACGTCCGTCTAAAAATGCATGCAGCCGAACCTGCGCAACACCTAAAGAATCGGCCATTGTAATCATTGCCTCGAGATGATCTTCATGACTATGTACGCCGCCAGGACTCAGTAATCCGAGGAGATGGAGGGTACCGTTTTGCTCGCGGGCACGGCGGCAGGCGTCGACGAGGACGGCATTGGTTTCGAAACTTCCTTCATCAATCGCCTTGGCAATGCGCGTGAAATCTTGATAAACCACGCGCCCGGTTCCAAGATTCATGTGACCGACTTCAGAGTTACCCATCTGCCCTTTTGGCAAACCGACTGCTTCCCCCGATGTGGCGAGGAGCGCATGGGGCACCCTCTTTGTCAGTTGATCAAAGGTCGGTGTCCGAGCGTGGGAGATCGCATTGTCGGGGGCCGCTTCGCGGGCGCCAAAGCCATCTAAAATCATTAGTACAACAGGTTTCGGTGTCATTCTGGGGTCCATTTTGCAATCTGAGCGACTGATCACGCGTTCTGCCCGTGACTTCGTAGCCGAGTCCATTATACTCCGTGGCTCATCGAGGATCATGACCTAACATTATGCAGCAGTACATTGCCTTCGCTCAGGAAAACTGGGTACTTATTACGCTTTGGTTCACCGCACTGGCTGTGCTGGTGATGTCAGAGAATCGAAAATCAGGTCAATCTGTGACGACATCAGAAGCCACACGTCTGATGAATCACGATGACGCACTGGTATTGGATATTCGCGAGCAGAAAGAGTATGCCGAGGGCCACATCCCAGGAGCCTTTAATTTGCCGATGTCGGCATTGGAAAAGCGTGTCTCTGAAATCGATAAGTACAAAGAAAAGCCGGTTGTGGTTGTCTGCAGGATGGGTTCGACAGCCGGGGCGGTCGGCAAAACGCTGAAGAAGTCTGGATTTTCTAACGTGGTTCGAATGGCAGGTGGCATGATGGAGTGGAACTCAGCGGGGTTACCGACCAAAAAAGGCAAATCTGCGTGAGTGATGCGGTCGTTCTCTACACGACGCAGTGGTGTCCATTTTGCGTCCGAGCCAAGCAACTTTTAGATCGATTAGGTGTGTCTTATACCGAATATCGCGTCGACCGTGACCCTGAGTTACGGGCTGAGATGATGAAGAAAAGCGGTGGTCGACATACCGTACCCCAAGTATTTATTGGCACTCGCCACGTTGGTGGCTGCGATGAGACGGTCGCAGCCCATCACAACGGCCACTTGGCTGTTTGGTTAAAGGAAGTTGGAATCCATGTCTGAAGAAAAAACCCCACAACCGAATTTTTCAATTGCACGGATCTATACCAAAGACCTGTCCTTAGAAAGTCCGAAGTCTCCCAAGATATTCGAAAGTAACTGGCAGCCAAAACTTGGCCTTGACGTCGATGTACAACACAGCGTGCTCAATGAGGGGCTCTTTGAGGTGGTGCTGAAGTTGGCAGTGACTGTCACCACTGAAGATCAAACCGCTTTTCTAATCGAGGTGCAGCAGGCAGGGATTTTTGCGATCGCTGGCTTTGATGATGCAACACGGGACCAAATTTTAGGCGCGATGTGTCCCAATATCTTGTTTCCGTACGCCCGCGAAACCATTGATATGCTCGCAGTCAAGGCCTCTTTCCCGGCTCCAATGCTTGCACCAATCAATTTTGACGCGATGCTCGAAGCACGGCGGCAGGCTACACTGAACGGCTAATCTGAGCTTACTCGTCGGACTCGTCATCAGCGAGTCCGAGCTCCTTGAGTTTTCGGGTCAGTGTATTGCGGCCCCACCCGAGTTTTTCAGCTGCTTCTTTCTTTCGTCCGCCGGTTTCAGTCAGTGCGGCCTCGATCAGTGTTCGCTCAAATTCTTGCGTCAAGATCGGGATGACTTCGCCTTCATTGGTCTTCAACAGCTGTGCGGCACGCTCTTTCAGAAGCGCACTCCAGTGCCCGGTTAGAGGGCGACGCTGTGCGTCTGGAAGATCGCGGATTTCGGGCGGAAGATCAGCAATGAGGACATCGCGATTTGGCGCCATGACGGAAAGCCAGCGACAGGTATTCTCGAGTTGACGGACATTTCCTGGCCAATGAAAGCCTTGCAGTACACCAATGGCTTCGTCCGACAAGTGCTTGGCTTCAGTGCCAATTTCTTTTGCTGCCGACTGTAGAAAATGTCGTGCAAGGACTGGGATATCGGCACGCCGTTCCCGGAGCGCTGGCAACTGAATCCGGATCACATTCAGTCGATGAAAGAGGTCTTCCCGAAACTGTCCGTTGGTCACTCGATCCTCTAAATTCTGGTGTGTGGCTGCAATAATTCGAACATTCGCGCGAACTGGGCTCATCCCGCCGACGCGATAGAACTCGCCATCGGCCAATACCCGTAACAGCCGTGTTTGGGTGTCAAAGGGCATGTCACCGATTTCATCGAGAAATAATGTGCCCCCGTGTGCTTGCTCAAATCGACCGGCACGCGCAGCCACGGCCCCCGTAAAAGCTCCTTTTTCATGCCCAAACAATTCTGATTCCATCAGATCTTTGGGAATGGCTGCCATATTCAAGGGAATAAAGGGTCCGTTACGCCGTGGCGAATTCGCATGGACTGCGTGTGCGACTAACTCTTTTCCTGTTCCTGACTCGCCGTTGATTAAGACCGTAATCTCAGCCTGACTGAGACGCCCAATCGCCCGGTATACATCCTGCATCGCGGGTGCTTCGCCAAGCAGCAGTGGGGTCGTGGCGCGATCACTAGGAATCTCAGATTTGGGGAGCTCACCGGTTCGATCGAGCGCTCGTCGAACTAATAAAATGGCGTCATCGACATCAAAGGGTTTAGGTAGGTATTCAAATGCGCCACGGGAGTAGGAGGCGACCGCGCTATCAAGATCGCTGTGCGCAGTCATGACAATGACTGGAAGCTTGGGGGATACGGTATGCAGATGATCAAGCAGCGATAAGCCATCTTCACCAGGCATCCGAATATCTGTCATCACCACAGAAGGGGATGACCGCTCCAAAGCTTTGCGCGCGCTGTCGGCGGACTCAAACATCGTGTGAGGGATATTGGCTGAGCTCAGCGCTTTTTCTAACACCCAACGAATCGAGCGATCGTCATCAACGACCCAGACAGTCTGTGTAGTCATTGTGATTCTCCGAATGGGACGATGATGTCGAACTGCGTTCGACCGGGTTTGGACGCTACCTCAATCCATCCATGATGACGGTGTACGATGGTCTGACTGATGGATAGGCCAATCCCAGATCCCTGGGCGCGACCAGAGACCATCGGAAAAAATAATCGGTCTGTGAGTTCGGTTGGTATTCCCGGCCCATTATCTTCAATCCGGATTTGCAGCAGAGTCCGACTCTGTCGGCCAAGACTTCCAGCAATGGAGCGCCGGACAGCGCGCGTTTGGAAACGAATTTCGGGCGCAATTGTCACCGATTCGGTCAATGCTTCGAGTGCATTCTTCGCGATATTGAGAATGGCTTGTTGCATCTGGCCCCGATCCCCGATGATTTCAGGAAGACTTGGATCGTAATCACGAGTGATCACGATTTGCTCATTGGACTCAGCGAGAAGTAATGCCCGTGTTCGCTCAAGCAGTTGATGAATATTGACTGGCTCATGCTCGAGACGAGCAGGCGACCCCAGCAATCGATCGACCAGTGTCTTGAGGCGATCGGCCTCGCTGACGATGACATCCAAATAATCCGCATAACCATTTGCTCCAACCTCTTTGGCGAGCAACTGAGCAGCACCCTTGATGCCCCCCAGCGGATTCTTGATTTCGTGAGCCAAGCCTTGCACGAGTTTTCGAAACCCCTCTTCATCACTTACTTTCCGGGAGTCCCTGGAGATCTTTAAGAGTTGATCAACCTCGGAAAGCTCCACCAAAATTACTGCGTCGCCCAAGGGAGGGTCGAGACAGCTAAAGGACGCATCGGCCGTGACCTGATGTTCGTCGCGTACAAGCACCAGTTCTCGGTAGGTAAAGCCATACAGGGTATGGACCAAATGCTTCAGCGACTGCGCTAATTCAAGAGACTGGCTTACAGTCACCCAAGACTCGAAGGGGACTGAAGCCAGTTGGCGTAAACCCATGGAGGTGATGCGTCGTGCGGACTCATTCACCCAGATGGCACGATGATTGGTGTCAAGAAGGATGATTCCGGTATTGAGCGCGTCAAAGAGCCGAGTGTCCATGGGGTTGAGCCGGCGGACCGGCCCCTCCAGTGTTACACGCTGTAGTACATGCCAAATTCGACCGGATGGGTGGTCATATTCAGCCGCTCGACTTCGCCACGCTTCAGGTCGATGTAGCCATCGATCATGTCATCACTGAAGACCCCGCCACGCGTCAAGAAGTCGCGATCTGCGTCCAATGCATCGAGTGCCATCTCGAAGCTTGAGCAGACGGTTGGGATCAGTTTCGCTTCTTCAGCTGGCAGGTCATACAGATCCTTATCAGCGGCTTCGCCAGGATGGATCTTGTTCTGGATGCCATCAAGACCCGCCATCATCATGGCAGCGAATGCCAGATAGGGGTTGGCAGTCGGGTCGGGGAACCGCACTTCAATCCGGCGCGCTTTCGCACTGGACACGTAGGGAATCCGAATTGAAGCGGAGCGGTTACGGGCTGAGTAGGCGAGCATCACGGGTGCTTCAAAGCCTGGCACAAGGCGTTTGTAGGAGTTTGTGGATGCATTGGTGAAGGCATTGAGCGCGCGGGCATGCTTAATAATGCCGCCGATGTAAAACAGCGCCGTGTCTGACAACCCAGCATAGCCATTCCCTGCAAACAGGTTTTGACCATCTTTCCAAATCGACTGGTGGCAATGCATGCCAGAGCCGTTGTCACCAACCAATGGTTTGGGCATAAAGGTGGATGTTTTGCCGTACGCATGGGCGACGTTGTGCACCACATACTTCAAAATCTGTACTTCATCGGCCTTTTTCACCAACGTGTTGAACTTGACGCCAATCTCATTCTGGCCTGCGGTCGCCACTTCGTGGTGATGGACTTCAACCTCAAGACCCATTGCTTCCATGGTTTCGCACATCGCTGTTCGTAGATCCATGTGTGAATCGATCGGTGGGACTGGGAAATATCCGCCTTTCACCATCGGCCGGTGGCCCATGTTTCCGCCGTCGATTTCGGCATGACTGGACCACGCCGCTTCTTCCGCGGAAATCTGGTACATCGCGCCAGAAATATCCGCCTTCCACTTCACGTCATCAAAAATGAAGAACTCAGGCTCAGGTCCGAAAAAGCAGGTGTCCCCGATTCCAGTCGACTTCAAGTACTCTTCAGCACGAATCGCAACGGAACGTGGATCACGCTCGTAGCCTTGCATTGTGGATGGCTCGACGATGTTGCACCGAATATTAACTGTGGTCTCTTCGGTGAAAGGATCAACGACAGCAGTGGAATCATCAGGCATCAAAATCATGTCTGACTCATTAATACTTTTCCATCCGGCGATGGAGGAACCATCAAACATGGCGCCTTCTGAGAAGAACTCTGCATCAACTTTTGAGGAAGGGAAGGTCACGTGCTGCTCTTTGCCGCGCGGATCTGTAAAGCGTAGATCAATCCAACGTGCTTCGCTTTCTTGGATCAGTTTTAGTGTGTTTTCAGACATGGTGGACTCCGTGTGTCGAACCGAGAATCTCAACCCCTCACCGGAAGAGTCGAGCACTTGTAACTACATAGCAAAGGGCGTGCCGGGTTAACAAGGCTGGTCATCCGCGCGATTGCGCGCCTATATTGGTGCATCTTCAGGGTAAATTGCACGAATAATGTGCACCTCCTACTCAATACGCACCTTCGTGGTGCATATTGAGCGATTGCAAAAAAAATCCCGTGAGACGGTCGCTCTCGGTATACTGCGCGCGCTCGGAGGACCCCCTAATGATTGATCGCATTCGAAATGTCGCCATTATCGCTCACGTGGATCACGGAAAAACCACGCTCGTTGATAAGTTACTTGCCGCCTCTGGGACCTTGGACCGGAAAGAAATTCTGAGCGAACGAATCATGGACTCGAACGATCAAGAGAAAGAGCGTGGCATTACGATCTTGGCGAAGAATACCGGACTGAATTGGCACGATTATCGGATCAACGTGGTCGATACGCCTGGTCACGCTGACTTCGGAGGTGAGGTCGAGCGTGTGCTCTCAATGGTTGACGCGGTGCTCTTGGTCGTTGATGCCCAAGAAGGCCCGATGCCGCAAACACGGTTTGTGACACAAAAAGCCTTTGCTCAGGGGCTGAAGCCAATTCTCATCGTCAATAAGGTCGATAAGGCAGGAGCGGATCCTCACGGCTGCATTGATAAGGTGTTTGACCTCTTTGACCAATTGGGCGCGACCGACGACCAATTGGATTTTCCGATCGTCTATTGCTCTGCGATTAATGGCTTATCCGGACCCGAGCCTGATCAGCTTATTGAGAGCATGGAGCCGATCTTGCAGGCCATCGTCGATCACTGTCCTGTCCCTCAGGTCGATGCGAATGGCCCTCTGCAGTTGCAAGTGTCGGCATTGGATTACAACAGTTATCAGGGCGTCATTGGTGTCGGCCGAATTCGTCGTGGCACACTGAAGAAAAATCAACAAGTTGCAGTGATCGACCGCGAGGGCATCAAGCGGACCGGGAAGGTATTGCAAATTCTTGGCTATCTCGGGCTCGAGCGGATCGAACAACCCAGCGCCGAAGCGGGTGATATTGTGTGTGTGACTGGGCTCGATCCCTTATTCATCTCGGATACCATTTGTGCCATCGATCAGCCTGAGGCACTGCCACAACTGTCTGTTGACGAGCCGACTGTCAGTATGACGTTTCAAGTCAATGACAGTCCCTTTGCAGGCCGTGATGGGAAGTATGTGACATCGCGGAATATCAAAGAACGCCTCGAGCGGGAATTGATCCATAACGTGGCGCTGCGGGTCGAGCCTGGCGAGACCCCTGACAAGTTTCAGGTGTCCGGTCGAGGTGAACTCCACCTCTCGGTCTTAATTGAAACCATGCGCCGAGAGGGCTTCGAACTGGGTGTCTCGCGGCCTGAAGTGATTGTGCGGGAACACAATGGTGTCAAAGAAGAGCCGTACGAGTTTGTAGTGATCGATATTGAAGATCAGCACCAGGGTGCCGTCATGGAGGCCATTGGCCTTCGGAAAGGGGACTTAAAAAATATGGTCCCGGACGGGGATGGTCGTATCCGTCTTGAATATGTCATCCCTGCCCGCGGTCTCATTGGATTCCGGTCCACCTTTATGACGATGACTTCCGGTACTGGAATTATTAGCCACGTATTTGATCATTATGGCAAGGTGAAGGAAGGCGAACTGGGCAACCGGAATAATGGCGTTTTGGTCACCATGATCGACGGGACGACCACAGCCTATTCGTTGTTCAATTTACAGGATCGTGGCCGTTTAATGGTCGGCCCTGGTCTGGATGTCTATGAAGGGATGATTTTGGGAATTCATGCGCGGGATAATGATCTGCCCGTCAATCCAGTGAGGGGTAAGCAGCTCACCAATATCCGGGCTGCAGGAACGGATGAGAACCTGATTTTGACGCCTCCAGTCAAGATGACACTTGAGTCTGCGCTTGAATTTATTGATGATGATGAACTTGTTGAAGTCACACCGAGTTCGATTCGGTTACGGAAAAAGTTATTGAAGGAAGCCGACCGCAAACGTGCAGGTCGGTCCAAGGCGGCAAGCTAGGGAGTGCGTGCTGCCCCGTCAGGGGAGCAACATGCACACACTCTATCCGGAGATCACACCGCGGCAGCATTGGATGCTTGCGGTGGGCGATGGTCACGAACTCTACGTTGAAGAGATGGGAAACCCAGAAGGGTTGCCTGTGTTGGTCTTACACGGTGGACCAGGTGCCGGCTGTAGTCCGGATTCACGGCGTTTCTTTGACCCCCACGTCTATCGCATTGTTTGCTTTGATCAGCGTGGTGCGGGGAGATCACGCCCACGTGGAGGTCTGACAGACAATACCACCGGTCATTTACTTGATGATATTGAACTTATTCTGGCGCATCTTGCGATCAAGCGTGTGACCTTGTTTGGTGGCTCGTGGGGCGCGACTTTGGCGCTGTTGTTCGCCATTCGACATCCAATGACCGTCTTGGGTTGTATCTTACGCGGCACCTTCCTGGGGCGTCCTCAGGACATTGATTGGTTGTATCAGCGCGGGGCGTCAGACATCTATCCGAGCGCTTGGCGTGACTTTTTGGTGCCGTTAACACCGCAAGAGTGTGCTGATCCGATCGCTGGGTACACGCGCATCTTCTCTGAAGCCACACCCTTTATCCGCTATCAGGCAGCACGCGCATGGAATCTTTGGGAAACGCGGCTTGCATCTCGGCAACCTGATCTTGGATCCATTACTGATGGATCACCCTCGCATGACTTGGCTTTTGCCACAATCGAGCATCACTATGTGGCACATCAATGTTTTATCGCACCAAACGCGATCCTTGATCAGGCTGAGATGCTGGCAACCGTCCCAGTCGAGTTGGTTCATGGGGTTGAAGATCATGTGTGTCCGCTGGCGGAGGCGCGCCTCTTACATGCTGCTCTGCGCGATGCGCGATTGACGGTGATTGCTGATGGTGGGCATTCGGCTCGTCACCCGGCCATGATTTCGGCACTGGTCGAGGCCACTCGATTGATGGCCGCTCGATACGGATATGGGCGCGACGTTCGCCGGAAGTAACGTCGCGGTCTTAGCGGTTCGACCGGCGCAACGATTGACTGTTTCACGCGCCAGACTTTGGTGGTTCAGGTCCGACATCTGTGTCAGCGTCCTTGGGACTCTGCGGCTCTGATGGGTCAGTAATGGACGCATAGAGATCGAATTCCTGAATATCATGCGTCTCAGAGTCGCTGTCATCCACCCCATTGGTCTTTGCATTCTCGGTGTTATCGGCCGCGGCCTCCTCGGCTGCGGTATCCGATCCCCGTGGTGGGCCTAAAAACCGAGCACCAATCAGTCCAGCTTCAAATAACAGCCACATTGGCACTGCCAGTAGTGTTTGACTGATCATATCAGGTGGCGTGACGAGCATGCCGACAACAAAACAGCCGAGAAATACATAGGGTCGCTTGCTCTTTAAGCTCTTCACATCGGCCACACCCGCTTTGACGAGTAACATCGTTGCAATCGGGATTTCAAATGCCAAACCAAATGCCAAAAAGAGTTTCAGCACAAAACTGAGATAGGCATCTATGTCTGTCATGACAGTAACGCCGGTGGGGCCTACGGTGGTGAAGAACCCAAAAATGAGTGGGAAGACAATGTAATAGGCGAATGCCATGCCGGCATAGAACAAGAAAATACTGGACAGAAGCAGCGGGGCAACAAGCTTTTTCTCATTTTTATAGAGCCCGGGCGCAATGAACCCCCAGATCTGATAAAGCATCACGGGCGCCGCGCAATAGACCGCGAGATAGAGTGCTAACTTAAAAGGAGCCAAAAATGGGGAGGCGACCTGGGTCGCAATCATTGATGAACCTTCTGGCATGAGTATTTGCAATGGTTCTGCAAGATACACATACAGTTCGTTGGCAAACGCCATAAAGCCAATGAAAATAATCAGTACGGTAATAACGATACGAATTAATCGATCCCGTAATTCAATTAAGTGAGCAATCAGGGGTTGGTCTGCAAATTGATCGTGATCGCTCATGAGGTACTGTCGGACTCGCGACTGGTGGGCTTGGACGCCACCGACTGTGATTCAGCAATGCTAGTTCGGCTGACAGGTTCTTTGCTGGATGTTTTCGCTCCCATCTCGCCGGTTAGATCCTCAAGGGTCAATCCGCCCCCTTTGGCGGTTAATTGCTTCTTTAAATCTTCCATTTCGAGTTCGCGGTTAATCTCGCGTTGAATGGACGTCATTTGACGACGCGCGCGATTCACCCACAGGCCGATGGAACGGGCCAAGCGAGGCAGTCGTTCGGGACCCACGACAATCAATCCGATGATGGCGACCAAGAGAAGCTCGGTCGCACCGATATCGAACACGCGTTAGGCCTTTTCTTTTTCAGCTGCTTTCGCAGGCTCAACCGATTCCGCGGTTGCGCCAGCGTCTTCAACTGATTCGGCCTTCATCACTGTCTCATCGGTCTTATCCTTGCCATCATCGGTCATCGACTGACGGAAGCCCTTCACAGCACCACCGAGGTCACTGCCGAGGGTCTTCAGTTTCTTGGTGCCAAAAATCATGATGACGATTGCCAGAATGATGAGCAGTTGCCAAATACTTATTCCGCCGATTCCCATGGGGTCTCCTTTGTTTTTAGAGTCGTCTCAATTAAAACCCGTGAAAGGGCCGCCGCCGAGGACATGGTAGTGCATGTGATACACCTCCTGATGTCCACCCGGACCCGTATTCAACACGGTCCGAAATCCAGAATCCAGTCCTTGTTCGCGGGCAATGGTCGGAATCGTCAATTGGATACGTCCCAAAAGACCCTCATCGTCTGCATTAACCTCAAACAAGTTCGCAACATGCCGCTGTGGGATGACAAGAAAATGAACCGGTGCCTTGGGGTGAATATCCTTGAACGCGATCATATCCTCATCTTTGTAAATGATTTCGGCAGGGATCTCGCCATCACGGATCTTACAAAATAGGCACCCTGTCATTCTCGTTCTCCACGGGATGCCTTTTCGACTAATCCACTGACACCGAGACGCTTTTCCAGTTCAGCTAAGACAGCAGATGGTGGTTCTTCCAGGTGTGATAGCAGTACCAGCGTGTGGAACCATAAATCAGCCACTTCATGGATCACATCATGAGTATTCCCAGAGCGACTGGCGTCCTTTGCCGCCATGACCACTTCAGTTGACTCTTCGCCCACTTTTTTAAGAATGTGATCCAGTCCTTTGTGGTGTAGTCGAGCCACGTACGACTTTTCAGGATCGCCAAAGCGACGCTCGGCTAGCATGTCTTCCAGTAAATGTATGACGCTCATGAGGATTGTCCATAAAGTGTGGAAGGGTCGATCAGTACGTCAGCGACCGCGACCCATTGCCCCGATGTATCAGGTGCCCATGAGAAGCAGCTTCGCCGTCCAGTGTGACAGGCTACACCGGTTTGTTCGACTTGCAAGACGATCGCATCGCGATCGCAGTCCAGTCGCATCGAGAGACAACGCTGTTGCTGCCCAGAGCTTTCACCTTTGCGCCACAAGGTATGCCGCGAGCGCGAGTAATACACCGCCTGACCAGAGGAAAGAGTCTCTGAGAGAGCGGCACGATTCATCCAAGCGAGCATCAGAATTTCACCGGTGTGCGCATCTTGCGCAACGGCGCTGATCAGGCCGTTGGCATCAAATTGAACGGCATCAAGAAGCTGATTCAGTGCGGGCGTGTCAATCATCGTCTGAGTATGAGCGCTACAGAAAAGATGGCAAGTCCAATTGGCCAGTATGCGAGAAGTGCTGCAGGTGCCATCACGCCCCCAAGTCCCGCGGCTGTGAGTCCTGCTATGCCCAGTGCCAATGACCAACGGCGGCTGTGTTCATTGGCGTGAACGGTCTTAGCAATTTGTTGCAGCGAGGATTGATTGTGCTCGGCGATCCGCTCCAGTCTGTTGAGTCGCTCGGGCGATGACAACAGTGCATCGGTGAGCTTTGGTAAATACATCACCCAGCGTGGTCCTTGTCGCCGGGCACTTCGTAATAACCCTTTCGGTCCAAGCCGATCCTTCACCCACCTGTCGAGGAAGGGTTTCCCGGTCTTCCACAGATCCAATTCCGGATAGAGTTCTCGCCCGAGTCCTTCGATATTCAAGAGCGTTTTCTGCAACAGAACTAACTGAGGTTGGACTTCCATATGGAAGCGACGGGCGGTTTCGAACAATCGGACTAAAAGCACACCAAAACTGATTTCCCCAAGTGGTTTTTGGAAGATGGGTTCGCAGACAGTACGGATCGCACTCTCGAAATCACCAATGCGTGTATCGGCTGGAACCCAGCCGGATTCGACATGTAGCTCAGCAACAGCGCGGTAGTCACGGTCAAAAAATGCGATCAGATTTTGCGCGAGATAACTTTGGCTCTCTGGATCCAAGGTGCCAACGATCCCAAAGTCGATCGCTTTGTAGACTGGATTTTCAGGATCCGTGATATCGATAAAGACGTTGCCAGGGTGCATGTCCGCGTGAAAGAAGCTGTGGTCGAATACCTGAGTGAAGAAGATTTCAACACCACGTTCAGCCAGCTTTTCCATATTCACATGATGTGCTTTGAGCACATCTACTTGGCTAATGGGGACGCCATACACGCGCTCTTCGACCATGACATTACGACGTGTGTAGTCCCAATAAATTTCCGGGACATAACAAATGGTTGAGCCCTCAAAGTTACGTCTGATCAGTGCTGTATTGGCCGCCTCACGTTGCAGGTCGAGCTCATCTAAAATCGTCATCCGATAATCACTGACAACTTGGACAAGCTTTAAGCGTTTGCCATCTTCAAAGTTTTTCTCGACGAATCGAGCTAGTGTCATCATCAATTTAAGGTCTTCTTCGATGACTTTTTCGATCCCAGGTCGAATCACCTTGACGACCACCTCTCGCCCGTCATGCAAAGTTGCAGCATGCACCTGCGCGACCGAGGCTGAAGCCATTGGAGTGACGGAAAATGTGCTAAAAATATCCATTATTGGTGACTGTAAATCGCGTTCAATAATGGCTTGTGCGGCATCTCCGGAAAACGGCTTGACGCGATCTTGCAGATCAGCCAAGGCACCTGCGATATCCGGCGGCAACAGATCACGGCGCGTCGAGAGCATTTGTCCAAACTTCACAAACACTGGTCCAAGTGTTTGTAGTGCATCACGCAGTCGCTCCCCACGAGCCTTTTTGGTGCGTACCTTTGGAATGCACCAGGCAATGAGTTTTAACGGCCCCGACTTCGGTGCCGGTAAAAACGCATCGATTCGTTCTGAAAATAGAACCTTCACGATCCGGGAAAGACGAAATAATCCTGTCATTTGGGATGCTCCAGGCGTCGTAGTCTGGCATCCATGCGTTCGAGTTGTCGGCTTAACATGGTCACGCGGTCTTTGGTCCCTTGATATGTGGTCACCGGAATGACTGGACTGTGTTCAGCCTGCAAAGTGTCTTGGAGTTGCCGTTTCGCGAGGGTGCGTGACATGGAGAGCTGGTCCCGGGCCGCTCGCAAGGTGCGGATAATGAGGTTGGCGGGGATGGGTCCGATTGCTTGACTTAGAGCATCTTGCCAGTCTAAATCGAGGTCACGCAACAGTCGCTGTAAGGTCTGTAAGACACCGACCGATCCTCGTACTTCGAGCCCTTCGAGTACCAAGGCACTCGTCGGATCCGTCATCGACCGGGCGGTTTCTACCAGAGCCCCTAACGAGCCGGTCAAGGTCACATCCGCGATGCCTTGGTCAGCGGTTGCAAGCCACCATTGTGAGTCGCCACAGATGAGCCACAAATCCGTCTTCAGATCTGTGATCTCAAGTTTCAGGACCCGTCCCGCCATTGGCGCAAGATGTTGACTGGTGACCCCTGCCAGTTGCATCCCTTGTCGCATCGCGGATTCAGACGCCTTTACCAAGAGCGTCAGCCACATTGCTTGGCTCATGACTTGGTACCTATGTGAATCGCGACAATGCCACCATTGAGATTGATATACCGACAGTCTGACATTCCTGCCGTTGTCATCATCTCCATCAATGTCTCTTGATCCGGATGCTTTCGAATAGACTCCGCCAGATACTGATAGCTTGAGCGATCGTTTGCAATGACCTGCCCTAAGGTTGGCAAGACTGTAAAACTGTATAGGTCATAGAGTGTTTTCAGGGTCGCATCTGTTGGGTGCGAGAACTCGAGAATCAGCGCCCGCCCGCCCGGTTTCAGTACCCGATTCATCTCAGCGAGTGCAGACTCTTTATGGGTAACATTGCGCAACCCAAAACCGATGGTGACACGGTCAAAGTAGGCATCTGGAAAGGGTAGGGATTCGGCATCGCACTGGCACCACGACAGCCCTTCAAGATGTCCTTCGTCAATGAACCGATCGCGTCCAACACGGAGCATTTGATCATTGATGTCGCCAAGCACGACGTGGCCTTGCGAACCTGCGCGTTGCGCAATCGCTCGGGCAAGGTCCCCAGTGCCGGCGGCCAGATCGAGGGCCTGCATCCCTGGACGAATTGCTAGGGTCTCAACAGCAACACGCTTCCACAGTCGGTGGAGCCCTGCCGACATCAAATCATTCATCAGGTCATAGCGACGGGCGACTGAGTTGAAGACTTCACGGACGCGATAGGTTTTCTCGTCGACGGGGACTTCTTGATACCCAAAGTGTGTCGTCTTTGTCATGGCAGTCCTTTACAAAATGTATCGTGACAAATCTTCGTCTTGGCTGAGCGCACTGAGCTTCGCATCGACATAGACTCGATCAACCTGAATGGTCGATTGCACGTTTTCGACACTTGACTCGAAGAGCAGATCCTCTAGTAATTTCTCCATCAGCGTATGCAAGCGCCGCGCACCAATATTCTCGGTGGTCTCATTCACGCGGAAGGCAATATCGGCAAGCGCTGCGATCCCGTCTTCGGTAAACTCAATGGCCACCCCTTCGACATCGAGCAGCGCTTGGTACTGTTTCACCAACGAGTGATCTGGCTCGGTCAAGATGCGCGCAAAATCTGCAGGTTTTAATGCGCTGAGCTCGACTCGGATCGGCAAGCGTCCTTGCAGCTCTGGAACGAGATCTGAGGGTTTCGAGAGATGAAATGCGCCTGAGGCAATGAATAAAATGTGGTCCGTGCGGACAGTGCCCCATTTCGTCTGTACCGAGGTGCCCTCGATCAGCGGCAGAAGATCTCGCTGCACGCCTTCACGGCTAACATCACCGCCTTGGGCGTGCTCGCGACGGCAGACTTTATCGATTTCATCGAGGAAAACGATGCCTCGGTTTTCAACAGCCTCAATCGCAGCGCGTTTGACGTCGTCATCTGAGATGAGTCGTGCAGCCTCTTCGTCGGTAAGAATTCGGAGTGCCTCACCAATTGGCATCCGCCGCGTTTTCTTTCGATCTTGACCGAACTTCGAAAACATATCTTGCAACTGATGCGCCATATCCTCCATGCCGGGTGGAGACATGATATCGACCCCAGCGGGTTGCGCGCGGACGTCGACCTCAATTTCAGTCTCATTGAGCTCTCCCTCACGGAGCTTTTTCCGGAACACTTGGCGTGCCCCGGATTGCTCTGCCGGCTGTTGCTTACCATCAGTTCGCGGTGGCGGAAGCAGGATATCGAGAATGCGATCCTCTGCCCGGTCTGCAGCCTGACTCCGCACTGAACCCATCCGCCGTTCCCGTTCTGATTTCATCGCTGTACTCACGAGATCTCGGATGATGGAATCCACATCGCGCCCAACATAGCCAACTTCCGTGAACTTCGTGGCTTCTACTTTCAAAAATGGCGCATCTGCAAGCTTGGCTAAGCGACGCGCAATTTCCGTTTTACCAACGCCTGTCGGCCCGATCATCAGAATATTTTTGGGTGTTACCTCTTGTGCCATCTCGGCAGGTAACTGCATGCGGCGCCAGCGGTTACGCAGGGCGATCGCAACGGCCCGTTTGGCATCCGCTTGTCCAATAATGTGTCGATCGAGAGCGGCAACAATGGCCTTGGGTGATAAATCGGTCATGCCTTAGTTAACTCATCCAAAGTAATGTGTTGATTGGTATAAATGCAGATCTCTCCAGCCACCTTCAATGCTTCAGCGACAATCTCTTTAGCAGACAGCTCAGTTTGGCGGAGCAGCGCCTTGGCCGCGGCTTGCGCGAAGGGACCTCCAGAACCAATGGCAATCAACCCGTCCTCGGGCTCCATGACGTCACCATTCCCGGTGATGATCAGTGAGGTTTCCGTATCCGCTACTGCGAGGAGTGCTTCGAGTCGACGTAACATTCGATCTGAGCGCCAATCTTTGGCAAGCTCCACTGCAGCTCGGGTGAGGTGCCCTTGATGCTTTTCCAACTTTGCGTCAAATCGCTCAAACAGGGTAAAGGCATCTGCGGTGCCTCCCGCGAATCCTGCCAAAACGCGATCGTGATAGAGCCGGCGCACCTTACGTGCGTTGCCTTTCATCACTGTATTACCCAGTGTGACCTGCCCATCGCCACCAATCGCCACCTGATTACCGCGGCGTACCGAGACGATTGTTGTTCCGTGAAACTGTTCCATAGCCATCTAACGTACCTGAATTTGTAAGAAGTCATGGCCATTTTTGGCCAACCGATCTTTGGCAGATTCCAGATCGCGCACTGACGTAAAGGGTCCGACAACGACGCGATGCCAACCCCCATTGTCACCACTTGCGGGAATGATGCGGGCCTGCATATTTAACAGAAGTAATTCGACTCGAGTACTTTCTGCATCTGAGGCATTTCGGAATGAGGCCACTTGGACGAGTGTGGACTGCAGCTGTTTTTCAATGGCTTCTTCCCGCGATTCCGCGGGTGCGACATCGATTGAGACCTCGTTCTTCACCAGAATCTCATAAAACGTGAAGTGATTGGGTGGCGCATTGGGTGGTTCTTGAATCGGCGCGAGTGCTGCCTCAGGTCGGGCACTGACGGGAGGTGGTGGCGTCACTTGTGGTGTTGGTGTTGGCGCTGGTCGAGCGATCGGCAGAGCAACTTGGTCTTCAGTGTGTTGGGTCAGCCAAATCAGCCCGACGGCGACCACGGCAACCACGACAAGGCTGAGTGTGATTCCAATCGCTGGCCGGGGACCCCGGTTAGTCCCACGTCGATGCTTCATCGCTTGCGACGAATAATCCCGCATCACATGGCCTCGGGCGCTGAAACGCCAAGCAGCGTAAGTCCGTTGGCAAGTACTTGGCGGACCGCTTGAGCCAGAGTCAGTCGGGCATCACGTTGTGAAATATCATCGACGAGCAGCCGGGTGCCGTTATACCAGCGGTGGAAATCTCCCGCGAGATCTTGCAGGTAATAACACAGCAGATGTGGCTCTAACGAATCAGCCGCACGCTCGATGGTTTCTTTGAATTGGCCAAGGCGCTGCGCGATATCCAAGACCTCTTGACCCTCTAGCAGAGCGAGATTTGCCAATCCCCGCTGCAAGTCAAAGGGCGGTTGGTCTTGTAAACCCTCGAAGACTCGGCAGATACGTGCGTGGGCGTACTGAATATAGTACACCGGGTTATCTTTGCTTTGACTGGTTGCGAGATCGAGATCGAAATCCAAATGTTGATCGGCTTTTCGCATCACATAAAAGTAGCGACAGGCATCGACTCCCACCTCTTCTCTGAGCTCGCGCAGCGTGACAAAGCTCCCGGATCGGGTGGACATTTGAACTCTTTCTCCACCGCGGTACAGGATGGCGAACTGCACCAGCCGAATCGTCAATCGATCTGGATCGTAGCCTAATGCACTCGCGGCTGCCTTGACCCGCGTGATGTATCCATGGTGATCGGCGCCCCAAACATAGATCAATTCATCGTATCCACGACTGAATTTATTGGCGATGTACGCAATATCAGAGGCGAAGTAGGTGTATTCGCCATTATCTCTCTGCACGACCCGATCTTTGTCATCACCATAGGCTGTTGAGCGAAACCACAGCGCGCCTTCATTACGGTAGAGGTGGCCGCCGGCATCGAGTTGCGCGATGGCGGCATCGATTGCGCCTGTGTTGACCAAGCTTGCTTCACTAAACCAGTGTGAAAATGTCACGCTAAACTCAGTCAGATCGTCCCGAATATCATCCAAGATTCGGGTCAGTGCGAGATCGAAGGGAATGTGCCAATCCGCGCCGAGTGTGCTCTTGATGGATTGGATCCAGCCATCAATATGTGCATCCTTGGTGTCCTCTCCATCAGACACCAGTGTTCTGGTTAGGTCGTCGATGGGGCGGGCGAGTGCATCACTGTGTGTGTGAATCAGTTCTGCGGCGAGATCCTGTATGTAGCTGCCCTGGTAGCCGCCCAGTGGAAATTGCAGTGAGTGCCCAAGTGCTTCCAGATACCGAATATAAACGCTGGCGCCCAGGATGCTCATCTGACGGCCGGCATCATTCACATAATACTCTGTCTCAACTGCATGGCCTCGGGCGCTCAACAGGTTGCTGAGAGTCGCCCCGTAGGCTGCACCTCGACCGTGGCCGACATGCAAGGGCCCAGTTGGATTGGCAGAGACATATTCAACCTGGACTTTGCGGCCGGTTGTCGCTCCTCGGCCGTATCTAGAGCCTTCTGCAATGCAGGTTGTGATCGGCTCGAACAATGCATCCGCTCGTAATCTAAGATTGATAAATCCCGGTCCCGCGATTTCAATACCGACAATCAATGGGTGGGGTGCGAGCTCTGTGATGAGTTGCTCACCAAGTTGTCTGGGTGTAACCCCCATGGCTTTGGCATGTAGCAAAGCGACATTTGTTGCGAAGTCACCGTGTGCTGGGTCTCGGGTTGCTTCGACGTGAACAGGTCGTCGCGCTTGCTCAGTCAACTGGCCTTTTGCCATCCATTGATCTAGCACAGCTTCGAAAAGCGACGCAATCTGTTCTTTCATGGTGTCCCCCCGAATTCAGCGCGGAAGTGTAGCATTACCAAAGATCCCAAGGGTCGACATCCAACTGAATCAGTACTTTCCCGGCGCGTCGGTAAAGCCAAGGCCCCGTTGCCTGCAGGGCTCTGTGCAACTGATTACGTTCACCGACAACAACGCATTGACCATGAAATTGACGATTCCGCCGTTCCATTGGAGCGGGGGCGGGTCCTAAGACGTTGACTCCTTCCACGCGGAGTTTGCGCGCAATGGGTGCAAGTGCTTGTACGGTGGAGTCCGCGTCCGAACCCCGTGCCCGAATGACTGCTAGATGGGTGGCGGGCGGCCACCCCATATGCTGCCGTTCCGCCAGCATTGCGTCGGCGAGGGCGTCGTAGTCCTGGCTTAAAATGAGTGGGAACCAGGGTGAGTCTGGGCGGTGAGTTTGGATCAATACATTGCCTTGAATATCGCGACGCCCTGCGCGTCCTGAGACCTGCGTGAGTAGCTGACTGAAGTGTTCGATACTTCGAAAGTCGGTGCCAAGCAGTCCTTGATCGGCGTCGGCGACAATCACTGTTGTGAGGCGATCAAAGTCATGCCCTTTGGCGAGCATCTGGGTGCCCACTAAGATGCAGGGTGTTCCTGCGATGACAGGCTCGAGCAGGGTTTCGAAGGCGCGTTTACGGACCGTTGAATCTCGGTCAACCCGAATCACCGGCGTGCTTGGGAAAAGTTGAGTGAGCCGGTCTGCAAGGCGTTCAGTTCCTTCGCCGAGGCGCATCAGCTCTGGGTGTCCGCAGGAAGGACATTGACGAGGAATTGCTTGACGTGCATCACAATGATGGCACCACAGCGTATGCGGATGATGGTGGACGGCAGGCTTTGAATCACAATGCTTACACACTGGGCTCCAGCCGCAATCAGCGCAATAGAGCACCGGCGCATAGCCGCGCCGATTGAGGAATACCAGAGCTTGCTCATCGCGCGCCAAAGTCCGCTCGATCGCATGCCGTGCTGCCTGTGTCAGGCCATCGACAGGACGATCGGTACGTGCATCGACCAGGCTGAGCTGCGGAGGATCAATTCCTGAGGCGCGCGCTGGAAGCCGCAGTCGTTGATAGTGACCCTGATTGGCGCGTTCCCACGTTTCCAGTGCGGGGGTCGCAGAGGCTAGGATCACTGGGCAGGATGCCTGCTTGGCGCGCATCACCGCCAGATCGCGTGCGGAGTACCTTGGACCATCAAGATTCTTGTAGGAGCTGTCATGTTCCTCGTCGATCAAGATCAGACCCAGTCGTGGTAAGGGCGTGAGTAGGCAGGAACGAGTGCCAATCAAGACGTCACAGAGGCCGTCCCGTGCAGCCATAAATGCCCGTGCCCGCTCCACCGGTGTGCGTCCAGAGTGCATGACTTGGTAGTGTCCTGACAGTTGTTCACCAATGCGTTCAGCAATCCGACCGGTCAGGCCAATTTCGGGGATAAGTAGTAAAATTTGTTGCTGTCGGCCAATCACTGCATGCATGAGATCAATAAAAACTTGAGTTTTTCCGGAGCCTGTCACGCCTTGAAGCAGGAATGGTTGAAATGATCCCAATGCGTCAGTGATTGCTTGACATGCCAGGTGTTGCGCGTCTGTGCGATGGACCCCACTGGTGAGACCCTGGCCCTCAATCGTCAGTGGCTTGGGCCTGGGTTTGCCGGCACGCAATGGTTTTGGGAGTGCGCCGAGTAACAGATCACCCGGAGCTGCAAAATAATAGCGTGCCGCAAACTCAGTCAGCGCCATGATGGGCATATCGAGGATCGGTATTTCATCAAGGCATGCGGTAATCGGCTTTGCGGGATCGTGGTGATCTGATGCTTGGCCGGGCCCTGCGACAATCCCAATGACCTCACGATGCCCAAGCGGCACCTGAACGCGGCAACCGGCTTCGATGGTGGAGGGCGATGTGTATGTGAGGGGGCCTGAAAATGGCCCTGGAACAAATACTTGGATGAAAAATCCGGTCATGAAGCTTCCGTCTGTCGAGGAGTCTTGCTAGACTCCGCGCCCCGAAACGTAGATGCGGTCGTTGGCGCGATGTGTGGCCAATAGTGCGGCATTGATCATAACCTGAGGATTCAACATGAAGGCGGATATCCATCCAGCGTACACCGAGATTACGGTCACTTGCAGTTGCGGCGCAAGCTACCCAACCCGTTCAACGCGTCGCCAAGATTTTACAGTGGACGTTTGCCAAGAGTGTCACCCGTTCTATACCGGAAAGCAAAAAGTCTTGGACACAGGTGGTCGAATTGATCGCTTCAATAAGCGCTTCGGCGGTCGCAATCTGTCGCGGTAAGATCCGTTGGACCAGGCGCGTTCTTGCCTGGTCCGTCTGTCTCTGGACCATCGCGACAACTGTCGCTTTTGCGCAATGTCCCTCCCCTCCTGTCACAGCCACTCAACAACGCATCGAACGGATCATCGATGGTGACACCTTCGTCCTCGTCGGCGGTGACCGTGTGCGAGTACTTGGGATTAATACCTACGAGCGAAATGATCCTGAACGTCGTGGTGCCTATGCCAAAGCCGCGACACAGTATGCGACACAACAGTTACAGACGCGTGTCGTGACGCTGTCTCCTTACCCCTATCGACGTGATCGTCACGGGCGGGTATTAGCCCATGTTTGGGTAAACGGCGCACATTTGGCTGAGTCCTTGTTGCATGAAGGGCTGGGATTTGCGGTCGCTGTACCGCCTTTGACTGCGCATGCGCCATGTTTATTCGCTGCTGAGAAACGCGCCCGCCTTGCGGCCCGGGGCATCTGGTCTGAGGGGCTTGCACCGATTGCCGTATCAGATCTCAGCCGCGGTGGATTTGCGGTTGTCGAGGGTGTCGTGACCCGCGTGGATCAGCGGACGCTCTGGCTCGGTGCACAATTCGCTGTCACGTTACCCAAAGGGCTCAACATAGACGCCGGCACCCGGATTGAAGTGCGTGGGTGGATTCGGGGCCCAAAGGCAGGTGATGCTCCTGCAGTTTTTCGACTGCCGTTGGCGGATCCTGCAAATTTACAGCGATCGGTCGATTAAAAGAGCTGTTGTGGACTCGTAATTGTTCGCTCGCCATCTTGCCCTGAAATAATTGGAACACCGCCATCGGCGCCTTGGCTCGGCGGGGGGTTGTCTGCAAGAAAGTATTCTCGGATCGCATCGCCATCATTCGATCCCGCAAGCACGCCAGTGTCTGCATTGATCCGAGCAGAAATGATCCCCGGGGGTGGCGTCAGTCGTCGTTCTGGTTGACCGGCAAGCGCTGTTTCCATGAACTCGATCCAGATTGGTAAGGCCGCACGTCCCCCGTATTCCGATCGACCCAATGTTTTTGGTTGATCAAAGCCGACCCACACGGATGCGACCACGGAGGCGTGATAGCCATTGAACCAGGCATCAATCTGATCATTGGTGGTTCCGGTTTTCCCAGCAATATCTTTTCGGCCTAACGAATTTGCGCGTTTCCCCGTCCCAACCTGAATCACATCGCGCAACATGTCATCCATCAAAAAGTGAATACGTGCATCCAGGACACGAGGAGCGATACTGCCCCCGAGATCGAGATCGATCAGTGTCGAGGTGGCTGGTCTGAGTCGATTATCAAGAACTGGATCCATTGAGACTGGTCGTCCAGCGCAGTCTGCGCGGCAGACCGTGACTGGTTTTGTCTGATACAACACCTCGCCGGTTGCTGATTCAATGCGGTCAATTAAGTAATTGCCAATACGATAGCCACCATTGGCATAGATCGCATAGGTCTCTGCCATTTGCAGCGGCGTGAGTGATGCGGTGCCCAGCGATAGGCTTAAGTTCCGTGGTAGGGAGTCGGAGGGTAGCCCTGCGCGCTCTGCGATTTGTAAAATCCGATCCAACCCGAGTTCACGCGCCAATCTCACTGAGACGAGGTTACGACTCCGATAGAGCGCGGTTCGTAGTCGCGTCGGACCCAAGAAGTCACCACCGGAGTTTTGTGGTCGCCAGTCCGTCGCGCCTTCGGTCTGATCAAAGACCACTGGGGCATCATTAATGAGCGATGCGGGTGTCATGCCGGCTTCGAGTGCGGCCGTATAGATCAGCGGCTTAAAGCCGGACCCCACTTGGCGCCCTCCTTGAGTGGCGCGGTTAAATTTGGAGTCGAAGTAGTTGAATCCGCCGACCATCGCGCGAATTGCACCGGTCTCTGGATCGAGCGCGACCATACCTGCTTCGACAGCCGGCTGTTGTGCCAACACCCAGTCTCCGCGAAGTTGTGTGATGCGGATTAAGTCACCTGCGCTGACAAGTGTGCGAGCATCTCGTATCTCTGGCCCCAGACTATTGACACTGCGATAGGTTCGGGCCCAATTAAACCCGCTGGGTGGGATACTCACGGCTTCCCCATTGCGACGAATGACATCGATCCGTTGGTCGGTGACTGCGGATACCACCGCTGGTTCGAGCAGTCCGATGGATTCCATCTCGGCCAGCGCCGCTAACCAAGCCTCTCGATCCGGCCCCGGCAGTGTTGCTTCAATGCCTCGCCAGCCATGTCGTTGATCGTACTCCAGCAAACCATGCGTCACCGCATCTTGGGCCGCAGCTTGCCAGGCGCCACGGACTGTCGTGTAAATGCGTAAGCCCTCGGTATAGGCGCGATCGCCAAACATATCCAGCGCGATCCGTCGCGCTTCCTCAGCGACATAAGGTGCGTTTAAATCCAGCGGTATTCCATGCACTCTCGCCGTCACCGTCGCTGCAAGTGCACTCTTGTATTGCGCCTCATCAATAAAGCCCAACTTATGCATTCGGCCTAGAATCCAGTCCCGGCGTTCGATTGCTCGCTGTGGGTTTGCAATTGGATTGTGTTTCGATGGTGCTTTGGGCAGACCTGCGATCATCGCGTATTGCGGCAGGGTGAGGGCGTCGAGCTCTTGACCGTAATAGATCTGTGCAGCTGCCGCGACACCATAGGCGCGCTGGCCTAAGAAGATCACATTGAAATATAGCTCGAGGATCTCGTCCTTTGATAAGTTCCGCTCAATTTCGAGGGCCAAGAGGATTTCCCGAAACTTTCGGGCAAAGGTACGCTCTTGACTTAAAAAGTAATTCTTTGCCACCTGCATGGTGATGGTTGATCCGCCTGACTGAATTTGTCCGGTGGATACCAGTTCCCAAGCAGCGCGAGCCAGTCCTGCAGGGTCAATCCCGACATGATCACGAAAATTGTCATCTTCTGCGGCAAGAAATGCGCGAACGAGATCCAACGGAACTTCATTAATGCGAACTGGATCGCGACGCTTTTCGCCAAACTGGGCGATTAAAAGACCGTCTTCAGTCAGAATTTGCAGGGGCGTTTGTAGCTGCACGGTCCGGAGCGTCTGCACGTCAGGAAGGCTGGGCTTGAGATACAGATAGGCCCCCATGATCGCGATCCCACCGACCATCAGGAGCGTCAGGCCTAGACTTGCTGTGATCCGAATCAGTGCGCGCACGATTCCTCCCTCATACCGAGTTCAAGTGTACCTAAAATCAAAGTCCAATTGCGCCTGACACAATGGATTTTCCTGCTTCCCTAGGAGTAGGAGGCTTCATGGAACAAATTCAGTGTGCAACGCCATGGTATTGGCTGACAGATCAAGGCTTTTGTCGGATGACGACGGCAGGTGGTCAATCAACCTGGGCCGCCTTGAACACATGGCCGCCAGAGGGCTTGGCTCGCATGGACTGTGTGCTCAGCGAGGTGTGGATTCAGCGCCTTGTCGAGCATCGCGATCGACTGCCGTGGCGGACTCGACAGTTATGGCATGAACTCGGATTCTCGTTACCCCTATGTGGTGCTGATGTAGTGCGTACGAGCGCCACCTCAATCGTTGCAATTCAAGTGCTCCCTAATGCGCCCAAGGCCTTGTGGCGCTGGATCCCTCTGTCTGCGGGCTGTCGATTAATCCCAGAGGCAGATTGGATGTTTGCACACAGCCCCTCTCGTTGGTCAGCAGCGACATGGTCGTCCGGACGGCACACTGTCGTGGCGCGTCGCC
>ERZ887849.1008-NODE-1008-length-27996-cov-16.482553_pt1 | contig 27996 bp, 26 predicted proteins | sample MGYA00521267_ERZ887849 | MGnify/ENA primary metagenome ERZ887849 (study PRJEB32303, sample SAMEA104408601) | aquatic metagenome | biome: Brackish water; feature: Pelagic; material: water | place: Baltic Sea | collected 2014-06-06T16:11:00 | depth 2,863 m ... | reverse complement strand
TGCCACTTAGCTAGCGCGCAAAACTTTCAATCGGTGGGCAGGTGCAGGTTAGGTTGTCGGTTTCGCCAAAAATCAGGCCCGTACTTTCGTGACTTTGGAACTAATAGGACTCTCTGCCTTTATTTGCGACATCAATTCGACTCCGTCAATTGGTTCAAGGTTGGCTTCCAGTATTTCTGCGTTCGGCCAAGTCTTTAACAGGTTAGTTCTGAGTCTCGCCGACACTATTTGGTTTCGTGCAACGTTTCCTACCCAACTAATGCTCGGGTTGTCTGAGTTGCCAAACCCCACGGTCCTTAAAGCGGCAGAAATTGAAAGGACTAATTCCTCAACCGCCTCATCAACAATGCGTTTAGCAACCGGATCATCCTTCGAAAGTTCAATCGTTTCTCTCGAAAAAGAAGCTATTCGGGCGACTCTTCCCGGATCGGACTGCAGTGCCAGATAAGCATTTGGAATATCTGGGAATTCCTTCTTCATCAATTCGAGCAGAAGAGTCTGCTGCCCCCTGCCATCAAAAGCTCGCATCGCGGCATCTAAGGCTGCGCGCCCGATCCAGAATCCAGAACCCGCATCGCCAATTATGTTTCCCCAGCCATCCACCCGGGCAAAGCCCATAGGCCCAACGCCCAGCGTTACAACACCGGTTCCAACCGCAGAGACCGCACCAAGTCGGTGTCCGAGTGCAGCGAGATAACCAGCAATCGAGTCATGAGCGAGTAGCAGACTTTCCACGCCTTCGCTGCTGACTGCTGCAAGGATCTGTTCGGCAGTCCTGATTTCATCTGAGAGGGCAGTCGACGAAATTGAGATTTGCCAAGGCTTTGCGTTTGAGACTTTGAACACGGCTTGGATCGCCGAAAGGATTTGGGGCGCTATTTCATTTGAGGTGTCGATCTTGGGAAGAGTCCATTCCTGGACTGAGTCCTGAGTTCTAAGTCTGGCCCTTACCGCTGACTGGCCAGCATCAACAAATAATTCGCTTCGAGTCAATTGTTTCGCTACCTCGCGCGTCTCTCGCCAGACCCTCGGGCAATGACTGTTGTTCCTATTTCTCGCCTCTGAGGAGTGTCCAGGGGATTCTCTATTCTCTCGAGAGTCAGCAGTGCCGCTTCTCTGCCTATGTCCAGAGGGTCATGAGTTACAACCGTTATGCCGAGTAACTCTGAAAGTTCGAAGTCGTCAAATCCAACAAAAGCAATTTTGTCCAATAGCTCTTTATTTGATTTTAGGAGCAAGACAGTAATTCGGTTATTTGTAGCAATAAGTGCAGTGGGTGGGTTGCTTACATTCAAGAGCTCGAGTGCCGCAGAGTTCACTTCTGACTCTAAGTATTGAACGTTTCTCACAAGAGACTTATCAAACTCAATTCCGTGGGTACTCAAGCCGCTCTTGTAACCCTCCAGTCGCTCTCCAGTTGTCCAAAGAGGCTCAGGTCCCGCAAGAAGCCCGATTCTCTTGTGACCATGCTTGGCCAAATGCTCCACAGCCAGCCTCATGCCACCTCGGTTGTCGATCGTGATGCTGTCCGCTATTAGGTTTACAGGGGGCCTATCCACAAAAATCAGGGGAGTTCCCAGTTGACGCTCACCCTCCAAGTAGGAGTGGTCTTCCGACAGTGGAATTAGCAACAACGCTTGCACTCGTCTTTCAAGCATTGTTTTGACGACAAGTTGCTCTCTTTTCGGATCACCCTCGGTTGTCGCGACAATTAGCTCAAGTTCCGCTTTGCGAAAAACCCGTTCGGCCCCAGCTGCAACTTGGGAAAACCAGGGGTTTACCAGATCCTCTATGACATAGCCAACTGCAGTTGTTACTCCACCGGAACGAAGATCCCGAGCTAAAGAATTTCTTCGAAATCTGAGGGTTCTTGCTGCCTCGACTACCTTTTGTTTTGTCTTAGGAGTGACTTTTGGATGGTCTGCCAAAGCGCGAGATGCGGTAGCTGGGCTAACGCCTGCCAATGCCGCCACATCCTGAATGCGAGCACGCGGTTTGGATTGCTTCATTAAAACCACCAATTCTTGCCACGTGCCTATTAACTGACAGATTAGCTAATCTCGACCTCAATCTTACCAACCAATTCTCCAAAATGATAACGATTTCATAAATGCCCATTCCTAGGTGTTGCGCTATTTGAATTCTTGACTAACCTCAGACTTGCAATACCTCAGGTGAGAGTGAAAACGATTTCATTTTTGCCAAAGTGGCGAGTCTTGGGAGTAATTTCAAGGCCACATCGACTGAATAACAAGGAGATTCGATGAAGCTAGCACGTAATAAGTGGCTACTTTCCTCTGCAGCCTCAGTTCTTGCCATAAGCCTGGTCGGCTGTGCGGGGGCTGGGACAACCACCGAGGAATCAAGTTCACAACCGCAAACCCCAGAACAGCAAGAGCAAGTGTCGGAGCTCAATGTTCTGAGCCTTTATAAGCGAACCGGAGATGTTCCTGAAGGCGCCGCAATAAATCTTGCCGTTGATTCGTTTATTGACTCAACGGGAATCGCAGTTAACTTCACCGAAGCCGGCGAAAACCTCGGTGAAGAATATGAAGCAACGGTCCTTGCAGGTCAGGAAGCTGATGTAATCATTGTCAACCTGTTTGACAAGTCATCAGGTTGGGTTGAAAACGGAGCAGCAATTCCAGTTAACAACCTGATCGCGGAATGGGGACTTGACTCCGTTATTAAGGAGTCCGCCGTCAAGGAATGGACAAACGCAAACGGAGACGTTCAAGGTTTTGCATTCCAGGGATTCACTTGGCCTGTCTGGTACAACACCGATCTTCTTGCTAAGGCTGGAATTAGCTCGGTTCCTCAGACTTCTGATGAATTGATTGCAGCAGCCGATGCGCTAAGAGCTGCTGGAATTGGACCGATGGTTGTTGGAGGTAACGACTGGTCCGGTAACAAGCTATGGCTGCAGTTTGCTCAGATGTACATGGACAAGTCAGAAGCCGCCGATGTGTTTTCAAATGGTGGATACTGCGCTAGTCCAAATGCAATGAAGGGCATTAATGAATTTGTCCGCGTTCGCGATGCTGGCGTCTTTGTCGATGGTGTTGAGGGATACACGGCTGATCAAATGAATGCCGCCTACTACGCCGAAGAGGCCGCAATTATGCCAGCGGGCTCATGGGCTATGAGTGGTGCTACTGCTGAGATCGCCGCTAGTACCGAGCTAGGTGGTCTCCCGGTTCCATCGGGTGCTGCCTACAGCAAGCCAACTGCGTATGAAGGATTCACAGGAGTCGGCTTCTTCATCTCGCAGAAGGGAGCTCAGAAGCTGAGCGCAGTAAAGGAATTCATTCTTTCCTTCTACAACCCAGAGGTGATTGGTAAGTTCGTCGCAGAAGTAAACATTGTTCCAGCGACTACAAACGACATCTCCTCATTCCTAGCTGCAGCCTCACCTCTTCTAGGAGAGGCAGTTTCAACAATGCAGTCCAAGGTCGAGTTTGCCTTGATGCCTGACGCTTACGTCGGCACCAGAGGCGACGCGCTCACCAAGGCTTCTGCACTTGCCTTCGGTAAGGGAGTCTCGGCAGACGCAATCTGTCAAGCCGCTGACCAGGCATACGAGTAAAAAGTAGGTAATTGGGGGTGGGCGTAAAAGCCCACCCCCAAAATCCAACTTAAGGGGCAGATGTGAAAATTCGAGCAAAGGCCAGGTCCAAGTCAGTTGGTCCTGTTGGGGCAACGAGAGGACTTTCACTTTTTAGCCTGCCCGCTTTGGCGTGGTTTGGGTTTTTCACCATCGGCCCTCTGCTCGCCATGTTTTACATCAGCACTCTCAAATGGCGAAGTCTTATCGGAAAGTCCGAGCCTGCCGGGCTTGCGAACTACGAAAAGCTTTTCGGCAGTGATGTTTTTTATGCATCGCTTGCCAACACCGCCTTTCAACTAGGTTTCATGATTCCGATCATGATTCCCCTCGCATTTATGGTGGGCTATTACATAACGCTCAAGCCTCGAGGGCATCGCGTTCTAAGAGTGGTTCTCTTCACCCCAGGGCTAATCTCGATTTCAGCGACTGCCATGGTTTTTTATGCGTCACTTGGTCCACAGGGCCTCGTCAACGGACTTCTTGATTCGATTGGCTTGGAGGATTTGACGAAGCCTTGGCTTGCCAGCCAAGATACCGCACTCCTAATGATTGTTCTTATCGGCCTTTGGCAAGGTATCGGATACACAGCAGTTTTATTCGCCGCACGTTTGGAATCAGTAAATAGGGATCTCTATGAGGCGGCCAAGCTCGATGGCGCGAGCGAATGGAGGATCATGTGGCGGATAGCCTTCCCGATCTCCTTGGATTTTGTTGGGACTCTGACCATGCTTCAGTTTCTCTGGACCCTGTTCGGCTCAGCGGGGCTAATTTTACTTTTGACTCGTGGAGGCCCTGGACTATCGACAACCACCCTGTCGCTTCTCGTGTATCAGAAAGCCTTCTTTGAGAACGACTTGGGCTACAGCCAGGCAGCTGGCGTCGTGCTATTTGCAATTGGACTGGTTGGCATGTTGGTGATTAGAACCCTCGTAAAGGCTAGGTACTAGTCGTGAAGAGAATTGGGCTGGGCAGGTTAGCTTCAGGCACTTTGGTCTGGATTTATGGGTTGCTGTTGGCGCTCCCTATTTATTTCCTACTGACATCCTCCCTCAAAGAAAATATGGAAATTTTCCAAGAGCCGTTTGCCTTGCCAACAGAGTGGTTGTTTTCGAATTACGCAGAAGCGTGGGAACGCGCTGTAATGCTGAAGGCCTTGGCAAACAGCATTTTTGTTTCAGCGTCCGCTGAAATAATTACCCTCGCTCTCGTCATCCCAGCAAGCTACGGGCTTGCCCGCTCGCGCTCTAAATTAGCTCTGTTTTTGGAGAGAGTCTTTGCTCTGGGATTTCTAATCCCAGCATTTGCAACTCTTGTCCCAGTCCTGCTTCTTTCGATTCAATTGGGACTCTTTCAGACTAGAGAGTTTCTGACCTTATTCATGGTGGCCAGCACTTTGCCACTTTCTGTAATCCTTCTCACTCAGTTCATGAGAACAATTCCTGCTGAGCTTGAGGAAAGTGCAATGGTCGACGGCTTGAGCAGGCTTCGTATTATGTGGCATATCTACCTCCCACTTTCGCTTCCTGGGGTATCGATGATTGTTATCTTGAACTTCTTGGCTTATTGGAATGAGTTCCTATTCAGCCTTGTATTGGTTGGGTCAAATGCAGACAACCGAACTATCCAGGTGGCTCTTCCAACGCTAATCGACCAGACCAAGACGGAATTTGGCCCTCTGTTAGCCGGAACGGTAATTACGTTGATACCCGTGTACCTTCTCTACATTGTTTTGAATCGGAGATTAGAAGGAGCACTTACTGCCGGGGCAATTAAGGGCTAGAGATGTTAATTTCATTACGCCAGCATGGCGCGTCAGCGGACGGAAGAACTCTAGACACGGGAAGCATCCAAAGTGCGATTGACTTACTTTCGACTAGCGGCGGAGGCAAGCTCGTTTTTGATGCGGGCTGCACCTTTCTCTCCGGTTCGATAGTCCTTAGAGCAGGAGTAGAGCTTCATCTTGAAGCCGGCGCTCGTCTGATCGCATCATCTAACTACGACGATTACTCCCCGGATCACCTAATTCCAAAGCTAACTGAGGGTCTTATCAACGAGACTGTGCTGCCAACGCGAGCATTCATCTCCGGCTATAAGGCGGACGGGGCTTCAATAACCGGACCCGGGGTGATTTGTGGCAATGCCGATGGATTTATAGCTCAGCGGGGTCAATACATTCACCAAATGCGCGGCCCGGTTGGGGGACGAAGTCAATATTTGGAAAGACCGTTCACTGTTTTTCTCATTGACTCGCAAGGAATTGAACTGCGAGATTTCACCCTTACCGATCCCGCTTTTTGGGCAATACGCTTGACCGGCTGCCACGACAGCCAAATTCAGTCCATTTCGATCCTCACAGACTTATTGGTTCCAAATGCTGATGGCATAGATATCGATAGATGCCAGCGGGTAGTCATTTCAGATTGTGAACTAGTGACAGCCGACGATTGCATTTCCCTAAAATCCTGCTCTGGAACGGAGATTTACGGAGACGTCGCGGACATTGAGATTTCACGATGCAACATGGTTTCAACCTCGGGCGCGATCACTTTGGGGACAGAGTCTGTAGGCGCAATAAGGGATATCGTCGTTGAGGACTGCAGCGTAAGTCGAACACACCGAGGCTTCGCCGTGCGGGCTCGTGAGGGAGGGTTGATAAGCAATGTAGTTTTCCGTAACTCAGCTGTCTCAACGAGGACCTTCTCGAGTGATTGGTGGGGCCACGGCGAAGCTCTTCACGTGACAGCATTCAGATGGAGCGAGCCAGAAAACCTCGGGGATGGAAATCCAGAGAGGTGCCTTTTCGGTCGCGTGAAAGATGTCAGATTTGAAAACATTGAAGTTACAACTGAGGCGGGCACGCTCGTGTGGGGTCAACAGCCTGGGCTAATTGATGGAATTTCATTTCAAGGCATTTCCCAATTGATGCGAAAAGAGTCCAAATGGGAGCCACGAATAGATCTTCGTCCGAATGATGTCCTGCCAATGGTTTCGCGCCCCCACAACGCCTTCGAACTGGTGAATGCCGGAAGTGTCAAGTTTTCAAATGTCAAAGTGTCATTTTCTGGAAATCGAAGTGACTATGGGCTGGTGATCAACAACGAGGCCTCTGAGCTGAGCGGCTCGATAGTCGAAGAGCCTGGTGACTAGATGGAAATCGTGCCAATTGACTCGGGATGGAAATTTGAATTTCTGGAAGCAGGGAACTTAGGCGCAGCTGTAAATGCCGTAGAGGCAAGAGCGGCCCGCGGGCTGGGGACACCTGAGGGCATCGAACTTACAAAGAATTCAAAAGTTCCCGAAGATCTAGTTGGTGAATTTTCAGCGAATGTTCCCGGGGACATTCACCAGGATCTGATGCGGCATGGGCTAATTGATAATCCGCATCTAGGTCTCAATGAATTCAGAATCCAGTGGATTGGCAGATCCAAGTGGAAGTACAAATGCGAATTTGAAGTATCGCGAATCTGGGATTTCAACGATTTGGTTTTTCAAGGCATTGACACGATTGCTGAGGTCTACCTAAACGGCCAGTGGATTCTAAGTGCCCGGGATATGCACCTACGTTATTCCTTTGAAGCCACAAAACATCTGCAAGTCGGGACAAATTTGCTTGAGGTAGTTTTCGACTCCCAAGAGGACTGGGCTGAAGAGCGCCAAAGCAAGAATGGCGAACTACCTAATGCTTACTCAGACCCGACAAATCAGATTCGAAAAATGGCCTCAAACTATGGCTGGGATTGGGGTCCAACACTTGTCACCGTTGGGCTTTGGAAACCTGTTGAGTTGCAACAGTACTCAAGCAAATTCCAAGAACTCAGAGTTCTTCCGACGGTTGAATCGGGCCAAGCGAGGCTGCTGGTGTCAGGTCAAATCGCTGGAAACCAGGACGACCTCGGGATTCGGATTTCGGTCTCTGGAGAGGAAATATTCGAGCAGAAAATCAGCAGCAAATTTTCAACGTCGATCCCTGTTACAAACGTCAATCTATGGTGGCCGAAGGGCTACGGAGAACAAAATCTTTATGACGTAACAATTGATTTGATTTCTGAGGAGAAAAATTCTCTGAACAGCGAGCATCGGAAGCTGGGCTTTAGGAAAGTGGAAGTTGTCTCAGAACCTGATCAATTAGGTCGAAACTTCGAAATCCGAGTAAACGAAAAGAGAATTTGGGTCCGCGGTGCCAACTGGATTCCCGCTCATACTTCTATTTCTCTTGTGTCGAAGCAGCTCTACGAGGACCGAATCAGGGATGCAACAGAAGCCAACATGAACTTACTTCGTGTCTGGGGCGGTGGCATTTTTGAAAACGATCTCTTTTATGAGATTTGTGACAGAGAAGGAGTGCTTGTTTGGCAAGACTGTCTTTTTGCTTGTGCCAGCTATCCCGAAGCTGATGAAGATCTAGAGCTCATTGGAAAGGAAATCCACCAGGCTACCGAGAGACTTGCCCATCACCCATCACTGGCCGTTTGGAATGGAAGCAATGAAAACATTTGGGGCTACTTTGACTGGGGTTGGCAGGAGAAACTAAATGGCAGAGCTTGGGGTAAAGGAATTTACCTAGACCTAATTCCGAGTCTCCTGGAGAAGCTTGACCCAACCAGGCCATATCAACCCAGTAGCCCATATTCGCAAACTATGGAAGTTCATCCCAATGACCCGAATCACGGCACAGCTCACATGTGGGAGCCATGGAATCGTCAGGATTATCTGACTTATCTAGACTCAGTCCCCAGATTTGCCACGGAATATGGCTATCAATCCCCAGCCAGCTACTCAACGATGTTGAGGGCCATTGGCGAAGACCAGCTCTGGGAGGATTCCCCGGGGATGAGGGCTCATCAAAAGGCAATGGATGGCAAGGCCAAGCTGCGGCGATCTGTCGATATTCGTTTTCAAGAGCCTGGCAATTTTCTGGAGTGGCATTTCCTTACTCAGCTTGAGCAGGCCAGAGCGCTAACTACAGCGATTTCGCACCTCAGATCCCATCACTCAATTTCATCAGGATCTGTTATTTGGCAGCTGAATGATTGCTGGCCGGTGAGCTCATGGGCATTGGTTGATTTTGAGGGTCAAAGAAAACCCGCGTGGCATGCCGTAAGAAAACAATACGGCGATGTGTTTGCATCTTTTCAAGGCGAGGGGCCTGATCTTCGATTGGTGGTTGTAAATGACTCTCAACAAGACGTTTCAATTGTTGGAAGTGTAGATCTATGGAAAATGGCAGGATTTTCTGAGCAGCTAGTGAGAGTTTCTGAGCATCTCCCGCCGAATACCTCAGCAGAGATTTTGCTTGCGCCAAGCCTCGGAGAAATAGAAAAGAGTGACAGCTATTTGGTTTTTGAACTAAGTGGTTCTCTCGTCTGTAAGTTCTTTGATTTTGATAAGAATCTGCAGTATCCAAGACCTGAATACGAGCTCGAGATCCATCAATCCGCAAATGGTTTGGTTTTGGAGATACAAGCGTTGAACCTGCTTCGAGACGTTTGTCTATTCCCGGACAGGGTTGATCAAGACTCCAGTTGTGCCGATAACTTCTTCACGCTCACTCCTGGTAGTTCAAAGAAGATCGAGCTAAAGACCAGTAAAAAGCAGCTCTTCACGGAAGCCGTGATCCGAAGTTTTATTCACACAGCAAACGACCAATCGAAATGAGAAATGATGAAGCCCAAGCCAACTGACAGGTTTACGTTCGGACTATGGACCATTGGATGGGATGCTGCAGATCCTTTTGGTGCGCCCACGCGATCGCCGCTTCCCCTCGAAGATGCTCTTGAGGGCCTAGCTTCGATAGGTGCTTACGGTGTCACTTTTCACGACAACGATCTATATGATTTCCACTCCAGTGAAGAGGACAGAAGATCCAGAATTGACCTGCTGAAATCCTTGCTTCCAAAAACTGGACTCAAGGTTCCGATGATCACAACCAACCTGTTTAGCCACCCCATATTTAAAGACGGGGCGTTTACATCAAATGATCGTGAAGTTCGCCGCTTCGCAATAGGCAAGACTCTCGAGAATCTTGACCTTGCTGCCGAATTGGGGGCAGAAACGTTTGTGATGTGGGGTGGGCGAGAAGGCTCTGAATATGACTTCTCCAAAGATGTTGGCGCTGCTCTTGACCGCTATAGGGAAGCAGTCAACTACCTTGCCGACTATGTCCTGGAACAGGGCTACAAAATCAAGTTCGCAATAGAACCCAAGCCAAACGAACCTCGTGGTGACATCCTCCTGCCCACAATTGGGCACGCACTTGCATTCATTGGGACCCTTGATCACCCTGAACTAGTTGGCCTAAATCCAGAAGTGGGACACGAGCAAATGGCGGGCTTGAACTTTCTTGCGGGTATTGCCCAGACCATGAATGCGGGCAAGCTCTTTCACATCGACCTTAATGGGCAACGGGGAATAAAGTACGATCAGGACCTGGTCTTCGGCCACGGCGACTTGTTGAACGCGTTTGCACTCGTTGATCTCTTGGAGCACGGTCTTGAAGAGGGTTCAGATCCTTACTCAGGACCGAGACACTTTGACTACAAGCCTTCTCGAACCGAAGATCGTAAAGGTGTTTGGGAATCAGCAAAGGCCAACATCCAGACCTATCTGCTCTTGAGAGAGAGGGCAGAAGCCTTTAGAAACGATCCCGAGGTTAACGAAGCCATGAGGCTTTCTAGAGTTTCCGAATTGAGGACCCGCTCTTTGTCGGAGAACGATTCGTTTCAAGGCCTAAAGAGTGAATATCGTTCTGGCATTTCAAGTGCGAGCCGATACTTTGATGGGAAGGGGTTTGGTTTCGTCCAACTAAACCAGCTAGCTCTTCAACACCTCTTGAAGGCTTAGAAATGACACTGGTTGCCGGAGTCGACAGTTCCACTCAGTCCTGCAAGGTAGTTATTTGCGATGCAGCCAGTGGGCAAGTACTTCGATTTGGAAGTGCACCTCATCCAAATGGCACTGAGGTAAATCCCGAGCACTGGTGGTTGGCGCTTCAGCAGGCAATTGAGGCTGCGGGGGGTCTAGCTGATGTTGACGCAATCGCGATTGCTGGGCAACAGCACGGAATGGTCTTGCTTGATAAAGAGGGCGAAGTAATTCGAGACGCATTGCTCTGGAATGATCTCAGAAGCGCAGAATCTGCAGCTGAGCTAATTGCAGATTTGACGACAAAAGAGTTATCCGGACAAGAGTCATGGGTTCAGCGCACAGGGCTCGTGCCAGTCGCATCTTTTACCGCGTCCAAATTGCGTTGGGTGGCACGCAACGAACCAGATATCTTGGCCAGAGCAGCAGCCGTGTGCTTGCCGCATGATTGGTTGACATGGAAACTTGCGGAACAGACCGACATCGGAGCACTAAACACTGACCGAAGTGACGCGAGTGGAACCGGCTATTTTTCGCCTGAGACGGGCGAATATGACCTTGAACTGCTTGAGATTGCGACACTCGGAAAGAAGCTGTTACTCCCAGCGCTGGTGGGCTTTGGGCAGGCAGCATATCAATCTAAATCACTTACTTTTGCTGGGGGCATGGGTGATAATGCTGCAGCAGCCCTGGGAGTCGGAATTGATTTAGGGGACATACTTATTTCGATTGGGACTTCGGCAGTTGTTAGCACTCTCAGAGATGGTCAAACCAAGGATGCGACGGGAATCGTTTCCGGATTTGCCAGTGCCCTTGACCAAGCATTCTTACCTTTAGCCTGCACCCTCAACGGCGCAGAAATATTTGACAAATACGCCAATCTGTTTTCGATCACGCATGAAGAATTGTCTGATTTGGCACTATCGGCGGAGATTGGATCTCAGGGTGTAGTAACAATTCCTTTCTTCAATGGAGAAAGGACCCCAAACCTGCCAAACGCCACGGCAGAAATCGTTGGTCTTTCACTCACCAATTTCAACCAGCCCAACCTGTTGCGATCTTTATTTGAGGGTCTACTTTGCGGACTTGCTGATGCAATAAAAATGATTTCACCCGAAGGTCAAGGTAGAGCATTTTTAGTCGGAGGCGCAGCGAGGAGCGAGGCCCTTCGGGCAATCGCGCCAATCATTTTTGGCAGAGAAGTTCTCGTGCCCCAGCCAAATGAATATGTAGCGATGGGAGCTGCAAAACAGGCCGCTGCGTCCATTGGCTTATCTATTTCGAACTGGAAAAGAACCGGAGACCTTGAATACAAAGGAAAGCATGCTCCGTGGATATTAAGTCGATATCAAGCGGAAGTTGAAAACCTAATAAAAACCTCTAGCTCTTAGAGAATGATCAGGCCTCGCATGAGGGCGGTCCTGATTGCTGAGTATGCGATTTCCAACAATGGTCTTGGCTGTTGAGAACCTGTTCTTGCCAGCGCCCCTAATTGCCAGGAGTTAGTTTTTGGCAAAACTTTCAATCGGTGGGCAGGTGCAGGTTAGGTTCCTGTCACCGAACACTCCGTCAATCCTTCTAACCGGCGGCCAGTACTTGCTTCTTCTCTGGCTATCGGTCGGGAAGACCGCCTCTTCGCGGCTGTAGGGGTGGGTCCACTCACTGGTTAGGTGGCTGGCGGTGTGCGGGGCATTCACAAGCGGGTTGTCATCTTGTGGCCATTGACCGTCCTGCACCTTTTGAGCTTCCGCCCTAATTGCCAGCATGGCACTGATAAACCGCTCGAGCTCTTCCATTGGCTCTGACTCGGTGGGTTCAATCATTAGGGTTCCCGCCACGGGGAAGCTCATGGTTGGAGCGTGGAAGCCGTAGTCAACGAGCCTCTTTGCAACATCGTCATTTGAGATGCCGGCATCCTTTTGCAGCGGGCGGATGTCGATGATTGCCTCGTGGGCAATAAGGCCGTTTTTGCCGGTGTAGAGAAGCGGATAGGCATCTGAGAGCTTCTTGGCAACGTAGTTGGCGCTCAATACCGCAACCGCAGTTGCATCCTGCAGACCACCAGAGCCCATCATTTGGATGTAGGCCCAGGAGATGGGGAGAATGCTTGGCGAACCAAACGGTGCTGCTGACACTGGTCCATAGTTTGGAAGTTCAGCCTGCGCCATGGAGTGACCAGGGAGGAACTGGGCTAGGTGTGGCCTTGCAACCACCGGTCCGACTCCTGGGCCACCACCTCCGTGAGGGATGCAGAAGGTCTTGTGGAGGTTGAGGTGGCTTACATCTCCGCCAAACTCACCAAACTTTGCGTATCCAACCACGGCGTTGGTGTTTGCTCCGTCGATGTAGACCTGACCACCGGCTGCGTGAACGAGGTCACAGATCTCCACCACGGCCTCCTCATAGACGCCGTGGGTGGAGGGGTAGGTGATCATGAGAGCTGCCAGGGTGTCTGCAAACTCTGCAATCTTTTGCTTTAGATCTAGGACATCGACGTTGCCGTCGTTGTCGCAACCCACCACCACTACCTCGAGCCCTGCGAGCACGGCGCTCGCGGCATTGGTGCCGTGGGCAGAAGATGGAATTAGGCAGATGTTTCTCTGGAAGTCTCCCCTGGAGCGGTGGTAGCCGCGGATTGCCATGAGGCCTGCTAGCTCGCCCTGGCTTCCCGCGTTTGGCTGCAGCGAAACCGCTTCGTAGCCGGTGATGTCACTAAGCCAGCTGGTTAGCTCGTCGATTAGTTCTAGGTAACCCTGGGTGTCCTCGGCTGGGGCAAAGGGGTGAAGAGAGGCAAACTCTGGCCAGGTAACAGCTTCCATCTCGGTTACAGAATTCAGCTTCATGGTGCAGGAGCCCAGCGGAATCATGCCTCGATCTAGCGCGTAGTCAAAGTCTGCAAGCTTCTTTAGATACCTCAGCATCGCGGTCTCTGAGTGGTGGGTGTTAAATACCGGGTGCTCGAGATACCCACTCTCACGGTGATTTCTAAGTCTGTCTTCCGCATCCTCTGGCTTTGGAGCTCTTGCGCCAAAGGCGCTTGCCAGCTCGGCTAGGTGCTGCCAGCTCGTGCTCTCGTCTAGGGAGATGCCAATGGTCTGCTCGTCTACTTTGAGGACAGTCAGGTCCTTGGCCCTGGCGGCCTCGTAGAACTTGGTTGCGTCGGTGTCAACAAGCCGGATGGTGTCGAAGAAGTTCTCGTGCTGGAGAGAGAAACCAACCTCGGTTAGAACTTTGGCAAGGGCAGTTGCCTTGTCGTGGATCTCTTTGGCTATTGCCTTTAGTCCTTCTGGACCGTGATAAACCGAGTACATTCCCGCCATTACAGCAAGCAGCACCTGGGCGGTGCAGATGTTACTGGTGGCACGCTCACGCCTGATGTGCTGCTCCCTGGTTTGCAGGGTAAGCCTGTAGGCAGGGGCGCCCTCGGCATCGACTGAGACGCCTACGAGCCTTCCTGGCATGGTGCGCTCGAGTTTGTCGCGCACTGCCAGGTAGCCAGCGTGAGGACCACCAAAGCCCATTGGGACCCCAAAGCGCTGGGTGGTGCCGCAGACCACGTCCGCACCCTTCTCACCCGGAGGGGTGATCAGGGTAAGAGCCATGAGGTCTGCTGCGGCAATTGCCAGTCCGCCAAACTCGTGGACCTTTGCAAACAGGTTGTCAAAGTTGATAATTCGTCCCGAGGCTCCCGGGTACTGAATGACAGCACCAAAGCACTCTTCGTCTAGCTCTTCTGGCTTTGCGGCATCGAAGTACTTGATGACGATGCCCATGGGCTCCGCCCTGTGCTCGAGGAGCTGTTTGGTCTGGGGGAACATGTCGCTGTCGACGAAGAAGATGTCGCTGTTGCTATCTGCGCTTCGCCTTGCAACCAGCATGGCCTCGACAACAGCCGTTGACTCATCGAGCATGGAGGCGTTTGCGGTCTTCATGCCGGTTAGGTCTGTGACCATGGTCTGGAAGTTAATGATCGCCTCTAGGCGACCCTGGGAGATCTCGGGCTGGTATGGGGTGTAGGCGGTATACCAGCTTGGGTTCTCTAGAACGTTGCGCTTGATGACTCCCGGGGTTCTGGTTCCGTAGTAGCCCAGACCGATAAAGCTCTGAGTGATGCGGTTCTTCGAACCAATTTCTCTTAGCCGCTCTAGCGCATCGTCTTCGCTGATGGCATCCGGCAGCTTGCTGTCGCCCTCAAACTTGATGGCGTCCGGCAGCGCCTTCTCCATGAGATCGTCGAGGCTTTCAAGCCCGAGGTAATCGAGCATGGCCTTTTGCTCAGTGGCATCGGGGCCGATGTGGCGGAAACGAAACTGATGATGGTCAGCTAGCAATTACTCTCCAATGAAGGCGTCGTACTCGGAGCTAGAAAGCAGATCCGGTAACTGGGTAAAACGAATTTTAACCAGCCAGCCTTCCCCAAACGGGTCACCATTTATCGTTTCGGGAGATCCGCTTAGCGAATCGTTAGCTTCGACGACCTCGCCGTCCATTGGGGCATAGAGTTCGCCAACGCTCTTGGTCGACTCAATCTCGCCGCAAATCTTCATGTGGGTGGTGGAGGAACCGACCTTCGGAAGGTCGACATAGACAATTTCGCCGAGGGCATCTGCCGCGTACTTGGTAATGCCGATGGTCGCCACGTCACCTTCGACGCGGACCCACTCGTGCTCTTTGGTGTACTGCAGCTCAGCCGGATTTGACATCTCTATCTCCTATAAAACGGAAGCTCAACTACCTCGTAGCCGATCCTCGTGCCCCTTACATCTGCCTCTAGTTTGCTACCAATTTCAAGCTCCAGTGAACCATCTAGATAAGCCATTGCCACTGGGTAGCCAAGGGTTGGCGAAAGCGCACCCGAGGTGACCTGGCCAATGGGGTTCTCGCCACCTGGCAGATAGATTTCATACTCCGCTCTGGCAGCGCGTTTCCCCTCGCCCTTGAGCCCGTAGAGCTTCCAGTTCTTTTGAGTCTTTAGCTCCTCAAGGGCAACCTTCCCCACGAAGTCATCCTTGTCTAGGGCCACGACTCTGCCAAGGCCAGCCTCAAAGGGGTTTACATCCAGTGTGAGCTCGTGGCCATAGAGGGGCATGCCCGCCTCTAGTCTCAGGGTGTCCCTGGCTGCTAGGCCGCAGACCCTAACCTCTTCCCTTACCGCCAGTGCGCGGAAGATCTTTAGCGCTTCGGTGTCGGGGATAAAAATCTCGAAGCCATCCTCGCCGGTGTAGCCGGTGCGGGCCAAAAGCACCTCGGTTTGACCAATCTTGCCGCTGGCTATCGAGTAGTAGGGAAGTGGTTCTAGGTCAACATCTACAAACTCGTTTAGCACGGAAGTTGCCTTGGGTCCCTGCAGGGCTAAAAGCACCCACTGTTCGGACTCGTCGGTTACCTCAACCTCAAAGTGCTCGGCAGCATTTAGAAGCTGAACCAGCACTGCGTGACGGTTACCGGCATTTGCGACGATTAGGTACTCGTCAGTGTGGATTCTGTAGACGATCAGGTCGTCAATCACCTTGCCGTCTGCGTTGCAGATCATGGTGTATTTGGCTTTGCCATCTTTCATGCCGCTGAGCTTTGAAACTAGGGCGTAGTCGAGAAGCTCTGCGGCCTCTCCCTTGATGCGGATCTCTCCCATGTGGCTGATGTCAAACAGTCCCGCTGAGTTTCTTACGGCGTGATGCTCGTCCAGATCAGAGCCATACCGCACGGGCATCTCCCAGCCCCCGAAGTCGGTGAAGGCTGCACCCATACCCTGGTGTTCGTCAAACAGCGGTGTTCTAAGCACAGAACAACCCTAATTGTTATTGCTGGTCAGTTTCTCCGCGAGTAGGCCGTAGCGCTCGGCCGTGAGTCTCACGATCTCCTCAGGCAAACTCGGAGGCTCGGAGACCTTGTCCCAGTTTTTCTCAAGCCAATTGCGGACAATTTGTTTGTCAAAGCTTTGGTCGCGGTTGCCGCTCTCCCACTCTGTCTTGTCCCAGTATCTGGAGCTGTCAGGAGTTAGGACCTCGTCACCGAGGGTGAGCATGTTGGTTCTGGGATCGTTGCCAAACTCGAACTTGGTGTCTGCGAGTATTAGCCCCGCCCTCTCGGCAAGAGAAGAAGCTTTGATGAAGATTTCTATGCTGCTATCTCTCAGCCGCTCCGCAATCTCGCTACCGACGAGATCAACCACCTGCTCGAAGCTGATGTTCTCGTCCTTTTCGCCCTGGGGCGCTTTGTAGGCGGGGGTAAAAATAGGGTGGGGTAAGCGGTCACCATTTTGCAGTCCCTCAGGCAGCTCAATGCCACAGACCTTGCCAGTCTGAAGATATTCCTTGTGTCCCGAGCCGGACAGATAGCCCCGCACCACGCACTCCACCGGATACATCTCCAGCTTCCGGGCGATTACCGCCCTGTCCCTAACCTGCTCTGGGACCTCGAGTTCGCTAGATAGGTGGTTTGGAATATCCAACCTTTCAAACCACCACGAGCTGACCTCGGTCAGGTTCTTCCCCTTGCCGGGGATGTCAGGGGTGTGAATGTGATCGAAGGCGCTGATGCGGTCACTTGCGACTATGAGTACCAGGTGAGAAAACTCTTTGTCCTCAGGCTCGAAGAGCTCTCGAACTTTGCCCGAGTAGATGTGCTTGAATCCCGGCAGCTCCATCTAGCTAATACCTGCCGCGATGTCGTTTCTAAATTGGGAGCCTTCAAGGGAAATGCGGCTGATGCCCTCATAGGCAAGGGTCCTCGCCTCCTGGAAACTGTCTCCGCAGCCAACCACCGAGAGCACCCTGCCGACTTTTCCTGCCTTGCAGACCTCTACGTCCTCAATGCTCTGTGCCGACTCGATGCCGGTGACCTCACGGTATTCGGCTGTCGCGGTTGGGTAGCCCTCGGAGGCCAGCACAACTGTTACCGCTTTGCGCTTCGAGAACTCAGCTGAGGGGCCAACGTCGAGCTTTCCGGTTGCTGCCCTCATGAGCAGTTCCGCAAGGTTGCTGGTGAGCCTGCGAAGCACAACCTGGGTCTCGGGGTCTCCAAACCTTGCGTTGAACTCAATAACTCTTAGCCCGCGATCGGTAACAATGAGCCCGCAGTAGAGCAGGCCAACAAATTCGGTTCCTCTGCGCGCCAGCTCATGGATTACAGGCTGCGCTACCCGCTCTGTGACCTCATCGACAAAACCCTCGGGGAGCCAGGGGATTGGTGAGTAGGCACCCATGCCACCGGTGTTGGGGCCCTCGTCACCCTCAAAAGCTCGCTTGTAGTCCTGAGCGGGAGATAGCGGCATGACGCTCTTGCCATCAGCCAGGAAGAACAGACTCACCTCTCTGCCGTCTAGGAACTCTTCAACCAGAACTCCACCAGAGATGTAGACGCCGGCATGCTCTAGGGCAGCCGATCTGTCGCCGGTGACGATAACGCCCTTGCCGGCTGCCAGACCATCTGCCTTTACTACATATGGGGCACCAAACTGATCGAGGGCATTTTCGACCTCCTCCATGGTGGTGCACTGGTGGGCCATGCCGGTTGGTACATCGGCTGCAGCCATTACCTCTTTGGCAAAGTTTTTTGAACCCTCTAGTTGGGCTGCGTCTTGATTGGGCCCAAAGACTGCGACCCCCTGCTCTCTGAGGGCATCTGCCACACCTGCAACCAGTGGAGCCTCTGGGCCGATTACAACCAGGTCCACGCGCTCCTCAAGAGCAAGCTTTACCACCTCAAGACGGTCAACCTGATCAACGTCCCGGGTTTCGACCTCTTTGGCTATGCCCTCGTTGCCAGGAGCACAAACTATGTTCTCGGAAGGGGTGCCGGTGCGAATGAGGGACTTTATGATGGCGTGCTCTCTTGCGCCAGAGCCAATGACGAGGATTCTCACTCTCACGAGTTTACCGCCCGAGGATAATTGGCTCATGGGCAAGAAACAGATAGCAGACGATGTGGGCAAATTGGCAATTGCAAATGGCGATGTGCCCATGGCTGTCAGGTATCTGTTGCAGCTGATTGAAAATAGTTCTCCAGGCAGGGCGGTCGAGCTGAGAGTGCCACCCTATGGAGCTATTCAGTGCGTCCAGGGCCTTGATCACCGGCGAGGAACGCCGCCAAATGTGATTGAGATGACTCCGGAAGTATTTCTGTCGCTATGCAAGGGTCAATCTTCTTGGTCATCCGAACTCGAAGCAGGCACCGTTGTTGCCTCGGGCGCCTTGGCGAACGAAGTAGCCAGACTATTTCCGGTGGAGCTCGAAAACTAGCGGTATTCAACGGCGCTCATTGCTGGTTTAATTGGAGCGTGGCCGAGAACGAAGAAATTGAAATCCGCAGAGCACCAAAGGTGCTCCCCTGGATGTTCACCGGCAGTGCTCTCGGTGTTTTGATCGCGGTAGTTATTTTTGCCATTGCACCGGATAACGCCGATGTTCCTCAGAACTTCTTTGGTCTTCTCATGATCGCTCTTGGTTCCTTGGGGCTCGGGCTTGGGGTTTTGGTGGCCATAATCTTTGACCTTGTATCGTCCAGAAGAGCCAAGCGGGCGATAGCCAATAGGGTTACAGAGTGATACGCGGGGACGGGCTTCTAAATCACGACATCATGCCGGGCGAAAAAGGCCCGCAGGACAAATGCGGAGTCTTCGGGGTTTGGGCCGAGGGCGAAGAGGTTGCAAAGCTCGCCTACTTCGGGCTCTACGCTCTCCAGCACCGAGGTCAGGAATCTGCAGGAATTGCAACTGCAAACGGCGAGAAGATCCTTGTCTTCAAAGACATGGGCCTGGTCTCTCAGGTTTTTAATGAGGCCGCTCTTGAATCCCTAGAGGGACACATTGCAGTTGGCCACACTAGGTATTCGACAACCGGTGCCTCGCACTGGAAAAACGCGCAGCCGACTCTCGGTCGCACCGCCTACGGCACGGTAGCGCTCGGACACAACGGCAACCTCACAAACACCTCTGAGCTTCTCGAGCTGTTGCAGCAGCGCTACCCAAAGCACGAGGGTGAGCTAAGGGGAGGTAACACCACCGACACCGCCGTGCTGACGGCCTTGCTCTCGGGAAATGAGGACAGCTCCCTAGAGGCCACCGCACTTGAGCTATTGCCGCTTGTGAAGGGCGCCTATTGCCTGGTGTTTATGGATGAGGGAACCCTCTATGCCGCTCGCGATCCACAGGGCGTGAGGCCGCTGGTTTTGGGAAGGCTCGAGCGCGGCTGGGTCGTGGCATCTGAGTCTGCAGCGCTGGATATTGTTGGTGCCAGCTATGTCCGTGAGGTTGAGCCTGGCGAACTAATTGCTATTGACCAAAACGGACTGAGGTCGTCCAGGTTCGCTGAAACCAAGCGGGCCGGCTGCGTATTTGAGTATGTCTATTTGGCCCGCCCCGACACTTCCATTAACGGCCGGGTTGTCTATGAGGCGCGGGTTGAGATGGGTAGAACACTGGCCAAGGAGTTCCCGGTTGAGGCAGACCTTGTGATGCCAACGCCAGAATCTGGAACCCCTGCCGCAATTGGTTTTAGCGAGCAGAGCGGCATCCCCTTTGGCCACGGACTGGTAAAAAACGCCTATGTCGGTAGAACCTTTATTCAGCCCTCCCAGACCATTCGCCAGCTGGGTATCAGGCTCAAGCTCAATCCCCTCAGAGAGGTGATTGCAGGAAAAAGGCTGGTTGTGGTGGACGACTCCATCGTTCGCGGCAACACCCAGCGGGCTCTGGTGAAGATGCTCAAGGAGGCCGGAGCTGCTGAGGTTCACGTCCGCATTTCTAGCCCTCCGATCACCTGGCCCTGCTTCTATGGGATCGACTTTGCCTCGAGGGCTGAGCTGATTGCCTCCGGTCTCGTGTCAGACGAGGTGAGGCAATCAATTGGGGCCGACTCCCTTGGCTATCTCTCCAAGGACGGCATGATTGCCGCCACCAACCAAAAGCCAGATTCGCTCTGCACAGCATGCTTCACCGGTGAGTACCCAATCGAGCTCCCGGCTGCTGAGTCGCTGGGTAAGAATCTGCTTGAAAGAGGCGTGGCGACAATCAAAGAAGAGAAGCACGTACACGTAGATGACTAACCCATACGCCTCATCCGGTGTTGACACCGAGGCCGGTGACAAGGCCGTAGAGCTCATGAAGCAGGCGGTCAGTGCCACTCACAACAACCTGGTTCTTGGCGGCTTTGGCGGCTTTGCGGGCATGGTTGATGTGGGGTTCTTGAAGAACTATCAGCACCCCATCCTGGCTACCTCAACCGACGGGGTTGGGACCAAAGTTGCCATCGCCCAGGCGATTGACAAGCACGACACCATCGGCCAAGACCTTGTTGGAATGGTGGTCGATGACATTGTCGTAACCGGTGCGAAGAGCCTTTTCATGACCGACTACATAGCCTGCGGCAAGCTTGTCCCGAGCCGGATCGCGGACATAGTCCGCGGCATTGCCGAGGCCTGCAAGCAGGTCGACGTTGCTCTTGTGGGAGGAGAGACCGCTGAGCACCCCGGGCTTTTAGGTGAGGACGAATACGACGTTGCGGGAGCTGCGACCGGAGTTGTAGAAAAAAGCAAGATCCTCTCTAGCGACAAGGTTGAGGTCGGCGATGTTGTTCTAGGTCTTGCATCTTCAGGACTCCACTCCAATGGCTACTCGCTGGTCCGGAAGATTGTTGCCGACAAAGGTCTCGGCTATAAAGACCACGTTGCTGAGTTTTCAACCACCTTGGGTGAGAAGCTCTTGGAGCCAACCCGTCTTTACAGCGGTGTGCTCAACACTGTGCTCGAGAAATTTGATGGGCAGATTGCGACCATGAGCCACATCACCGGAGGCGGCATCGCGGCAAATCTTTCGAGGGTGCTGCCCGAGACTGTTTCGCTGGATGTCGACCGCAGCACCTGGAGTCCCGATGATGTCTTTAGGGTTTTGGCCGGTTGGGCCGGGCACAATCTCAAAGACCTTGAGAGCACCTGGAACCTAGGACTTGGCTTCGCACTCGTTGTTAGAAAGTCCAGTGCCCAAGAGATCGCAAAGCTGATTTCCAACAGTGGTATTCACTCTTGGCAGCTCGGGGTGATTGAATCCACAGCTTGTGATGCCGAGGCCGAGGGCTACACCACCAATGCCAAGGGTGTTGCTGGTGGGGCTGTGCGTCTAATTGGTGACTATGCGCAATAGGGCAGCTGTTGGGGTAGGTGTTGCCGGGATTGTGGTGGCCATCGGAGCGTTCCTGTTGGGGCTCATAAGCGGTGCGGAGTCTGCGACGGTGAGCGTGGTGAGGGACACTCCCAATGTGCACTGCTACCAGGACACCTCGCCGGATCAGTTCACCGAGCAGCACACTCAGACCAAGGTTCTTGCCTGCCAAGTTGTTGGCATGACCAAGCAGGCCGCGGTTGACTATCTCGAGGCTGAGGGTAGGACTGTGAGGATTGCCTCAGAGGATGGCGAGTACTTTGCCCTGACCGAGGACTATAGAGACGACAGGGTGAACCTGGATATCTTGGTTGGCTTGGTCGTTGGGGCTAACGCCTGGTAGCTAGTTTCGGAAGACTTCTCTGCGATGGCCGAGCCTGAAAACATACACGAGCAACATCTCGCCCTCGACCTGATAAATCACTCGATAGTCACCAACTCGGATTCGGTGGCCGACCCTGTTTACCAGTTTGCGAGAGTTTGGCGGGAAGGGGTTCGAAGCCAGCAAGCCGATTGCAAGGCGCAGCCTGGTCTGAGTCTGGGGATCAAGTTTGCTTAGAGCCTTTTCCGCCTGCGGTTCGATGACGACCCTATAGCGGGCGGAGACCAAGATCCCGCTCTACCTCTTCAAGGGTCTTCCAAGTGCTGGGATCAAAATCCTCCGAAGCACGTATCTCTAAAATCGCCAAGGAATCTTCTAGGTCCTCGACGTAATCCAAAAACTCTTCGTATTTCATAGCGTCGACCATAACCGCGACAGGTTTTCCGTGCTTGTGGATTTCCACAGCCTCGGTTTTAGCTAGCGTGAGGACCTCGTTGAATTTGGCTCTCGCCTCTGCAGCTGAATATTTTGCCATGAGGCTATTGTACAAAAGTGTGTCAAGTTTTGTACAAAACTTACGAAGCTTCGGGAAGAGTGGCTCCTACTGGTCTTCGTCGAGCTCTACCACGCGCTCGTCATCTAGCGACGGCTCGTCGTCATCGGCCCAGCGATCAACAAAGTCTTCGTTTTCTTGGCCTGCTTTTTGACCCAGCTCAGCCTCGAGCGCTGAGTAGTCGGTTGATGGGCTGTAGTACTTCAGCTCGCGAGCAACCTTGGTGTTCTTTGCTTTTTGACGGCCACGCCCCATGGCGAGCCCCCTTTATCTCTCGTAGTCCTTGGCCACACGGCCTTGGAAACCTTTGGAAAACCTTGAGAAATGATAACAAAAACTACACAAGAATCATGACAAGCATCATTGCTAACAGTGGCATGAGCGCGTTAATCACCAGAGTTAGCAACATCTGCGCCAGCCTGCCTCGGTGGTAGTAGTCAAAGCCCTCAGCAGACACTCCTGCAAATGTAGAGAGGCCTCCCGCGAGCCCTACCGATGCAATCACAAGCCAGTCCTGGGTTAGCGAACCCGAGTAGATGAATCCGACAAAGCCGCCGGCGAGAATGTTGACCGCGAAAAGTCCAAAAGGCAACGCTCCGTGCCAGGAGATGATGGTGTAGCGAATAACCGCCCCGACACCGCCGGCAGCTCCGATGAGGAGAGTTAGAAGAACCGGGTTACTCATGCCCCACCTTCTTCGCTCTTCTTCTGCCCTGGTGCCAGCCGAAGGCATAGGTGGCTGGACCGATAAATAGCAACAGCGCGATTTCGGGAGACAGCCCCTGATTGTCAATAAATAGCGTTAGTGCGCTCATCGTTGTGAAGCCCCCGGCCAGGCCGGTGCCAAAGAATGCTTTTCTTTTCTCGCTGGAGAAAATCGGGTGTCTTGCGGTGAGCCCCAAGAAGTAGCTGCCGACCAGGTTCACAAACCCAAGCGCGAGAAAGTCGGAGGTGGGGAACTCATAAGAAGAGCCGAATACTTCCCCTATTAGGTGACGCAGCATGGTTCCGATCGCGCCACCGACAAACACCATGCCAGCCATTCTCCAGTTGGCTAACACCCTTCAAACACTAGCGAATTTGGTAACTTGAAGGAGTGAACTTTGACGATAAGAACAACCTGGTTGTGGGTAGTTACTACCAAAACAACTACTCAGCTCAGGAGAACCAGCAGTTCACCAAAGAGTTCGGAGCCATCACCGAGAAGATGATCTCCTGCCTTGACGAGGGGCTAGATCCCGAGCACGAGCAGATGCAGGATGCGGTCAGAGAGCACTACGAGTTTTGCCTGAGGTTTTGGACTCCAGATCGCGAGAGCTATAAGAACCTAGCCATGAGCTTTGCCCTGCCAACCGGCTACAACGAAGCCTACGATTCTCAGCGCGAGGGTCTAGGTAACTACATCTACCAGGCCGCAACCCACTTCGCAGACAAAAACCTCTAGGCCGTTTCTTTAGATCTGGCCCCGAGTCTGAAGGTCGAGGCGAAGCCCAGAAGCAGGAATATTGCGGCTGCAAATGCCGCCCACTTCGCGCCATCTGTGAAGGCATCTCCGGCAGCCTCCTCGATGGACTGGGCTAGCTCCTGAGAGACCCCCTGAGCGGCAAGTCCCTCTGAAAGCTGCGGGATAGCGCCTCCAGCTGATTCGACGACTGCATCGACCAGCATCACCTGCTGGGTTTGCGAAACCGCGAGTTCGTCCAGGCGATCTTCGAAGGAGGCCTGGGTTCCGGTGAAGAGCATGCTGCCAAGAACAGCAATACCCAGAGCCGAGCCAATCTGCCGAACTGTCGACTGCGAACCAGAGGCCTGTCCGGTCTGGGACATTGGGACATCGACCATGATGACTCCGGTCAGCTGAGCGGTTGCTAGCCCGATGCCGATGCCGTAGATGAATAGCAGTGGAGCAATAACTCCCCAACCGGCATCAACCGATGCCACAAGACCAATTCCCGCAACACCAATTAGCTCAAGCCCGACGCCAATCTGGACCGCTCTGGCAGGGGGAAGTTTTCCTGAGAGCGCCCCACCAATTCCCGATGCCATAAAGGCACCAGCTGCCAACCACAACAGCACAAGCCCGGAGCTTATTGGGCTCAGGCCGAGAACGTTTTGGAGCCAGAGTGGGATTGCAAAAAGCAGGCCAAACTCTCCAAGAGAAATGATCATCGCTGCAAGTGAACCGTTTCGGAACGAGGCGATGCTGAATAGCCCAAGGTCCAACAGAACGCTCTTGCCTTCGCGCTCGCGCTTGCGCTCCCAAAACACAAACATCACGCTCGTTATTGCAGCAATGCCCAGAGCTACTGGAATCACGGAGATGCCATCCTCGGGCCAGACAAAGTCGCCCAGAGCAAACTGGTTCTTTGGGTTTGGGGTGAGCCAGCCATAGACGCGACCCTCGATCAGGCCGAAGACCAGGGTGCCGAACATGACAATCGAGATTGCAGCACCTAACCAGTCAATGCCCTTGCGACCACCCTCGGCTTTTGATTCGGGGATTAGGTAGATGAGGCCGGCGAGAATCAGGATGCCCAATGGCAGGTTGATCAAAAATGCCCAGCGCCAGGTGAAGTCGGTTGCTAGCCAGCCGCCAAGAACTGGACCAACGGCAACCATGCCGCCAATGGTCGCTCCCCAGACCGCGAAGGCGATGCCGCGCTCTTTGCCCTGGAAGTTTGCGTTCACCAAAGACAGCGTGGTTGGCAGCACCATTGCGCCACCAAAACCCTGCACCACCCGAGCGGCAATCATTTCACCGGCCGACTCTGTTGAACCCGCCCAGACCGAAGCAATGATGAATATGACAATTCCAATTAGCAGAAGCCGCTTGCGACCGATCTTGTCGGCGAGCGAGCCCCAAACCAGAAGTGTGGAGGCAAAGACCAGGACGTAGCTCTCCTGAACCCACTGCACCTCCGTGGAGGTTAGGGCGAGGTCCTCAATCACCTTCGGGAAGATGGTGTTGACGATGGTGCCGTCAATGATGACCAGAGAGATCGCCATCGAGATAAAGACGAGTCCGACCCAGCGGTTCTTAGTTTTCAATTGCTTTCCTTAGTTAGCCGGCTGCCAAGATCGCACACGCCGCGATGGCTAGAGCGATGCCGATGTTTTGGCTCAGAGCTATTCGCTCCTTTAAGAAGATTCTCGCGAGCAGGATTGTTCCCACCGGATAGAGCGAAGTTAGCACCGCGGCAACGGCCAGGGCTCCGCTTGAGGTTGCGATCATGAAAAAGACGTTTCCCGTTACATCACCGAGACCGGCCAATAGCACCAGCGGAAATACCGACTTTCCAAAAAGCTCTTTCTCCACAAACACCTTGGAGCGACCAGCCAGCATTAGACCAATCAGCCCACCGGCCAATAGCACCAGCCCGACCACTCGCATGACAACCAGCACCCCAAGCCCGCTGCCCTCGGGTGCCATGTCTAGAAACAGGAAGATTCCTGCGAAGCCAACTCCCGCTCCCACCGAATAGAGCGTTGCCCTGAGGGTCGGCAGCCGGACCGCATCTCCGGGGATAAACGCCACCAGCACTACCGCCACCAAAATCATGGCGATTGCAACCAGCGCGAACGCGCTGAGCTGCTGCCCGGAGGCAACATCGAACAGCACCGGAATCATCGCCGACAAAACAGCCGTCAACGGACTAACAATGGAGATGGGGCCTAGGGCCAGCGCGGCATAGAGAAAGGTAATTGCGGCCGCGGAGCATACGCCCGCATAGATGCCGATCTGGATAACGCTTAGCTGATAGCTGGCGCCAAAAAACAGCGAGAGAAATACCGCGATGGTCAGTCCAAATACGAAGGCAACCGTGGTGACCGCCAGGGCCCTTACCTTCTTGGCCGCTATGGCCCCTACGAAGTCTGCGTAGCCATAAGAAAAGGCAGATAGCAAACCGAAGATGATGGTCACTATCTGCCTCTTTCTGGTGGCTCCGACCGGCGTCGATCCGGTGACCTAACGATTTTCAGTCGTTCGCTCTACCAACTGAGCTACAGAGCCTTGGAGCTTTCGCTCCCCATTCGCTTGCGCGACGCGACCCTGACGGGACTTGAACCCGCGACCTCCGCCGTGACAGGGCGGCGCGCTAACCAACTGCGCTACAGGGCCAGAGATGCTTCTCATTCGCCTAGTGACCCCAACGGGATTCGAACCCGTGCTACCGCCGTGAAAGGGCGGCGTCCTAGGCCGCTAAACGATGGGGCCAGAAGCTGGCAACTTCAAAGCACCGACGGTAAAGACTACTTGTGTTTCGGCAAGTTGCGCAACACATAGCGAACTCTCAGGCAATACTTGAAGCTTTGGCTTAGATTCTTGGCAGGGAGGTCGAATTGGCAATGCGCAAAAACGCGATTATCGCTGCTCTTTCCGGCATCGGCCTGGTCGCAGGAACGCTGCTCCTCACCCCCGCCTACGCCAACCCCGACTACCCAACTGCCGCCGAGGTTGCCGCTGCTAAGCGCGATGTTCAGGAAAAAGAAAAGCTGATTGAGCGCATCGAGTCACTCCTTGTCACCTTGGAGGAAGAGGCCAGAGCGCTGGAGACGATTGCTCTTCAAAAGAACGAGGAATACAACCAGGCCATAGACGCCAAGAACGAGATGGCCGCCAAGGTTGAATCGCTGCAGGCCAGGGTCGAACAGTCTGCGACCGAGGCCGAGGAGGCAAGGCTTCAGCTCGGCAGAATCGTCGCTCAGATGTTCCGCGATCGCAGTGCCACCGACACCACACTCGAGCTTCTTTTCAACCCAGACAATGCTGAGAGCCTGCTGTTTCAGATGAGCATGGAGGAGATCATCGCTCAGCGCACCGAGGCGATCTATCAGGCCGCACTCGACAAGCAGGCTCAGGCCGAAGCGCTGGCTCTGGAGCTTGAGCAGTCAAGAATCGAGCTCGAGGAGATAGAGGCCGAGGCCGAAAAGCTCTACCAAGAGGCCCAGGATGCCGCGGATGCCGTCATTGCGAAGGTTGCCGAGTCTGAGCGCGAGCGCGCCACCATGATGGAGCAGCTCGCAGAGCTCAAAGACACCGCCGAAGAAATTGAACGCCAGAGGCAAGAGGGTCTCGAGTGGGAGCGAAGGCAGGCAGCTATTCGTGCCGCCCCTACCGCCCCTGAGCTCTACTCAGTCGGCGAACCGGACTGGGCCCAGGTCGAGACCGCCATTGCCTTTGCAAGTGAACAGCTTGGTGAGAGGTATGTCCTTGGAGGCGCCGGACCGAATGTTTGGGACTGCAGCGGAATTACCATGAAGAGCTATGCGGCAGCCGGTGTCTACATCGGTTGGCACTCAGCTACCGCTCAATACAACGTGCTGGCGGGACAAAAGAAACTGGTGCCGTTCCAGAATGCTCAGCGCGGAGATTTGATCTGGTGGTCAACCGAGAGCGCCTTCTCAGGAGATAAGTACCACGTTGCCATATACCTAGGCGACGGCATGATGCTTGAGGCTCCGAACCCAGCTAGAACCGTTCGGATTGTGCCAGTGCG
>ERZ887849.1007-NODE-1007-length-28008-cov-7.139377_pt1 | contig 28008 bp, 23 predicted proteins | sample MGYA00521267_ERZ887849 | MGnify/ENA primary metagenome ERZ887849 (study PRJEB32303, sample SAMEA104408601) | aquatic metagenome | biome: Brackish water; feature: Pelagic; material: water | place: Baltic Sea | collected 2014-06-06T16:11:00 | depth 2,863 m ... | reverse complement strand
ACTCATGAATAGTTAATGGAATTTGAGCAAAAGTAGGTTTTCTTAAAATTTTACCGCTTTCAGAATGAATGAATTTTGAAAAGACATATGTCTTCTTCGGAATTTTCCAAGCAGGTAAGTCTAAGGAAGAAAAGTCGTTAGAACTGAAATCTGAATCCAACACACAAAGCACGAGTATCTCGCCCCATTTATCGCTTGGTTCTTTCCAACAGAAAAAAGAATCGGGTAGGATGGAAGTCAACAATTTTTCAATTTCTTCCAATTGAATTTTGTAACCGCCAGAATTTACAACAAAATCAGCCCTTCCCAACCAACGGAATCGGGTAGGAGAGTCTAATTGAATCAAATCATTCGTTGCGAGGTTTTGAATGCCAAGATGTTCAGCAGATAGCGCCAACATTCCATCATTTACTTTGAAAGTTACGCCTGTTAGAGCTTCATAATAAGGAGTAGTTTCTTTACCAACCTTCCGCATGGCAATATGAGATACGGTTTCTGTCATCCCGAAACTATGATAAACAGTGATGTTCAATTCCTTTAATCTGTTCTCTATCTCTTCAGAAATAGGTCCGCCACCCACCAAAATAGTTGGGATAGTTTTTAATTTTTCAAAGTCAAATTTCAAGGATTCATTGAGTTGCACAGGAACCATAGCGATAAAATCGATTTTCGTTTCAAAATGCTCCAATGGTCTCGACGAGGGTGTTTGGATGTCAATTGCATAATTCCCTTCAATTGCACGAGCAAGCATCATCTTTCCAGCGATGGTGTCAATGGACATGCACAAAAGTGCTTTTGTGTTGCTGTTAAAATTGAAAAAAATATTTGTCATGTGTGCAGAAGCACGTATATTTTCCGTGGAAAGCGAAAGTTTTTTAGGATTACCCGTTGAACCTGAGGTATTCAATTCGACGGAACTGCTATTTAGAAAATTATCTTGAAAGGAAATCACCTTTTTCTGGTCTAAATAATTATCCGAATAGGTAATCGCAAACATACTTGGAATGAATTTTGTGTAACGAATTATAAAATTACGATTTTATACAGTACAAAGGAGTCAGGAATGATTTCAAAAATATAGATTATGAAGAATAGAATTTTAGGAATTGGTTTAATCACTATCGTTTTAGGATGTTTGTCCTTTATTGGGAGAAATGAATTTAGTCATTCAAAATCTGATCAGAAAGAAGGCAAAGGAATCATTTTTCAAACGATGAGTTTGGAGGAAGCAAAGTTATTGTCTAAAAAGACTGGAAAATTAATTTTCATTGATATTTATGCTTCTTGGTGTGGCCCTTGCAAAATGATGGCTAAAGGGCCTTTCCAAGATGAAAAAGTCGGAAGTGTTTACAATTCTTCTTTCATCAATCTAAAAATTGATGCTGAAAAAGATGCTGACGGAGAGTTCGTCTCTCGAGCATATGCTGTAAGTGCTTATCCTACAACTGTTTTTATAGATGGTGACGGTAAATTGATCAAGAAATTTGTGGGTTATCGTTCTGAGGATAATTTATTAGGTATGGCCGAGATGGTGAATCCTACGGTTGGAGATTAGTTCTTTTGAATAAAATTTAATTTAGGGAACTAACGGGGGCGAATTATTATTCGCCCTGCATCCTAAGTTAATACTCATCTTCATTTTTTTATCTAAAAAAAATGCCCGATTCAATATTGAATCGGGCATTTAAGCTTTATAGATTAAAGGGAAACTTATTTTCCTTTGTCCATTTTCTCTTTCAATGCAGACAATGCATCCAAGTCACCTAAAGTAGATTTCTCGTTTGAGCTGTTTACATTTTTCACTGCATTTGAAGTGTTTGAACCACTACCACCTTTCTTCGCTCCTCCTGACGGTTTAGACTTAGTTGATGGGCGATCTTCACCTTCTTCGAACATACGTGTGTGAGAAACAACGATTTTCTTAGCGTCCTTGTTGAATTCAATTACTTTGAAATCTAAAGTATCTTCGATTTTTGCATTGTTTCCGTCTTCTTTACGCAAGTGCTTAGCAGGGCAAATTCCTTCTACACCGTATGGTAAGGATACGATTCCTGATTTGTCTTTGTTCTCGATGATAGTCCCTTGGTGTACCGAACCTTCTCCGAAGATTGTTTCGAATACTTCCCATGGATTCTCTTCCAATTGCTTGTGACCCAGAGATATTCTTCTGTTCTCTCTGTCGATTTCCAAAACCACAACTTCCATATCGTCTCCTACTTTGCAGAATTCTGATGGATGCTTGATTTTCTTTTGCCAAGAAAGGTCAGAAATGTGAATCAATCCGTCAACTCCTTCTTCTAATTCAACGAATACACCAAAGTTAGTGAAGTTACGAACTTTCGCTTTGTGACGCGTTTCAACTGCGTACTTCGCTTCAATTCCTTCCCATGGATCTGGCATCAATTGTTTGATACCCAAAGACATTTTTCTTTCTTCACGGTCCAACGTCAAGATAACAGCTTCAACTGAATCTCCAACATTGATGAAGTCTTGTGCAGAACGTAAATGTTGTGACCAGCTCATTTCTGAAACGTGAATCAAACCTTCAACACCTGCAGCGATTTCAACAAAAGCACCGTAATCTGCCATAACGACAACTTTACCTTCTACTTTGTCTCCGACGTTCATGTTTCCGTCCAATGCATCCCACGGATGTGGTTGTAATTGTTTCAATCCTAATGCAATTCGTTTCTTATCATCATCGAAGTCTAAGATTACAACATTCAATTTCTGATCCAATTCAACGATTTCTTCTGGATGATTAACGCGTCCCCAAGAAAGGTCTGTGATGTGAATCAATCCATCTACACCACCCAAATCGATAAAGACTCCGTACGAAGTAACGTTTTTCACGATACCTTCCAATACTTGACCTTTTTCCAATCCAGCGATGATTGTTTTCTTTTGCTCTTCCAACTCAGCTTCGATCAACGCTTTGTGAGAAACAACTACGTTTCTAAACTCTTGGTTGATTTTCACTACTTTGAATTCCATGTTTTTACCAACATAGATATCGTAATCGCGAATAGGTTTCACATCAATTTGAGATCCTGGTAAGAAAGCTTCTAAACCAAATACATCTACAATCAATCCACCTTTTGTACGACATTTTACAAAACCTGTGATGATTTCTCCCGTTTTCAATACATTATTCACGTGGATCCATGCTTTGTGCATACGAGCCGTTTTGTGTGAAATAACCAATTGTCCATTCTTGTCTTCTTGACATTCAACGTAAACGTCTACTTTGTCACCAACTTTCAAGTCTGGATTGTAGCGGAATTCATTCGCTTGAATCACACCTTCGGATTTAAACCCGATGTTGATTATAGCTTCTTTTTTGTTCAAAGCTACTACTGTACCTTCTAACACTTCTCTTTCTTCGATTGAAGAAAGAGTTACCTCGTATTTATCTGAATACTCGGATCTCTCGATTTGCGTGTAACCATCTAGGTCTAACGCTTCCCAATCGAATTCTGCAGTTCCCTGCGCTTGTATTTCTTTTGCCATTTTGGCTTTAAAATTTGTATTTCAATTGCCTTGCCAATTGAAAGTGTTATAAATAGGGCGGTACAAGGATGCCCATTTTGAGGGTGCAAAGATAGAGGAAAGACTTCAGTTATGCAATAGAAATCAATTGTTTATCCAAAAAAAATTGGGGATGATTTTTAATCATCCCCAATTAGTCATATGTTGGTTTGTAAAATCTTATTTCGCCTCAGCAGCTCGAGCTTTGTACTCTGCGGCTTTGTCAGCATTTCCAAGTGATCGGTGCAATTGGAATAAAATATTCAAAATAGCTGCATCACCTGGATTTGCAGTGATGTAATTTTCCAATGGTGCTGCTGCTCTTTGATAAACATCAGTACTTTGCGAAAGCATTACTTCGTATTGAGCATCACCAAATTTCAAGTTGCTTGCTTCGGTTTTCAAATCACCTCCCCAAGAAACCAAATGGGCTCCCAATTGATATTGTGCATCCATGTATGCTGGGTCAATTTCCAAAGCTTTGTTCAAGGCAGCCTCCGCTTTTTCATTTTCTTTTAACTCAATATATATGGTTCCAATTGTATAATATAACTGTTTGTTCTTTGGATCTGCTGCAATGGCCGCATTTAATGCTGCTTCTGCTCCAGTAGGATTGTTTTCATCAATATTGATATTTACCAATTCCAAAAGTAAATCTCTGTTATTCGGGTATTTCGCTCTACCTTCAGCTATAATTGCTTTTGATTTAGCGTTGTCACCAGCTTTGCGGTATGCACCTGATGCATAAGAGTATGTTGGAGCTCCTCTATAGCCAAGTTTTGCCGCTCTGGAGAAACCGATTGCTGCTGCAGTGAAATCACCAGATTGTTCAGAACAAGCAGCACCATAATAAATGGCAGCGCTATCGATAACACCTACTGCAGAAGCAAATGCTTCTTGCCATTGGTATAGTCTCGCCGCATCAGAAAACTTGTCAGCTTTGTATTTTCCATTTGCTTGTTTGTCTAAAGAAAAACGTGCTCTGTATGAAGCTTCACCAGCATCACTCGACCATTTTTTGTCATCATGTGCCTTTTTAATTGATTCAACAGCTTGTTGTAAAAAAGCGTCTGTTACCATTGCTGATAAGTCACTATCCGCTTTTCTGTCAGCTAAGTCAGCTATTGCAACATAAATCTCGCCTTTATAGTAAAGTGTCTTTGCAGATTCTTTTGTATCCGGATGTTCTGCAGCCAAATCAATATATTCTTTAGCGCTCAAGATTGTTTTCTTCGCTATTTCCATATCTCCACTTTGCATTGCGGGAGCATATTTGTTTTTAAATTCTACGGCAGCAGAAGTTTCGTTTTTCTTCTGCCCGAATGAAAGAGAGCTTACTAGCAGCGCTCCGACAAGTATTGAATTTTTCATGTTTTTATTTTTCATGTTTTTAATAATGATGCAAAATTAGTTATTATTCCACATCCGTATCATTTTCAATATTCGTGCCATTTGTTACGTCATCTGAACTATCGTCTGATTCTGAATCAATTGCAACTTCGATTATGTTGCCATCTTCGTCGTAAACTACATCACCTTCGTCCTCACTTTTCGGAACACGAGCAATCGCTGCAATGGAAGCGGTACCTTTCAAATTGATTAGTTTAACTCCTTGCGCTGAACGACCCATTGTACGAATCGTATCAATGTGCATTCGAATGGCAACTCCAGATTTGGTGATAATCATCAAATCTTCTTCGTCTGTTACGTTTTTAATCGAAAGCAATTTACCAGTTTTGTCCGTAATGTTAATGGTTTTCACACCTTTTCCACCTCGATTTGTTATTCTGTATACCGGTTCTTCATCCTTCGGATCATTCAAATACGTGCGTTTTCCGTACCCATTTTCAGAGACAACTAAGACAGTTGAGAATACATCTTCGACAGCAATCATTCCGATTACTTCGTCGTCAGTTTCTTTTAGCTTCACTCCTCGAACTCCAGCAGCGTTTCGTCCCATTGGTCGAACTTTCTCCTCGTTGAATCGAATTGCACGTCCACTTGATGTTGCCAATACAAGTTCGTTTGAACCGTTTGTCAATTTCGCTTCTAACAATTCATCGTTGTCACGAATAGTGATGGCATTGATACCATTTATTCTTGGACGAGAATACGCCTCTAAACTTGTTTTCTTGATGACACCATTTTTCGTTGCCATAACAATGAAATTGTTCTTCACGTAGTCGACGTCTGTCAAATCTTGAACTTTCACGTAGGCTTTCACCTTATCATCCTGTGGAATGTTGATCAAGTTTTGAATGGCTCTTCCTTTAGTCGTTTTGGCGCCCTCAGGAATTTCGAAGATTCGCATCCAGAAACATCTTCCTTTTTCGGTGAAGATCAATAAGTAATTGTGGTTCGTAGCGACAAATAAATGTTCTAAGAAATCTTTATCACGAGTGGTAGAGCCTTTCGATCCCATTCCTCCTCTGTTTTGCACTTTGTATTCGTCGAGACTTGTGCGTTTGATGTAACCTGCATGTGAAATCGTAATTACAACTTCTTCATCAGCAATCAAATCTTCAATTCGCATTTCGCTTGCTGAATATTCAATTCTAGAGCGACGCTCATCACCAAACTTATCTTTTACTTCTTGAAGTTCGTCTCGAATAATAGCTGTTCGACGATCAATATTCGCAAGAATGTCTTTTAAGTCTGCAATCAAAATAGTCAATTCGTTAAACTCAGCACGCAATTTGTCTTGCTCGAGTCCAGTCAAATGACGTAGACGCATTTCAACAATTGCTCTTGCTTGAATGTCGGAAAGTGAGAATCGTGTGATTAAGTTGTCTCTTGCCTCATCCGGACTTTTCGATGCACGAATAATTTTAATTACTTCATCGATATTATCTGATGCTATAATTAGTCCTTCTAATATATGTGCTCTTTCTTCTGCTTTTCGTAATTGGTACTTTGTTCTCCGCACGATTACTTCGTGACGGAAATCAACGAAGTATCCGATGATTTGCTTCAGGTTCAACATTTGTGGTCGTCCATTGACCAAACAAATATTGTTTACTGAAAACGACGTTTGAAGTGCAGTGTATTTATATAACTTGTTTAAAACAACGTTCGGAATAGCATCACGTTTCAATTCATAAACGATACGCATACCATTTCTATCTGATTCATCTCGGATATCAGAAATACCTTCAATTTTCTTGTCGTTTACTAAATCAGCTGTCTTTTTAATTAAGTCTGATTTGTTTACTTGATAAGGAATCTCTGTTACAATGATTTGCTCACGACCTTTGTCTTCTTCTATTTCAGCAGTTGCTCGCATGACAATTCGTCCACGACCTGTCAATAAAGCATCTCTAACGCCTTCGTATCCGTAAATTATACCGCCAGTTGGAAAATCTGGAGCTTTCACGTGCTTAATTAATTCTTCAGGATCAATATCCTTATCATCAAGGTATGCATTAATTCCATCAATTACCTCTGATAAATTATGAGGAGCCATATTGGTTGCCATCCCGACAGCAATGCCACTCGCGCCGTTCATCAATAGATTTGGGATTTTAGAAGGAAGAACGCTAGGTTCCGTCAAACTATCATCAAAATTCGGACGGAAATCTACTGTTTCCTTGTCTAAATCGTCCAACATCTCTTCCGATATTTTACGAAGACGCGCCTCTGTATATCGCATTGCTGCTGGGCTATCTCCATCGACTGAACCAAAGTTACCTTGTCCATCCACTAGCGGATAACGCAATGACCAATCTTGGGCCATGCGCACCATTGTGTCGTACACAGAACTGTCGCCGTGTGGGTGATACTTACCTAATACTTCACCGACAATTCTTGCCGATTTCTTATGCGCTTTGTTTGAAGCTACACCTAATTCGTGCATTCCGTATAGAACTCTTCTGTGAACGGGTTTAAAACCGTCACGTACATCTGGTAATGCACGCGAAACAATAACCGACATCGAATAATCGATGTACGCCGATTTCATTTCATCTTCAATGTTTATTTGTATAATTCTTTCTCCGTCTGCCATAATGACAATATTTCAATTTTAGCACGTGTTTTGTGCTGGTTTAATCAAGCCCCGAAATTAGTCATTTCGTCAGTAGTAAGCGGTTAATTAAAAAGGCTAATTACTAACAAAAATCTGTGGGAAATTGGTATTTCGGGGCACTTATTAACAATTTTAACTAAGTATATTTGTAAATAGGCTATTTATTATATCGTTTATTTAGTCGCAATTAGAAGTTTATATGGAAGCAAAATTTTCACCACGCGTCAAAGACGTAATAAGTTTCAGTCGAGAGGAAGCTCTTCGATTGGGAAATGATTATATAGGTGTGGAACATCTCCTTTTGGGTATGATTCGCGAAGGAGATGGCAAAGCTATTCGTATTTTGTTGGAGTTCAATTTAGACTTGAATCAAATCCGAACGGAGGTAGAAGGCACTTTAACGAAATCTGCATCTATTAAAAATGCTAACCTTACCAATATTCCGCTTGTGAAACAGGCAGAAAAAGTTCTTAAAATTACTTACCTCGAAGCAAAATTATTTAAAAGCCCAATGATAGGGACGGAGCATTTACTCCTTTCTATTTTAAAGGAGCCGGATAGTGTTGCGTGTCGAATACTAAACAAATACGGAGTGATACACGAAAATGCAAAAGATGAATTGGAAGCAATTCTAAACGACACTATTGAATCAAAAGCAGACTTCCCAGGATCGGAAGATGAAGGACAAGGTGAATCATTCTCTTCGCAACGAAAGGCCGCCGATCCAAAATCAAAGACACCTGTGCTGGATAATTTCGGTAGAGATTTAACGAAAATGGCGGAAGCTGGAAAGCTGGATCCAATTGTCGGTCGTGAAAAAGAAATAGAAAGAGTTAGTCAAATCCTTTCTCGCAGAAAGAAAAACAATCCAATACTAATTGGTGAACCTGGTGTTGGTAAAAGTGCCATCGCTGAAGGACTTGCCTTGAGAATCGTTCAACGAAAAGTTTCTCGTATCTTGTTTGATAAGAGAATTGTTTCTTTGGATTTAGCTTCGCTAGTTGCCGGAACGAAATACCGTGGACAGTTTGAGGAGCGAATGAAGGCTGTAATGCAGGAATTGGAAAAGAACGATGACATTATTCTTTTCATAGATGAAATCCATACGATTATTGGCGCAGGCGGTGCTTCGGGTTCTCTAGATGCATCCAATATGTTTAAACCAGCATTGGCCAGAGGCGAACTTCAAGCAATTGGAGCGACCACTTTGGATGAATATCGTCAGCACATCGAAAAGGATGGAGCATTAGAGCGTCGTTTCCAAAAAGTAATTATTGAACCTACAAATCAGGAAGAAACTTTCCAGATTTTGAATAATATTAAAGAACGCTACGAAGACCATCATGGTGTTACCTACACAGAAGAAGCGCTGTGGGCGTGTGTGAAGTTAACGGAACGATACATTACAGATCGTCATTTGCCAGACAAAGCTATTGATGCTTTGGATGAAGTTGGTTCTCGCGTGCACATCACAAATATTAATGTTCCAAAGGAAATCATTGATATTGAAGGAAAGATTGAAGCACTGAAAGATCAGAAAAATGAGGTGATTAAATCTCAACAGTATGAGAAGGCAGCTGAATTGCGCGATAATGAGAGACAACTGCAAGAGCAATTAGATGTTGCCAAAGAGAAGTGGGAAGAAGAATCGAAAACGAAACGAATTACAGTTACAGAAGATAACGTAGCTGAGGTAGTTTCTATGATGTGTGGAATTCCGGTTACTCGAATCTCTCAAAAAGAGAGTGGTAAGTTGGCTAACATGGGCGAAGACATCAAGAACAAAGTTATAGGTCAAGATGAAGCTGTAGCGAAGGTTGTTAAGGCGATTCAGCGTAACAGAGCAGGATTAAAAGACCCGAACAAACCAATTGGTTCGTTCTTTTTCTTAGGACCAACAGGAGTTGGGAAAACGCAGTTAGCCAAAGTACTTGCGCGCTATTTGTTTGATACCGGAGATTCTTTGATTCGAATCGATATGTCAGAATACATGGAGAAATTCTCTATTTCAAGATTGGTTGGAGCGCCTCCAGGATACGTTGGATACGAAGAAGGTGGACAATTGACCGAAAAAGTAAGAAGAAAGCCTTATTCAATCATTCTTTTAGATGAAATTGAGAAAGCACATCCGGATGTATTCAACTTGCTGTTGCAAGTTCTGGATGAAGGTCATATGACGGACGGTTTGGGGCGTAAAATCGATTTTAAAAACACTATCCTCATTATGACTTCCAATATCGGAGCACGTCAATTGGCGGATTTCGGAACGGGAGTTGGATTTGGAACGAAAAGCCAAGTTGAACAGAAAGAAGAAAATGTAAAAGGAGTTATTCAAAACGCCTTGCGTAAAGCATTCTCGCCTGAATTCTTGAATCGTATGGATGATATGATTATGTTCAAAAATTTAACTCGCGAGAACATACATGTTATAATTGATTTGGAGTTAGAGAAGTTATACGGAAGAATCAATGAACTTGGTTATAAAATTAGTCTTTCGGATAAAGCCAAAGATTTTATAGTGGACAAAGGTTATGACGAGAAATTTGGTGCGCGACCATTGAAAAGAGCAATTCAGAAGTATATTGAAGATCCATTGGCGGAAGAAATTATTAAATCCAATCTGCATGAAGGTGATACGATTGTGATGGACATAAAAGACAAAGCCGAAGAGTTGTTTGTCGATATCGAAAAAGGCAAAGGGAAAAGTAAAAAAGAACCCAAAGTAAAAGAATAGAATAACTTATTAAGTTTAAAATCCGTGCCGATTCTGATACCGATAGCTATTGGTATCAGAACAGCACGGATTTTTTTAGACAATGAAAAAAACAGCGCTTTTATCGATTTTCGTTTTATCAACTCTTCTGGTTAATGCAGCTCCAGTTGTCATGCCTAGAGTGAATGTAGATTTGTTTGTAAACAAGGGTAGAACAGATTTTGAACTTGCCCTAAATCAAAATCCCGATAAAAAGAAAGTTGAAGTGGAATGGTTGTTCGAGAACAATCAATTGAAGCACGATTATTCAAAGGCGGTTAATTCAGATTTAAAATTCGCTCCATATTGGGACCATTTTTCCAAGAATTGGTACATGGCAGACTTAGACAAGGACGGACAAGAGGAATTGATTTTTAGCGGAAAGCCACTTGTTTCGGATGAAAAAGAACAGTTTTCACTATATGTGAAGTATGGCAATGTTTGGAAGGAAGTATTCTGGGATGATGGTCACCTCATGGCTTACAAAATTCACCCAAATACAGGTGAGATAATTCTTTATCACCATAGGTATCCTTGTTGTCAGCAATTCACCCATTTGTTACAAAGAGTGCGCTGGGTGCGCAACAAAGTTAGATTCACAAAACGTTATTTCATTGCGAGAGATTCAGGAATAAAAGGTCAACTTTTTCCTAAAAAGTCAAAGTATCCAAAGAGTTATGCCCGGTTGAAAAAAGCAAAAGTTTTGTTCTGGTCGAAGGGGAAAATTAAGAACGACGCCTCTTTTTTTGCAAAAACGAATTCAATCATTCATTATCCTAAAAATTCCTGCTATCAAGTGCTAGCTAGAGAGAAGGGATGGTGTTATGTGATGATGGTTTCACCCCCTAAAATTGAAGAAAGTCCAGTTGCGAATTCACACAATTTACAAGATGCTCGCTACTATGGCTGGCTGAAAGATTAAACTTTACTTTCTATAGCTTTTCTTACTGAGCCATGTTTTTTCAATAATACCTCTGCTTCTTCGTAAGTGCATTCTAATCTAGATTGAACCATTTTAGTTCCACGGTCTACCAACTTGTCGTTGCTCAATTGCATGTCAATCATTTTGTTTCCTTTGACGTGACCCAGCTGAATCATTAAGGAAGTTGAAATCATGTTTAAAACTAACTTTTGCGCGGTTCCAGATTTCATACGTGTGCTGCCGGTCACAAATTCAGGTCCCACAACAAGTACAATTGGATGGTCAGGTACAATAGAAAGAGGGGATCCGGGGTTACAAGTGATTCCTGCTGTTAATATGTTGTTGTCTTTGCATGCACGAAGTGCACCAATAACGTATGGTGTTGTGCCAGAAGCTGCAATTCCTACTACGGTGTCCAAATCTGTAATTTCGGCGTCCATTAAATCGTTCCAGCCTTGTTTTTTATCATCTTCGGCAAATTCAACTGCTCTTCTGATAGCTTTGTCTCCACCGGCAATAAGTCCAACTATCACATTTTCGGAAACACCAAACGTCGGAGGGCATTCACTGGCATCAACTACTCCTAGGCGTCCGCTCGTGCCTGCACCCAAGTAGAACAATCGTCCACCTTTGCACATTTTTTTTACACATGCTGTTACAAAAGCTTCTATTTCAGGAATACATTCTCGCACAGCTTGTGCTACTTTGTGATCTTCTCGATTGATATTTTGGAGAAGTTCCAATACTGTCATTTTTTCCAGGTCGTTGTAGATCGAACTAGATTCTGTTATTCTTTCCATGATTACACTAAGTATGCTTCGTATACACCATTTTTGGCTTTAATCTCAACCCTTTCCTTTAGTGTAGTAGATAGACTTAATCCAACAAAGTCTGCTTTTATCGGATAGCGCCTGTGTTTTCGATCGACCATTACCACTGTTTTTATTGCTTTCGTAGGTTGTTCTAGTATTTTAACCAATGCGTACTGCATGGTTTTACCTGAATTCAAAACGTCATCGCACAGGAGAACGTAGCCGTCTTTGAGTTCTTTATCATCAATAGATAATTCAATTTTATCTTTCCAAGGGGTATCCTTGTTTACTTTTATTTCAAAGACAATAACTTCCTGTTTTCCGTTTAATTGTATTAATTCAGCTAATTCCTTTGCCATTAAAATTCCATTACCGGCAATTCCTCCCAAATAGACTTTTTTCAAATCGTAGGTCGATTCGAGAACCTGATGCGCAATACGAACCAATTTTTGATGAATCTCTTGGGAATTAAGGATAAGTTGCATGAACTAAACGTCTTTTTACAAATATACTGAAAGAGTGATTCGAATATTCGTTCTGTGTAAAACTTTAAATAATGTCGATTACTATTAGGGCAATTCAGCCAAGTTTTCCTGTGCCCACTTGTTGTTCTCGTCGATTTTTAGTATCTGAATATATATGTTTCGGGCAGATGCATAGTCTTTGTTCAAATGCAACTCATAGGCTTTATTGATCAATGATTCCATTCGAATCAGTTTTAGATTATTCCGAGCTGCCACATTGTCAGGGGAAATTTTTAATGCTTTCTTATAATGTGTTTTAGCTTCCTTTATTTTTCCTTCTTGAATAAGTCTATATCCTTTTACGGTGTGCCATTCGGATGAATAAGGATGATACATTAAAGAGATGAAGCTGACCGAGAAAAACAAGGCTTGCGTTATGTAAAAAAGCCATTTTATTCCTTGCGTTAGGGCAACAACTATCCCAAGAACTAAGCCTGACAAAATAGAAAACACGGCTATTTTATAATCGTTTTGAATGATTTGTTCAACACATAAAAACAAGACAACTCCTACAAAAAACCATGGGGACGCCCGAAACCAAGGATTCTTCCAGACTATTTTTTTCGAAAGTAAGATGTAGCCTAAAAGTCCAAAGTTTACGCCAGTTAATCCAACACCGGCATCACCAGAAAAGGCTAATTCCGCGCATGATGTTAAAATGGAACCACCCAGGCCAAAGAAAAGCAAGAACCACGTTCCATTCTTTTTTTCAACTATTCGTCCAATGAAAACAAAGAATAGAATGTTGCAAATAAAAAGGGTGAAATTGTTGTGTAAAAAGGAATTCGCGATAACGCCCCAAAACTGCCCGTCGTAAATATCTTTAGCATACGGAGCGCCATATTTTACAAGAATATCATCTGGAATCGAAAGGGTGGAAGATTGATACCCCATCCCGATATAAGCAAGAATAACAAATGCACCGATGACATAGGTCCAATGGACTTTAGTATTCGTCGTAGTTGAATTCATTTTTATTTTTTCTTCGCCTTCCTTCTTTTCGTTTCTTGGAGTATTAGAGATAACTCTCGGCTGATCTGTCCTGCAACGGAAGTGTTTTCATCTGCGCGACGGAGCAAATAAGGCATTACTTCGGAAATAGGCCCGTAAGGCACGTATTTGGCAACGTTATAATTGGCGTGGGCTAAATTGTACGTTATGTGATCTGACATTCCCAATAATTGAGCAAAATATACCCTTGGGTCGTCCTCTGCAATTCCTTTTTTTTGCATTAACTGAGTAAGGAGTGTATTGCTTTCCTCGTTGTGAGAACCTGCGCAGAAAGAAATAGAATCTAAATGATCGATCATGAAGCGAAGTGCATCGTCAAAATCTTTATCTGTCGCTTTTTTGTTGGGTTGTATCGGTGAAGGATACTTATTGTCCGCAGCACGATCGCGTTCTTTTTCCATGTATGCGCCACGAACCAGCTTGATTCCCAATTTATAACCAGCAGCTTTAGCGATCTCTGTTTGTTTCTTTAAATGCTCTAGTCTATCGTGACGATAAATTTGAAGCGTATTATAAATTATTGCTTTCTCCTTGTTGTACTTTTCCATTAAAGCATAGGTGATTCTATCTATACCATCTTGAATCCAAGTTTCTTCTGCGTCAAAAAAGAGAGGCGTTTTTGTGTCAAATGATTTTTTTGCTAGTTTTTCTATTCTTTCCATTAGTCGGGCCAGCTCAGCTTTTTCCAATTCTGAAAGTTCGGTGTTCGCATCATTTATTTTTTCAAGTAAGCCGAAACGAGAAATACCCGTTACCTTGAATACTGCAAATGGAATCGCTTTATTCCCTTCATCTGCAATCAATGTGTCAATTATTTCATCAACTGTTGCGTTGAAATCCACTTCCGCCGTTTTTCCTTCGATGGAATAATCGAGGATGGCACCAATTCCGGAATCTTTTAATTCTTGTACTCTTCCAGCGCATTCTTTAATGTTTTCACCACCGCAAAACTGTCTAAAAATCGTTCTTTTTATCAAGCCTTGGATGGGGAGTCGCAGTTTTAGAGCCAAAAGGGTCATGGCTTTCCCGATTTTAACCAAAAAGGGAGAGCCAACCAGTTTAAACAGCAGCTTTGCCTGCTTCAAATCTTTGTTGCTCTTTTCTTTGAATGCAATCTCGGTATTGTTGAACGAAATCATACTGCAAAAATAATCCGTTTTTTGAAACTAGAATTGCTATTCTGGCTTTATTATCTTTGTTCTATAAAGATCGTTTCATGACACAGTTTTCTTGTTTGGAAAGTAGTATTGAGCTTGGTTCTCTTATGGAGTCTACACTTCCTAAATTATTGACCAAAACTTACGGTTCATCCAAAAAGGTGATTCTTGTAGATTCAAACACCAACGAGCAGTGTCTACAGATATTATTTACCCATCTCGATGGGCTCGAAAACGCTGAGATAATTGAAATTCCAGCGGGTGAAGACAACAAAACCATGGAAATTTGTTTTTCTATTTGGGAAGCTTTGTCCGAAATGGAGTTTGGTCGGAATGATGTACTCCTTTGTTTGGGAGGTGGAATGATTTGTGATTTAGGTGGTTTCGTGGCTTCTATTTACAAGCGCGGCATGCATTGCATATACATTCCTACTTCATTGCTGGCAATGGTGGATGCTAGCATAGGAGGGAAGACAGGAGTTGATTTGGGTAGCTTTAAAAATCAATTGGGCACATTTACCGAACCAAGTCATGTCTTTATTGATCCTTCATTTTTGCAAACATTACCTGAAAAGGAGAAATTGAATGGACTAGCCGAAATGCTAAAACATGGATTAATCGACGATGCAAAACATTTTGAAAAATTAGCTAGTATTTCTTTTGAAGACTTATCGGACGAACTGATTGTTGAATCACTTCATATTAAATCAAAAATTGTTGAGAGCGACCCAAAGGAGAAAAACCAAAGAAAGCTACTCAATTTCGGCCATACAGTTGGACATGCCATCGAGGGACATTTTCTAAACTCAGACCACAAAATGGATCATGGTCTTGCAGTTGCCCATGGTATGTTGGTCGAAGCCAAGATTTCGATGATCAACGGATTTTTATCGGACAAAGACTTTGACCGAATTAAGAGTGTATTACAGAAGCGATTTAATATGCAGACCTTTACCAATGAAGAAAACATGGAATTTATTTCTATAATGCTTCAAGATAAAAAACGAGTGAACGGCAGTCGATTTACTTTATTGAAAGGTATCGGACAAGCTGTTTTTGATGTGAAAGTGAAAGATGAGGTAGTTATGGAGGCCTTAAAAGTGCTTCAATAAATTTATCTCAACGCAAGTAATTTGTGCTTAACTGTTTCTAATCGATCAATTAAATCTTCAGTAGTAAATTGCTCCTCGGGCTTATAGCCACTTTTTAAGGCCAATTTTGCTCCTTCTAAGGTATAACCTTTTTCTTTTACAAGGTCAAAAATCCGATCAAAATTGACGATATCTTTTGGCGTAAAAAGGCGATTTCCTTTCTTGTTTTTTTTTGGTTTTATTGCAGTAAATTCTTTCTCCCAAAAACGTATTAATGAAGTGTTTACATCAAACATTTCGGCTACTTCGCCAATGCTATAATAGAGTTTTGTTAAATGAATGTTAGATATCTTGCTCAAAGCGCTTCTATTCTAATATTTATTGAAAATTAGTTATAATTTTGCACTCTCGATGAAAAATAGGTCTCTATTTCCTTTAATTTTATTCATACTCAGTTGTTCATTTAGTTTTGGGCAAGTCGAAACACCTCAGGATACACAAAAGCAAATTACGATTGACCTACCCGTCGTTTCACAAGAAGATTCTCTGAAAGCTGCCAAAGCAAGAGAGGAAGAATTAAAAGCGGTAAACGATTCCATTACAGACGCATTTCAGTTTCCTAAATTTAAGGTAGAAGGTGATTCTATTATTCCCGTCGATAAACCCAATCCCGAAATTGAGAATATGATCAATTTTGCCAAGCGATTTCTGGGTACTCCTTACCATTGGGGAGGAACGACACCATCAGGATTCGATTGTTCAGGATTCATCTATTATATCATGGGAAATTTCGGAATCCCTATGGTGCGCACAAGTTTCAGTATGTCTGAAATGGGACGAATAGTAAAACTTTCAGAAGCCCGCCCAGGCGACTTAATGTTCTTTAAAGGACGGAATGTAAATTCCACTACGGTTGGTCATGTTGGAATGGTATCTGAAGTCAATGAAAATGGCATTTTCATCATACACGCTTCTAGCAGCAGAGGCGTCGTGATTGAGAATTTTAAAACGAGTCGCTACCTCATTCCACGCTTTCTAAAAGTTAAGCGATTGGATTACGGTGAAAAGTAGTTTAAGTACTCCCATTTCTGCATTCTAATGATTTGAAATTTTCTTTCTTTTTTTCTGACTGCATTATTACCTAGTTTTGCTCAAAAATTAAAGCATATGTCTGAAACAAGAGATTTGATTGAAATCGAATACCTTAACCTTGCTTATTACGTGGAGCTAAAAACCATGATGATAGGTGTTTATGCCTCTTTGGAAAACGTATATTGGGAAAGAATTCAAGTAGTTCAGATATTTTAGCAATCTCAAAAGAGGTTTATTTGAAATTTCCGTTGCTTCTTCTCTTCGTGTTTTCATTTGTCTCGAAATCCCGCTCGCTTATTTGTTGGCTATTCCTGGTAAGTTGGAATATCTGGTTGTTTTTATTGCCATTGCCATTTGTTATTCTTTGCATGCCTTGATTGCCATTTGGTTTTATAAAAAGGGACGTTGGAAGAAAATTGAAATATGATTTGAATGTTTGAAACCAACAATATGCCATTGAAAATTCGCCGTAGACGAGAATTTGTTTTCTTAGCTCTAGCTGGGTTGTTCCTCGAGTCCTTGACGATGCTGAGCATTCTTGGTATTTCACGATTTATTGATTTATCACATTGGCTCGGCATTCCAGAGAACAGTCCTGTTCACTTTTCTCTGGCCGCTGGTGTTCTTGCCTACCCAATTACTTTTCTTTGTACTGATTTTATTTCTGAAATTTTCGGCAGGAAAAGAGCGAACATGCTCGTATGGGTAGGACTTGGTTTGAACGTTTGGGTATAGTTCATCCTGAGGCTTGGCGATTCACTCAATCCTCCAACCGACTTAAATGCGCAAGGTTTACTCGAAATTACTGTCGTTGATGGTGAACCCGTTGTTCCTTATGGTTATTCGTTTTACCAAATGCGTTTCTATACTTTCGGTGCCACTTTTGTATCGATGTTGGCCTATATGGCGTCTCAATTTTGCGATGTATATGTGTTTCATTATTTCAAGAAACGAACAGATGGAAAAAAACTTTGGTTGCGCAACAATGTTTCCACTCTCACGAGTCAATTGGTTGATTCAGTCGCAGTCATTTTAATCACCTATTATTACGCAAATGCCTTGCCCATGAAAGAACATCAGTCGGTTGGAACACAATTATTATTTTTCATCCTAAGTTCGTATTTGTTCAAAGTAGTGATCGCGCTGCTCGATACCATCCCATTTTACTTCGGTACAAAATTCTTAAGAAATTACCTGCAAGTTACTGATGAGGTGGAGTAGGTCTATATATCAAGGCATTAAGAAAAGTAAGCTTTGTTCCCTCCACGTACTCCGCCTCTCTGAGGTTAAAAATAGGCCCAAACCACATCTTGCGTGCTTTGCGTAATTCTATGCATTCTTTGCGCGAAAGAATCAAGTAACAGAAGCCCGATACCTCAAATGCCAAATTAAATACCCAAAAGCAACTAAAGCCAAAACAGTGCCCAACCCGAATGCAACTGGCACAGTATTCCACGTACTATCATAAGTAATCAAAGTACTTAGTGGTCCAACCATAAATCCGGCTTCTAAAGCAATGAACATGGTTCCAGACCCAATTCCCCGTCGGTGCGAAAGCGATAGATCAGCCGTCCATGAGAATATCGTAGGACTAGAAATCCCCGTTGCAAAACCGAAGATGACGGCCGCAGCAGTGTAAACTTCCCAGCTTTTCGCGAAGCCAATCATGAACATAGAAATGGACAATAATCCCATTCCTATTAGAAGTGTTTTTCGTCGACCAATAGAATCTGAAAGTCCGCCGCTGAATAAACGTACACCAATTGTGGAAAGCGAGTAGAACATGAAGAACCATCCCTTGTTGGATATATTCAAATATTCAGAAATATCAGGCGTAATCGTGAAAATAATACCCGAACTAATTGCCGAAAGAAACATCACTAAGGCACAAGGCCAAACGGCTGGTTCCACAAACTCGTTCAGTTTCAGTTTCAGTTGAGAAAAATTGAACTTTTGTTTTGTATCAACAGGCAATGTTTCCCTCACATAGATCAACAAAATGGATGACACTCCCGATAAAATGGAAGCAACGACAAACATGCTGGTCAATCCCCAAGTATTGGCAATAGGTGAACCCAATGATTGCCCTACGCCAATTCCCAATGAAATAAATGTTCCCCAAATAGCCATACCTCGACCTCTTCGGCTTTCTGGTAGAATATCCGTGATCAAAGCAGTTGCACCAGTAGGAGTGAAGCCTGCGCCTATTCCATGTAAAAACCGCAAAGCAAGAAAAAATACAACGGATTGACTCAACGGATAAAGTAAACAGATACCCACCGAAATAAATGCTCCTGTAAACATCACTCTTTTTCGCCCAATGGTGTCCGATAATTTTCCTGAAAAAGGACGTGCGAGAAGTGCCGAGCTGGCGAACAAGGTGTAAATCAAACCTTTGCTTTCTGGACTTCCCAGGGCAGTGATAAATCCGTTTAACTCAGGCAGAATGAGGTTAAAACTGGTCATGAACAACAACATCGACAGACACAAAATCCAAAAGTTCTTACTGTACGTATGTAATTGCATGGCGCAAAAGTACTCAGCTTTTTCGTTTATCTTGTCAGGAAATAAGGAATAAAACGTCTTATTAATGGATAATTAACATTTAATAATGAACAATTAATTAATCTCAAACATTATTAGAATAAAGAATATAAAAATTATGAAATACATCATCACATCAATCGTAATAGCAATGTCTATGCTGGCATGCAGTTCGGCAATTACCAAAAACGAAACAACTAATCCAATCGGGGCAAACGAAGCTTTATTGAATCCAACTGACTCGAACAAGGTCGTTAAAACGGAGGCAGAATGGAGAAAGCAACTCACGGAGGAGCAATATTATGTAACGCGCGAAGCAGGAACAGAAAGAGCTTTCACTGGGAAGTATTGGGACAATAAAGAAAAAGGAACGTATACTTGTGTTTGTTGCGATTTACCTCTTTTCGATAGTGAAACGAAGTTTAAATCGGGAACAGGGTGGCCTAGCTTTTATGCGCCTGTAAATTCTACGGCAATCGATATTCATATAGATAATCAATTTGGAATGGAGAGAGAAGAGGTTGTGTGTTCACGATGTGATGCGCATTTAGGACACGTTTTTAATGATGGTCCAAAACCGACTGGCCTTCGATATTGTATGAATTCAGCCTCCTTAGATTTTAAGAGAAAGTAAGTCTTTATTTTTCGAGAGCAATTACGTGGCCGTCAGGGTCTGCATTGTATCCAACCTCGTCGCCCCAATCTCTTTTTTGAAACGAACTAATTATTTTGGCTCCCATTTTAGTTCCTCGATCTATAAATTTATTAGAATCCGAGACTTTAAGATATAATTCGCACCTCGGTATTCCATTTGCCAATTTAGGGCGAGGAAACGGACTTAGTAGTTCTACAATTCCATTTTTAGGTATTAAACCAAGGTTAACCTTGGACGTCTAGTTTCGCCGATTTATTCAAGACGAAGGAATGAAATTCAGCATTTACGGTTTGGTTTTTAACGTATAGAATAAATTTGATTTATGAAATTATCAGAAAATAATTGTTGATAAAAGAAGAATAATAAAGACAAAAAAAGAGACGATTTTGGTCGCCTCTTTCTCTGCAGTAAGAAAATGTCAATGTGTTATTTTCATTGTTGATTAACTAATTAATGTTTGTGATTCGGATCGCTATGATCGTGACCGTGCTCTGCTTTTTTAGTTTCTTTTTTCTCTTGCATTGCATCAAGCTTTGTTTTTTGCCCATCTGTCAATAACTCTCGAATCAAATAGTCACGGCTTTCGTTGTTTCCTTTTAATGCCTCTTTTTTAAATTCTTGCGTCATTTCCTTGTTTTCATGGATCACTTGATTTTTGTTGTTCACATTCAAGTTGATTTCGTAAACTTTAGCTTTCTGATCCTCAGAAAGAGCGAGTTTTTCGTTCAATCGTAACGTTTGGTGTTCCGCTTTTTGTTCAGGAGTCTTCATTTCACGTTTCTCCATTTTCAACTTCGCTTCTTTTTTTGAAGGTGCTTTTTCAGCTTGTGCAAAACTGTTCAAAGCGAACATACTCGCTACAGCCATGATTCCTAATTTAAATGATTTCATATTTATCGTTTTTAATGTTTAATTTCAAGGTGTCTATTCAATTTATGTGCCAAGTTAATGAAGGATTTCAAACTGCACAAAAAATAAATTCAACTTTTATTCAAAATTAACCTAATGAACGTTAATACCTTTCCTTTAAAAAACGTCATACTATACCTTTTGGTTGCCTTTTTAATTCAAGGATGTTTGGTTATTCGAGCAAAAGAAATGAAATATGAAAAAGAGGAGGTGTTAGACCTAAGCAGGAAACGGCTAAGCGAAATTCCACCTTATGCTTTTGAACAAACACAGTTAAAATCATTGCGTTTGTTTAACAATCAAATCACTGAAATTCCTCCAGAAATTGCAAATCTTGAAAATTTGGAAGAATTGTATTTGGCCAGTAACCAATTGGTTTCTATTCCTAAAGAAATTACTCAGTTAAAGAAGTTGAGAATATTAACGATCTCTTACAATAAGATCGATTCTTTACCTGAGTCGTTCGGCGATTTATCGAATTTGGAAGATTTCAGAGCTAGACAAAATCAATTGGTGGAACTACCGGAGTCATTAGGTGATTTGAAGAAATTAGAAAGTTTACAATTGCAATTCAATAGTTTGAAGAGTTTACCTGCGAGTTTTGGAGGATGCACAAATCTTAAATTCTTGTTTTTGGGACGAAATAATATTATGGAATTATCTGACGCATTTGCTGATTTACATAACTTGAAAGAGTTGTATATAGCTGAAGCCGGACCTATGATCGTTTTATCAGAGCGTTTATGTGAATTACGTTTTTTGGAATATATTCAAGTTGATCGTTATGCCGCAATACCAAGGTGTCTTCAAGTTTTGCAGGCAAATCGTCTTCGTTTAGATATTATCGAGTAGACTTTGAGTCGGTAATAAGCGCCATGAAGAGGATTAAATCATAGGAAAAATGCCCGCCGATGCTGAACCATTGACCAAAGTGATCGTAGCCAAAAGAAATTAGAAAAATAAAAGGCAAAACAATTAAGCCGTACAACGACATCCGCCATTTCCTTGGATTTAGATAGCCATGCACAGCAACGAAAATCACCGAAGTTATCCACGGACCTAAAATGGTTTGCATTCCGGCTCTGAACAATAGTTCTTCACCAACGCCAGCACAAATGGATAAGAAAATGGCATCCCAAGCGGTCAATCGCATGTTTCGAACGATATTTTCAACGCGATTGGGCAGTTTATCGAAAATGGGCGCCCCCATGAAAATTAAGGCGATGAAGGCGTAAACGATTCCTAGATTTATTCCCAAAATAGTTTGTGGACGAAAGATTTCATCCCATCGAATAAAATCTTGGATAGAATATCCTTCAACAAAATATAAGTACAAAAATGCGGGAATTGGAAAGACCAAAAGTGTTATAATTCCCAGTATATAAATTCCTCTTTTGCTCAATTTGATTGTTAACTTCGCACAAAGTTCTAAAAATGAAGGATAAAATCATCGATTGGATAAAAAGTTTCTATTTACACACAAATAATGGAGTGGAAGTTTTCGACCAAGCTAGTTACGATAATCATTCGTTTTGGTGGTTGTTGGCCTTGATAGCTGCGTTTAGCGTACTAAGTTATTTCATGTGGTGGTTTTTCCGAAATGTTATGGTTCAGGCACTAGGTGTCATTGTGGATAGAACAAAAGTGACATGGGATGATTATCTTGTAGAACACAAAGTTTTTAAGGCATTGGCGCATTTATTTCCTCTGATGTTCATGGAGTATTTCCTGTCCATTATTTTCTATAATTATCCGAAATGGGAAGGGTTGTTTTCTAAGTTTGTTTGGGTGTGGATTATTATTGCGATTATTTACACAATAAACCGAAGTCTGGGTGTTTTAAAAGATATTATCCAAGAAAACGAAAGGTTTAAGGATAAACCCATCCAATCGTATGTACAAGTTGTAAAAATCATCATCACCCTTATATTGTTGATCGTTATGCTGTCCATTGTGACGGATCAATCACTTGGTTTCTTCTTTGGGGCTTTTGGAACCATGACGGCGATAATTGTGTTGGTTTTTAGAGATACGATTTTGGGCTTTGTTGGAAGTATTCAAATCGCTACGAATGATATGATTCGCATTGGAGATTGGATCACTATGGATAAATTTGGTGCCGATGGAGATGTGGAAGAAATTTCTTTAACGACCATCAAAATCCGAAATTTCGATAAAACCATTACAACGATTCCAACTTACTCGTTCATTTCCGATTCCTTTAGAAATTGGCGAGGAATGGAGGAGTCAGCCGGTCGTCGTATTAAACGAGCGGTCAATATTCAAATTGATTCAGTAAAATTTGTCAGTCCGGAACTTTTAACTCGATTGAAAGAAATAGCATTACTGAGTGAGTTTGTTTCAAATCGTGAGCAAGAGATAACAGAATACAATGAAAAACACGGTTTTATCGGTGACAAGGCCATAAACGGTCGACGACAAACCAATTTAGGCGTGTTTAGACGATATATAGAGCATTATTTGCGCAATCACCCTTTGGTTAATCAAGAAATGGCGCTAATGGTTCGTCAGCTGTCTTCGAATGAAAACGGGATGCCTTTAGAAGTATATTGTTTCACCAAAGAAAAAGAATGGGAAGTATACGAAAGCATCCAAGCCGATATTTTTGACCACATTTTCTCCGTGGTGCATCTTTTTGAATTAAGCATCTTTGAGCGTCCTTCGGGCAAGGATTTCAGGAAATTAGAAATTTAATAATATAGTTTAAAGTGGAATAAAAAAGTGGAAAGTGAAGAGTGCTTTAAAACTTTACACTTTCAACTTTACATTTTTTTAAAACCTCAAATGTTTCACGGTATTCCCGTTGTTAATCAATTGCTTCAAAGAGTCAATTCCAATTTGTAAATGATGTGAAACGTAATTCGCTGTAACGGTCATGTCGCTTGCATCCGTTTTCACTCCTTCGGGCGTCATGGGTTGATCACTCACAAGCAAAAGTGCACCTGTTGAAATCTGATTGGCAAACCCAACCGTAAATATCGTAGCTGTCTCCATATCGATGGCCATTGCTCGAATTCTTTTTAGGTACTTTTTAAATTTATCGTCATGTTCCCAAACACGTCTGTTTGTTGTATAGCATGTGCCTGTCCAATAATCCAAGGAATGATCTCGAATGGTCGTGGAAATTGCTTTTTGAAGGGCAAAAGAGGGTAGTGCTGGAACTTCAGCGGGCAAATAATCGTCACTCGTTCCTTCACCGCGTATTGCTGCAATGGGCAAAACAAAATCTCCCACCTTGTTCTTCTTCTTTAAACCTCCACATTTGCCTAAAAATAGGACAGCTTTTGGTTTAATAGCAGACAAAAGATCCATACATGTCGCTGCAGACGCACTTCCCATTCCAAAATTAATAATGGTAATTCCTTCCGCCGTCGCGCAGCGCATAGGTTTTCCAACACCTACAACTTCAACCCCAAAATCTTCGGCAAATTGGTTAACATAATTTTGAAAATTACAGAGTAAGATATAAGATCCAAAATTTTCTAATTTCTCTCCAGTGTAACGTGGGAGCCAATTGTCAACTATTTCCTTTTTTGTCTTCATGGGTTGAAAATACAAAATGTAATGAACTAAACTATCGTACGTCATATTTATTGTAGAATTCTCTCATCCATGATGGTCAATTCTAAGCACATTTAAACCAATGACTAAACAGAAGTTCTATTTCATGTTCTTTTTCTTATTGGATTCTCTTCAGGGGTTTTAGTCAAGAATCTGATTCATTAAAAAAATAAAATCGAGTTGTCGGGTTTCTCTGCTTTTTATTACACGCCTGAAACTGGATTTGCAGGAGGGGCACTTGGCCTGTTAAATTGGAATTGGAAAAACGATTCGATCAATGCTTAAAGCACAAGCACTGCATTGAGTTTTGCATGCACTTCACGAAATTAAATCTTGTTTTATTTGCCTTTTAATTTGTTTCTGAAGAATGATAGTTTTCGATTGAATGGAGAACTTGGGTTTTATGAGTCTGTCTATTTTTATTTCAGACAAGGGAATACTGTCGGAAATTTCGAAGATAAAATAGAACAATTTAATATCAGTTTTCCCAGAGTTCTATGGTAGAGGAGCGTTCTTCAGAGTAAAAAAAGGCACGATAGCCTAGAATTGCTGAGTTTGGATAAGAGTGCAAAAGATTATTTAGAAAAGTATTGTGTTGTAACTGAAAACGACTTGAAGGCTTATATCTTATTCTATTGTTTTAGAGTTAATTAGGGAAGAAAAAGAGGCGTCAAAAAGTTTCTCATGAAATATGAAATCATTACAAAAGCCGACAAGAAAAAGGATTTGAAATGCTTAGATTACGACTGGACTTTGGCCTTAGATCCGCACAAAAAATAATGTAGATTTTATTCCGATTTTGAAATAAGTCGGAGTACTTTTGGCGAATGAAAAATTGGCTTACCTTATTCTTAGTATCGTTTTCAATGATATTATTCGCACAGAATGACACAATAACATTGGTTTCGTATAATTTATTGAACTTCCCAGATGGTAGAAATGATTGCGGATCCGGTAATGTAAACCTTCCGAATAGGAGTGATAGCTTGCGTAAGATCATGCAATACCTGAAGCCAGATATCTTGGTGGCTTGTGAAATTCAACATAAAGATGGTGCGGATAGTGTGCTTACTCGATCGCTAAACGTTTTTGGTGCGACAAACTATCAAATGGCGCCATTTATGTATTCTTCTGGTGGAGGCGGAGGTTTGAACAATGCTATGTATTACAATTCAGACAAATTAATCTTCCTTCGTCAAAAACCAATTTTAACAGATGGTCGCGATATGAATCATTATACTTTAATGGTGAAAGATCCGAACATTTCACAGCACCGAGACACTATTTTTATCGAAGTTCACATGGCACACCTCAAAGCAGGAAATGGCACTTCAAATACTACTCAAAGAGCCAGCCAGACTCAAACTTTCCGAACGTACGTAGATTCAAAGCCACTCATGAGAAACCATTTCTTTTGTGGAGATTACAATGTCTATACAAGTTCTGAAACGTGCTACCAAAACTTAACGACAGGTGGTGTTAATCCGTTCTTTGATCCGATTTTTTCTCCAGGAAGCTGGACGAGTAACGCTTCTTTTGCGGCAATTCATACCCAATCTCCGCGAACAAGTGGAGGATGGGCATGCGGCGCTGCGGGGGGAATGGATGATCGCTTTGATCAAATTCTCGTGACGCAAAATGTATTGTCAGGACAAGATAACCTCAATTATGTCACGAATTCTTATGATGCGGTCGGCAATGATGGTCTGCATTATAACTCAAGTTTGCTAAGTGCTCCAGTCAATACCCAGTATCCAGACAGTATCATTAATGCAATTTTTTATCTTTCTGATCATTTACCTGTGGCTTTGAAGCTTGTTCCAGTTTTGCCGACTAATAATGGCTTAGGCTTGACGTATTCAACGAATGGGCCGCTTTGTGAAGGGAATGCCAACGGAACAGCGACGGTTACGCTACTGTATGGTGTTGCACCTTACAGTATTCAATGGGATGCGAACGCGAATAATCAAACGACGGCAACTGCATCCAATCTCTTGCCTGGTCCGTATTGCGTTACAGTTACCGATGTAAATGGACTAAGCGATCAGGTTTGCTTCGAAATAGAGTCTATACCTGGTGTTACAGCAAATATTTTCCCATCGGGCTCTACTTTCTTATGTGATGGTCAAGCTTCGGTTTTGGTGAATGGTGGTGCGCCTCCGTATGTATTTTTATGGGACGACCCAATGGGTCAAACTGCGCAAACAGCGGCAGCGCTTTGTCCTGGAACCTACATGTGTGCAGTTTCTGATCAGGGTGGGTGTGAAATTCAGGTTTCAACGACTATCGCTTTAGTCGGCTTATTAGAGCAATCGAAACTAGATGGGAAGATTTTAGTATCACCGAATCCTTTTTTGGATGAACTGAGAATAGAGAATGCTGGCGAGGAAAGTCTTCATGTTAACACAATTTTTATTCGTGATATCCAAGGAAAAACGGTATTGAAAATGAATATCAATTCGCTTCATAAGAATACATTTATCTCATTGAAAACAAACAGTTTAAATACTGGTCTATATTTCCTAGAGTTGTCGAATGAGGAAAGTTCAACCGTATTTAAAATTGTAAAATAATCGGATTTAATTAATCTTAACTTTAAGACCAAAGCATTTAGATTATCTTTGCCAAAAATTATTATTGATGAACGAAGAAATGAAAGCAGTGAGTTACTGCGTTGGAATGAGTGTTGCAGGCAGTTTAATGCAACAGAATTTACAATCTATTGAACCGGGAGTAATGGCACAAGCGATTGCTGATGTTTTCGAAGGGAAACCAGCTCCTTATTCGCCAGAACAAGCGAATGAGATCATTCAAAAATATTTATCGGTTGCCGTGCAAGAGCAATTCAAAGCGAACAAAGAGCTTGGTGAAAAGTTTTTAGCTGAAAACTTCAAGAAAGAAGGTGTTAAAACAACAGTTTCGGGTTTGCAATATGAAGTGGTAAAAGAAGGAAAAGGTAAAAAACCAGCTGCAACAAGTCAGGTGAAAGTGCATTATCACGGTACCTTGATTGACGGAACAGTTTTCGATAGCTCGGTAGAAAGAAATTCTCCAGCTACCTTTGGTGTGAATCAAGTTATTCCAGGATGGACCGAGGCTTTGCAATTGATGAACGAAGGGTCGAAATACCGTTTATACATTCCTCAGGAGTTGGCATACGGCGAAAGTCCACATCCAGGAGGACCAATTCAGCCCTTTATGGCTTTAATATTTGATGTTGAATTATTAGAAATAGTAGAATGATAAAATTAGGATTAGTTGCTTTAATCGCGATAGCGATGACAAGTTGTGGTGATAAAGGTGATGCTCAAGAAATTATTGAACTTAAAACAGATAAGGACAGCTTATCTTATATTTTGGGTGCAGAACAAGCTAAATTCATCTTGGAAAAAGGTGATCCGAACC
>ERZ887849.999-NODE-999-length-28132-cov-9.081312_pt1 | contig 28132 bp, 24 predicted proteins | sample MGYA00521267_ERZ887849 | MGnify/ENA primary metagenome ERZ887849 (study PRJEB32303, sample SAMEA104408601) | aquatic metagenome | biome: Brackish water; feature: Pelagic; material: water | place: Baltic Sea | collected 2014-06-06T16:11:00 | depth 2,863 m ... | reverse complement strand
CAGGATTGGCCACGGGCATGAAGTCCACTTTCGGTCCCATCTTGTTGTTTGCCGCTGCTATTTTCGCAGCGTATGAATTCGCAGGTTTTTATGGTGTAGCGATTGCAGCATGCGCCATGATGGCAACGACTGCCATGCAGCTCGCCATCGATGCCTTTGGCCCCATTGCGGACAACGCTGGGGGTATTGCTGAAATGAGCGAATTGCCGGATGAGGTGCGTGAACGAACGGACATCTTGGATTCTGTTGGAAACACCACTGCAGCGATTGGAAAAGGCTTTGCCATTGCCTCCGCCGCATTGACCGCTCTTGCTTTGTTTGCTGCCTTTGTCGAGTTCACTGACATTGATGGCATCAATATTTTCAAGGCAAACGTCCTCGCGACGTTGTTCATTGGCGCTATGATCCCCGTAGTATTCTCGGCCATGGCCATGAATTCTGTAGGAGAAGCTGCCATGGAAATGGTCAAAGAAGTCCGTCGTCAATTCAAAGAGATTCCTGGAATCATGGAAGGAACAGGCAAACCGGAATATGACAAGTGTGTCGATATTTCAACGCAAGCTGCGCTTCGCGAAATGATGCTTCCTGGTGCGATGACCATCATCGCTCCACTCATCATTGGATTGCTTCCTTTGGCCTTCGGCATGGACGGCAAGTGGGCTGCTGAGACCTTAGGTGGTTACATGGCCGGCGTTACGGTGAGCGGTGTATTGTGGGCTATTTTCCAGAACAATGCTGGAGGAGCTTGGGACAACGCCAAGAAATCCTTCGAAGCAGGCGTCGAAATCGACGGTGAGATGACCTACAAAGGGTCTGAAGCGCACAAGGCAGCCGTCACCGGCGATACGGTTGGAGATCCCTTCAAGGACACCAGCGGACCTTCTATGAACATCCTCATCAAGCTGACCTGTTTGGTCGGTTTGGTCATTGCTCCCATCTTGCATGGTTTCAATGCAGACGAGCACTCAGATGCTACAATCGAAGCCCCTACGACTCTCGTTGCTGAAGCGAATGTTGATGCAGCCGAGTAATCAAAAAGAACCTCAAAAGAAAAGCGGACCCTCGGGTCCGCTTTTTTTATGCCTTCAATTCAGCGAGCTGATCATCGAAGCGTTCGCCTTTTGCAAAGCGACCCTGCAGACAACGTTTACACGAATAAGCCGTGCAATTCGGCATCTACGCCTTCAATCACCGCGCCGAGGTCATCCTTGTTTTCGTGAAACCGGTTGTTGTCCACGTCAATGATCAATAATTTGCCGTGCGAATACGTGCTAATCCAAGCCTCATAGCGCTCATTCAATCGGTTGAGATAATCCAACCGAATCGCTTCCTCGTAGTCCCGACCGCGTTTCTGAATATTCTCGACGAGGCGTGGCACCGAAGCCCGCAGATAAATCATCAAGTCAGGAGGAGAGATGAACTTCTCCATCAATTCAAAAAGATCTTGATAATTTTGAAAATCACGCGTGCTCATCAAACCCATGGCATGCAAATTCGGCGCGAAAATGTGTGCATCTTCGTAGATGGTTCGGTCCTGAATGACCTTTTGACCGCTTTGCTGCAATTCAGCCAACTGAGCAAATCGTGATCGCAAGAAAAAGACTTGCAAGTTGAATGACCAACGTTGCATGTCCTTGTAGAAATCATTCAGATATGGGTTGTCGTCAACTTGCTCAAAATGAGGGGAATAACGATAGTGCTTGGCAAGCAATGTTGTCAAGGTGGTTTTTCCTGAACCAATGTTTCCAGCGATAGCTACGTGCATGATTTCAATATCCGATGAACGTGCAAAATAGGGCGTTTAAAAGGGCTTTGAAAAAATGGTTTTCCACACTCCTCCAACATCCGATGATGAACCATTGTGGATGCGGTTATTGCCTTGAAGATTCTTGCGGCGCGTCAATTGGACGACATCGGAAACTCCATTCTTTCGGACATGCCCCGTTGAATCTCTAAAACTTGCTCCACCAACTGACGCTCATTGGAGAGCCTTGGGATTTTATGCTGCCCACCCAACTTCCCCTGCGATTTCAACCATGCATCAAATGAGCCGGACGATAAAACCCGTCCGACAGGCTGTTCGATGGCCAACCCACCAGTGCGCTTCGCAGCATAATCAGAATTTTGACGAATCAATGACGCATCCAAAAAAGCCATGAATTCCAGCATGCCCGTTTGGGGCATTTTAACGAACTCAATCAACCATTCATGTCCACCCGTTCTATCCGAACGCATATAGACGGGTGCTGCTGTGAAATCTCGTACCATCGCGCCTGACAATGTGCACGCTTCAGCCATCGCCTTTTCAGCCTGATGTGCCATGAGTTCCTCACCAAAGGCATTGAGATAAGCATTGACACGACCTGATACCTGCATTCGGAATGGATGCACTTCAGTGACTCGAATGACATCGCCCAGCGCATAGCGCCAAAGCCCTGCTGAAGTTGAGATTACCAGCGCATATTCGTGCCCCACTGCCAATTCTCGCAACTCAAGTGATATCGGATTTTCGCTTCCCCATTCCGACATGGGAATGAATTCAAAATAAATCCCGTAATCCAACATCAAAAGGAGATCCTCCTCTTCCAAGCGATCCTGGAGACCAAAAAGTCCCTCGGAAGCATTGTGAGTTTCCACGTAATCCAAGGGGTACTTGGTGGTTCCGATGAGTGACTCAAATTCGGTCCGGTACGGGGAAAAACTGACGCCACCATGCATGAACAATTGCAAGTTGGGCCACACCTCTCCCAACGTAGAAGCTCCGGAGTGTTCCAAAACCCGCTTCATGATCACCAACATCCAACTTGGAATTCCAGCCAAAATGCGAACATCCTCCTTCATGGTTGCGACCGCCATGGCATCCACCTTCTGTTCCCATTCTTCCATTAAGGCGATGTCCCGATGTGGAGTGCGGCGAGACTCAACCCAGAACGGCAAATTCTCAACGATTATGGCGCTCAAATCCCCTGCATAAGCTGATCCACCCAATTCCAACAAGGAGGAAGATCCACCCAACACAAGATGCTTTCCTCCATAAAGTTTTGATTGTCTCCTTTGGTCACTGAACAAGGCCAACAAGTCTTGACCGCCTTTAAAGTGACATCCGTAAAGTGCGCTTTTCGTGACGGGCAGAAACTTGCTCCGATCTGAAGTTGTCCCCGAGCTTTTTGCAAACCAGGGGGTTATTCCAGGCCACAAAACATTCGATTCTCCCGAGATGGATCGATCGATCCATGGTTTTAACTGGTCATAAGTTCTGATCGGTACATGACGTTGAAACTCCTGAAGTCTCGTTACCGAACTAAAACCGTGTTCCTTTCCAAAGGAAGTGTTTCGGCCAATATGAATGAGTTTTGAAAATAGCGCACGTTGAATTTCTACCGGCCTAGTCCGCACCATTTCGATGTTGACCATGCGACGACGAATAAACCATCGAAATACAGAGTTGAACGGCATGGGTTGGAATTCCGAACCAATGTAAGAAATGCTCAGATTTCCTGAGCCCTTTCAATCAAACAATTCAGGCAATCCTTAAGAAAAGACTCGCTGAATCGCTGCCAAAGCCAGGTTTATTTCCGCCTCGGTATTGTATCGACCGAAAGAAAACCGCAAACTCGCCCGCTCCTGATCGTGAAAGTGCAATGCGCGCAAAACGTGAGAACCCAATGTAGCTCCGCTAGAACAAGCGCTTCCCCCAGAACAAGCGATACCCTCCAAATCCAATAAGAAAAGAGCCATTCCATTTTTTGGATGGGGTGGGAATGAAACATTCAACACCGTGTAAAGCCGACTTGGGTCATCTGAATCGCCATTGAAACGCAGGTCGCTGAACATGGATTTCAAACCCGCAACCATTTGAGCTTTCAAGGCTCGAATGTGCTGTTCATGATCATCCATGTCACGGCATGCCATCTCCAAGGCCGTTGCGAGACCGACAATTGAATGGATGTTTTCCGTTCCACCGCGAACCGCTCGCTCTTGGCTTCCTCCTTCAATTTGACCTCCAACCTTCAGTCCTTCAGCGATGTACAAAAAACCGATGCCTTTCGGACCGTGAAACTTGTGGGCTGAACACGTAATGAAATCGACTGGAATTTTCGACAGATCGAACGCATAGTGCCCCATCGTCTGCACGGTGTCAGAATGGAACAGAGCCCCATGCGTACGACACAAGTTTCCAATGCGCTCCAAATCTTGAATGACAGCGACCTCATTGTTGGCATGCATAAGACTCACCAGCGATTTTGGTCCTTTCGCCAACAATTCAGCCAAGTGCTCCAAATCCACTGTGCCATCCAACAAATGCCGGACCAGCTCCAATTCGATTCCTTCGCTGCGAACAAGTGATTCCGCTGTTTTGATTACCGCGCTGTGTTCAGCGGCGGATGTGATGATCCGCCGACAGTCCAAATCACGCACGGCAGACCGCAAGGCCAAATTATCAGCCTCCGTGCCACCTGAAGTAAAATAAATTGCTTTCGCATGGCACCCCAAGTGTTTCGCAATGGCGCGCCGATTTTGCTCAATGATGACCCGTGATTTGCGACCAATTGCATGGCTGGATGATGGGTTTCCATAGGAATCTCTCAACACCGGAATCATCGATTCCAATACTTCAGGGGCCACAGCAGTGGTGGCAGCGTTATCAAGGTACACGGACATTACGTGATCAATCGGGATTGCAAAAATGCGCTATTCATTTCATTTTCAGCAATCCAATGTCAAAAGAGATCACACTGAGGCTGAAACGAAACCAAACAAAAATCTGTATATCAATTACTTAAAGCCATGAAATTCTGCAACTCTGCTTTGAATTTCCCTCCCAATGCCGCGGCCTTTTCCTGTGTTTCTGCCTCAGCATACACCCGAATGATGGCCTCCGTGTTCGATCGACGAAGATGAACCCAGCCTTCTGGCAAATCAAATTTGACTCCATCCACCGTATTGACCTCGGCATCAGGATGCGCAGCGACGAGCAGTTCCAATGCCGCATCGACATCCGTATCTGGCAGTTCCAATTTATCTTTTGAAATGACCCATTGTGGATATTGCTTTCTCAAAAGCGCAGCGGATTGATTCGATTCTACCAAATGCGTCAAGAAAAGCGCTGCACCAACAATGGCATCGCGCCCGCAATGTGAAGCCGGATAAATGATTCCACCGTTCCCTTCTCCCCCAATCACAGCGTTGTTCTCTCGAATCGCATCCACGACATTGACCTCGCCGACGGCACTTGCTGTATACTTCCCACCGTGATGTTCTGTGATTTGACGCAAGGCTCGGGTCGAGCTCATATTACTCACTGTATTGCCCGGCGTATGCTTCAATACATAATCCGCAACAGCAACCAAAGTGTATTCTTCTCCAAACCATGAACCGTCTTCACACACAAAGGCCAGGCGATCCACATCCGGATCTACGCTGATCCCTAAATCACATCCATGAGCGACCACAGCGGCGCATAGATCTGTGAGGTGCGCAGGCAGCGGCTCTGGATTGTGGGCAAAATGACCTGTTGGATCGCAATGCACTGGAACCACCTCACACCCTAAAGCCTCTAAAAGCAGCGGAATGATGATGCCTCCTGTTGAGTTCACGGCATCCACAGCCACTTTCAGCCCTGCACTACGGATATGCTCTACATGCACTAAATCCAACTCCAAAGCATGGCGCACATGGCGTTCCATCCAGCCATCCTGGACTTTCGTTGTCCCAATGGCATCAATTTCAGAATACACCACGTCAAGTTTCGCCAATTCGAGCACCCGTCCTCCTCGTTCACTCGATAAAAATTCACCCGACGCATCCAATAATTTCAGCGCGTTCCATTGTTTGGGATTGTGACTTGCCGTCAAAACAATGCCCCCGTCTGCCCCTTCTCCTGTGACAGCCAATTCAACTGTTGGCGTCGTGCTCAGCCCCAGGTCAATCACGTGCACACCCAAAGCATTCAAGGTGCCTACAAGGCAGTCCCGCACCATTTGACCGCTCAATCGAGCATCCCGGCCCACCACGATGATCGGTTGTTCTTTTTTTGACTCTTCTTTTACCCACAGGGCATAGCCTGCAGCAAAACGGACAACATCCGGAGGATTCAATCCTTCACCAACCTGTCCACCAATCGTTCCTCGAATGCCTGAAATTGACGCTATCAACATGGCACAAAAGTAACCCGATTGAAAAAAAAGTGGACTAGTTTGAAGTCCGATGTGAAAAACCTTCACCTGAAACAACGCTCCTGTGGCTTCCCCTGCGTAAATTTGAGGGTGATGAATGATGACGGACGCGCATATCGGGATGAACCGGCTCTTTTGGACTTGATTCGCAAGTTCGAGGATATGGTGAAGCGTGGTGATCAGTCTTTCTTTGACGTGGACGAATTGGAGGTGGTGATCGAGCACTACATGGAGCTGCGAGAAACTCGCAAAGCCAAAGCAGCGTTGCAATATGCAGCACAGCTTTACCCCAACCACTTGAGCTTAAGATTGCGTCATGCGCAAATCCTAGCGAACAATGGCCAGCCCGTCAAGTCCATTCCCATCCTGCGTGAATTGCTGGACATTGAACCGCACAATGAAGAAGTTCATTTGACATTGGGTTCGGTTTACAGCCACATGACGGAGCATCGATTGGCCATTCATCACTATGAGAAAGCCCTTTTGTTTGCTGATACGGAGACGCGAAGAGACATCCGCATTGACATCGCCTTGGAATTTGAAAATCTCGGCGCGTGGAAGGAAGCCATCCGAAACTTAAAAGAGGCCCTCGCTGAGGACCCTCTCAACGAAACGGCTGTTTACGAGCTCGCTTTTTGTTTTGAACGCACCGGTCAATTCAAGCATGCGGCCGCTTTCTATGAGCATTATCTCAGCGAACAGCCGTATTCCTTTGCCGCCTGGTACAGCCTGGGGAATGCGTTGCAGCAATGCGGACTCTACACCAAAGCCATCGACGCGTACGATTTTGCCATCGCCATCGAAGATGCCTTTGGCCCGGCCTACCATCAAAAAGCGGAGGCTCTTGTCTCCATGGAACGCTATGCTGACGCCTTAGAAACATACAAGGAAACCTTGGAATTTGAGGAGACTTCTCCAGCCACTCAGTGTTATATGGGGGAATGCTTGGAGCGAATGGGCAACCTGGATGAAGCAAGCAAACACTATAAAGCCAGCTTGGTTTTGGACGCGGAATTCCCCGATGCATTCATCGGGCTGGGGGTGCTTGCTGATTTACGGGGCAACCTGCAAGAAGCCTGCGCACACTTTGAGCGTGCCATTGCATTGGAACCGATGCATGCCGATTACTACTTGCTACTCGCGACAGCCAATAAGAAATTAACGAACCACGAACTCGCTGAGACATTGTATGCGCGAGGCCTCGCCTTAGAACCTGCTCATGAAGAGCTATGGTTTGAACGCATTGATAACATGCAAGTTTGTTCCAATCATGATCAAGCCTTGGTGTTTTCTGAAAAGGCACTCACTTGCATCACAGACGCAGTTCCGATCATGTATCGACAGTTCATTAGCCAATATGCCCTGGGGCAATTTTCCCAGGCTTTTGAATACCTCGAACATCTTTTGACCCATCATTTTGATGGCGCCTCGGATTTATTGAATTTGATACCGGCGCTTGCCAATGATGCGCGCTTCGTCGATCGTTTTGATCGATACAAACCTTGACTTGAACAGCACTACATGAATCACCTCCCAGCTCGCCCGAGCAAACCTCGCAGCAATGGCCTCACTATGGTCATGGACAAAGGCCTGAGCCTGCGCCAGGCAGAAGATCACGTGGCCAAAGGGGCCGAATTAACGGATCTCTTAAAACTCGGGTTTGGCACATCTTTGATCACTCCTGGGGTGAAAGAAAAAGTCAAAATGTTCCGAGACCATGGAGTGGATGTCTATTGCGGCGGAACCTTGTTCGAAGCCTTTTTGATCCGAAATGATCTGGATGGCTATTTGAAATTTATTGACAACTTAGGCATCGAATGCCTCGAAGTCAGCGACGGCTCCATGGTCATTCCACATGATGAAAAATGTGAAATCATTGCCCGCTTGAGCAAAAACTACAAGGTCCTTTCCGAAGTTGGCTCGAAAGAAGAAGGCATCCTCATCAGTCCTGCCAAGTGGATTCGTATGATGAGCAACGAATTGGAAGCTGGCAGTTGGAAGGTGATTGCAGAAGCGCGAGAGAGTGGAACGGTCGGCATCTATCGACCCAATGGTACAGCCCACGTCCAATTAATTCGGCGCATACTGGCCAACGTAAGCTTGGACAAAATTTTATGGGAAGCCCCTAAGAAGACGCAACAGGTTTGGTTCATCAAGCAATTTGGCGCCAATGTCAATTTAGGCAACATTGGACCGGAAGATCTCATTCCCTTGGAATGTTTGCGTCAAGGGCTTCGCGGAGATACTTTTTTCGAGCATTTGCCAGAAGAATTGGCCGAAGGAAAGCGCCTTGAACCTGAACCCATCGAAGAAGACTGAATATGGCTGCAGTTCCCCAAATGACCGTTGAAGCGTTTTCCCTTTTGATTCAAGACAGAACGCCTCATTTCATTTTGGACATACGGGAAATCCATGAGGTGGAAACAAGCCGTCTGCACAACGCTGTTCATATCCCCATGGCTTTTTGTTTAGCGCAGCAATCCGATATTCCGAGAGAAATCCCTGTCGTTGTCTATTGTCGTTCAGGAGCTCGCTCCTCCGCAATCGTCAGCGCTCTGATGACCAAATACGGCTTCACCAACTTATTCAGTTTGTCAGGGGGCATGACGGAATGGTGCCGCGTTATTGACCCCACAACTGAGGTAGGATGAAGGATCTCCCCCATTCACGTTCTTTTCGTGACTATGTGTTCATCGGGCTCAAAGGAATGGCCATGGGTGCAGCGGATTTGGTCCCGGGAGTCTCCGGAGGGACCGTTGCCCTCATTGCCGGGATCTACGACGAACTTTTAAGCACCATCGCATCATTGCGCATCGGCATGCTGACGGATCTCTTTCGCAACGGCTTACTGGCCACTTGGAAGGCCGCCAACGCTTCGTTTATTCTTGCATTGGCCGGAGGGATTTTTACCAGCATCGCGGTGTTATCCAATCTCCTTCACCATTTGCTGGTTCACAACAAAGAGGCACTCTATGCTTTTTTCTTCGGGCTGGTCGCAGCCTCCGTTCCGTTGGTTGGCAAAACCTTTGGTCGTTGGAGTACACGCCATGTCGGCTTGGCCTTGCTTGGAACTGCCATAGCAGCGGCCATTACCTCGTTGCCTGTTTCGAGCGGATCCGATGGACCGCTATTCCTCGCGTTTTGCGCCTCGATTGCAGCCTGCGCTATGATCTTGCCCGGTATTTCAGGCAGCTTCATTTTGTTGCTACTCGGTGCTTATGGAGCCGTTATCGGGGCCCTCAAAGATTTAGATTTCATTCGAATTGCAGCGATTGCAGGCGGCGCATTGATTGGCCTCTTGGGATTCAGTCGACTGCTCCAGAAACTCTTAACCAAAGCCCGTTCGCAAACCTTGGCATTGCTCACCGGGTTCCTGCTGGGATCGCTGCAAGCGCTTTGGCCCTGGAAAAAGGCATTGAGCCTCCTTTACACCCATTCGGATGGGCGAGAAACATGGTCTCAAACAAACGACTGGCCTCCTGCTGAATCAACGGAACTCCTCCTTTCATGCGCTGGATTCGCACTTTTGGGTGCAGCCCTTGTCATCGGGTTGAGTCGACTGGGGAATGGTATACTTCCGGTAAAACGATGAGACGCTACGGCCTCCTCGGGAAATCCCTTCAACATTCATATTCTCAAGCACTTTTTGCTCAGAAATTCGCGCAAGAAAACATTGTGGACGCATCCTACTCTTTGTTTGAATTGTCCGACTTAACCAATTGGGACGCTTGGTCTCAAGCACAATTGCGTCATCCAGAAGGGGCGTTGCAAGGGCTGAATGTGACCGTTCCCTACAAGCAAGCCATCCTCGCCCACTTGGATCGATTGACTCCCGAAGCCCAAGCCATTGGAGCCGTCAATGCACTGCGACCGCTCGGCGATGGCCTTTGGATGGGACACAACACCGATGCACAAGGGTTTGCTAAAAGCATTCGTCCCTTTTTGACTTCTCACCATGAGAGAGCCTTAATTCTCGGAAATGGTGGTGCCGCTGCTGCAGTGCGTTATGTATTGGAATCGCTCGGCATTGAAGTGGTTCATGTGACCCGCCAACACACCGACTCTGTTCGGGCGGTGCGATTTGAAGATTTGACCGAGGAAGCGGTCCGTTTCTTTGGATTGATTGTTCAGGCTACTCCGGTAGGAACCGTTCCTCGCGTCGAAGAGGTCCTGCCCTTTCCTTGGAGTGGATTGGGGACTGAGCATTTGGTCATTGACTTAATTTACAACCCATCGGAAACACGCTTCCTACAACGTGCTGCGCAACAAGGTGCTACCGTCCTCAATGGCAAGGACATGCTATTCAACCAAGCTCAGGCCGCTTGGGACTGGTGGAATCAGGCGGATTGAGGACGTTGAATCGTTGAGCCATCGTAACTTCACCCTCGTGAATTCCAACCTTCCTCCTACTGAACAGACAGGACCTCTAGCCGATTTAGAACAGCGCAGCATCTCCGAATTGACGGCAGCAATGCACGCCCAAAACGGAGCGGTACAACAAGCCGTCGAGGCCACGATTCCGGCTCTGAATGAGTTCATGGAAACTCTCGTTCCAAGGATGCAATCAGGTGGACGCCTCTTTTATATCGGAGCAGGAACCAGTGGGCGTTTAGGCGTGATGGACGCCAGTGAATGCCCCCCGACTTTTGGCGTTTCACCGGACCGAATCATGGGCTTGATTGCCGGTGGTGACGGTGCACTTCGTCTCGCTGTCGAAGGTGCTGAAGATGATCTTCAGGCAGCTTGGAACGACCTGGCTTCCTTCCAGCCGACCTCCAAGGATACGGTCATCGGAATTGCTGCTTCTGGAAGAACCCCTTATGTCATCGGCGGCTTAAAAGCGGCACGTGATCGAGGGTTGTTGACTGCTTGCATCACCTGCAATCCCAGCAGTGCCGTTGAGCGTGCCGCGGAACACGCCTTGGTTGCCGTGACGGGGGCCGAATTCGTGACCGGAAGCACACGACTCAACGCGGGCACCGCCACCAAATTGGTACTCAACATGATCTCTACTGTGGCCATGATTCAATTGGGACACGTGCAGGGCACGCGCATGGTCGACATGCGACCTTCCAATGCCAAATTGATCGAACGCGGACAACGCATGATCATGGATGCCACCGGCACATCGATTGACCAGGCACAGAAAGCATTGGAATCAACGGGCAACGTGCGGGCAGCCATCCAGAAAATTCAGGACGATGCACACGCTTGAGCCTTATTACGCGTGGCGCAATCACTACGTCGCGAGCGAAGACTCGAAGAGTCCTTTTTTTGAACGCGTTTACAGCGAGTTTGAATATTCCACCAAGGTTTACAATTTCTACATCCACCCACAATGGGATACGATACAGTCCCAAACCTTGTTTTGCAAGGTGCTTTTCGTGGATTACGATGAACGCTTTGCCATCCTCGAATTCATTGGCGAGTGGAACGACTGCCTCTACAACGACATCATGCAGTTGAAGCGAGAGGTCATTGATGTTTTGCAGGCTGAAGGCATTCATCGGTTTATTCTGATCGGAGAAAACGTCTTGAACTTTCACTTCAGTGATGACTGTTATTATGAAGAATGGTTTGAAGAGGTCACCGAAGACGATGGATGGATTGCCTTGCTCAACTTCAGAGAACATGTCATTGCCGATATGCAATCGATTGACCTCGATAGCTACTTCGTATTGGGCGGGGAATTGAGCGAGTTGGGATGGCGCACCCTTTCTCCTGCTCATCTGTATGAACGGGTCAACGACTGCGTGAGCCATCGTCTCGGCTTCATTGGCTGATCGTCGAGTTTGCTTGCAGTTTCTGAATAGCGGATTGGTCCGTTGGAAAGCGAAAGGATCGAAAATCCAAGGAACGCCAATCCTTCCAACTCACCTGAACGTTGGATTCTCCCCCAGGACTGGCGGCTGATTCTTCAGTCCAGGCCACATCTTCATTCGATTGCAATCGGCACACGTAGTACAACGCGATGAGTTGATCATCCGGACGAAAAATGCTGCGAATAAAAGTCTCAACTGTGTGAAAGAGTTCAACACTTTGCATCGCTGGTTGGCATCCCAACTCCTCTTGACATTCTCGCCACCAAGCGTCCATCACGCCCTCACCCAATTCCACACCACCACCAGGAAATTTCTGCGCGTAGCTGCCATCGGGTAAGCGTTCATTGCAAATCAGGAGCCGCTCCCCTGTTTCGTCCAGAATCATTCCATACACCCGCACATTGAATCGGCTCACAGGATGATGAATCGCCCGTATCATCTCCCTCTTACCGGGAGGGCCTTGGATTTGTTCAACATTCCATCCAGCCGCCATCAAATTGCGACGCACCAGGCCTTTCGCGCAATACGTCACAAGCACACCACCCGGCCTGACCATATGGCGCAATTGGGTGAACAATGATTTCGTCCACAACTCTGGCTGGTGCGATGGCGCGAACGCATCGTAATAAATGATGTCATACCCCTTCGAAGACTGGGTGAAGTTTTCAATCGAACGATGATCCACTTGGAATGTACTCCCTCCCATCTGGACACCCTTCGAACCGCTGGTGGCTGATTGCATTTGTTTCAAGGCCTCAGCCAATTCCACGGACCCCTGTTTCCAAGGATAATCCTCCCAAAAAGACGCTGCAATCGGATGCGGTTCCAAACCGCGATAATGAACAGTGCGGTTGTTTTCCTTGGCCCACAGCAAGGTCAACGCCGCGTTCAAGCCTGTCCCAAATCCAACTTCCAACACTTCGATGGCTTGGTCCGGCGCCACCTTCAGCGATGCAATTCCTTCCGAAATAAAGACGTGCTGCGCTTCGGATAAAGCCCCATGAATGCTGTGATAGGTCACCTCGCTGTTGGGCAACTGCAAAGTCGGTGTACCGTCACGGGTCAAAAGAATGGTCGGGTTGAGGGAGTTGGACATGACGCAGCCAATTTCGACTTTCCACGCAAACCATCAAAATCCTTCGATCGCACCCAAACCAAAGAGCGCAAAATCCATCCGAACAGGATCCAATGGATCCACTTGCCTGAGGGCTTGCATCATCAATTCAACCGTCTGCCAATCGTTGGCTTTGCGATCTACCAACTCCAATTTCCTCGCCATGTTGCCCGTATGAACGTCTAAAGGAATCATCAAGTCTGCCGGAGACAAGCCCTTCCAAATGCCAAAATCAACGCCGCGTGCCGCTGGACGCACCATCCAACGAGTGTACATATTGATTCGTTTGGCTGCCGACCCTTTTTGAGGCTGTGCGACATGCTTTCGAGTCCGATCCGCTGGCATCCCTCCCTCTTCAGCCAGTGCGAAAAACACGCGATGAAAATGTCCGATGGCATCCGCCATCGCGCTCTTGTCCGTTGCTTTTGACTGCTTATAACCCTCTACAAACACCGCCTCCAAGCTCCCATACTTCTTTACAATGCCGCGAAGGGCGACAAAAAACAACGCCGCATCGCGCTCTTGGAAAGTCCGATGAACAAACCCCTTGACAGCCTGACGCAATTCCAGATCAGACGCTTCCCTCAGAAATGCCGAGGGATCATGATCCATCCTTCCCATCAGGGCATCGGCACTCTTTAAAATTGACTTGCGATTTCCCCAAGCCAAAGAAGCGGTCAAAAAACCTGCCACTTCGATGTCTTCCGCTTTCTCATATCGATGCGGAATGGCGATCGGATCATCCACGATGAAACTCCGGTCTTCATACTCAGCAGCCTTTTCAAGTAAAAAAGTCTTCAATGATTCTGGAAGATTTTGCTTCAAATGAGTTCCTTTAATTGGTTTGTTTTGATTCTCCTGCAGGTCGCTGCCATGTGCGGCAAAATTGGAGCTAAATTTGCACAGAATGGAATTTGTGCATCCAGAAATACTTTGGGCTCTCACTGCACTCGCTATTCCAATAGCTGTTCACCTTCTGCATTTCCGACGATTTCGAAAAGTAGCCTTCTCACAGGTGGCTTTTTTGAATGAGGTCAAACGGGAAACTAAGGCGATGCAGCAAATCAAACATTGGTTGATTCTTCTGCTTCGTTTGCTCGGAATGGCCGGAATGAGCTTGGCTTTTGCCCAGCCGTTCTTCCCCCCAGAAGATGAAGTCGGAACGGGGATGAACCAAACCGCGGGGCACGCCATTTCGATCTATGTCGACAACAGCTTTTCCATGCAGGCACTTGGAGAAGATGGCCAATTGCTTCAATCTGCGCAAAATAAAGCGTCCACAGTCGTGGAGCAGTTTGATCCGACCGACCGATTTCAAGTTGTCACCAATGATTTTTCAGGTCGAGATCAAATTTTCTTGACGCAAGAACAGGCCTTGGAGCGCTTGGCTTCAATCGAAGCCACTCCGATTGTGCGGCCTTTGGAAGTGGTGATGAAACGAATGGCAGGGCAATTGGAAAAAGAACCGCTCAGAAAACGAGTGGCCTATCTCTTTTCCGACCTGCAGTCATCAACCCATCGATTCGAACCCGAATCGACCGCGGCCGACACCAACGCCAGATGGCATTTTATTCCTGAGTTTGCGAGCACATCACCGAACATCTGGGTGGATTCAGTTTGGTTTGAAGAACCGTTGCAACTCGCGGGGAGGCCGGCATCGTTGCGCATTCGGTTGCGCCACAATGCCAAGAAAGCCGTCGAAGGTCTGCCGATGCATTTGAACATGCAAGGCAATCGCGTTGCCGCAGGCACTTTCAACCTTGTTCCGGGCATTGCCACGGATACCGCGTTGCGCTTCACTCATGGTTTGGCGGGGCTTCAACGGGGACGAATTGCAATTGAAGACGCTCCCATCCAATTTGATGATGCGTTGTATTTCGGGTATGAAGTCCGCGATGAAATTCGAGTGCTCCACATTACGGACAATCCGAACGGACAATCCGCACAGGCCGTGACACGTGTGTTTCAATCAACGGACAACCTGTATCGGCTCAACACTTCCTCATCGTGGACGCCGCAAGAAATTGCTCAGGAACATTTGATACTCGTCTCGGGTGTCGCCTCGCCTTCTTCTGGTCTGATCCAGACGCTCGCAAATTTTGTCGATCAAGGAGGTTCCGTTTGCTATATGCCGGACCGAGCCTCTTCGAATTCATCGATCTATGAAGCCATGGGCGCGGCTGACAAGGGCTCCTGGATTTCCATCTCAGACCGCGTTGCTCAGCTGCAAACGAACCATCCTTTTTTCGCGGGTGTTTTTGACACGCAGCCGGAGCGACTCAATTTGCCCACCGTGGCCGAATTGTGGCAACGCAAAACCGCAGCACGTGAAGAAATATTGGCCTCGACATTGCTTGGCCACCCTTTCTTTTCGAAGCTTGCTCATGGACAAGGAACCGTCTATTTTCTCGCTACGAGCCCTGACCTCACCTGTTCCAATTTAACACGACACGCTTTGTGGGTCCCAATCCTGCTGCGCATGGCAGAGCAAGCCAAAGCAACACCGGTGGTTTGGGGCGTGATCGGACAAACCAACTCCATTTCAATCGCAAGCACGCCAAAGGATTTGGAATCGGTGGCCCTTGTCGGTCCCCTGAGTGAAACCTCATTGACGAGCCAAGCGCCGTTGGATGCTCAAAACTGGCTTCCTGAAGCGCGCTTCATCCAAGGCCGAACCGCATTGCAGATCGGGAGTTTAGGGCTGCAGACAGGACACTACAACGTGAATTTCGTAAATGAAACCGTCGCCATCTTGGGGATCAATCAAGACCGAATAGAATCCGACCACCGTGCTTTTTCAGTGGACTCATTCCAAGCCCAATGGGCCGAGTGGAATTGGTCGCACGTGGATGTTCTTCCAACATCAGCTGCTGGCTTGACTCACGTCATCGAACGGTTAGAAAAAGGAAATTCTTTGTGGTTCCATTTTATTTTCGCAGCACTCATTGCCTTGTTGGCAGAATCATTCTTGTTACGCTCATGGAAACGATCCTCCTTAAATCCGTAAGGATTATTGATCCGAATGGACCGCATCACAATGCGGTGCGCGATGTACTCATCAGCGGCGGTCAGATTGCTGAAGTTTCTCAGCACATTGAATCCCCATCGAACGGGCAAGTTTGGGAACATGAAGGAAGCGCCATTTCAGTTAGTTGGATTGACGGACAAGCCGACTTTTGTGATCCTGGATACGAGCCCAGCGAAGGGCTTGAAAATGGCTTAAAAGCCGCGCTCAACGGCGGCATAGGGCATGTCATATTGAATTCAGGCACTTCTCCCTGCCCTGACCACAAATCCGCCATTCACTATGTTTTGAAACGCAGTGCCGATTCGCCCTGCTCCGCCCATCCTTTGGGCTGCATATCACAAGGACGTGAGGGCAACGCCTTGGCAGAATTGCATGACTTAGCTCAAAATGGAGCCGTTGGATTTTCCGATGACCTTCCGATTGAGCGCACAGAAATGCTGAGGAGGGCGCTGGAGTACAGCGAATCCATCGATTTACCCGTAATCACTTGCCCATTGGATCAAGGTTTGAGTTCCGCCGCTTTGATGCACGAAGGTGGAACCAGCACCCGCATGGGAGTATCTGGAAACCCCAGCAGCTCCGAAGTGATGCGCGTTCAGCGGGATTTGGAAATTCTTCGCTATGCGGGTGGGCGATTGCATTTTTCCATCTTGAGCACAGCGGAAGCAGTTCAGCTGGTTCGCGACGCAAAAAAAGAAGGCCTGCAGGTGACCTGCGGCACCACGGCCCATCACCTGCTGTTCATTGATGAGGATTTAAGCTCCTTTGACGGAATGTTGCGCGTATCCCCTCCTTTTCGTTCTGATGTAGACAGACGCGCCCTCTGCAAAGGAATTCTCGATGGAACGATAGACCTCCTCGTGTCCGATCACCGTCCACAAGACTTGGAGCACCATGATGTGGAATTTGCCCTTTCTCAGCCCGGAATGGCAGGAGTTGAGTCACTCTTCGCAGAAGGCTACACGGCCTTAAGTGCGGAGTTTTCTTCAAAGGAGGCGCTTGAAGCAGTTATCCGGAGTTTGACAGTCGGCCCGAGGGAAGCCTTTGGGTGGACGGCTGCCAGCATTGAAGTGGGTGCGCCCGCCGACTTGACATGGTTCAACAACCTGCAATCATGGGAATCGTCCAAAGTCTCCAAGGGAGTCAACACCATTGGAACACAGCAATTGTCGGGCAAGCATCTGCCATCTGGAATGCTGCAAGGGCAACCTTTGGGTGTGATTACTGCCCGCGGCACATTTCTACGAACCGTCTAAGTCGCTCTTCAGGCCTCCCCTTGAGGTCCGCTAAAAGTCAGCGGCAATGAGGCATCCGAACTGCCTTTCAAAGGCTGAATGGTTCCGTGCTGGCTCTCGAATCGCTGAACATTTTCATTCAACGCCTGCAATAAACGCTTGGCATGATGAGGAGCCAAGATAATCCGACTGCGAACTTGTGCTTTGGGCATCCCCGGCATCACCTGGGCAAAGTCGACAACGAATTCTACGGGGCTGTGCGTGATGACCGCCAAATTCGAATACGTGCCCTGTGCCTGATCTTCAGGCAAATCGATGTTGAGCTTTTTCTTTTGAGTGGGATCTTCCTGCGCCATAATGATTGTCTTGAATCTCGAAGGTACGCAGGAAATAATCGCTGCTTCCAACCAAATGGGCTACTGCGGATTCATCAAAGGCAAATCCAAGAGCGCTTTTAATGTCGTTACAGTCCGCCAAATTTGCTGCCCATGGCGGACTCCATGCGGATTGAAATGAACTTGCCTCCATCCGCAGTTCAATGCACCAACCACATCACATTCCAAGTCATCCCCAATCATGACAGCGTGACTCGGTTGAGAGTCAGTCCGGATCAAACATTGGTTGAAGGTTTCGGGATTGGGCTTTTTGAACCCCAAGGCATCGCTGGTAAATACCGCGTCAAAAAATGGCTCGAGTCCTGAGTTTTTCATCTTGATGTGCTGGACCTCCTCAAATCCATTGGTCAAAATGTACATTCGATGTCCCCGCTCTCGCAGCGTGCGAACTACCTCAATGGCATCCAAGATCAACGCTGTTCGATACGGAGCTCGCTGCACATACGCCTCACCCATTGCTTCCGCCAAGGTCTCCATGCCATCAAAAACAGGAATTCCCAATCCCTCCATGGAACGCGTGAATCGCAGCGGGCGCAATTCGGATTGAGTGAGTTTTCCTTCGCGGTAGAGGCGCCAACATTTCTCGTTTTCTACCTCATACACTGCAATAAAATCACGTGCTGTTATGGATTTTGGAAGCACCGGAATTGCCAATTCTTCAAATATCTCTTTTAGCGCTTCCCGTGAATTGCGATCAAAATCCCACAGGGTACAATCCAAATCAAAAAACAAATCCGACGGTTGTTGTTTTTCTTCCATGCCTTATTCTATCAACCCCATTTTCCAAACACAAAACTAATGGTCGTCAAGACCACGGCCCAAACAACAAATGCGAGCATCAACAACCAAGGCATTCGTTCGTCCTTTTGATGGTATTTAGCCGCTAAAACAGCCGAAATCGGAACGGAAATCAACCCTGAAATAGCAAGCAGACCCCACAAACCAAAGCGTTTTTGAAACCGCACCCAACGGCGTCTACCCGGGGTAAAGACGTTTTTTTTGTTTTCACGCTTCCGCTTGTAAGCGCTCCAACGGGTAAAGATGAGTTTTCCGAAATAGAAGAAAACATAGACTCCGAAAGCTGCCCCGACAGAGCACGTGGCAACTGTCATTCCCCAGCTAACACCTCGACCGACCATCAAGGCCGGTGCTACCAAAAATTTGCCCACAGACACCAACATCCAAAATATGGTTTCAAGAGGACCGATCATCCGATTTTACCTCCAAAGGCCAGGTCTCCGGCATCTCCAAGTCCAGGTACAATGTATCCTTTCACTGTCAATTCCTCATCGATGGCTCCAGCCCAAATGTGGGTTCCCGGTGGCATGCCATTTTGTACTTCTGTAACACCGTGGCGACTTGCAATCGCAGCGACGATGTGCACTGTTGCCGGCTTGCCATAAGCACACAGTCGACGATAAACCCCCAACATGGAGGCGCCTGTGGCCAGCATCGGGTCAACCAGAATTAAGGTACGCCCTTCAATGGAACCTGTGCTGATGTAGTCGATTTCGATGGTGAAATCCCCATTTGCTTGAGTTTGACGATACGCAGCAGCAAAGGCCACATCCGCATGATCAAACATTCGGAGCATGCCTTGATGCATGGGCAATCCTGCCCGCAGGATGGTCGCTAGGACAGGTTGGCTCACCAACTGTTTGACCGTCGCCTGGCCCAATGAGGTCGTCAGGGATTCATCTACAAAATCCAGCTCTTTGGACAGTTCAAGCGCCATGCATTCACCCAACCGTTCCAAGTTCAAACGAAACCGCATCCGATCTTTTTGGATGGTTTCATCGCGCATTTCAGCGAGATAACGGGACGCTAAACTCGGTGATTGAATCAGTTCATGAATCATGATTCCAAGGTAATTCCATTCTTATCGAGAACAACCGCTGCTAACACTTCTTGGTAAAATGTCTTCCAACCCCGCCACTCCCAGCGGTCACTCACCGACTCATTGTGCCAGAGCAACGTCATCACACCCTCCACTTCCCGAACATTGAACGAAAGTTGGCGAACGACTTGAAGCGCTTCTTGGGGGGTCAATTTCAAATGGCGCATCAGAGTCGCATCCATAACGGCGATGGGATGCAACACAAGACTCATGATGCGTTCTTCCTTCAAATCATACGCCCGAAAAGGTCGAGACAACCCTCCTCGAAACCCCGGAACATCCGCATAGCCCAAGGAGTGGTCTGCCAAAATGCCCAATCGTTCCATTCTCCGCCAAGAAGCCGGATTGCGCTGCAACAAATAATGCTGCCTGCCCCGCTCGACGCCGCCCTCTTGAATCACCGCAAGACGACGAACTTCCTCCTTCATCACCGCATCGCTGTTTGCTTCATGTGCTGAAACTCCCGGGTGGATTCCAATATCAGCCGTTTTCATCAATGCGCGCATTTGCGCTTGCAATTCGGGAGCGCTCCAAGGCACCCCTCGATCGTATTCGCCTCGATTCGCAAGCAAGAAAAAATAAGTCGCTCTCACCCTCAACCGCGCGTGCGCTGCTTCTAACCACGCATATGTATCGTAGGGGTCATCTTTCCATCCCAGCAACACCGCAGGACGTTCGAAGAAGCGAGCCCACCTCCCCTGAATGACGTCGTTGATGGATGCCCCCAATGTTAACTTGAATCCTTTGTGACGGTAAGCAAAAGCGCTATCCACATCAATGGTCGGTTGGACAACATATCCAACGGGAAGAGGACATGCCGGGGCTTTCTGTTGGGCCCAATCTCGAACACACTTCTCTACCATGGGAAACTCCAACCAGCCTTCCTGGTGCGCCAAGGAAGCCGTGCCCTTGAATCGGCCCATTTCATCCCGTGAGTGAATTGGATGCGGCGCAAATTCCTCCATGCGACTGGCCATCCAAAAGACCCAACTCAGCCAATCGCTTTCAATGTGTTCTTCATGTTCCACTTTCACTCCAAATGGAAGGCGAACTTGCCCAGGCGTGAAGGATGGCATCGACCATATGAAGTCCGATGTGTCCACTCCTGCTTGGTTCAGCAATCCTGCATCTGGAATCCAGATTACGCCCGATGTGACCTCAGACTTCAATCCACCGTATTGAATTTGAATGTCTGCAACCTCTTCTTGGAACACACTCTCGGAGCACCACTGAAAGTCCCAGCCCAACACCACTTCAAACGCTACATAGGCCGCATAACGGTGCCGCGAAGAAACCTTCGCACCTAGGAGGGTTGACCAGATATTTACTTTTGGAACCACGTTTGCAATGCCGTTGCAATGTGTTCAGCAGCACGTCCGTCACCGAACAAATTCGTTTCAAAAACATGCGTAAAATCTCTTGCCATCAATTGAGCATTTCGCTCCATCAATTCAGCTGGATCCGGACTCAGCATGGCAGCACCCACATCCACGAGGTCTGTCCATTCAGTGGAATTCCTCAGCACCAAGGCTGGTCGATGCATGAAATATGCCTCCTTCTGCACCCCACCTGAATCGGTCCAAACGGTGCTCACTTCTTTCAGCCATTGCATCATTTGAACATAGCCCGCGGGTGGACGAATGCCGATTCCCCAATCCATCAACTGGACCTTCCAATTTACTCCAAACGCCTTTTTCAATGCCTGTTCCGTTCGAGGGTGTACAGGGAAAATCACTTCGATATTCTGTTTTTCAATGCAATTTTTGATGGCCTCAACCCACCATTTTAGCCGATCCAAATCGTCCACGTTGGAAGGCCGGTGCATGGTCAATAAAACTTTATTGCCTCCCGATGTAGGCTCCGGTTGGCCACCAATCCAACGCGCGGTATCCAACATCAAATCCCCACTGGCCTGCACCAAAACACCCGGACGGCAATCTGTATAGACTCCCTCTTTCCGCAATTGATCCACAGCTGATTCAGAAGGACACAGCAAGACAGCGCTCAATTGATCGGTCAGGAGGCGATTGATTTCTTCCGGCATGTCACGGTCAAATGAACGCAATCCAGCTTCCATGTGAATCAGCGGAATGCCTGCCCGCGATGCGGCCCAAGCTCCAGCCAATGTCGAATCTGTGTCGCCATAAACGAGCACCGCATCCGGCTTGATTTCCGCAATCGTCGCTGCGATTCCGTGCATCATCTGCCCCATTCTACGCGCAGGATCAAACTCCACTTCCAACAGCGTATTCGGAGCACTCATTCCCAACTCTTCAAAGAAAATTCCAGACATTTCTTGGGAAACATGCTGACCTGTATGTACGACATGCTCTTGAATGCCATGTTCAGCACGCTGCAAAACTCTGCTCATAGCAGAAGCTTTGATCCATTGTGGTCGCGCTCCAATAACCGTTAATAACGTCTTCATCTTCCTCACTGTTTTCATGGCAAATCAGGAACGCATCAAGCATCAGCATGTTGTCTGCGGCCAGTCCACTGAAGCAAAGCTACAGCAGCGACAGCGCGAAACAATATTCGTTTCGGTGAGAAGCTTAGATGCATGATGTCGGACTCAGCAGCGGTTCATTGCCGCTGCACATCGAATCACATGCTTGTGTCGACACGTCAGTCCATCCAAAAATCAAGGAGGAAGAAAAAGCCCGACGGCATGCACCGCGGCTTTGAACATCAAAAAGACATGCTACAATCTCGAAACGCTCATCACAACAGTCCGTCGTCAGCAAAACTGAAGTAACGTTCCCTCGCCACAATGACATGATCTAAAAGCGGACAATCCAACACCTGCCCCGCTTGCTGTAAATTTTGAGTCAATCTCCGATCCGCTTCACTCGGCCGGATGTTTCCGGAAGGGTGATTGTGAACCGCCACTATAGCAGCCGCACGAAAAGCAAGTGCTTTTCCAAAGATGACTTTGGGGTCGGCGACCGTGCCGGTCAGCCCCCCGCGACTGATCATCAATTCAGCTATAATTTCATTGGACCGACGCAATAAGACGAGCCAAAACTCCTCATGAGTCAAATCAGATAACCGCACCGCAAATCGCCGATGAATGTCCGAAGAGGCCCGAATAAATGGCTGCTCTGCACACTGATCAAAGGATTGATGACGTCTGCGACCGAGTTCCAAAGCTGCGCCAACTTGCACGGATCGCGCCAAACCAATACCATGGACTTCCATATAGGCTTCTACCGGGATGCGTCCCAAGGCATTCAAATCGCTATCCACCAAATGCAGAAGCGCTTTGCCCACATCCATAGCCGAGCTTCCTCGAGGACCCGACCCGACCAAAATGGCAAGCAACTCAACATTGGACAATGCTTGGGGACCGTCCCTCAACAATCGCTCTCTTGGGCGCACTTCCTCCTCCATCTCGACTCCAAATTTTAAGAAACAAAAAAAGCCCTCTGTTTCCAGAGGGCTAGTTCCTAAAATATTCGTCTCAATCAGAGCTTTGCTATGTAAACGGCAAGACTCGATTTGAGGTTGGATGCTTTGTTTTTGTGGATCACGTTGTTCTTCGCCAACTTATCCAGCATGGCGCTAACGGTCGGCAACATCTCTGCTGCTTTCTTAGGATCTGTAGTCGCACGCAATGCGCGAACGGCATTTCGAGTCGTTTTGTGGTAGTAGCGATTCCGAAGCGCTTTCTTGCGATCTGAACGAATCCGCTTGAGTGCTGATTTGTGGTGAGCCATGTCTTTTTTCCGGTAAGGGGGTGCAAATATAGTTCATATTCAAACTCCTGCAAGCGTTGCGTGCAAATCATCGACTCGAAATAATACAGAGTCCATTCAAAATGATCACAACACGCATACTAAGAAACAGAAAGGACGCACCCCTGCGTCCTTTCATCCTAACAATCTGGTTGCATTTTGAAATGGGGAAGCCTGCAAACTTCCGCCACAATGCAACGCGATATTAAGGAATTTTTTTCGTTAAAAATGCTTTTTCCAAAGATTAATGTCGTTATTAAAGTGATTGACGACAACCAGAGCCAACCATTCGTTTCCAGACATGCCCTTCATCGAAAAGTCTTCCCCGGATCCGATGAAGACTCAAGCCGTCGAATTCCTTAACTTCATGGCCGCCAGAACCATGCTCAATTCCTTTACCTCATTTTCGACTTGGATGCTGCTCTGGTTCCCTGCGCTCCTTCTTGTGTTGCCCACATCAGTCATGGCCCAAGAGGATTTGTTTCAAGACATTTCAGCAATTGCCGGGCTGAATCTAGAAGGGCTGCATCATGCCACAGCCATCGGTGATTATGACCGCGACGGCTTGCAAGACATCTATGTCGGCACCAAGTTTGCCGCCAACAAGCTGTTCCGAAACTTGGGCAACATGGAATTCCAAGAGGTGGCGGTGGCTGCGGGTGTGGATGATGCGGGCAACACCCAGGCGACCATTTGGGGGGACTTCAACAACGATGGTTATTTGGACTTGGTCAATGGCAATTATCTGGAAGCCAATCGTTTCTTTCAAAACAATGGGGACGGTACGTTCACGGATATGACCACTGCTTTGGGCATCGGCAACATGGGGCCCTGCAGAAGCATCCATGCGGCTGATTATGATCAAGACGGCTGGCTTGATTTGTATGTAGTCAACATCAACAGTCACAATGTGATGTGGCGAAACCTCAATGGCACGGGCTTTCAAAACAGAACCTTCCCCTCAGGGGCCATCGATACAGGCATCGGCATGGGCAGCTTGTTTTTTGACGCTGACAATGACGGCGACGTTGATTTGTACTTGACCCATGACGGGAATCAGGTCAATCGTTATTACCGGAACAATGGGAACGGCACGTTCACAGAAGCCGCCGCTGAAGTGGGATTGGATTATCAAGGGAACTGCATGGGTGTGGATGCCGCAGACATCAACCACGACGGCTGGATGGATTTGTACGTCACCGATCTCTACCCCAGTGCGTTGTTCCTCAATGACGGCGATGGAACCTTCACGGCCATTGGAGAATCTTCTGGAGTGAATGACACGGGCATGACTTGGGGCTGCGCTTGGTTTGACTATGACAACGATTCCGAAACCGACTTGTACATCGTCAACGATTATGTCTTCGCCGCCTATCCCAACTTGCTCTACCACGGCTTGGGGGACTTGCAGTTTGAGATTGCAAGCACCGGGATCGCAGATTTGGAACACCCTTATCAAGATTACGGTCTCGCCCAAGGGGACTTGGACGGGGATGGCGACTTGGATTTGGCCATTGCCACATCAGGATCTTCCGTCCAGCCGGGATTTACCGTTTTGGAAAACACCAATGTGACCGGACACGCAGCGCACATCCGTTTGGAAGGCACGACGTCCAATCGGGACGCCATCGGAGCGCGGGTTACCGCGTATTTCAACGATCAAGTTCGCACAGACGAGGTGCACTGCGGACAGGGATATAGCGGGTCAAGTTCGTTTCATCTGCACTTTGGTTTGGGGGAGGTTACGGTCGTCGATTCCGTGATCATTCAATGGCCAAGTGGCCTCATAAGCCAGCAAGACTCTTTGTCTGCTGACACCTTGTACCACATCCTTGAACCGGGAGCATCGCCTTGGTTTTTTACAGGCTGCTCAGATTCGCACGCCTGCAACTTCCACTTGGGTGTTGTCATCGACAACGGCTCTTGCTTTTACCCTGAAGCGGGATTGAATTGTGATGGAACCCCGCTGGAATCATTTCCAACGTTAGAAACGCATAGCATTGCGCGAATTTGGAATGAGGCTCTGTTGACCGGAATCCGAAACGACTGGGCGCGTCCCACGGTGCATGCAAGAAATCTCTGGCACAGTTCGGCGCTCATGTACGACGCTTGGTCTGCTTTTAGTGAGCCCAGCAGCATCAGCCCTCAACCCTGGCTGCTCGGAGATACGGTTGATGGATACGTCTGTCCTTTTGACGGAATCGCAGAACCGCTCACCGCGGAGGCCCGTCAACAGGCTCGTGAACGCGCGATCAGCTATGGGGTTTACCGGTTGATGCAGCATCGTTTTTCCGAAGCGCCGCGATCCGAACTGATCCAAGTACACATCGACTCGCGCATGATTTCTTTGGGCTATGACACGGCTTTTGTTTCTACCGATTATGGGGCAGGAGATGCGGTCAATGCTGCTGCTGCCTTGGGAAACTATTTGGCAGAACAGTACATCAATTTTGGTCTTCAAGATGGCTCCAATGAAGCCATTCAATACCAAAACACGTATTACAACCCGATGAATTGGAACCTTGTCATGGACGAACCTGGCAATCCCAACATGTTCTTCCCCAACCGCTGGCAACCCTTGCAATTGAATGAATTCATTGATCAATCGGGCAACACAGGTTCCAACATCTCTCCTGAATTTCTCAGTCCGGAGTGGGGCAATGTCACGCCATTTGCGATGAATCCATCGGATACCAGCATGTACCAACGCCTCGGTAGCGACTACACCGTATACCATGATCCCGGCGCACCGCCTCTCATTGATCCCAATGTGGACATTGCACTCGAGTCGGACTACAAATGGGGCCATCTGCTCGTGGCGCTGTGGTCTTCCCATCTCGACCCCATAGACTCGGTCATCTGGGACATCAGTCCTGGAGTTTTTGGCCGAGATGGCGAAATGCCGACCACCATGGAAGAAGCGCGCTCATATTATGTTTTTGAGGAAGGCGGAATGGCCGAAGGAGCCAGTGGACTTGGCCATCCATTGAATCCCATTACCCAAGAACCCTATGCGCCACAACCGGTTTTTCGCGGGGATTTCACACGGGTTTTGGCTGAATTCTGGGCAGACGGACCGGATTCAGAAACTCCACCCGGTCATTGGTTCGATTTACTCAACTATGTCAATGACCAACCGGAATTGAACAGGAAATGGCGCGGCACGGGTGCGACCTTGTCGATGCTCGATTGGGATGTGCTGGGTTACTTCACGATGGGCGGAGCCATGCACGATGCCGCCATTGCCGCTTGGAGTTGCAAAGGTTGGTACGACTACATCCGCCCCGTTTCTGCCTTGCGCTGGATGGCGGACCAAGGCCAAAGTAGCGATCCAGAATTGCCCCATTATCACGGAGCGGGTCTTCCTCTCGTGCCCGGGTTTGTGGAGCTCATCACCGATGAGGACGCCCTTGAATTGCGTGGCGAAAACAATGAATTCGTGGATGACATCAAGCTGAAGGCATGGCGCGGGCCCTTCGCGATCGATGTTCCGGCCACTGACCAAGCAGGAGTCGACTGGATTCGCGCCAAAGAATGGTGGCCTTATCAGCGCCCGACATTTGTTACGCCGCCCTTTGCGGGCTATGTCAGTGGGCACTCCACCTTCAGCCGCGCAGCCGCCGAAGTGCTGACGCTCATGACCGGTGACCCGTTCTTCCCCGGCGGGATTGGGACCTTCACGGCCGAAGCGCATGAGTTTCTCGTTTTTGAAGACGGCCCATCACAGGACATTGAATTGCAATGGGCCACGTATCGGGATGCGGCGGACCAAAGTGCATTGTCCCGAATTTGGGGCGGAATTCATCCGCCTCAAGATGATTTCCCCGGCCGGATGATGGGCATGACGATCGGTGTCGACGCGTTTATGCTCGCCGAAATGCACGCCTTTCCACTGCTCGTTTTCGATTGCAACGGTCTGGATGATTGCCCTTGTTTTGGAGATTTCAATGCGGATGGCACACGAAATCTGCTCGACTTATTGATTCTCCTGATTCACTATGGACAAACCACGGGCATCGACGGCGGTGGAGCCTCCCCTGTGATTGACCTCGACGCGGATGGCGTCATTGACACAGGCGATTTATTGGGGTTGCTGACGGTATGGGGGTTCCCCTGCTCTCCGTGAGTCGCGTTTACTTGCCGTGAACAACCAATTCATCCAAGAACATCCAGGAAGCCGATGATGCTGCATCATGCCAATCCGGACAAGGTCCTGGATTGACAGCTTCCAGCCGCACAAAACGGGCCGTTGCCCCTACAGGACAAGCGATCCTGACCACATCTTGAGCATCGGTAGGGCCGAGCACCGGAAGCCCTGTTCTTTCTTGCAAGTCAATGATTGAATTTTCCCAATTCACCCCATCCATTGACCAGCCAAAGACCATCAATTGCGGCAAGAATATCCAAGCGTCTTGGTAGCGGTAACATTGCATGCTCAGGGAATCCAGCTGAATGGCTTGGGGCAAAGCGAGGCTCACCGACATGTTGTCCGATTGCGTGGCTTGCCAACAACCATCTCTAAAATCCAGACTTCCCAATCGACCGTCTGCCAAACCATTCTCCCCGCCTCCCGGATAATAGGGGCTCAAATTGTGGCCAATCGTGACTTCACTGTGTGCACCGATGTGCCCCGCGACCGGCAACAAAACGGCATCGCGCAACGGTCGGCCATCCCGCGTTAGATCCGCTCGGAGCACACCTTCTCCTGCCACTTGAATCCGCGACCCCAAC
>ERZ887849.998-NODE-998-length-28170-cov-42.570799_pt1 | contig 28170 bp, 33 predicted proteins | sample MGYA00521267_ERZ887849 | MGnify/ENA primary metagenome ERZ887849 (study PRJEB32303, sample SAMEA104408601) | aquatic metagenome | biome: Brackish water; feature: Pelagic; material: water | place: Baltic Sea | collected 2014-06-06T16:11:00 | depth 2,863 m ... | reverse complement strand
ATACATTACTTTTGTTCATTATATATATATATAAAGATTAGTCAAATTGGTTTTATTAACAAATATAGCATAAATTGTGAATAAGTTTTGTATTTTTTATTTTAATTAAGTAAAAATTAAGGTTAAAAACTGATATTATATATATTTTTTAATTTACCCTAGCTTATTGAATCCTATTTTTAAAATGGTTGTACAAAAAGACAAAAGCTCTAAAATTAGTGTCGTTTTTAAATAAAACCACGTTTTGAAACTTAAAATTCTTAGTTTTGTTTTAAATAAAATAATTCATGAACCTCTCTATTTTTTGGAAATTTCTAATCCTTTATAGTCTCACCAACTGCGCAAAATCAGTCTCAAAAGACCCAGGATGTTTCATTGAATTTCAATCAGATGCTTACAAAAACAGATCATTTTATCTTGCAAGTCACTTTGGGAAATATCAAACCCTATTAGATTCTGTAAATGCAGATTCAGATGGGAAACTCATTTTTAAAAACAAAAAAAAATACGTGAGTGGTATTTATATGCTTCTAAATAATTCAAAAGAAATTGAATTTGAATTTTTGATGGATGATGCACAACAGTTCAAAATAGAACCCAACACCAAAACTCCTGCAAAAACAAAAATTTATAATTCGCAAGAAAATATAGATTTTAAAGACTTTACGTTTTTTTTAGAATCTAAACGATTACAAATAAAAATTCTACAAGAATCTATTAAAACTACGGACAACCCAAAAGAAAAGTTTGATTTTCAAAAAGAAATTAAATTCGTTGAAAAAGAAATTGAAAATTATAAACGAAATTATAGTTTGTCATATTCAAATACATTGACACTTTTATTTAAATTAACGCAACCAATCGACGACTTTTCTTCACTCACAAAAAATCAAAAATTAAGAACAAAAAAGGACTCCGTACTTTATTTAAAAAACAATTATTTTAAAGGCATTGATTTTAAAGACAGTCGTTTATTAAGAAATCCATTTTTAGAACAAAAACTCTCCACCTACTTTGACGTATTCGTTCCTAAAACTGTAGACTCCATTACAGAAGAAATTACAAGAATATTAGACGAAGCCAACTTCCCCGAAAGTGAAACATTTAAATACATAAGTTTGCGTTTTATGGACATTTACATTACCCCTAAACAAATGGGACACGACCGTATATTTTTAAATCTGTATAACACCTATTTTAAAAACCAAACCTATGAATGGCTTCCATTGACTCAAAAAGAACTTTTTGACTCGAAGGCGCGTCTTCTCGAAAATAATCAGATAGGATCCAAAGCAAAAGAGTTGTTTATGAATTCTATGGATAATAACCCACTGTATTTATACGATTTGAGTGCAGATTATATTATTCTTGTTTTCTGGGACCCTACTTGCGGCCATTGTCAAACTGAAATTCCAAGAATCAACCGTTTACATAAAAATGAATGGAAAAATTTTAACCACTCCATTTATGCTATAAACATCAATAAGGAAGCTAAAACAGAATGGGAAAAATTCATTTCAACTCATCATCTAAACTCATGGAATCATGTATCTCCTGCTAGCGAAGTTCGTGGGAATTATTCGCAAATGGATGTGGACTACCAAACGCTTTACAACATCGAGCAAACACCAGTGTTTTATTTATTAGACAAAAACAAAATTATTATTGGAAAAGACATTGACCCGCAAGAGTATTTGAAACTCATGAAATAGAAAAAGAACTACCTAAATAAAACGAATGCAGTTTTCATAAAATCAATACAACAACTGTTTTTTAGAAGTATTTAACCAGCCTGCTTGGTTTGGATAGTCAACGAAGAAAATTTTTAAATCAGATTGATTTTGATAATCCACAAAAAATATTGTTTTATCCGCTTGATTTGAATACTCGACAAAAAACCAAAGCCCTTTATTTCCTTGTGCTTGATTGCTATAATCGACTTTAAAAACTTTTAAGTCTGCTTGATTAACATAGTCCACAACAAAAACTTTTATATCCGCTTGGTTTTGATAGTTTACCGAAAATATTTTTTGTGCCGTGGCAGACTGCATTGCAACTACAAAAGAAACTAAAAGAAAAAATCGTTTCATACTATTGGTTTTGTTAATACACCAAAAACTTGAAAAGTTTTGATTTGTATTGCTCATTTATTTGAATAAAATACATACCATCAGAAAAGCTAGAAATATTAATTCTATTTCCCTCCAAATGAAATTGTAAAGCTTGACCCAATTGATTGTATATTTTTATAGTGTCTTTAGATAGCTTTAATCCTTCAAGATATATATAATTTTGAGCGATCGTTGGATGAATAAATTCCGTTTGAAAATCTAAATCAGTTGTAGAAAGCACCCCCCAAGAATCTTCAGCATTTGGACCATTCCAAATAAGAGTTGCTAGATAGGGATTGTCAATAAATGGGTTTCGATTTCCCTGAAAAGAAAAAATCACATCGTTTCTATTGCGTTCAAATTCTGAGACAGGATCTTCTTCATTCCATTCCAAAAAGATATTTGGCATATCGGAAGCATAGGTTCTGTCGCCAACTCCAATATTTATGGGTTCACATTGGGTTGGATAACGCAAATACATATACATAATTATTCGCGCAACGTCGCCTTTAAATTCGTCTCCAGGGTAAAAGTCTCCATCTAAAAAAGAGTTTCCACTTCCATCTCTAAAATAATTATTATTTCGTGTGGAATTCATCTGACAATCAGCCGCTCTCAGATTGTGAACATCTGTACCTGGCCCAGGAAAATCCGTTTCCAAACTAGGGTTTGCTAAACTTTTAGCAAATACATGCTCTCGATTCCAGTAGCCAATACACAAACCACTGCTTTGATAGGTAATTGCGCGTGTTCGGTCGTTAAAGCTATCATTGTCTGAATCATCATACCCATAAAATAAAATCACGTTGTTAGGAATGGAAACATCCAAATCACTTAAATGAATGACGTCCCAAGTATCTGTTGACTCAGAAGTATATGGGATTAAGGTTGTATGAGTATTGATAATTAGCGTTGAAAGATTGTCTTTCAGTTCGTTTCCATCTTGGTAAAAATCAACTGAGGAATAATAATCAGGAATTTGAGCCTCTGTTGAGACAGTTCCAAACACAAACGTCCAGAAAAGAGTAATGAACACCTTTGTCTTCATTGAATCAAAAAGTTAAAATATTGGTTTATTTTAATTCAAAATTACAATTAATATTTGATGTTTTTCACTTAATAGAGTTGAATTGTAAAATTAAATTTTAGTAATGGTTTAAAAATTATACTTTTGCAGCGAACAAAATACACACAATGACATTACTACTTATGGCCGCAGGAAGCGGTAGCCGCTACGGAAAACTGAAACAATTTGACGATTTAGGTCCTGCAAAAGAATTCCTTATGGAGTTTAGTATTTTTGATGCCCTCAAAAATAATTTTAACCATATCGTAGTCATTACCAAAGCTGCTAATAAATCTTTTTTAGAGTCTCATCTCTCAGAACGCCTTCCAGTCAATGTAAAATTAGACGTCTTAGTTCAGGAAATCGAAGATATTCCTGAAGCTGTAACTCAAGATACAAAACGTGAAAAACCATGGGGTACTGCTCATGCTGTTTGGACGGCTCGAAATGTTATCAAAGGATCTTTTGTGATCATAAATGCAGATGATTATTATGGGCAAAATGCTTTTGATGGTGCTGCAAAATTCATTAAAAACAACAACACTGGAGACAAATTTGCGCTTGTAGCTTATAGACTTAAAAACACCCTTTCAAAATTTGGAACTGTATCAAGAGGTGTTTGTGAAGTGAACAACCATCAATTAACATCTATTATTGAACGAACTAAAATTTCAGAAAAAGGCAGTCAAATTATCGATGAAGATTCTGGAGTGTTACTTGATGCTGACACGGCAGTTTCTATGAATTTTTGGATTTGTAATGCCTCAATTTTCAACTATATAGAAACCTATTTTACTAAGTTTTTAGAAAACGCTGATAACCACGAAAAAAATGAAATCTATCTGCCATTTGTTACGCAAGAAATGATGGAAAACGGGCATATCACAGTGGAAGTGATTGAAGCACAAAGCACTTGGTTTGGAGTTACTTATTATGACGACAAAAAAGAAGCGGTAAGAACCTTGGCTGAACTTACTAAACAAGGCGTCTACCCAACACCATTATGGAGTTGAAACCCTTAATTTTCGACCTCTAAACCACTTGATTTCCATCCAGAAAAACCGCGGTCTAAATCATAAATTTTTACAAATCCTTTGGCTATTAATTGTGAAGCACATTTTGCACTGCGACTCCCGTGCTGACAATATACAATGACAGGTCTGTTTTTGTCCAACTGCTGGATATTTATTTCAAAATTTTTATCTAAGAAATCAATGTTGAGTGCATTAGGAAGATGCCCCTCTTTGTATTCATCTGGTGTCCGAACATCGACCAGTTGAATCCCTTCAATTTCAGAAATTTCTTTCATTTCAGTTGCTGTAATAAGCTGGACTGCTTCAGAACGATTCTTATTGCAATTAAAGAAGATAAGCATGCCTAACAGCATGCCTCCAAATTTAAAATAGCGCATATTATTAAGGAATTACAGTTGCACCATCCCATTCATTAAACCCACCCAATAGATTATAAGCTGTGGTGAAACCCATTTGTTTCATAATTGAACACGCTTGCCCACTTCTTGCACCTGACCGGCAATAAACATAGTAATGGTTGGTTTTATCGAGTTTTTCGAGTGCCGAAATAAATTCTTGTCCCTGATGGATATCTAAATGAATGGCATCTGGAATCATCCCCTCTTCGACTTCTGCATCTGTACGAACATCTAAAATTATTGATTTTGAATCGGACTTTAGTTGTAGAGCCCATTCGTTTTGTGACAAATCTGACATAGTAATGTTTAGTAAATTAATTTATATTTTTTTATTCTGATTTAAGTCTTATAGCTTTATGGAACACCCAATAGCTTTGGTTTTATGTACTTCAAAAGAGACGCCATCTAACAGAGCATCTACTGCATTTTCTACATATTTGTTTTTGACCAAAGTAGCGTCTTTATAATTATCGTCAATGGCACCAATATATTGCACCACTGGTCCACGATCGGTCAATTCTAAAACGTAAATATGTGGCGTTTTAGTTGCTCCGTATTGAGGGTAAATAGACTGATCGGCATCCATTAAATATGGAAAGGTAAATCCTTTTTGTTTCGCTCTTTTTTGCATCTCCTTCATGGAATCACCTGGTTTTGTTTTGACATTATTGGGCATTATTGCAATAACAGGATATCCTTTTGGTGCATATTTTTTATTCAGTGCTTCAATCCGGTCTTCATAGGCCACTGCATACGGGCAAGTGTTACATGTAAAAACAATGATAAACCCTTTGGCCTCCTTAAAATCAGAAATAGACACCCATTTATCATCAATATTTTTAAGTTTAAAATCGGTTGCAACATCACCAATATCATATCCTTTATTTTGAGAGTCAACCGTAAATATAACAGTGGTAAACAGTAGTAATAATGAGAAAATTGTTTTCATAGTAATTTAGATTTATGGTGTATTATAAAAATGTTTTGAGTTCTGCTTCTAATTCTTGGTAGGTAAAGGTACGACTATAAAATAAACGTTTTGATGTATTGTAAATAAGTGTAAAAGGAATGGCTCCATCCCATTTTGGATTTACTTTTGGGATCCAAGAATTCATATCGGGATCATCTAAAACAACAATTTTTGATTTTAAATTATGCTTTTTGATAAATGGTTTTAATTTAGTTTCATATTGATGTGGGAAATCCAAACTCACCAAAATGACTTCTACAGAATCTTCATATTTGGCTTGAAGTGCTTCAAAATGTGGCAACTCCTTAACACAAGGGGCACACCAAGTCGCCCAAAAATTTACTACATATGTTTTGGAATCTTTGAGTTCCAAATAAGGAGCAATGCCTTCAAAATCATGTACCTCTAAATTGATAGAGGCTTTTGTTTCAGGCTTACAAGACAAACTCAAAAAAATAACAAGTGTAAGTAACCATTTCATTTTACAAACTTAGCAAAACAGAAATAGGTTCTCGAAAGTTTTAACATAAAATTACCACCCATTAAAGTGTTTTGAAATTAAAAAAAAAGTTAATTTGCATATCAATTTTTTAACTTAATATAATGAAAATGAGAAATACAATCTTTAAACCAATGGCACTTCTATTTGCTGTAGTACTTACAGCATTTACAACTTTAGACAAAAAACAAGTAGATACTGACCAAAGTGTTATCAACTGGGTTGGATACAAAGTAACAGGGCAACATGAAGGGACGATTACTCTTCAAGAAGGTGTTCTTGAATTCAATAAAAATCAGTTGACTGGCGGAAATTTTGTTATGGACATGACGTCTATCAACACAACTGATCTTGAAGGAGATTACAAAAACAAATTAGACGGACATTTAAAAGCCGATGACTTTTTTGGTGTTAAAAAACACCCAAAAGCAACACTGGTTTTTTCATCCGTTACCAAAAACGAAGCAAATTACTCTGTTGTTGGAGACCTTACAATAAAGGGGATTACAAATACAATCGCTTTTGATTTAGAGGTTTTAGAAAATATAGCTACTACATCTTTCAAAATTGATCGTACAAAATACGGCATCAAATACGGATCTGCCAATTTCTTTGATGGTCTAAAAGACAAAGCGATCTATGATGAGTTCGATTTAAATGTCACTCTTAAATTTTAGAAAAACTATTAAATTAATTTTGCAATCATAAAAAACGTTGCTATCTTTGATTTTTGAAAATTTAAATTATGAACCTTTCTTTAAATATTACTTGGTGGTGGTACTCTCGAAATCAAAATTCGTGATACACCCTTGTATGTTTAAATAAAATAACTAGGCTTGTCATCACGACAAGTCTTTTTTTATGAAAAAATTTGAACTAAAAACACATTACAAAAAAATCCTCGCAGACACCATATCGCCTGTGAGTGTGTATATGAAAGTTAGAGATAAGTTTCCAAATAGTATTCTGCTAGAAAGTAGTGACTATCACGGCAATGACAATAGCTTCTCCTATATTTGTTGCAACCCTATTGCATCCATCAAAGTAGAGAATTCTATTGTGACTAAAACCTATCCCGACCATAGCATAGAGAGCTCAGCTGTCCCAGCAGATAAAGTCACTATGGAAATCAATGCATTTACAACACAATTTGAGACTCAAAAAGACACCTCGTTTAAATTTATAAATAATGGGATGTTTGGATTTACAGCCTACGATGCCGTAAAATATTTTGAAGATATTACCATCTCAAAAAAGAACAATTCCATTGTAATTCCTGAAATGTATTATGCTGTATATCAAAACATCATAGCAATCAATCATTTCAAGAACGAAGCCTATATTTTTGCACATTGTTATGAATCTGAAAGCAATATCGATGCCATAGACCATATGATAAAAGTGCAGAATTATTCATCCTATGATTTTAAATCACAAGGAACCATTAGCTCCAATTTGAGTGACGAAGAATTCAAGTCGAATGTTGAGCTAGCCAAAAAACATTGCGCACGCGGGGATGTTTTTCAACTGGTATTATCTAAAAAATTTCAACAGGATTTTAAAGGCGATGACTTTAATGTTTACAGAGCGTTACGAAGCATCAACCCCTCCCCTTATCTCTTTTATTTTGATTACGGAAAATTTAAAATCTTTGGAAGTTCACCCGAAGCACAACTGGTCGTCCAAGATAAAAACGCAGAAATCCATCCCATTGCTGGGACTTTTGCTCGGACTGGCAATGATTTAAAAGATGCCGAAATGGCCAAAAAACTCGTTGCCGATAAAAAAGAAAATAGCGAACATGTCATGTTAGTCGATCTGGCAAGAAATGATTTAAGCCGTCATTGCTCAGAAGTAGAAGTGAAAAAATACAGAGAAGTTCAATTCTTTTCTCATGTCATTCATTTGGTGAGTAAAGTGATGGGCAAAGTGCGAAAAAATACTCCCACAATGCAAATAGTCGCCGATACGTTTCCAGCAGGAACCTTAAGCGGTGCACCCAAATACAAAGCTATGGAACTTATTGAGGCCTACGAAAAAACAAGTCGTTCGTTTTATGGCGGTGCTATAGGATTTATGGATTTTGAAGGTAATTACAACCACGCCATCATGATTCGAACCTTTTTAAGTAAAAACTACCAACTCCATTGGCAGGCGGGTGCTGGAATTGTTTCCAAATCCAACCCCGAAAACGAACTCCAAGAAGTATATAACAAATTAGGCGCCTTAACCAAAGCCATTAAACTCGCCGAAACCATTTAGAGTATGAAGAAGATTTTAGTCATCGATAACTACGATAGTTTTACATTTAATTTAGTGCATTACCTTGAAGACTTGGAATGTGATGTAACTGTCTATAGAAATGATAAATTTAACCTTGAAGACATCCAACAGTTCGATAAAATTGTGCTTTCGCCTGGCCCAGGTATTCCAGATGAAGCTGGACTTTTAAAAGCTGTGATTCAGCAGTATGCACCCACAAAAAGCATCCTTGGTGTTTGTTTGGGGCAACAAGCAATTGGCGAAGTTTTTGGCGGTAAAATTATAAATTTAGAAGAGGTGTATCACGGCGTCCATACCGACATTAGTGTGTGTGTGCAAAACGAAACTTTATTCAATGGCATGGACAAAACAATTCAAGTTGGTCGCTATCATTCGTGGGTAGTTGATGCGAATTTACCAGAAGTTTTAGAAGCGACTTCAGTCGATGAAAATGGACAGATTATGTCCTTGCGGCACAAAATATTTGATGTAAAAGGAGTTCAGTTTCATCCAGAATCAGTACTCACGCCCAATGGAAAACAATTACTCGAAAACTGGATAAATTCATAAACAAATGAAAAACGTTTTAAACAGACTCATTAACCACGAAACAATTTCTTCTGAGGAAGCAAAGCAGATTTTGATTAACATCTCCAAAGGCGATTATAACCAAAGTCAAATTGCGGCTTTCCTCACGATTTTCATGATGCGAACGGTCACCCAAGAAGAATTAAAAGGATTCAGAGATGCCCTTTTAGAATTGTGTATTCCTGTGGATTTATCGGCCTATAACCCCATCGATTTATGTGGAACGGGAGGTGATGGAAAAGACACATTTAACATCTCTACACTCTCCTCTTTTGTAACCGCTGGAGCAGGTGTTCCTGTTGCAAAACACGGAAATTATGGCGTCTCATCCGCTTGTGGATCTTCGAATGTTTTGGAATCCTTAGGCGTTAAATTTTCTAATGATACAGACTTTTTAGAACGTGCCATAGCAACTACAGGAATTTGTGTATTACACGCACCCTTGTTCCACCCTGCCATGAAAAATGTAGCACCTATTCGACGCGAACTAGGTGTCAAAACATTCTTCAATATGCTAGGACCTATGGTAAATCCGGCATTTCCAAAAAATCAAATGGTAGGGGTTTTTAATTTAGAATTACTCCGCTTGTATAATTATTTATATCAAGATTCTGATAAAAATTACAGCATTGTTCATGACCTCGGAGGTTATGACGAAATCTCGCTAACAAATACTGTGAAAATTGTATCTAATAATTCAGAAGTCCTGTTTTCTGCAGAAGATTTAGGACTCAAAAACAACACACAAGAAGCCATATTTGGAGGAAACACCGTCGCCGATGCTTCAAAAATATTTAAAACCATTATTAGTGGAAACGGAACTGAAGCACAAAATAATGTGGTATGTACTAATGCGGGACTAGCGATTGCTACGGCTAAAAAAATCACACACAAAGATGGCTATGAACTCGCCAAAGAATCCCTCTATTCTGGAAAAGCAAATGAATGTCTCACAAAATTAATCGCACTCTAATGAGCAGTATCTTAGATCGTATTGTAGCAGATAAGAAAAATGAAGTGTCCCTTCGAAAACAATTGATTCCATTGAAACAACTCGAACAATCGGAGTTGTTTGAGCGTCAAAGCCGGTCACTTAGCACACAACTGATTGAGAGTGCCTCAGGTTTGATAACAGAGCACAAACGCCGTTCGCCTTCAAAAGACTGCATCAATCAGAATTTGAATGTACAAGACGTCGCACAAGGCTACGAAAAAGCGGGTGCCTGCGGGATGTCGGTATTAACCGATATGAAATATTTTGGTGGGAGTCTAGAAGACCTGTTAACAGCTAGAGCTAGTTGTGACATTCCCTTACTTCGCAAAGAATTTATTATTGACCCTTATCAAATTGTGGAGGCAAAAGCCTACGGAGCAGATGTGATTCTTCTCATCGCCGCTATTTTAAATCGTGATGAAATTCAAACATACTCGACCCTTGCTCAAAGCTTAGGTATGGAAGTCTTATTAGAAGTCCATAACGAAGAAGAGTTGCACAAATCGGTAATGCCTTCTCTTAATATGATTGGTGTGAATAACCGTAACCTTAAATCCTTTGAAGTAAGTCTAGAAACAAGTCAAACTCTCAGCAAACTTATTCCAGATGAATTTATAAAAATTTCAGAAAGTGGTATTAAAACTGTTGAGGATATAAAGAGTTTACAAGCTTTTGGATATAAAGGATTTTTAATTGGTGAGAATTTTATGAAATCAGAGCATCCAGGAGCCAATGCTGCAGCATTTATAAAACAATTGAACGGATGAAACTAAAAGTATGTGGCATGCGCTATGAAGACAATATTCGGTTGATAACAGCAATCAAACCTGACTATATGGGCTTTATCTTTTTTGAAGGCTCGTCACGTCATGTATCATCGTTGACCCCCTCACTTCCATCGACCATAAAAAAAGTAGGTGTTTTTGTCAATGCACCCTATGAAACCATTGTCGAAAAAATCAAAACACACAATTTGCAAGCCGTTCAATTGCATGGCGAGGAATCTCCTGAATTTTGCAAATCTTTGCAGCCCCATGAAATCGAGATTATCAAAGTATTCTCTATTAAAAATGAATTTAATTTTGAGGTACTTGCTCCTTATGAAACAGTTTGTGACTTTTACCTATTTGACACCAAAGGTCCTTTAGCCGGTGGAAATGGCTATTGTTTTGACTGGTCTGTTTTAAAAGACTATCCCTTTACAAAACCTTATTTTTTAAGTGGTGGTATTGGTTTAGAAAATTTGAACCAATTAAATGAATTTAAAAAAAGTCCAGCAGCAACCTACTGTTATGCCGTAGACGTAAACAGTAAATTTGAAATCGCCCCAGCTAAAAAAAATAAAGAATTATTAGAAAAATTTAAACAATTATTATGAGTTATCACGTGAATGAAAAGGGCTACTATGGCCAATTTGGAGGTGCATTTATCCCTGAAATGCTGTATCCTAATGTTGAAGAATTACGTCAAAATTATTTAAAAGTGATGGCGGAACCTGATTTCAAAAAAGAATTCGACCAATTGCTTAGAGATTATGTAGGTCGCCCAACACCACTTTATTTTGCAAAACGATTATCCAAAAAATACAACACAAAAATATACCTGAAACGGGAAGACTTATGTCATACGGGAGCCCATAAAATCAACAATACGATTGGGCAAATTTTAATGGCAAAACGACTCAAAAAAAAGCGCATCATTGCAGAGACGGGTGCTGGGCAACACGGAGTCGCAACAGCGACAGTTTGTGCTTTGGCAGGCTTGGAATGCATCGTATATATGGGCGAAATTGACATTGCACGCCAAGCGCCTAATGTGGCACGTATGAAAATGTTAGGGGCAGAAGTGCGTCCTGCACTTTCTGGAAGTCGGACTTTAAAAGATGCCACAAATGAAGCGATTCGCGATTGGATCAATAACCCAGTTGATACCCATTATATTATTGGGAGTGCCGTAGGACCACATCCCTACCCCGATATGGTAGCACGCTTTCAATCGGTGGTTTCTGAGGAAACCAAATGGCAGCTAAAAACCGTTGAAGGCCGTGAAAACCCAGATTATATGGTGGCTTGTGTAGGAGGTGGTAGTAATGCTGCGGGTGCGTATTATCATTATTTGAACGAACCTTCCGTAAAACTCATTGCTGTAGAAGCGGCAGGCAAAGGAATATATACGGGTGAAAGTGCCGCCACCTCTGTTCTTGGAAAAGAAGGCGTGATTCACGGAAGTAAAACATTATTAATGCAAACCACAGACGGACAAATTACGGAGCCCTACTCCATTTCGGCGGGACTAGATTACCCAGGTGTTGGCCCTATGCATGCCCATTTGTATGAAACTAAACGTGCAGAATTTATTTCGGTGACCGATGATGAAGCTATGACAGCTGGATTGGAGTTATCGCAGCTCGAAGGCATTATTCCAGCAATTGAAACTTCCCATGCATTGGCTATTTTTGAAACTAAAAAATTTAAGCCTGAGGATGTAGTGGTGATTAGTTTATCGGGACGTGGCGACAAAGATTTGAGCACCTATATTGATTATTTTAAACTTTAAGATTGTGAATAGAATACAAGCAAAATTACAAGAAGATAAAAAACTATTGTCAATCTATTTTACGGCAGGATACCCTAATTTGAACGACACGGTTACAACGATTCAAAACTTAGAAAAAAACGGAGTTGACATGATTGAGATTGGATTGCCCTTTAGCGATCCATTGGCGGATGGACCAACCATTCAGGCGAGTTCTACACAGGCATTACACAATGGTATGACCTCAACACTGCTGTTTAACCAACTTAAAGGCATCCGAAAAACAGTGTCGATTCCTTTGATTTTGATGGGTTATTTTAATCCAATGCTTCAATATGGTGTAGAAGCCTTTTGTAAAAAATGTCAAGAAGTGGGAATCGATGGATTGATTATTCCAGACTTGCCAGTGGAGGTTTACCACGAAGAGTATAAGGCCATTTTTGAGCGCTATGGATTGCTCAATATATTTTTGATTACGCCACAAACTAGCGAAGCACGCATCCGCTATATGGACAGTATTTCCGACGGATTTATTTATATGGTGAGCAGTGCCAGTACTACAGGAAGCCAAAGTGGATTTGGAAGTAAGCAAACCGAATATTTTAAACGCATTGCTGACCTGAAGCTTAAAAACCCGCAGATTATTGGGTTTGGAATTTCAGACCATAAATCCTTTGGTCAAGCTACTCAGTATGCCAAAGGCGCCATTATTGGTAGTGCCTTTATTAAGTATGTGACTGCTCATGGGATAGACGATTTAGGAGCCTTTACACAGCCTTTATTAAAAAAATGAACTATACTTCATGAAATAAAATGTCCATAAAATTAGAATGATCAACCAACGAACCATTTCCAAAACGCATTCATGTCTCTTGGAAAAATATAGACATTTTAGACGCTCAATCGCCATTGATTCTTAATGGATTGTCCAAATTTAAAGACAGTTAACCCAGATTTTGCATTGGAAATTGAATTTTGCAAGTGGTAGAAACCTCGCTCAAAAAACCAATAAGTAAAGAGGCTCTAAAAGATGTTACCAACATACAAAGAACAAAAAATAATTAATGAAAAACTAAGCTTTACAAATTAACAAACGTAATCAGATTGAACTGATCACGACTTGAGTTTTCAAAAAGCTGACTCATATATCCTGCTTCAATCCGAACATTTTTATTAAGCTGAAAACCCAAACCACCATACACACGGTTCCGATCAAACACATCGCTTTGTGTATTTAAAAATACTTCGTTATATGCCGAGAGATACAATTTTGAGGGTGATGTTTCGGTTTTGATAATTGGCACTTTAAATGCTAAGAAATAACGCAAACGCATTTTAAAATCTGATTCTACAAAGCGTTGTTCAAATCGGTAGCGATGGCTTAAAGAAACACTTCCAACATTCTGCTTTGATGTAAATTGTTGGAAAATACGGTGTTCGTTAACATCCATTTTGTTTTGAGTATCTGCGATATAATTTTGTGATAAAATATATCCATAGCCCAACAGTAAATTATGATTGTTTTCAGAAAGATTATATCCCAGTCCTGTTCGAAGAAGTAATTGTTCTAAATCGCCAATAGCATCATAATTTCGGTACTGAACTTCATTGTGGATGTTCCATTTACTATTCACTTTTTTGTTACCAATATAAATCAGCCAATTTCCAAAATCACTGCTTTGGGCGGTTGAAATATATGGTAGCATTAACGCACAGGTTAATGCTACCATGAAGAGATTTGATTTTTTAAGCATAAAAAGTAACTTTTCCGTTTGAAATATCATACATCCCACCAATAATAATTAACTCACCATTAGCTTCCATTTCGTTAAGAATAGTGCTTTTAGTTCGAATGTCATTTAAGGTCATTTCAACGTTTTTGGCTGCTACTGTATTAACAAAATCAATGTTTGCTGAAGTTCTAGAAGCTTCATCGGAAGGGAGTTCTACGGCCTCTACTGCAGGTTCTATCTTGTTGATAAGAGCTGTCAAATTACCCATTCGTGCATGATCACAAGCCCCTTTTACAGCACCACAAGCCGTATGCCCTAGGACTACTAAGACTTTGGTTCCTGCCAGTTTACATGCAAATTCCATACTTCCTAAGATATCTTCATTGACAAAATTTCCGGCAATACGGATGCTGAATAAGTCGCCGATACCTTGATCAAAAATATGTTCGGCAGATACACGTGAATCAATACAATGCAACACGGTTGCAAAAGGGTATTGTCCAGAACTGGTGGCATCTACTTGTGCATTTAAATCTCTTGCTACTTGAGTTGCAGTTATAAAGCGTTCGTTACCTTCTTTTAAGGCTTGTAATGATGTTTCTGGGGTCATTGCCGCTTGGCTTTCTTTGGTGTGTGCTTTCATAATTATATAATTTATTTATTATTAAATTTTTTGTGGTCGAAGTTGAAAAAATTGAATAAAACTCTCAGGGTTTTCAACCACTCCCCTGACGGATATTAATTTGATATCAATCTGTCTTTGACGTGCTTTGTCAGAAAAATCTTCTAAAATTTCAATGATATCATTGTCAAGATAACGAGTTTTGGTGACATCTAGTTCTAAATAACTTTCATGTGCTAAGTTATCTAATTCTTTTAAAATAGCTCCTTTGTTAAAAAAAGTAACTTCTTCAGCTAAGGTCATTTTAATTTTTTGTACTCCATTACTCTTATCTTCAATATGTAAGAAATGTGAATTCTGAAAACTCTTTATCAAAATAACTACAATTCCAACTGCAAGACCTAATCCGATACCAATTAAAAGATCTGTAAAAATAATCCCTAATACCGTTACAATAAAGGGTGTAAATTGTTTCCACCCCAATCGATACATATCCATAAATAATCCGGGCTTAGCTAATTTATATCCTACAATAAACAGTATCGCTGCTAAAACAGAAAGTGGAATTTTATTTAATAAGTTTGGAATTAAAATTACCGATATCAATAAAAGAAATCCATGAAAAATCGCCGACATTTTTGATTTTCCACCCGATTGAATATTGGCAGAACTTCGTACAATCACCTGAGTTACAGGCAAGCCACCTATAAATCCCGAAAACATATTACCAATTCCTTGCGCTAGTAATTCTCTATTGGTTGGCGTTACACGTTTTAAAGGATCCAATTTGTCGGTCGCTTCCACACATAACAGTGTTTCTAAGCTTGCCACCAAAGCGATGGTAAACGCCACAATCCATACTTCTGGATTGCTTATTGCACTAAAGTTTGGAAAACTAAACTGAGCGAAAAAAGAAGCGGTATCTTCCGGAACAGGCACACTTACGAGCAAGTCCGATGAGATTCCCCACTTTGAACTTCCATTGGTAAAAACATTGTAAACAATTCCAGCTGCAACTGCAACCAAGGGGCCTTGAACCAGCTGAAAGAATTTTCCTTTATCGTTTAAGACATTACTCCACAACAATAAAATAGACAACGCTAAAACTGCAATAATGGTGGCTCCAGGGCTAATAAAATTAATCGAGTTTAGTATGGTAGAAAACGTATTTTCACCATCTACTTGAAAAAAGGCAAAACTCCCTTCTAGATTTGAATTGTATCCAAAAAAATGTGGAATTTGTTTTAGAATAATAATGATTCCGATGCCTGTAAGCATCCCTTTAATTACCGAGGAAGGAAAATAATATCCTATCACTCCAGCTTTTAGAATGCCAAACAGAAATTGAATCGCCCCTCCCAACACAACGGCTAGCAAAAAGTTCTCGAAACTTCCTAGAGTAGCAATTGCAGTTAAAACTATAGCTGCTAATCCAGCTGCAGGACCACTAACTCCTAATGGAGATTTACTAATAGATCCGACGACAACGCCTCCAATAATCCCCGCTATAAGTCCCGAAAAGAGCGGAGCACCACTGGCCAAGGCAATCCCTAAACATAATGGTAAAGCCACAAAGAATACAACAATACTCGAGGGGATATCTGATTTTAAATTTTTAAATGGGTTTGAATTGTTCATTATAATATATGATATTTGAGCAATATCAGTGTGTATTACTCATGTTTGATTTAAATAAATTGAATAATTTTAATACAACTGAAGTGATTTAAAAATCAAATGCACTTCAAAAAAGCCTCAAAGGCTAATTAACTAAATGAGTTCTGGCGGGGGATCGTTTGTATCAATGGTAACTTCCATTTTTGAAAAATCCAGTCCAAAAATAGAAGCTTTTTTTACAAGCTTAAACATAGTTTCTTCTTCATTTATAAATTGAAGTTCCACTTTTTTATTTTTACTTTCTTTAAATTCTTTTGTTTCTTGTGATTCATTTTTATTCGAATCGTTTTCAGTATCTAAATCGAGCCATGAAAATGCATGTCGTTCTGAACCATACAGCGACTCAACCATCGGTTGTAAAATAATGGATCCAAACACCAATGAAAAAATCAGTAGTCGGAATCCAAAAGATATTATGAATAAAAGCTGTTTCATTTGTGTGAAAGGGTGTTAAAAACTAGATCGGTATAAAACCGAACAATATTATTTTTGCCTTCTTCAAAATCGGTGAGAGCGGGCAAATGCTTTGAAAAATAACGCTGATGATGGGCACCTTCAATGACTGTTGAAATTAGCATATGAGGGAACTCATAACTTGGATTGATTTCTGAGACAAAATCACTAACCCGTTGTACCACACGTTTGTAGGTTTTGTAATATCCTTTTTGATTTTCACTATCAATCGCTTTGGTATGATAGGCTTTTGAGGACTCCGTTATAATAATTCTATTCAATAAAACTTCGTTGATATACGAAAAGGAATTGTCTTCCGTGACCTCGGTGGTAAGTATTGAAATTGCTTGAGTGAGCTGCGCTTCAACTGAGGGTACATTTAGGGTGGCAAACACTAGTCTGTACTCAACCCAACTCCAATACCAATCAATCAAATAAACCAAAAGTGCATGCTTGCTTTCAAAATAACGGTACACCGAACTTTCGTTAGAACCTATTTCTAGACCCAATTTTTTAAATGTAAAATCTTCAAAACCTAAATCATTTATCATCTCAATACTTTTAGAAACAATTTTTTGTCCTAGTACAGAGGATTCTGGATCTTTTGTATAAAGTTCCGGACTAATAGTGATATGTAACTGAAGTTTTTCCATGATAATAAATGTAAATATAATAGTAATACTATTAATATTAAATAGTTTAACATTTATTTCACATTTTTAAATATCAAAAACAAAATAATTTTGGCTGAAAGAATTTAATATTGTAACTTTATAATGGATTCAGGCCTCAAATCTGATTTCTTCGTAACCTATAGAACCAAGAGTATTAAATCTATTTTCACAGCAACGTCATAAGACAGATTGTATGACGTCTATAATTGATGTATTCTTCTGTTTTTTTTTACAGAAGGAGTGTGTTGGAGTAGGCAGGATAAAGTCATTAATTAAAAAATAAAAATTGATGAAAGAAATTACGATTTGTATAAATAAAAAAATTAAATTATGAATGACATATTAATCGTACTAGTCTTATCCCTAATGGGTATTCAATTTGGAGTAGCATTAACCGCTTCGGTCATTATTCATCCAATTTTGGTAAAGGTAGAAAAAACAGTTGCCATTGAAATTTTCAAACCCTTCTTTGATAAAACTCATATCTTAGTTTTGATTTTATCAATAATTATAACAATTTTAGCATTGGTATATTCCATATTCACTGGAAATTTATGGTGGGTTGGTGTGTCTTTATTACTGCATCTAAACGGTCCATACACCCTGTTATTTATGATGCCTATTAATAAGCGATTGATGGATAAAAATGTTGATTCAGGGTCTGAAAAAACAGCTGAGGATCTTAAAAAGTGGGGAAAACTGCATTTAGTAAGAACAGTTCTAAATGGAATTATATTCTTGGCATTTGTCATTTTAACAGTTTACAACTTCTAAAAAATGATTGAAATGAACAACACAGAAAGCAACATACTTTAATTACCACTATTAAAACAAGTCCAGTTGACTTTAACAACTTGTATTTAATAAAAAATTAGACGAGCTAAAACTACTGCGTTTTCAACCACTTCAAGTAAAGATTTTCCACTTTGGTTCGTGCCCAAGGGGTTCGCCTAAGAAATTTAAGACTGGACTTTAGTGTTGGTCCATCTGTAAAACAACGGATGTTAATTTTTTGTCCCATCGCTTCCCAGCCATAATGAGTTTCGAGTGCGATAAGTATTTGCTCTAATTTTACCCCATGTAAAGGATTGTTTGGTTGAGATTCCATAAAAATTATCGACGACGATTATGATTCGATCGGTTACCACCTCCAGCAGACCCTTGTCGGTTGTTACTAGGACGCCCGCCTCCGCGCCTTTGACCTCCACCACCTTGTTTTGGTGGTACGGTAGAGGCATTTGGATCTGGTTCAAAACCTTCAACAATTTCTTTTTTGAAACGTTGTTTGGTCAATTTTTCAATAGAAACTAAATACGATGTTTCTTCTGCACAAACTAGAGATAAAGCAACTCCATTAGCACCCGCACGACCTGTTCGACCAATGCGATGCACATAATCTTCGGGAATGTTTGGAAGTTCGTAATTAACCACATGTGGCAGCAATGGAATGTCTAGTCCACGTGCTGCAATATCAGTTGCCACCAACACTCTAACATCGTTGTTTTTGAAACCATTTAAAGCTTTGGTTCGGGCTCCTTGACTTTTATTTCCATGGATAGCCATGGCAGAAATCCGCGCACTTTCTAATTTTTTACAAAGTTTGTTTGCCCCGTGTTTAGTCCGTGTGAACACCAAGACTTGTTTCCACTGTCCATCTTGAATCAATTTGATAAGAAGTCCCGTTTTTTTATCTTTAGCAACTCTATAAATTTGTTGAGCAATGGCTTCAACAGTCGTGTTTTCTGGCGTTGCTTCCACTAGTGTAGGACGTTGTAAAATGGTTTGGGCCAAACTTTTGATCTCTTTTGAAAACGTTGCAGAAAACATTAAATTTTGTCGACTCGATGGAATTAAAGATCTAATTTTATCAATATCTCGTTTGAACCCCATATCTAACATACGGTCAGCTTCATCAAGTACAAAAATTTCAACTTTAGATAACGACAAGTGACCTTGATTTTCCAAATCGAGCAATCGTCCTGGAGTGGCAACCAAAACATCAACACCATTTCGCAAGTTTGTAATTTGTGGGTTTTGATTAACACCTCCAAAAATAACCGCAGCACGCAAGTCCAAAAACTTACTGTAATGCTTCACATTGGTAAAAACCTGATCTGCTAATTCTCTAGTTGGTGTCAATACCAGCGCACGTACAGGACGGCGATGTGGCACAGGGTTTTTAGATAAAATCTGTAACATTGGAAGGGTAAACCCTGCTGTTTTACCTGTCCCTGTTTGGGCGGATGCTAATACATCCAAACCTTCAAGAATTGGTGGAATGGCTTTTTGTTGAATAGGAGATGGAGTTTCGTAGCCCTGTAAACGAACTGCTTTTAGTAGGGCTTCAATGAGGCCTAAAGATTGAAATGTCATATGTTATGTTTTGAAAATGACAATATACAATACGATAGGTCATTCCGAACGATGGCACAAAGGTACGTCTTATTTTAAAGAAACTAACGCGTGAATACCAATTTAGTATCTGTTGACAAATTTGCATCAAATGCATAGCCATCGGTAGCAAACGTTTTTAAGCCTTCGGCAGTCTCCACAGCGTTATCAATGATATGACGTGTCATATATCCGCGCGCAAGTTTTGCAAAAATAGCAATGGTTTTGTACTGTCCATTTTTAAATTCTTTAAAATCAACATGAATAACTGCTACTTTGAGAGCTTTAACATCAACCGCCTTAAAATATTCTTGACTAGCTAAATTGACAAACAACTCCCCTTCTTTCAGCTCCTCATTCAGAGCAGTGGTTACTTTTTTGCGCCAAAATTCATAGAGATTTTTCGATTTGCCAACTGGAAATTTAGTCCCCATTTCCAAGCGATAAGGCTGTATAAGATCTAAAGGCTTTAACAAACCATACAAACCAGAGATAATTCGAACGGAGTTTTGTAGTATGTCTAATTTTGATTCAGGAATACTATAGGCATCAATCCCACGATACACATCGCCGCTAAATGCATAAATAGCTGGTCGGGAATTTTTAGCTGTAAAAGGAAGCGACCACTCTTGGTTGCGTTCATAATTAAGTTGTCCCAAATTGGGTGAAATATGCATCAATTCCGAAAGCGCTTTGGCAGATTTCTTTTTAAGAAGCCCGTTCAATTGTTGTGCTTCGCTCAAAAAAATACTATTGGTATTTGATGTAGTCGGCAAAGCACTCTCATAATTCAATGATTTTGCAGGTGAGATAACTAGTTTCATATGTCTTTAATTTTCTAAAATATGATTCGAATAGGATTGCCATTTCTCAATACAGTTTTGCATATCTTCAGGGATTTCAGTCGTAAAGGACATTTTTTTTCCTGTGGATGGATGTACAAACCCTAAGGTTTTGGCGTGCAGCGCTTGTCGTGGAAGGGTTTTGAAACAATTCTCTACAAACTGCTTGTATTTGGTAAAAGTCGTTCCTTTCAAAATGCGTTCACCGCCGTAACGTTCATCATTAAAAAGTGTGTGACCAATGTGTTTCATATGAACCCGAATTTGATGTGTTCGTCCGGTTTCTAATCGACAACTAACAAGTGTTACATACCCCAAACGTTGCAAAACTTTGTAATGAGTCACTGCATGCTTGCCTTTGTCTGCTTCATCGCCAAAATAGACAGTATTTTGCAATCGATTTTTGGGATGACGTCCTATATTTCCTTCGATTACTCCTTCATCTAATTCAACATTACCCCAAACTAAGGCTATATATTCGCGTTCACTTGTTTTGGCCTTAAATTGTGCTGATAAATGCGCCATTGCAATCTCGGTTTTGGCAACGACCAGCAGCCCACTTGTATCTTTATCAATTCGATGAACCAATCCTGGACGGTTGCTGCTATTATTGGGTAAATTATCAAAATGAAACATCAAAGCATTGATCAAAGTACCCGAGTAATTTCCGTGTCCTGGGTGAACAACCATGCCAGGTGCTTTATTGATAACCAATAAGTCTTCATCTTCATAAATAATGTCGATAGGAAGATTTTCGGGAACTAATAAATTTTCATGTGGAGGATGTTCAAATAAAACGCGAATTTTATCCAATGGTTTTACCTTATAATTTGATTTGACAGCAATCTCATTCACCAAAATACTACCGTTGTTTGCGGCAGCTTGAATTTTATTTCGAGTGGCATTTTCAACAAAATTCATGAGATACTTATCGATTCGTAAAGGCTGTTGTCCTTTTTCGACCACGAAGGTGTAATGCTCATGCAGCTCGTTTTCAATCGATACAAATTCATTTGATTCTTCCATGGTTCATTATTACTTTAGTATGCCGTTTCCTAAAACGAGATCGATTTTCGAAGTTTTTGGAAGCAGTGTACCCGCTTCGATAACCTGACCATTGTGGCGAATTTGCAACACTTCATCTTTTCCTAAATCATCATCATAGGTTTTTTTTCCTATTTGGAAGCCCACCGCTTCTAGCGAAGGCTTCGCTTGTCGAAATGTACGGCGAATGACATCTGGGACTGCAACCATTCTGTAGGCCGAAGGGTTAAGGATTAAATATATTTTTCGAGCTTCTTTAACTTGACTTCCCGCCAAAGGATCCTGTTCAATTATGGCTCCTTTTGGATAGTTAGGGTTAAAATTTGAAGAATCCTGAATTTCACTTCGTAAATCATAGTCATTAATAAGACCCTGAGCAGCATCAAAAGTTTTACCCCTAAGCTCTGGTACCGTCACAAACACGCCATGATTGGTATAAGATTTGAGCCATTTAAGCGCTAAAAAACCCAAAACAACTAAAACTATGAACGATAGGATCAATTGCTTTATAAATGATTTACTAAATAAGAATTTAATGAAATTCATAACACTTTTTTATAATGTAACAAAGCTAAACAAATAATTGTGTCCTTGAAATCTTTAGCTTGTTTAGTTTAAAGTAAATTTATTTGATTGAAAATGATTTTGATTTGGATAAAAGTAATATTTTTACTGTATAAACGAAGAAATGAAAAAAAATATTGCCATCATAATGGGCGGATATTCTAGCGAATATTTGATCTCTTTAAAAAGTGGAAGCGTGGTTTACGACAGTTTACCAAAAGCAAGCTTCAATGCGTATTGCATTCATATTTTTAAAGATAAATGGGTATATGTAGCAGAAGATTTAACAGAGCATCCTGTAAATAAAGCTGATTTTTCCATCGTTGTTGCCGGTTCAAAAATAAATTTTGACTGTGTCTTTAATGCCATTCACGGCAGTCCAGGAGAAGATGGGACGATTCAAGCTTATTTTGAATTATTATCTATTCCACACACCAGTTGTAGCATGTATCAAGCGGCACTTACGTTTAATAAACGTGATTGCTTAAGTGCTTTAAAACCTTATGGTGTGCTTACTGCAGACTCCTATTTTTTAAATGCCGGAGATGCAATTGACCCTTCGGATATTGAAAAGGCCGTTGGATTTCCTTGTTTTGTAAAAGCCAATAAATCTGGCAGTAGTTTTGGAATTACCAAAGTCTATTCAAAAGCCGACTTACCAAAGGCCATAGAAACTGCTTTTAAAGAGGATGACGAACTTATTATTGAATCATTTTTAGACGGTACAGAAGTGTCGGTTGGCGTCATTCGTTTTAAAGGAAAAGTCACCGTGCTCCCAATTACTGAGATTGTAACTGATAACGACTTTTTTGATTACGAAGCAAAATACTTGGGGAAATCACAAGAAATTACACCAGCACGTTTGAGTCCAACACAAGAAGAAGAAGTTCGTAAGGTAGCAAAACACATTTATGAAGTTTTAAAGTTAGATGGGTTTTCTCGAAGTGAATTCATTTTTAAAGACGGCAAACCGCATCTCTTAGAAATCAATACAATTCCGGGTCTTACCAAAGAAAGTATTTTACCAAAGCAAGCGGCACAGGCGGGAATTTCACTGGCTGAGTTGTTTGAAAATGCAATTTATGAAGCACTTCACAAAAATCCTTAACTTTACAGCATGAAGAAAGCAATTTTTCCAGGCTCATTTGACCCCATTACCTTAGGGCACTTAGACATTGTTAATAGAGGTGTAACCTTATTTGATGAAGTGATTATTGCCATTGGCGAAAACTCTTCAAAAGAGTATATGTTTTCATTGGAAGAGCGTAAACAGTTTATTGAAAACACCTTTAAAAATAATCCAAAAGTAAACGTGATGTCTTATCAAGGCCTGACCACTGAATTTTGCAAAGAAATTGGTGTAGATTTCATTTTAAGAGGCTTGAGAAATCCAGCAGATTTTGAGTTTGAAAAAGCCATCGCACATACCAATCTGGAGTTGTCAAAAGTGGAAACCGTCTTTTTGTTGACCTCTACTCAAACCTCATTTATCTCCTCCTCTATTGTAAGAGAAATTATTCGTTTTAAAGGCGATTACAAAAAACTGGTTCCCAACAACAGCGTACGTACTAAAAAATCTTAGATTTTATATTCTGAAAGTCCTTTTGTAAAGGCTTCAGGGTTTTCAGCTAAATGGTATCGTGGATCATCGATAGCTTCAATTATAACATCTTTAAAAAGTGGACTTGATTTGTATAACAAAATCTTACAATCTTGACTTAGGTGTTTAAGGTAAATTGTTTTGCCTTCTTCTTTATATTTATTGACAAGATTTGATATGGCTTCAATAGCAGAATGATCACTCACTCGCGACTCAACAAAATCAATTTCAACAGATTGAGGATCATTTTTTACATCAAATTTATCATTAAAAGTTTTGATGCTTCCAAAAAACAAAGGCCCCCATATTTCATACACTTTAGTACCATCTTCTTTGATACGTTTTCGAGCACGAATACGTTTTGCATTTTCCCATGAAAACACAAGAGCACTGACGATTACACCCGAAATTACAGCAATTGCTAAATCAAAAAAGACTGTCATCGATGAAACTAATATCAGTACAAATACATCGGTTTTTGGAATTTTATTAATAATTCTAAAACTCGACCATGCAAAGGTTCCAATCACTACCATAAACATTACACCTACCAATGCTGAGATAGGAACTTGTTCGATTAGTCCTGATGCAAAAAGAATAAAACCTAGCAGTGCTAGTGCTGCTACAATTCCCGAAAGACGACCTCTTCCACCTCCTTTAATATTGATAATAGATTGCCCAATCATCGCACAGCCACCCATACCACCAAACAATCCTGTTAGAATATTTGCACCGCCTTGAGCGATACACTCTTTATTGGAATTTCCACGTGTTTCCGTGAGTTCATCAATTAGGTTTAATGTCATTAAAGATTCAATCAGTCCTATTGCAGCAAGAATTAATGCATAAGGTCCAATAAATTTTAAGGTTTCAAAATTAAGAGGAATCTTTTCGAAAATAGCCCACTGTGGAAGTGGCAAACCGCCTTTTAGACCTTCTCCACCACCATCTCTAATAAAGCTCCCAACAGTTGCAACTTCCAAATCCCCAAAAATAACAATGGCAGAAACTACCAAAATAGCAACAAGTGCCTCTGGAAGTTTTTTAGTGATTTGTGGCAGTCCAAACATTATAATCATTGTTAAAACAACCAAGCCAATCATGGTCCATAAAGAGGCACCTTGCATCCATACCATTTCGCCATTTTCAGACGTCATAAACATACTTAATTGAGAGAGAAAAATAACAATTGCCAAACCATTTACAAAGCCCATCATTACAGGATGCGGAATCAAACGGACAAATTTTCCGAGCTTAAAGAGACCTGCTAAAACTTGAATACCACCCATTAAAATAACTGTCAAAAATAGATAGTAAAGACCTAATTCATCGTTTTCAGTCCCCATTGCATTTCCACTTGCTACTAGAGTAACCATTACTACTGCCAAAGCACCCGTAGCTCCACTAATCATTCCGGGACGGCCTCCAAATATAGAAGTAATTAACCCAATCATAAATGCTGCATACAGTCCAACTAAAGGGTCAACACCTGCTACAAATGCAAACGCTACTGCTTCTGGCACTAAGGCCAAAGCAACGGTAAGACCACTTAAAATATCATTTTTAGCATTACTTGAACGCTTTCTAATAAACTCCATCATTTTCTGTCAATTTTGCTGGCAAAAATAAACTTATTGACAATGATAACAACTGTAAAGTGGGTTTAATTGAAGATTATTATAGAAACACAAACATTAACTCACTTTAAATGAGCAATTTGATATTTGCATAAGAGTTCTTAAATACTTTTTGAAGTTTGGTTTCTGGAATCCATTTGACTTTAGTTATTCCTTCTTTTTCTTCTGGAATTAGTTTTCCGTCATATTCAGAGTACATCTCAAACCAATAGGTTACCTTAATGTAATTCCGATCATTTCTTTTAAATATGTGGTAGGTAATTTCTAAAGGCTTGGTAATGCTTAACCCTGTGATACCTGTTTCTTCTTCTACCTCACGAAGTGCAGTAAAATTAATCGTCTCTTTTGGTGCTGCTTTGCCTTTTGGTAAATCCCATTTACCATTTCTAAAAATAAATAATATTTCATTTTTCTGATTAAAAACCTTCCCTCCGGCTGCAATCACATTAGGTAATAAGGTAAGGAATTTTTTGAGAAGCATCTCTTTATCGGCTCCAACTAGACGAACAGACTTATATTTATCTTTTTTAAGCTTCGAAAGTACTTTGTTGATATCTACTGATTCAATCAAAAAATTCTTGAAATCTGTTTCAGTCTCTAGCTCCGTTGTGAGAATAATTGGTTTATTACCAACAAATATTTTATACATTGTTAATTAAAAACAAATTAATAGAAAGTAAAAGTAGTAATTTTTAGTAATTTTGGCATATGATTTTTAACAAAAGTACCGCCAAAAAAACCGCAGAAGTCTTACTTCAGATAAACGCCATAAAATTAAACCCAAAAAACCCCTTTACTTGGGCTTCGGGATGGAAGTCTCCGATCTATTGTGACAACCGTTTGGTGTTGTCGTTTCCAGTCGTCAGAAGCTTCATAAAAGAAGAAATTGCAAAAAACATAGAAATAGAGTTTGGTAAACCAGACGTCATTGCTGGCGTCGCTACGGGTGCTATTGGTATTGGAGCTTTGGTTGCAGAATATCTTGGACTTCCCTTTGTTTATGTGCGTCCAGAAGCAAAAAAGCATGGACGTCAAAATCAAATCGAAGGATTTATTGAAAAAGGACAAAATGTAGTGGTTGTCGAAGATTTGATCAGTACAGGAAAAAGTAGCTTGGTGGCTGTAGATGCACTAAAAGCTGCTGAAGTCAATGTAAAAGGAATGGTTGCAATTTTTACCTATGGGTTTGATGTTTCAAAAGAGAATTTCAAGTCTAACAATGTCAATCTTTTTACACTTAGTAATTACGAAAGCTTACTAGAACAAGCATTAGACACCAACTATATCAACCAAAACGAATTGGATATTTTATCAAAATGGAATTCAAACCCGTCTGAGTGGACTGGTAAATAAATCTAGATATGAGATTAGAATCAACAAAAGTGAGTCTTGACAAATCAGCGCAAGAAGTATTTAATTTTTTAACGAATGTTGAAAATTTTGAACCATTGATGCCTGAAAATATCAGTAAGTTCGAACTTATGGACGCCGAGACCTTTTTATTTGCTTTGAGTGGAATGCCCGAAATTGTTTTAAAGAAAAAATCTATAGAATCTCCACATACGATTGTACTTGGGGCAGCAGGCGGGAAATTAGACTTTTCATTAACCGCTAAAATTGAATCTGTTTCCGAAACTAAAAGTGAAGTTCAATTGATGTTTGAAGGCGATTTTAATGCCATGATGGCTATGATGATCAAAGCCCCAATCTCTAAATTTATTGAAACTTTAGCACTTAATCTTCCCAATAAAATTTAGTACAACAATTTCACTTCTTTTAAGTCAAATTCCTTTGTCGCATCTTCCATTTGCACACGCAATTTACCAGCGTCTGTCACCCCTCTTATAATTCCTGTAAATAAGGTATGATTAGGCAATTCAAACGTTGAAGGTTTATCTTTTCGGAATAGATACGATTCATATTCGGCGTTTACAAAGTCCTCCCCCTTTTCGGTAAACAACTTAAAATAGATTTGAAGATTCTTGATGAGTTTATGAAGGAGTTCATCCTTATTAATGGGCATTCCTAATATAGATTTCATAGAGCTTACCTTTGGTAATCCTTTAAATAAATCTTGGTTGACATTAAGTCCAATTCCAATTACAGAGAAATCAATTTGATTTGATTTGATTTGATTTTCAATTAAAATACCCGAAATTTTATGTCGGTCTGACAAAATGTCGTTAGGCCATTTGATTGCTAATTTTCGGATTGAATAGTGTTCTAGTGTTTTCACAATAGACAAAGAAACAAGGATATTCAAAAGGAATTGACGTGGTAACTTAACGGGTGGTTTCTTCTTTAATACACTAAAAGTTAAGTTTTTACCTTGTTCAGAAATCCACTCGGCACCTACTTGTCCTTTCCCTTGGGTTTGAAATTCGGTGGTTACCACACAAAAATCTTCTAATCCAGTATCCGTCAACAATTGTTTTAAATAATTGTTCGTAGAATCAATGGCATTAAGTTTGATTAT
>ERZ887849.994-NODE-994-length-28239-cov-113.116414_pt1 | contig 28239 bp, 28 predicted proteins | sample MGYA00521267_ERZ887849 | MGnify/ENA primary metagenome ERZ887849 (study PRJEB32303, sample SAMEA104408601) | aquatic metagenome | biome: Brackish water; feature: Pelagic; material: water | place: Baltic Sea | collected 2014-06-06T16:11:00 | depth 2,863 m ... | reverse complement strand
GGGCGTCCTCCACGTCGCTGCCCTTGGCAACTCGCTCACCAACGCAGGCGCAGGTCGGCTTGGAAAGCCGACAGGCAGAAGGCTTTTACTACCTCGGCAACGCTGATAGAGCTGCTGGCTGGAATGAATGAAGCCAGCCCCAGGCAAAGCAGTCCGATTAGGACCGGGCGCGGGGGGCTGGGGTTCATGGAGAAAATAGGCGTGAGCCCGAGGCGTTTACCCCTGGAACCTGGAAAGCTGCAGGGGTTTGTTCATCACCCGAAGTTGGCGCAGACCCTGGAAAACATCCTCGGGCATGCCCTTGGGTAGGTCCACGGTGCTGTGGGTGTCGAAAATCTGGATACGGCCGATGGATCGCCCGTTCAGACCGGCCTCATTGGCAATGGCACCCACGATGTTGCCGGGCTTGATGCGGTCGCGCCAGCCCAGTTCGACCCGGAAGCGCTCCATGTGATCTTCTGGCGGACCCACGGGGCGTTCGCCCCTGGGAGCAGCTCCCCTGCCCAGATCCCGGCCAACCTCGCGACCGATTTCCCGGCCCCTTCCCCGCTCCCGGCCGACATCGCGACCAGGACCGTTCTGACGCACTTGCTGGAAGTTCTCTTCGCCCTGCAACAGCAGGGGCTTGCCCACCAGGCTCAGCTCGAGGGCCGCCAGGGCTAGCTGCTCAGGACTGGAGCCCTGCTCCTGGGCAACCCGTTGCAGGATTTCGCTGAGTAGGGCCCGTTCCTGCTCGCTGCTGGCTGGGGTTTGTAGGCAGTTGGTGAGCTTGGTGCGCATCCGGTCGAGCCGGTTTTGATTGATGGTGGCGTTGCTCGGCACATCCATCTCTTCGATCGGCTTGCCCACGGCCCGCTCCATGCCGCCCAGGAAACGGCGCTCCCTTGGGGTCAGGAACAGGATGGCGTCGCCGCTGCGGCCAGCTCGACCGGTGCGGCCAATGCGGTGCACATAGGCCTCCGAGTCGAAGGGGATGTCGTAGTTGATCACCAGGCTGATCCGCTCTACATCGAGGCCGCGGGCAGCCACATCGGTGGCTACCAGTACGTCCACCTGGCCGCTCTTAAGCCGCTCGATGGTGCGCTCTCGCTGGGCTTGGGGCACGTCGCCGTTGAGCACGGCAACGTCGTAACCGTGCTGTTCAAGCGATTCGGCCACGGTGAGCGTGATCGCCTTGGTACGGGCAAAAATGATCACACCCTCACTGGTCTCGGCCTCGAGTACCCGCTCCAGGGCTGCTTGCTTGTGGGGCGCATGCACCATCAAGAAACGCTGACGAATGCGGGTGGCATCGGCGGCCTTTTGCTTGATCGTGATCTCAGCGGGAGCGTTGAGATATTTCTGCGATATGCGCCGGATTTCGGGCGGCATGGTGGCAGAAAACAGCACTACTTGGCGCTGCTCAGGTAGTTGTTCGAGCACCCATTCGACATCATCGATGAAGCCCATGCGCAGCATTTCATCGGCCTCGTCCAGCACCAGGGCGCGAAGACTGGAGAGATCGAGGGTGCCTTGACGCATGTGGTCCATCACCCGGCCGGGGGTGCCGACCACGATTTGAACGCCGCGTTTGAGCTGATGGATCTGGTCGCGGAAATCAGCGCCGCCGTAGATCGCCAGGGTGCGCACACCGGGTAGGTGGCTGGCATAGCCGTTGAAGGCCTCGGACACCTGCAGCGCTAATTCCCGGGTTGGGGCGAGCACCAGCACCTGGGGCTTGCGCTGGTCGGGATCGAGGGCCGCCAGCATTGGCAGGGCGAAGGCAGCGGTTTTGCCGGTGCCGGTCTGGGCCTGTCCCACCAGGTCGCGGCCGAGCATCAGCTCAGGGATGGCGGCCTTCTGAATTGGTGAGGGCTCCTGATAGCCGACGGCTTCAAGGGCCTTCAGCAGTTCTGGGCCAAAGCCAAAGCGGGCAAAGCCCGAGGCAATGGCTGGTTCTGAGTTGATTTCAGCTGTGCTGTTTTCAGTTGTTTGGGCGGGCGCGTCGATGTCGACGGAGCAAGCAAAGCTGCCGCCGTTGGCGTGTTCTGTCACGGGATGCAAAAGGCCTGGTTAATCAGGGCTTGGTGAAGTCCTTGAACGCAGGCCGGCAGAAACCCAATGGAGGCTAGAAATACTGAACGGATGGGCCGTTGCGGGGCAACTGAAGCTGCACTGCTTTACCCGATGTTCAGTTGTTCAGACCCGCAATTAACAAAACTGCCCTGCCCTTGAAAAAGGCTGAAAACCAATATTATCACCTCCCCCTCCGCTTCACTTTCGGCCGAAGTCATCCGCCAGGCGCTCGATGTCGGCTTCGCTCAGCCAGCTACCACGCTGCACCTCCACGATCTCCAGATCCGCCAGACCTCCTTGGGCCCGGTGAATTGCCCCCTGGGGGATGAAGACGCTGGTCCCTGCCGTTGCGGTGATGGCCTCCTCCCCCACCTGCAGTTCACCGTCGCCGGCCACCACCACCCAGTGCTCACAGCGGTGGTGGTGGCGCTGCAGGCTCAGCCGCTGGCCGCGGTGGATCAGTAGGCGTTTGACCAGGTATTGATCACCGCTGGCCAGTTGTTCAAACCAGCCCCAGGGGCGTAGCACCCGGCCGGCGGGACTGTGGGGCTCAGGGCTGATCACGATTTCAGGCTGGCAGCCGCCGCCGAGCCGCGCAAGGGGGTGATCAGGCAGGCCCGCTGTCTGGCCCTGGTTAGGGCTGTGTAGAGCAGGCGCCGCTGGGGTCTGCCGGTGTCGGGCATCAGCACCCACACCTCTTCGGCCTCACTGCCCTGGGCCTTGTGCACCGTGAGGGCCAAGGCTGGCTCGGCTTCGGGTAGCTGGGCCGGGTGAATCCAGAGCGGCTCGCTACCGCCCTGGTTTGCAAACAGCAGGCGGCGTTCCCGCCCTCGATTGCCTTCCCTTTCCACCACCAGCCCCACGTCGCCATTGGCGAGCCCCAGTTCGCTGAGGTTGTGGCGGCACAGCACGGGCGTGCCCACTGGCCAAAACTGGGGCGAGCGGGCCGCCGCCTCCCCCAGCAGGGCCTGGTGGATTGCCTCCACCCCCCAGCGGCCCCGCCGCAGTGGTGTCAGCACTAGGAAGTTGTCCAGGCCCGCCAGCAGGCTGGCGGTGACGGCGGGATCGTCCAGATCGTCCGCCAGGCAGCACTCCTGCAGCTGGTGCTGGTGCTGCCGCAGTCGCGCCAGCAGCTCTGCTGGCAGCTGGCGTGGGTTGGCCGGCAGCCAGCGCAGGTTGTCGTCAGAGTTCAGCGGTGTGAGCAGGGCCTCGAGGGGCTGCTCAGCCTCCCGTAGGGCCGCTGCTACCGCAGCGATGGCCCCGTTGTTGCGGTAGGTGGTGCGCAGCTCGATGGCGGCGCCGCCCAGGGCCTGGCGGCGTTCGGGTGCCTGCAGCTCCAGCAGCACTGGCCCGGGGCCTACCGGTGGCAGCTGGGCCGCATCCCCCACCAGCACCAGCCGGCAGCTGGGGGGCAGGGCCTCCAGCAGCGCTTGCATCAGGTGGAGGTCCACCATCGACACCTCATCCACCACCAGCAGGTCGAGGGCGAGGGGGTGCTGGCGGTTGCGGCCGAAGCGCTCGCCGCGGCTCTCCAGCAGCCGGTGCAGGGTGCTGCAGGGAAGTTGCAGGCTGCTGCTGGCTAGGGCTGCCCGCAGCCGACTCGCCGCCTTGCCCGTGGGGGCTGCTAGCTGAATGCGGCTGCCTGGTTGCTGGGCGAGCACCGCCGCCAACATGCGAGCCACGGTGCTGGTTTTGCCGGTGCCCGGACCGCCCTCAAGCAGCACCAGGCCGTATTGCAGCACCGCCGTGACGGCCCGCTGCTGGTCAGGATCCAGGACTTCGCTGCAGCTTGCGCCGGGGCTCTCCTTTGGCAGCTGCAACTGGGCCCGCTCGATCAGAGCCTGCAGCACCTGCTGGCGCTGGCGCTGCCAGCGGCGCCACAGCAGCCGGTCGCCCTCCAGCACCAGGGGACCATCCGGCTCGGCGCCCAGGGGTGAAGCCTCCAGGGCGCGGCGATGCTCGGCGCTGGGCAGGCTGATTTCCAGGCGACCCTCCGCCAGGGCGGCAGCCAGGTCAGTGATCAGTTCCGCCAGCAGGGGATCGGGGCTGCTGCCATGCAGCCGCGGCAGGGCTTCAGCCAGTGCCGCGGCCAGGGTCTGGAGCCAGCGGGGTTGCTCTAGGGGTGGGGGGCTGGTCATGGTGTGCCCCCCAGGGCCTGGTCCAGTTGGAGCAGGCGGGCCAAGGGCGGCTGCTCCACAAACATGCCGGGCACCGCGCTGGCCGTGGTGGGTCCTGGCACCCCGCGCAGGAACACGTAGACGTAGCCGCCCAGGTGCTGCTCGGGTCGGTAGCCGGGCAGGCGCCAGCGCAGGTAGCGGTGTAGGGCTACCAGGTACAGGTGAGCCTGCAGGGGGTAGTGGTTGGCGGCCATCAGCTCTGCCATGGCTGCTGCTCCGTAGTGGCGTGGACCGCAGTGCAGCGGCTGCCCCTGGTCGTCGCGCTCGCCCAGCCAGTTGCTCTTCCAGTCGGCCACCCACCAGCGCTCGCCCTGCCGGAACACCAGGTCGATCGAGCCGGTGAGAAAGCCCCGGCTTTCCACTTTCAGCTGGGCAAGCTGCTCGGCGTAGGCGCTGCCAAACCAGCCTTCGGGATGGTCGGCAAATGGACGCGCCAGGTCTGGGCTGCGCACCAGGCCGAGGGGCAGATCGAAGTTCATCTCATTGAGGCGGCCGCCGCGCTCAAGCTGGGCCAAGCTGAAGTCGTTGCAGGGGCCGCCCAGGGGCGTGTGCCGCAGCTGCTCCAGCCCAACTAGCACCGCTTCGCCGTGCTGGGCAGCGATACCGGCCCGCTGCAGCTCGCGGTCCACCAGCTCTGCCTGGGCTGCCAAGGGTTGGCAGTAGTCGAGCTGCTCAAGGATGCGGTGCAGGCAGTCGCCGGCCTGGGCGCCCCGGGGGAAGGGGGCCAGAGGGCTGTCCTGGGGCCAGGCGCCGGGTGATGCCAATGCCTCGAGTTCGGTGACGATGGCATCGGTTTCGCGGCCCTCCTCCACGGCTGCGGGGGCGGCGCTGTGGCTGCCCTGGGTCCAGCTGGTGTAGCTGCTGCGGCCCCAGCTGCTGTCGAAGCCATGGCTGGGTACGGGGCCCCGCTGCAGGGGTAGGCCAGCTGCTGCCGGGCCTGGTTTTAGCTGGCTGCGCTGGCCGCTGGCGGGGGGCTGCACCAGGGTGAGGGGCAGCTGGCGGCGGGCGATTGCCTGCTCCAGTCGCTCGCGCCACTCCGCATCACTGCGGCCGCTGTAGGGGTCGTGGTCGCTGGCGGGGGGCGGCTCCTGTTCGAACAGCCAGGGGTGCAGCGGATTGCCCTGCTGGCCCAAGACCGGGCCCCAGGCCAGCACCAGCAGCAGCTTGGCCCGGGTGGCAGCTACATAGGCAAGTCGCTCCCGCTCCTGCAGCTCGGCCCCAAGCTGCTGCTGGCTGGCGCCCTGGCCCGGGCCCCAGTTGTTGTTCAGGTGTAGGTCGAGCACGGCTTCGGGCTGCCCGCCTTCAGGGCCGCCCGGGTGCCAGCGCACGCCGATGGACTGGCCGCTGCGGCTCTCAGCGCCGGCTTGCCAAAGGTAGGGACAGATCACCGCTGGATATTCCAAACCCTTGCTGCGGTGCACCGTCAGCACCGATACGGCCTCATCGACCACGTCGCTGTGGGGCTGGTGGGCGTCGGGGATGTCCCGGTCGGGATCGAGCCGCAGGCGCCGCAGCCAGTCGGCTGCCGCTGCGGGACCCAGTTGGTCGGCATGGAGCCGCACGGCCACCAATTCACCGCACTGCTGCAAATCCGCCAGCAGCCGGCCGCCGAGGGATAGCTGGGCCAGCCCCTTTTGCTCCAGCAGGCTCGCCAGCACCCCAAGCAGGCCGCGGCGGGGAAGTTCAACTGCCAGCTGGGCTAGGCGTGCAGCCAGGTTGCTCCAGGCTTCGGGGCTGGCGGAGGCGATTTGCTCCGCGCTCCAGCCCAGCAGGGGAGAGGCGGCCAGCAGCCGCAGGCGCTGGGTCCGGCCTGGTTCGGCCAGGGCATCGAGCAGCCGTTGCAGTGCCGAGGCGCCGGCGCTTTCAAACACATCCCCCTGGCTCACCAGCTTGCTGGCTATGCCGCAGCGATCGAGGGCGGCGCGCAGCGCTTCAGCCTGACGGTGGGTGCCCACCAGCACGCATAGGTCGTTGGGGCTAAGGGGCTGGTGCTGCTCGCCCCGCTGTTGCATCAGCCCCTGGTTGAGCAATTGGGCGCTGAAGCAGGCGATCTGGTCGGGAAGTTGCCGCTCCAGGGCGCTGCGGCTGGGTGGTTTCTCACCAGCCAGGCGGCTGCCGCCGAGCCAGAGCAGCTGCAGGGGGTGCTGGCCGGCCGGTAGGAGCAGTTTTGTGTCGGTCGCCTGGGGCTGCACCGCCGGTACGGCCAGGTCGCTGCGGCGCAGCCCCGGCCCCATCAGGCCGTTGAGGCCGGCGACCAGGGCCTCGCTGGAGCGGTAGTTGTCGCGGAGGCTGCTGATGCCGCCGCAGCTGGCGGCGGCCTGACGGGCCTGCAGGTAGGTGCGCAGGTCGCCGCCGCGGAAGCGATAGATCGCCTGCTTGGGATCACCCACCATCACCAGTCGGTGCCGCTCAGGCTGGAAGGCCCGCGCCAGGATGCGCCACTGGATCGGATCGGTGTCCTGGAATTCATCGATCAGGGCAACCGCATAGCGGGCTCCCACCGCCTCTAGCAGGGGGGTACTGGCCTGCTCGCCCGGATCAAGACCCTCCAGCAGTTGGGCGAAACCCAGCCTTCCGCTCTGGCGCCGCCGCCGGCCCAGCTCGGCTCGGCCCCAGTGGCAGGCATGCAGCAGCAGGGCTTCGGCCGGACCATCCAAAACCTGGGCGATCGCCTCCTGCAGGGGGCGTTCAGGCAGGGAGGGGCCGGGGCCTTCCCCAGCGCCCGGCTCGAGGCTGCGGGCAACTTTGAGAAAGGCGCCGGGGTGGAAGTAATCGCGCAGCAAGCCTTGGGCTCCGCCCTGGCTGCCTGCCGTGGCGCCGTAGTCGCCGCCGGGGGCTTGGGCAGCGATCCAGCCCCGCACCAGGCCGCAGCGGTCCTTGGTGGGTTTGGGAACGTAGGGGGTGGTGGTTTTGAAGCCCTGGCCGCGCCACTGGCTGGCGGCGGCGCAGAAGCCGGCCTCCAGGGCTTGGCCGTGGCTGGCCCAGAGCTGCTGGAAGTTGTGCCACGCCTCGCTCCATAGGGCCTCGAGCTGGGGCGCCAAGGGGGCGTCGGCCCGCAGGGTTGCCGGCAGGGAATCCAGGCCTAGGGCTGGATCGCCATCGAGCTGGCGCAGCAGGCCCTCGAGGCTTTCGGGGCCGCGAACCTGTTGCTGCAGCCCGGCCAGCAGGTGACTTGGCAGGGGCAGCACCTGCTGTTGCCAGTAGTCGTGGGCCACCTGGCGCACCAGGGTGCCCTTGTCGGTTTCGAGCTGCAGCTCCGGTGGCAGGCCCGCTTCCAGGGCGTGGCGCTGCAGGGTGCGGCGGCAGAAACCGTGGATGGTGGTGATGTCGGCGGCATCCAGCTCTTCGAGAGCCAGCAGCAGCCGGGCCCGCAACTTTTCGGCCCGCGGTCGTTGCTGCTCCAGCCAGGCGGCCAGGGTGGGATCGGGCGGCTCCAGATCTGGATTTTCCAGGCCGGCCAGGGCCCGCTGCAGGCGCTGGCCGATGCGATCGCGCAGTTCGGCGGCGGCGGCCTCGGTGAAAGTCACCACCAGCAGCTGGCGCAGCCCTAGCTCGGCCTCGGCCACATAGCGCAACACCAACTGGGCCAGGGCGAAGGTTTTGCCGGTGCCGGCGCTGGCCTCCAGCAGCCGCAGCCCGGGATCCAGGGGAAAGGCATTGGCAGCAAATGGTTGTTCTGGCGTTAAGGCCTGATCGCTGCCGGCAGATGGGCTCATATCAACCGCTCCCGCATCGGACCAAGCAGCTCCCCAGCCCGGGCGGCTAGCTCACCGCTGGCCAACAGGGCGGCGCCACTGAGCTCGGATCCGAAACAGAGGGCCTGCTCCGGATCAAGCCGCTCGCCGCGCCCCTGAAAACCGCCCTCCCAGGTTTCGATGGCCCGTGCTTCACCCTTATCGAGCAGGGCCCAGCCGGTTTCCGGTGGCACCGGCCAGCAGCTCTGGCGCCACTGCTGGCGCAACTCCAGCAGCCGCAGTAGTTCGGCCCGGGCGCTATCCACCTGGGGCGCCTGCAGCCGCAACTGCACGCCGAAGTCCTTGGCACCCCGGGCCACCAGCACCCCATCCAGCGGCCCTTGGTCGGCGGCGGCGGCCAGCAGCAGCGCCAGCCACAGCTCCAGCCGGTGGCGGCTGCGCGGTTTGGCGGTGTGCAGCACCAGCACCGAGCTCCCCCGCCACTGCAGCTCCTGCTGCCAGTTTTGCCAGAGGGCCAGCTGGCGGCGCTCGGGGCCCAGGGCCTCGAGGCTGGCGTGCAGGCTGCGCCAGCGCTGGCTGAGCCCGCCGGCCTCCAGTTCGCCTGCCGCCTGAGGAGGCAGCAAGCCCTGGCCGCGGTGGCGAGCCAGCCAGCCAGCGGGCCCATCTAGGCCTGGGTCGCTGGGGCTTTCGAGGGCCTGGCGCAGCAGCAGCGCCCGCCCGCGCTCATCGAGGCTGAGGGGCTCGAGGTCGTCGAGGCTGTCGGCCCATTCCCGCGGCTTTAGCCCCAATTCAGCCAGCCAGCTGGCCTGGGGGGCAAGCAGCCAGTCGCGCAGATCCCCGTAGGCATCGCTGGGCTGGGCCGGGGGGGCGCTAGGGGGCTCGCTGGCCGCCAGGGGCCGGGGCGGTTGCGGTGCGCCACTCTGCTGGCGGGGTTGATCGAGCAGCAGGCGGGCCTTCAGCAGGCGCTCATCGCAGCTGCCGGGCGGCCGCTCGCCGCTGGCTTGGAAATTGGCCCGGTCGAGGGGGTTGGCGGGGTGACTGATCACCAGTTCGCTACCGCGACAAGGCAGCTGCCCCTGCAGCCACTCGAGCCACTGGCGTACCGGTGTGGCCGGTGGCAGCTCTTCGCCGCTGCGGGGGTCGCGGCTGCTCCAGGTCACCAGCAGATGGTCGCGGGCTGAGAGCAGGGCCTCCAGCAGCACGTAGCGGTCCTGGTCGGCCGGGTTGGGATCGCCGAGGCGGCGCTGCTGCTCCAGCAGGTGGAAGCCGGGCCGCTTGCTCTGACGGGGATAGGCGTTTGCATCCAGCCCCATCAGCACGATCACCCGATGGGGAATCGCCCGCATCGGCTCGAGGGCGCTGATGGTGAGGGCGCCGCTGCGGTGGCCAAACCGGCCCGAATCCGCAGCCAGGCGCTCATCGAGCACGGCTGCTACCACCGGTGCGGCCAGCTCCAGGTCGCAGCCGGCGGCGGCCTGCTGCCAGTCGTCAATGGCGGCTAGCACCAGGGGTAGCTCCCAGTCCTGGCCACTCCCGCCAACCTGGTCGCCGTCGCCGAATAGGTCGCTCAGCAGGGCCCTAAGGCAGCTGTTCCAGGCCAGGCAACAGCGGGGTCGCCGCAGCTCCACCAGCCAGTGGCGCAGCCGGGTGAGCAGGTGCAGCCAGCGTCCCAACAGCTCGATGCTCTCGCCACTGGCCAGGGGGGCGGTGGCGGCCGGGGCCAGGCCGGGGTCGCAGGGCAGCACCAGGCCCAGTAGCAGCCGATCGATCACCCAGCTGAGGCTGCCGCTGCCCAGGCCGCCGCGCTCCTCTGCATCGAGGCCCCAGTGGAAGCCGCCCCGCTGCAGCAGGGGATGCAGGGCCGCCATCTCGGCACCGCTGAGCTGGAAATGCCCCTGCAGCGCCGGACTCTCCAGCAGGGTTTCCAGGGCGGAGGCGGTCAGCCGCTCCCCCGCCAGCCGCAGCAGCTCCAGCAAGCTGCGGCTGAGGCTGGCTTCGCTCTGCTGGCTGCGGTCGGTGAGGCGCCAATTGAGGGGCACCCCAGTGGCCTCCTGATCGCCAAATACGGCCGCCACCAAAGGCGCTAGGCCATCCACCTGAGGCGTCATCACCAGCACATCGCGGGGCTGGAGCGTGGGATCGGCGGCCAGCAGTTGCAGGATGCGGTCCCGCACGACCTGCACCTGGCGCAGGGGGCCGGGACAGCGGTGGAACTCCAGGGAGCTGTCTGCCGGTGCCCGCTGCAGCAGGGGTTGGGCAGCCGGATCCGCCAGTTGTTGCTGCAGCTGATGCAGCAGGGGCGCTGGCCCCTGGCCCCGATGGCTGCTGGCCGGGGCCACAAACAAATCCTTTTCCTGCCACTGGCCCTGGAGGCTCTCGCCGCTGCCTTCGAGCAACTGCTGAAACTCGCCGCCGAGTCGGCCGAAGCGGGCCTCCAGGCCCGGGGCCTGCAGCAGCCAGTCGCCATCAAGGGGCTGCTGCAGCGCGATCGCATCGCTGAGCAGTTGGCGGCGGCTGGTGCAGCGCTGCCACAGGTCGCGGCAGGGGGTGAGCAGGTAGAGGTCCACATTCGTGTGCACGCTCAGGGCCTGCAGCAGCTGCACCTGGATCGGCGCCAGGCTGCTGAGCCCAAACAGGCGCAGGGGATCGGGCAGGCTGCCGGCCGGCGGCGCCTTGATCTGCAACTGGGCTATGGCCTCCAGCACCTGCAGGCCGAAGGGCTTCACCCCCAGGCGCTCCCGTAGCCGCCCCACCAGCAGCCGCTGCCACTCCTGCTCCGGCGGCAGGGGTGGGCCGTCCTCCCCACACCACCAGGCTGCCAGCAGCTCAGGGCGATACAGGGCAAGGTCGTCTAGGGCATCGGCGATGCTGCGGCCCAGCTGCCAGTGGGCCAGCTCAAGCTTGCTGCCGTGCTGGGGGTAGCGGCCTAGCCAGTGCTTAAGCGAGGCAGCTTCTGGCTGCTCCACCAGCTGGGGCAGCAGCTCCAGCACGGGCCACACCAGCTGGCTGGCACGCCAGGGATCCTGGTCTGCGCCAGTTTCGCCCAGCACTCCATTAACGATCTGGCGCAGCTGGCTGCCAGGAAATGGGTAGCGGATGTTGGCGGCGATGCCACCGAGTCCCACGGCCAGCTGTTCACCAAGCCAGCGGCTGGTGGGCCAGGTATTCACCACCACCTGCACCGTCTCGAGCGGCCCGGGAGGTGTGAGCAGCAACTGGGCGGCCAGGAGTTCGGCTAGGTGTTCGGCCCGGTTGCCCCGGAAAACTGTGAGCAAAACAGATGCTCAGCGGTGGATCATCAAGGCAGGCAGCCTGCCAGCTCCTGGCGCAAGGAGGAGAGCCGGCGCTCTTGCAAGCCGTAAACGGCCTGAATGGCACCGGTTTCGGGGCAGTAGGCCGAAAGCTCGCCGCCGTAGCAGGCGCCGGTATCCACCATCACGATCTGGCCGAGGCGACGCACCTGGGGCCCGGGGGTGTGGCCGATCACCACCTCACCGAAGCGACCGTCGTAGGCCTGCCAGAAGGGCATGCGAATGCTGAGGTCGGGTTCCCAGGTGTCGGGATTGAAGCCAGCGTGGGTGGCGAGCCAGCCTTCGCCGGCGTAGGTGCGGGGCAGCTGCTCCAGCCGCTCCTGCCAGATGCGGCAGTGGCGATCGCCGAGCTGGCGATAGGTGTCGCAGCCGGCCAAGGCCCGTTGAGCGGTCCAGTCGCCCTGCCGCAGGGCGGCCACCAGGTCGGCTTCGTGATTTCCCAGCAGCCAGATGGCTCGGCCGGAGCTCACCAGGCCCCAGGCCAGCTCCATGGTGCGGAGAATCTGGGGGCCGCGGTTGATCACATCACCGCAAAGCACAATCTTGTCGCCGGCTGGCAGACGAGCTACCAGCCGCTCCAGCGCGTCGGCACAGCCGTGGACGTCCCCGATCACCCAGTGGTGGCAGGAACGTGAAGGGGACGTCATCAGTCCATCGCGTTAGTTCCAGTCTTGCCTGCCTAGCGGCTCCTTGTCAGCCCCCCAGCTACCGCCGTCGACCGGCCAGCGCTGGTACGGTCGCCCAAAGCCAGTGCCAGCCCCGATGAATCCAGCGTCGCTGTCGGTGGTCCAGCGGGTAAATGCCCTGGTAAAGGCCCTCAATGGCGCCAAGCGCACCAATGAGGCCTTGGCCCGCTGCGGCAACGGTGAGGAGATGCTCGACGTTCTGCTCGCTGCCTCCGCCAAGCTCGGCCTAGGGCTCAGCCGCCAGCAACTTGCCAATACGCCCCCAATCCGCGATTGGGTCTGGTGGAAAAACAAGGAAGCCCTGCTCACCATTGGCGACAACAAGCCTCGCTACCAACAGGATGGCGGTCAAGGAGCCTCCGATGAAGGGCCGCGCAAACGCTTCCTGGGGCTGTTTTAGGACGCGCTGGCGAGGGCGTCGGGGATGGAGGCACTGGGAGCCTCAAAGCGGCCCACGGCCACGAATTCCAGGCGCAGCTTCAAAAAGGTGATGAATTTCTCATCGGTGGACAGCACCGCCGCCGCCGGCCGCGGCACGGCGCTGCCGATCGGTTCGAGTTGGGGTGCATCGAGAAAGGCTGGCCGTTTAACCAGCCAGAAGTCGATTTCCTTGCCCTGTTCTCCGTAGTGGCGCACCCTTTCGCGCAACACCTCCTCAAGGGGCTCCTCCACGGTGAGGAACGCTTCGCTGGCGGCGATGAAGTGATAGGTGCTCATAGCTGGCGGCTGCCGAACAGGGGGTCGCGGCGCGGATTCTGTATCAGCGCCTTCATCTGCCGAACAGCTTCTTCCAGGCCCACCGCCAGGGCCCGGGCCACGATTGTGTGGCCGATGTTGAGCTCCTCCATGCCTTCAATGGCGGCGATGGGCTCCACGTTTTGGTAAGTGAGGCCGTGGCCGGCATTTACCCGCAGCCCGAGGCTGCGGGCGATGAAGCTCCCCTCCGTGAGCCGGGCCAGCTCGGCTGGCTGCAAACTCCAGCTGGCTTCGGCGTAGGCGCCGGTGTGTAGCTCCACCCAGCGGGCGCCGGTGGCGCGGCAGGCCTCCAGCTGGCTCGCCTCGGCGTCCACAAACAGGCTCACGCCTATGCCGGCTCCCTGCAGCTTGCCGACCAGGGCGGTGAGGGCCTCCTGCTGGCCTGCCACGTCCAGGCCGCCCTCGGTGGTGACCTCCTGACGCTTCTCCGGCACCAGGGTCACCATGTCGGGCTTGAGCCGTAGGGCGATCGCCTCCATCTCAGCTGTGGCCGCCATCTCCAGGTTGAGCCGGCTGCGCAAGGTTTGACGCAGCAGCTCCACATCGCGGTCCTGAATGTGGCGCCGGTCTTCCCGCAGGTGCACGGTGATGCCATCGGCGCCCCCCAGCTCGGCCAGCAGGGCATAGCTCACCGGATCGGGCTCCACCGTGCGGCGGGCCTGGCGCACATTGGCGATGTGGTCGATGTTGACGCCGAGGCTGGCCATGGCTGGGGAGTGGTTGGCAGGCGGTGAACCCGCCTAAATCCTATGGATACTGCAACCTGCGCCGGCTCGGGACGCCAGTCCAACTGCCCGCGCTCGAGCCAAGCTCCATTGCCTAGCCCCTAGCTTTGGGCTTGCTCGCACTTAACGGGTTGTTGGCGGTTGAAACCGGCCCATCGGCGTTGTCCACCCAGGCCCCCTCCTCCCGGGAACGGGGGCTCTGCAATGGCATCAGCCCCTGGCTGGCACCGCTCGCCATGGTGGCTAGCCAGGACATTGGCCTGCGCTTTTTTTTCCGCAGCGTCCAGGTGCTTGGCCGCGAAAATCTGCCTCTCAGCGGGCCGCTGCTGCTAGCTCCGACCCACCGGGCCCGCTGGGATGCCCTGCTGTTGCCCCACGCCGCAGGCCGCCGCATCACCGGCCGGGATTGCCGCTTCATGGTCACGGTTGATGAGATGCGGGGGCTGCAGGGCTGGTTTTTGCACCGCTTGGGCTGCTTCCCCGTGAGTCAGGGGCGCCCCTCCCTGGCCAGCCTGCGCTACGCCGTTGACCTACTTGCCGCCGGTGAGCAGCTAGTGGTTTTTCCGGAGGGGCGCATCGTGCGAGAAGAGATTCCCCTGCGGCTGCACCAGGGCCTCGCCCGCCTGGCCATGCTGGCCGCCGGCCAGGGCGTGCCGGTGCCGGTGGTGCCGGTGGGCATCGCCTACGACCATCGCCCCCCCCGCCGTGGGGATGGGGCCGTGCTCTGTTTCGGCCCACCTCTCAGCTTGGAGGGCCAGGGAAGGCAGGCGGCGAGTGCTTTCACCGACCAGCTCGCCGCCGCCATGGCCTTGGCTGAAGGCCAGGCCCAGGAAGCCCTGGGTCTGGCCCCTAAAGTTGATGTCAATTCGTCTGCTGGTTGTGCGTAGGCCATCCCGCTTGATTTGCGGTTCCGCTCTTGCCTTGCTGGCCCTCGCTGCGCCCTTAGCTCCGGCCAAGGTGCAGGCCCAGCAGGAGCCCCAAAAGGCCCTGGAGTCCACTGGCAGCCCCTTCAACCTTGATGGGGTGCGCGCCCTGTTGGTGCGCGGTGACGCCGCCGTTGCCAAGGGCAACCTGGCCGAAGCCCGCAAGCTCTACGACCAGGCCCGCGATGCTTGTCGCCGCCTGCTCGGCTTTTATCGCGACCTGAGCGGCTCCTTCCGCGGACTCGATGCCCGCATCCCCCGGGAAATGGACCAGAAGGGCCGGGAAGCTCTGGAAACCATGGCCCAGGCGAACCTGCGCTTGGCGGCCCTGTTCCGTCGCCAGAACCAGCCTGAGGTGGCGGTTCCCCTACTCGTCGAGGTGGTCAAGGTGATGACCCCGGCCAGCCCGGAGGGCCGCAAGGCTTTCCAGAGCCTGGTCGAGATTGGCTTCGCCGCCACTCCCTACACCGCAGGGGCCGCGGCAACCCCTGGCAGCTGACCACTAGATTTCCGCTGTTCGCTGCCTCTTCGCTTCGATGGTGCATCCAGACCAGGTGAAGGCCGCAATCACCATGGCCATGCCCGATGCCCAGGTGGAGGTTGAAGACCTCACCGGCGGTGGCGACCACCTGCAGGTCACGGTGATCTCCACAGCTTTCGACGGCCTCACCAGGGTCAGACAGCACCAGCTCGTGTATGGCGCCCTACGCCAGGAATTGGCCAGTGAGGCAATTCACGCCCTAGCCCTGCAAACATCCACACCCGCCTGAGTCCATGGACGCCACTACCCGCCAACGCATCGAAGAACTCCTGGCCACCAGCCCGGTCTTCGTTTTTATGAAGGGCAACAAGCTGATGCCCCAGTGCGGTTTCTCCAACAACGTCGTGCAGATACTGCACTCGGTTGGGGTGCCATTTGAAACCTTCGACGTGCTCTCGGATGCCGAGATCCGTAATGGCATCAAGTCATTTTCCGACTGGCCCACGATTCCCCAGGTGTACGTGAAAGGGGAATTCATCGGTGGCTCCGACATCCTGATCGAGATGTACAACTCCGGTGAGTTGCGCGAGAAGCTGGAAGTGGCTCTGGCTAGCTGAAATGGCAGCTAGCCAGTCAGCGAGTCAGTAGCGCTCGCTTTCGTAAAGGCTGCGCGGGTCACCATCGGGACCCACAAAGCTGGAAGGATCTCGAATCCAGCGGTCGGTGAGCTCCTCTAAGCGCCGCTGGGAGATCGGATCAAGCACAGCGGTGCGGCGCAGGGCGTGGATGTAGCCATCGGCGTAGAGCCGCAATTCCCCAGGACTGTGGAAGCGATGGGCCAGTTCCTGGCAGGCATCGCACAGCGACTGGAAGTGGCGGATGGCGTCTGGGTGTTGAAGCGAAGTCATGGGGTCGTTGGACCTTTACTTATTTTGCCCCTTGGAGACAGATGCCGCGATTGGGTGATCTCCGCCTAGTTGGTGGTGTCCACACAAACGCAGCGACTGATACGCGAATCCCCTTGCAGCTGCCGTTAAGGTGAATTCAACACAGTTGTGGTCTCCATTACCTCCTCTCACCCGCCACTGCCGGCCTCTGGGGCCGCCAATCAGGCCGGAAGCCAGCCCCAGAGGGTTTTGGTGGTTGATCCCCACGCGACCCTGCGCACGGTGCTGGCCCAGCGCCTGCGGCAGGACGGCCATCTCGCGGCGGCAGTTGCCACGGCTCGTGAAGCTCTAGAGGTGTGCCAAGACCAATCTCCCGATCTGCTGATTAGCGCCGAACTACTCGATGAGAGTTCCGCCCTGCGCCTGGCGGCCCAGCTGCGCTGCTCGGTGATGGTGCTCACGGCCCGCACCGGTTCCGAGCCGGTGGTGAGCCTGCTTGATGCGGGCGCCGATGATGTGTTGCGCAAGCCTTTTGGCCTGGAAGAACTCGCCGCCCGCTGCCGCACCCTGCTGCGCCGCGGCGGCACCGGTCTTCAGGAGCGGGTCTGCGTTGGTCCTCTTGAGGTTCACGTCCTGCTTCGACAGGTAACCCTGCGGGACCAGCCAGTTGAGCTGAGTCCCCGGGAATTTGCCCTGCTTTGTGCCCTGCTCATGCCGCCAGGGGTGGTGCGCAGCCGTCAAGATCTACTGCGGATGGCTTGGCCTCCCTTCAGCGGCGGTCCCCGCTCGGTGGATACCCAGGTGCTCACCCTGCGCCGCAAGTTAGAGCAGGCTGGCTTGGGTGAAGGCGGCGGCATCGAAACCATGCGCCAGCAGGGTTATCGCTTCAGTCTGGAAACGCTTCCGGAAGCTTCTGCCGAGGAAGAGCCGGCCCGTCAGCAGCTCAACTCACTGGTTTAAGAGCCCAAACCAACTCTCCAAGCAACATGGCGGCACTCAGGCCGGCTAGGAGTTGGTAGGTCCAAGGTGGGCTGATCCGGCCGATTGAGCTGGTGTTGATGCCCGTTTCCTGGCTGAAGCGGCCCAGAAACTGCTCGAAGGCTGCAACCCGTTGCGGCAGCAGGTAGGCCGATCCGTCTACTCCCCTCACGTAAAAGACCTTGCCCCCCTGGCTTGTGGCTACTGGTGTGAGCCCGCTGATGGATTTCCAAGGCAGGCTCCAGCCGCGGCGCAGCAGCCAGGCACACCAGCTGGGATGGCCAACCCGAATGCCATCGGCGTCTAGCTCAACGGCTTCACTGGTGGCTGCCACCACCAAGCCCAGCCCCAGGGGTAGGGCCAGCCACAGCAGCAATTTGAGCTCGGCTGGAGCCAGTAGGGGCAGGGGCGCCACCATGGCCAAGTAGAGAGCGATCAGGGTGAAGCGGATCAGCGCCGCCATCGGGTAGCGCTCGCTGCTCACGGCCAAGGCGCCGGTCATCGATCTTCGGGGGAGCCGGGTAGGGGTTCGATCAGGGTCGCTGGCTGGTAGCGACCGCTGAAAACTTCCTGTTCGCGGCCTTTCCAGAATTCGCCAAGTCGCATCAGATCGGCGTGGGCCTCCTGCAGGCTGGCCATGTAGGCATCCGGGTCCATGCTGTCTTTGGCCTCCTTGAGCTTGGTGAGCCTCAGCAGCTGCAGCATCCAGGGCTTGCTCAGCTCACCTCGTTGCTCTAGGTAAGTTGCCAGCTCGGCGGAGCTGGGGGTTGGGGAGCCGGCCATGGAGATGCTGAATCGCTGACGTTCTGGGTCCAGCCTATGGAGGCAGGGTGTGTGGTCGTTGGGCGCCAGGCCTGGGGATGTTGCTGCTGCTTGCTGAGTGTGTTCACCAAGGTGATGGGCATATTCACCCTGGCAATCGGTGTGGAATTCATCCTGCGGGGCCTCAGCACGGTTTACCGCCAGCTCAATCTGGCAACGCCCATGGGTTGAGCCCCAGGTCGGCGCCGATGCGGTGGGCGCAGGCAAAGCCACTGAAGGCCACCGCATTGAGGCCCTGGCCCGGGAAGCAGGAATCCCCCACGGCGTAGAGCCCCGAAATGCCGGTGCGGTTGAAGGGCATCGGCAGCAACCCCGGCAGGCGCAGGGCCGGGATTGGGCCGTAGCTGCCGCCCATGCGGCCCAGGAAGCGCCGGTGGCTGCGCGGCGTGCCCACCTCGCGGTGACGAATAGCGCCGCTGAGGCCGGGCAGGATCGCTTCGAGCCGGCCGATCAGCCGGTCGGCATCCGCCTGTTTTTTGGCGCGATAGGCCGCTGGCGTCAGCCCCTGCCAGTGCTCCATGGAGCTGGGGGTGAAGGCATGCACGATGTGGCGCTCAGCCGGGGCCAGCTCCGGATCCAGCAGGGTCGGCATCGACACGAACACCACCCCCTGCTCGGCCTCCATCTCCTCCCAGCGCTCCAGCAGCAGGTGGTGGCAGTGGTAACCCTGGGGCACGATCTGGGCATCGATGCCCAAGTGCAGCGACAGAAACGAGGGCGAGGGCTTGTAGCGGCGCCGCCAGGTGGTTTCGGCCTTGGGGGTGTGGGCTGCATCCACGAGAGCGCCAAAGGTGTCCCAGCGGGTGGCGTTGCTCACCACGCGGCGGGCCCGCAGCTCCTCACCACTGGCCAGCTTCACCCCCACCGCGGTGTTGTTCTCCAGCAGCACCTGGGTCACACGCGCCTTGTAGCGAATCGCGCCGCCATGGCTCTCCAATCCCGCCACCAACTTTGCCGCGATCACACCAACGCCCCCTTTGGGGTAGTTGATACCGCCGGCATGACGATCGGAGAACACCATGCCCGCATTGATCATCGGCGTGAGATCGGCGGGCATCACGCTCCAGCAGAAGCACTCCATGTCAATGAACTTGAGCAGGGCCGGATCGCTGATGTGCTGCCGCGCCACATCGCCCACGTTCACCGGCAGCCAGCGGGCTAGGCCCAGGCAGGCCAGGGGGGCTTTGAAGAACACCTTGGCCAGGTAGGCCGGATCCTCAAGCGACAGCAGGGGCATCGCATCGAGGCAGCGGAACACCTGCCAGCAGGTGTCGTAGAAGGCGCGGATGCCCTTGGCCTCATGGGGAAACAGGGCGCTGAGATCAGCCAAAAACTGCTCGTAATCCCTGTCCACAGACACATTCAGCCCACCGGGCAGGTGGTATTCGAGCTGGGCTGGATCGGGGATGGTGTCGCAGTGCTGGCCCACATCGGCCAGGGCCCGGGTGAGCAGGTTGGTGTGCCCCTTCTCGCCGAAGCCAAAGATCATCGAGGCGCCCACATCAAATGTGTAGCCCTCGCGCTTGAAACTGCCGCCGGAGCCCCCCGGAATTAAGTAGCGCTCCAGCACCAGCACTTTCGCCCCCTTGGCGGCCAGCTGGGAAGCGGTGACCAGGCCACCAACGCCGGCGCCGATCACGATCACATCCCAGATGGGGGCAGGGTTGCTGGTCACCGTTGGGCTAGAGAAGCTGCTGCGACCCTAGGCAGCGACGCTGGCGCCGTGCAGTTGTAGGGGCCGAGTGAAAGGCTCAAGATCCAGTAGGGCCCGGTCGCGGTAGGCGCCGTAGCGGGCCCGTTTCTCGCGGACGCGTTCGGCTAGCTCGGGCAGTAAGCCGAAGTTGGGCGGCATGGGCTGGAACTTCTTGCTGGGAGCTTCGGCGATGAAGTGAGTGAGGGCGCCCAGCATCGTGGTGGGCGGCAGGCTCAGGGGTTCCAGGCCCAGGGCCAGTCTGGCGGCGTTGGTGCCAGCCAGCCAGCCGCCGGCTACAGCGGCTGCGTAGCCCTCGGTGCCCGTGATCTGGCCCGCTGCCAGCAGGCTGGGGCGGCTGCGGAACTGCAGGGTGGCATCGAGCAGCTGGGGCGATTCCAGGAAGGTGTTGCGGTGCATCACGCCGAAGCGCACGAACTCGGCGTTCTCAAGCCCTGGGATCAGCCGCAGCACCCGTTTCTGCTCGCCCCATTTCAGGTTGGTCTGGAAGCCCACCAGGTTCCAGAGGCGGCCGTCCTTGTCTTCCTGGCGCAGCTGCACCACCGCGTAGGCCCGCTTAGCGCGGCGCACATCGCGATCATTAAGGTCGCCCCAGCGGGGATCCCAGAGCCCAATCGGCTTGAGAGGGCCGTAGCGCATGGTGTCTTCGCCGCGGCGGGCCAGCTCCTCGATCGGCAGGCAGCCCTCGAAGAAGTGAGCGCTTTCCTGCTCAAAGTCCTTGAGCTCGGCCTGCTCGGCGTTTAGCAGCTCCTGCCGAAAGGCAAGAAATTGCTCCCGGTCCATCGGGCAGTTGATGTAGTCGGCATCGCCCTTGTCGTAGCGGGAGGCGCGGAAGGCCACGCCCAGATCGATGCTTTCGCCTTCGACGATCGGGCTGGCCGCATCGAAGAAGTGGCAGTCGGCCCGGCCCGTGAATTCCCGCAGCTGCTCCGCCAGGGGCTCGCTAGTGAGCGGGCCAGTGGCCAGCACGGCGATCTCTCCGGGGCCGGGCAGCTCGGTGTGCTCGCGCCGCTCCACCGTCACCAACGGGTGCTGCTCCAGGGCGGCGGTGAGGGCGGCGCTGTAGCGGCCGCGATCAACAGCTAGGGCGCCGCCTGCAGGCACGGCGTGGGCGTCGGCGGTGCGAATCACCATCGAACCCAAGCGCCGCAATTCCTCTTGAAGCAGGCCTGCGGCCCGATCGCTACTTAGGGCGCCGAAGCTGTTGCTGCAGACAAGCTCGCCAAACTCAGAGCTGTGGTGGGCTGGGCTGCGGCGCACTGGCCGCATTTCCACCAAGCGCACCGCTATGCCAGCTTGAGCGATCTGCCAGGCGGCTTCCGTACCCGCCAGGCCAGCACCAATAACGAGTAGCTCAGGGCTCAAATGCTCAGGCGCGGGCGCGCTTGAGCAGCAATTGCAGCTGTCCCACGGCGGCACGGCCGATATGGAAGACGGCCCAGCTCGCGGCGAGCAGGATCGGAGCAACCACCAAAATCAGCCGACCGTCCATGGGAAGCCAAACAAGATTTGGTGATCTTAAGGAATGAACCTCGAGATACGCCCATCCGGCGCCGGATCTGTCGTCATCCGTTCGCCTGGGCATGGGACTGGGCATGGGCATCGGCGAGCTGGCGGTAGCGGCGGGCGTGCTGGCGCTGCTCGGCCCGGGCCTCAGCCGTGAGCTCTCGCTTCACCTGGGCCGGGGCTCCCATAACCAAAGTTCCTGCTGGTACGTCGCGTGTCACCACCGATCCGGCGGCCACCAGGGCCTCCTCTCCCACGGTGACGCCATTGAGCACGATGGCGCCGATGCCGATCAGGCAGCCGTCTTTCAAGGTGGCGCCATGCACCACTGCCCGATGGCCGATGGTCACATCGGCGCCAATGCTCACAGGCTGGTCGGGGTCGCCATGCAGCACGGCTCCGTCTTGCACGTTGCTGCCCTCACCCACCACGATCGAACTCACGTCGCCGCGGGCGACGGCAGTGGGCCAGAGACTTGCTCCTGCCGCTAGCTGCACATCGCCGATTACCACGGCCGTTTCAGCCACCCAGGCCTCAGCGTGGATCTGGGGTTTTGGCCAGGGAAAGACGCTCATCCGCTGGGGCCCGTTGTTAGGCCATTCTCACGGCTGCCTAGGCCCCCTTGGTGGAGGTCGCCCCTGGGTGATACGTTCCATAAGTGCCCAAGGGCGCGGGTCGCTAGCTCAGCGGTAGAGCACTCGGCTTTTAACCGATTGGTCCTGAGTTCGAATCTCAGGCGACCCATTTACAAGAAAATCAAGTATTAGGCCTGCGAATAAGCCTTCTGTTTATAGATAGCTTTTGATTTATTGCAATGGTTGGCGATAAAAATTAATTGCAAGCTGTATTTCGGTTTTATTTAGGGCTCATTTCTAAATTTAGTCATCAGATGAATTCATCTGATTTTGTCGGTAAGACAGTTTTGTTGAGAGGGTTCTGTAATTCAATTGGGCGGCCCAGTTAGCCGCGGCGGCATGCGCTCTCGTCTGCCGTGGACGCCAGTGGTGCATTGGGCTTCCCCTCGCTAAAGTATTGAGTTGAAAATCGGCTTAAGGTCAATGGACGGAAAATTATTTGTTGGCGGCTTGCTTTTGACCTTTTTAATTATGTACATAGGCGTATATCTGCTTACCAAGGGCATAGCTCCGCCTGTCTAGTTTTTCCGTTTCATCTGCCGCTCTAGTCTATTTTGTGTTCTGATGATTCGCTTGGTATTTGCTCGAGCCGATCTGTATAGCGTCGCCGCGTAGCTGCATCAGCAATTCCATCCCGCTGCATGGCACGCAGCATCCGCGTTTAGTTCACACCTTGGCCCGGCGGTAATTGCGCAGTAGCGATGATTTCACGATCACTGAAAGGGAGCTAAGCGCCATCGCTGCCCCGGCCAGCATGGGGTTTAGCCAGCCAATGGCAGCGATCGGCACCCCCAAGCCGTTGTAGATGAAAGCCCAGAAGAGGTTTTGGCGGATTTTGGTCATCGTGGCTTGAGATAGGCCGATGGCTGTAACTACGTCGCGCAGATCGTTGCCTAGTAGCAGCAAATCTCCTGCTTCCTTCGCCACATCCGCACCAGAGCCGATAGCGATGCCGATGTCGGCAGTCGCCAGGGCCTAGCGGCAACAGGCTCTAAAAGATGGCTTAGCGATTGGCAAGACTGTGGCTACCTCAGGTCGCTTGGCGGCGCCCTGGTGCTGCACAGGTTGGTGCACCCGGTGCGCTCCCTGCCTTGCCCTTGGGGGCGTGCAGCTCTACGTGCTCTTGCTCGTTGGCATCGTTGCGGGCCACGATTGCAATGGCCTCCTCATTGGCGCTGAGGTTCACCGGCATGTGGATAAGGCCCGCCGGGATGAATATGAAGTCGCCGGTTTGGTTGATCACCGACCTCTCCAGGCACGGCCCGTAGAAGGTTTTAACGCGGCCAGCCAGCAAAAATATCGCCGATTCCGATCCCACATGGCTGTGCGCTGCGGCCTGCCCACCAGGGGGAATCACCACCCTGTTCATCGACAAGCCGCGGGCGCCGCTGTTGGCGCCGGAAATGCCCACAAACTGCTTGAGCCTTTGCTTGCTGCTGCTGGTTGAAAGCGGCCGCACGGTGACGATATCGTCTGCCGCCTTGTTGGGCTTCCAGTTGGGGGCAGAGGCTCCTGGCACCGTGATGGGGCTGCCTTTCGGAGCCACGTAAACGACCACGACCACAGCTGGCTCAGGACCCAGGCTGACGCCTCGGTGCGCTTTGTTCACCATTTCGATTATGGCTTGGCCTGGTTTAAGAGATTGGCTGGCGCCGTCGTCGCTTTCGACTCGCAAGCTTCCCTGCAGCAACACGCCGGCATTGATCACCGGATGGAAATGGCGAGGCAGGGTTACCCCGGCAGGCACCGTGATGCGCAGCACGGTTACTTCGGCTTGGACATCGTTGAGCTTGGGTAATAGGTCCCCATTCCAGGAGCGATCGCTGCGGCTCAGGGTTTCCACCTTCACGCCTAAGTCAGCAGCGCTGGGGTCCTCATCGGCGCGGGCCTTTCCCATTCCTGTGGCAGTAGCCCAAGCGGCCAAGAACGCCAGGGCCAGCAGCCCCAGCGTGGATTCTCTCTTCATGGGTGCCGAAGTAGTTGAACTAAATCCTGGGCCCTATCCATCCTCAGGCGTGAAGCGGCCTTCATGAAGTCTGATTTCCGCGGGTGAAGAGCCATTGCGGCGGCGGTGTGGATGGTTGCCCTTTTGGCTTGGCGGAGAGATCGTGTGGACATCGGGATTCGGAGGCTCCACTGATGGAAGACACCCCCCCTGAGCATTTGCCAGGAGCGCGCTGACGATCCGGCCCCTGCTCCAACACTCTCGACGGATCTCTGACGTCTCTTGGCTTAAAAACCTCCACCGCGCCGCCCTAGGTGCCCCGGATTAATCGAGACGTCCCACTAGTCACCTGGCCCCAGGTGCTTGCGTCAGCAGCTCCGCAGTACAACTGAAGACACCCAGATCTCACGATCTGATTGCTAACTAACTTGCGCCCAGCCGCGCCCCACCCCTCCGGGCAGGCACCACAGCTGGGTCAACAGAAGCCCGGGGCTCGCGCTCCGGGCTTCCTAGCTTTTATGCCGCTGGGGAAGAGGCCATGCCGGCGCCACCAGAGACTCACCTGCGGTCGATTGAGCGCCGGGCCCAAGGGCTGCTGGCCCAGGTGGCCGGCATCGGGCAGCCAGGGTTTCGAGCGACGGATCGCCAGCCGCTTTTCAAATCCCTGTTGCTGTTCGCGCCAGGGCCGCGCCAGAACCAGTGCTCCCGCTCCAACCAGGCGGCTTGCAGCCGGTTGGCTAGGGAGCCCACTAGCAGGCGCTGGAGGTGGCAGCCATCAGCGCAGAAAATTTTGTTTTCAGGGCAGCTGCAACTCCTGGGCCATTAGCTGCCCCTATTGAGGGCCGCCCAGCAGATCAATGGGTTGCTCCAAACCAAAGGCTGCTTCGATATATCCACCTATTAGTTCGGCCACCTCGGGGACGGGAGTGAGGCCAAACCGCAGCGGCAGCTTGGGTTGAAAATGGCGGGGCTGTCGAGCAGCCCGTGCACCAGTACCAGGGGGGGCATCGGCGATGGAACCGCCATCCGATACTTATTCAATCTGACCTTTCCACCACGGTGCTGCGGCCTAGCAGCAGATCCCGCGCCCCATTTACCCGTTGCATGGTGTCGTGACTACCACCGCGGTCTGGGTGGTGTTCGGCGGCGGCACTCTTCCAGGCTCTATTGACGTCATCGGCGCCGATCCGCCCAGCCAGGGGCAGCTGCAATCGCTGACGCGCCACGATCGCATCTAGATCGGGATGCTTACCCAGAGGGCCCCAGTCGGCTTTGCTCAGCGCCGGGCTGCGCTTTTTGCCCCCTTTGCGTCGCGCCTTGCTCTGGCCCGATCCACCGAATCCCCGCTGGGGCTGGCTCGTCTCTGCCGCCGTCCCATGGGCTGCCCTCGGCGCTCGGGTCGCCACCAGACCGGTCAAATTGGCTTGCATGGTCTGGGGCATCTGCTCTGCCGCTATTTATCCACTGTCCTCCATGGCCGGCTATCCCCGTGGTGGCCTAGGCGACGCAGCTGCTTGATTGCTCGATATCTGCACGGCGGCCATGGCGTCTTAATCACCCAGGCCCACGGTCGTGCTGTGGCTATCGGCCGGTCAAGGGCTGCTGGCAGGTCAAGGGTGCCAAGCGTTCTTTGGTGGGCCTTGCCTTTGAGCGCTGATAAGGGCTATCAGTCTTGAAGCAGCCGCTTAATTCGCCTGGATTGGGAACCAGCAACTTGCCTCTGGCCATCGGGGCTAAGGCTGGTTGTGGGCAACTGGCGGCTCGGCTTTACCTCTTTCACCCGTACGGCGTAAACGTGTAGGCCGATGGCCACCCCAAGCAGCAGTACCAGGCTGAATGCTGTGCGGTGGCTGCCGTCGCGGCTCGGCATCGGCGGGGGTGCGGGGTTGCTGATGCTCTGAGTCTCTCAGGAGCAAGAGATGTGAAGACCTCCCCGATCCCAATCCAGGGCCAGCCAGCGCTCCTAGGATTTGCTTAAGAATTGAACGGCAAACAAGTCGATGCGTGTGCCATCCCTGCTGGCCCTGGCTGCCCTTGTGGGCTTTGTGATCGTGGAATTGGTGCTCTGAGCGGCAGCCATGAACACCTCTTTAAACAGTCAGGGCTTCTAGGGTCGGCTTTTACTGCGCCCCTGACCTGTGCAGGCACCCATGCTCCACTCCCTAGCCTTTCTGCTGTCCAGGGGCCAGGAGTTGCCCGAAGAGGGCGTTGATTGGCAGGCTCTGGTTGCGGCCCAAGGCCACCAGGGTCCCGATCGCGGCCGGGGTCTGAGGCTGTTTCGGATGCCAGATCAATGGCAGGGCAGCCTCGACGAGCTAGTAGCCAGTGGCTGGGCCACCATCGCCGGTGAAGATCCTCTCGGCTCAGCGCCAGAGCGGCGCTCCCTGATTTGCGATGCCGTGGTGACGCAGTTTGATGTGCCGTCCCTGTGGATCGGCGTCTACGCCGTTAGGGGTCCCGCCGAAGGCTCCTGGCTGCAAGTGCAGCAGGTGGAGCTGCTGGATCGCTTCCCCCTGGCTGAGGCAGCCAATGAAACCTGCTGGTTCTATCCCACTGATAACGGCTCCTACTTGTGTTGGGAAAATCAGACTGGCCTGACCCTGGCTCCGGGATGGTTGCCAGAGCAGGGGGGGCAGGAGCTTCCGATCGCCTATGACCGCGGCGAGGTGCACGTGCTCTGGTCGCTGATGGCTGACGATGCAGCCCTCACCTGTGTGGGCCTCACCTATCAGCGCCGGCGTATTGAGTGGCCCCTTACCCAGCGCACTCCAGAACCCAGCGCCACCTGGACCAGCTTTGAGGTCGACACCATGGCCGACCCCAGCTATCTAGAACGCGCCCGCATCAGCGTTTTTCCGCAGTGAGCGGGCGCAGCCTGGCTCAACGCACGAACAGCATCTCCTGGTAGGTGGGTAGGGGCCAGAGGTTGTCGTCCACCAGGGCCTCCAGGCCGTCAACCACCACCCGCAAGTCGCCCATCAAGGGCACCAGGGTGTCTGCGCAGTAGCGCATATGGGCTTCGGTGCCGTGGGGGGGATGCTCGATGGCGCCTTGCAGCTGGCCGCTGATGTCCATCAACGACTGGCACAGTCCAGCCACCTCCTTGGAGGTTTCCGGCGATACCTGGATGCCGAGGGAACTCTGCAGTTGCAGGGACTCAGCTAGTTCGCCGAGGTAGCGGATCGCCGCCGGGTACACCTGGGTGCGGGCGATCTGGACGGCCAGCTTGGCTTCCACATCAATCGCCAGGATGTATTGCTCGGCGTAAACCTCGAAGCGGCTCTGCAGCTCCACGGCCGAGAGCACGCCGGTGCGCTCGAACAGCTCGCGGATGGATTGGCGCTCCAACACCGGCAGGGCATCGGCGGTGGTGCGCAGGTTTTCCAGGCCCCGCTCCTCCACGGCCATGCGGTGCCACTCATCGGAATAGCCGTTGCCGCCAAACACGACGGCGCCATGCTGTTCGATCAGGGTCTTGAGCACGGCCAGAGCCCCTTCCTCCAGGCCGTAGCCACTGGCCAGCTTGGCCTCCAGCTCGCTGGAGATCCAGGCGAGGGAATCGGCCAGGATCGTGTTCAGGGCCACAAGGGGGCCAGCCACCGATTGGTTAGAGCCGACGGCGCGAAACTCGAAGCGGTTGCCCGTGAAGGCGAAGGGCGAGGTGCGGTTGCGATCGCCGGCGTCCTTGTCGAATTCCGGCAGGGTATCGACGCCGAAATCCATCACGCCGCCGAGGGATGAGCCGGAGAGGCGGCCCTCGCGGATTTGGTTGAACACATCCTCCAGCTGGCTGCCCAGATACACCGAGATGATTGCCGGGGGCGCTTCGTTGGCGCCGAGGCGGTGGTCGTTGCTGGCGGTGGCGATCACGGCCCGCAGCAGGGGGCCATACATGTGCACGCCGCGGATCACCGCTCCGCAGAACATCAGGAACTGCAGGTTTTCATGGGGCGTCTTGCCCGGATCGAGCAGGTTCCCCTGGGTGGCGTTGCCGATCGACCAGTTGACGTGCTTACCAGAGCCGTTGATGCCGGCGAAGGGCTTCTCGTGCAGCAGGCAGGCCAGACCATGCTTCTTCGCCGTGCTGCGTAGAAGGGTCATGGTGAGCTGCTGGTGGTCGGTGGCCACGTTTGCAGCCTCGAAGAAAGGCGCAATCTCAAACTGGGACGGGGCCACCTCGTTGTGGCGGGTTTTGGCCGGAATCCCCAGGCGGTACATCTGCCGCTCCACCTCCTGCATAAACACCTGCACCCGCTCCGGGATGGCGCCGAAGTAGTGGTCGTCAAATTGTTGGCCCTTGGCCGAGGGCCGACCGAACAGGGTGCGGCCAGCCAGCAGCAGGTCTGGCCGCAGGGGCACGTAGGCGCTGTCGATCAGGAAGTACTCCTGCTCGGCGCCGCAGCTGGAGTTGACCGGGGCGATGGTGGTTTCCCCCAGCAGGCTGAGCAGCTTGTGGGCCTGCTTATTTACCGCCGCGATCGAGCGCAGCAGGGGGGTTTTTTTGTCGAGGGCCTCACCTGTCCAGGAGACGAAGACGGTGGGGATGCAGAGGGTGACACCGTTGGGCGTCTCCATCAGCCAGGCGGGGCTGGTGATGTCCCAGGCGGTGTAGCCGCGGGCCTCGAAGGTGGAGCGGATGCCGCCGTTGGGGAAGGAGGAGCCGTCCGGCTCGCCCTGCACCAGCACCTTGCCCGTGAATTCGGTGAAGACCGTGCCGTCGCCCTGGGGGGAGATGAAGCCGTCGTGCTTCTCAGCAGTGGAGTTGGTGAGCGGATAAAAAACGTGGGAGTAATAGAGGGCGCCGCGGGCGGTGGCCCACTCCTTCATCGCTTGGGCCACCACGTTGGCCACCGACACGTCGAGCTTGCTGCCCTCCTTAATGGTGCGCTGCACCGATTTGAAGATCTCCTTCGGCAGCGCCGCCTTCATCTTGTCGAGGGTGAATA
>ERZ887849.991-NODE-991-length-28287-cov-18.084266_pt1 | contig 28287 bp, 31 predicted proteins | sample MGYA00521267_ERZ887849 | MGnify/ENA primary metagenome ERZ887849 (study PRJEB32303, sample SAMEA104408601) | aquatic metagenome | biome: Brackish water; feature: Pelagic; material: water | place: Baltic Sea | collected 2014-06-06T16:11:00 | depth 2,863 m ... | reverse complement strand
GTTTAGAGGGCATTAAATTATGGCTACTGTATTAAATAAAAATCAAAGCCAACAATTTCATCAAAATGGATTTGTAATAGTAAAAAATTTTTTCAATGAAGTAGAAACTAAGTTATTACAAAACGCTTCTATTCAAGATCCTACTATCAGAAATCACTTGTATGATAGGGCAGATTCTGAAGGTCTGGTAACTAAAATGATAGCGTGGAATCATCCTGATGATAGCATATACGGAGTAACAGCAAGATCTGAAAAAATTGTTGATACTATGGAAGATTTGCTTGGAGGAGAGGTCTACCACTATCATTCTAAAATAACCGCAAAAGAACCTTTTGAAGGTGGGGCATGGGAATGGCATCAAGATTATGGTTACTGGTATAACAATGGTTGTTTATTTCCATTAATGGCAACAGCAATGATAGCGCTTGATAAATGCACTAAGGAAAATGGATGTCTTCAGGTTTTGTCTGGCTCTAATAATCTAGGAAGAATTGATCATGCGTTGCTTGAAAGTGGCCAAGTCGGAGTTGACTTGAAAAGAGTAGATGAAGCAAAAAAATGTCTTGAATTAGTGTATTGTGAAATGGAACCTGGAGATGTTTTGTTTTTCCATTGTAATACTTTACATAGATCTGATAAAAATAACTCTCCTGATAGGCGATGGACACTTTTGTGTTGTTATAACGCTGCAAGAAATAATCCTTTTTTAGATCATCATCATCCTAAGTATACTCCTTTAAAAAAATTGCCAAATTCAGAAATAATAAAAGCAGGAGACAAGTTTTTAGAAATTGAGAACTCAGATGGATTTTTAAATAGACCTACTGCTCCTCCCGGACTAACTAAAAAAGCTGGAAAATTATTTAATTCTTAAAATATTTATTTATTTCAGTTTATTTTGGAGATAAACAGACAGATTTTTATCCTTCAAATTTTGTGATCATTACATCACGAATTTGATTCGTTAATAAGCCTGCTAAGCATTGGTTTCCAAGCTTCTTCTTTAACAGGAAGGTCTTTCTTTTTAGACCACGCAACCGCCCCGGCTGGGAAAATGGCAACTACAACTCCATTTTTTAAAGTTTCAATTGCTGATTTCCTTGTGTAAACATTTTCACGCATTGCATTCGTTCTATTACTAAACTCAATAGGTAAAATATTATCAGCAAGAAGAGGTTCTTGCTGTAAAACACCATTTGCAATTACTTTAAAATCCGGGTCTATAGTTGACGCGTACCAAGAAAGAAAAACTCCATCAGCAACGCCGAAAGGATGATTAGCTGCTATAATAAGTCCTCTAGATTTTTTTCTTTTCGGGATAGGGTCTAATGCTTAAGATTCTATGCCCATTGAGTTAAGAGCATGTTTCCAAAGATCAGTTCCTTTTTTATTATGAGAAAAAGAGATAAATTTTTTATATCTTTTTTCTAATGTTAATTTAGCAGATAATAGTTCTACAACGTATATGAATACTCTATGATGAAACGGCAACCAAGATTCTGCATATGTTATTTTTATATTAGATTTTAACATAAGAAATCCTTGTTAATATATTCTTATAAAAATATGAATAATTAAAATTAATTTTTCAAGAATTATTTAATCTGTAAAGTTAAAAAAATCTATATTTAAAAAACATCAAACTGATTTTAAAAATTAGGAATTATCGGCTCTATTTTAGGATAGTGAGTTTCTAGATCAAAGCCAGCTGACAACAAGATATCTTCTCTAAACTTTCTGGAAATCATTTGAACGCCTAAAGGAATATTTGAATTAGTTTTTCCAGTTGCAAATGACATTCCTGGAAGACCAAGATAAGGAGGTGCAATTTGAGGTAACATTGAATCAAAAACCATATCAAAGGATTTAGGAGATTCAAGATCTTTTAGATCTTCAAAAGGTAAGTCGCCGGTAATAGGACATAACATTAAAGGATACTTATCAAAAAAATTATTCCAGTCTCTTCCAATTTTAGCCCTATTTTGAAGTGCATCCATGAAATTATCTAAGCTTGTATTAGGACATCTTCTCGTCATTTGTTCATATATAAAGTTTGCATCAGGGTCATTTTCTTTTTTAATGGCTTCTCCGCCTGTTCTCCTGAATTCACCAAGCCATAGCGCGGCTTGAAATTTAGCTGCTTCCTGGAAATCTGGAGCTTCAGGTTCTTCTATTATCCATCCCGACTTTTCGAGCGCTAGAGCTGCTTTTTTTAGCTCTAATTTTATAATAGGATCAATAGATAAACCTTTTATTTCAGTTATGAGAGCAACCTTTTTTAGAGGCATGTCGAATGACAATGGAATAGGTGACCACCATGGATCATCATAGTTTTCCATACTCATCGCCTTTAATCCAAGATCTAAGTCAGTGATTGATCGAGCTAATGGTCCTGAAACAGCCATTATTTGCCCGCCAATATGTCTGTCAGGGGAAGTGTAATTTATCATCGGGACTCTACCTAGGCTTGGTCTTAATCCGTGAATTCCGCATGCGTATGCAGGATATCGTATTGATCCAGCTATATCTGTCCCATGGCCAATTGCACCAATTCCTGCCGCTGTTGCAGCGGCAGCTCCTCCAGATGATCCTCCGGGAGTAATACGATTATTGTGAGGATTTAACGTATGTCCATGAAGGCTGTTTCTTGTGAACCAATGTATACTAAAGGCGGGTGTATTGGTTCTTCCAACAATAATTGCATCAGCTTTTTTTAAGTTATCAACTACAGGACTATCTTTTTTGGCTATTAGATCTTTTTGAATTCTAAGCCCATTTGTACTAGCAAATCCAATCTGGTCAGTATTTACTTTAACTGTAACGGGAACACCTGCAAGAATTCCAAGAGGTTCTCCTTTTCTTAGTTTTTCATCTAAATTTTTAGCTGTTTCTTTTGCGTATTCGAAAGTGTCTACAACTACAGCATTTATTTTTGGGTTCACATTTTCTATATGCTGAATTGTTTCATTATAAATTTCAACAGCAGATATTTCTTTTTTTTTAAATAATTTTGAAATTGTATTTGCTTCTAATGACCATAGTTCTTTCATAAAATAATCTCCCAAATAAAAACTTATCTTATTTAAAAATATTGAAATAAGAAATAGTTTTTAAAAAAACTATAGTATTTGAATACTATGAAATTTTTTTAAATTGGTTTAATATTAATAAAAAGGGGTATAACTTTATTATGGAATTACCAAAATGGCATGAGCGTCCTGAAAGCTCGAAAAAAAAAATCAGCGAACAAGAAACACTTGATGGCAAGAGTTTTTTAAAAATGGCAGATCATTTTATTACTTTCGCAAATACAAAAAACAAGACAGTTAAATCAACAGATATTAAATATATTATGTTATATGCAGCGGCTCGTTATTCAGCACATGTTGCAAAAAATGTAATAGAAATTGATAATCATGAAGAATTTGTAAAGCACATGTCTGCTCAGTATATAGATATGCTAAGAGAGCATTTAGCAGATCCGAATTTGTAATTAGAAAAATTATTTAATTAAATAAAAAATATAAGTGTTTGATACTATTAAAATCTTAAAGATAAATTGACTTTGTTTGGAGTAAAAAATGAAAGATAAAAGAGATATGTCTGAGATGTCAGAATCTGAAATAAGCTATAGAAAATTCTTAAAAAATTTAGGTGTTACAACCCATAAAGAATTAGAAAATCTTATTAAATTAAAAATTGATAATGGTGAGTTAACTGAAAACTCTAATATTGAAATAACTGCTGAAATTAAAATTAAAGAGCTAAACTTTGAACATTCTATTTCTTCAAGTTTATTGCTTCCTAAAAAAAATGATTAATATAACTGAAGATTTAATCTTAAAAACTTTAAGTGATATAGATGATCCTTCTCAATCCAAAGACATAGTCTCTCTTGGTTTAGTGAGTAATGTTAATATTAAGGATAGTAACGTTGGAGTTACTTTAGAAGTTCCTGTTCACAGAGGGGCTGCAATGGAGCCTATTAGAAAATTAGCTCAAGAAAAAATCATGAAAATTGAAGGTGTAACAAGTGCAACAGTTGTTATCACTGCTCATGAGAGCAAGCAAAAAGGTTCTCCAAATGTTTCGGAAATAAACGAAATAAAAGAAAAGGTTTTTGAAAGTAATGTAAAGCGCTTTGTGGCTGTAGGATCTGGTAAAGGCGGAGTTGGAAAATCTACTACTTCAGTTAATTTAGCTATAGCGCTTAAACTTGAGGGCTATTCAGTAGGGTTGTTAGACGCTGACGTATACGGTCCTTCTCAACCTAGAATGCTTGGAGTAAGTGGAAGGCCCGCGTCAGTAGGTGGAGACATGGTTGCTCCTCTTCAAAATTTTGGAATAAGTTTAATGTCAATGGGACTTTTAGTCCCTGATGACACAGCCATGATTTGGCGAGGCCCGATGGTTCAATCTGCTTTAACACAAATGTTAAACTCTGTTGCATGGGGAAATCTAGATGTAATTGTGATTGATCTTCCGCCTGGGACAGGAGATATACAAATTTCTCTAGCTCAACAGGTAAACTTAGCAGGAGCTGTTATTGTATCAACGCCTCAAGATATTGCCTTATTAGATGTTGTGAAAGCTATAACAATGTTTCAAAAAGCAAACGTTCCTATAATAGGTATGATCGAAAATATGTCATATTGGTCCTGTCCTGACTGTGGGAGAGTTGATCATATATTTGGTAAGGACGGAGTAAAGTCTGAAGCTAAAAAAAGAGGAATTGATTTGCTAGGCGAAATTCCTATTTCAGTTGATGTAAGAAAAAGTTCAGATTCTGGCATTCCAATAATAATTTCTGATCCAGATGCAATACAATCAAAAAATTATAGAATTATTGCTAAAAGTATTATTAAATCAATAAAATTAGATGAAGAGGAAGTAGTATGAGTTTATATTATGAACTAGATCCTGCAAAAGACGATGACAAGCCTCTTTTACCTCCAATCTTAACGCCAATAGCCGTAATGAAAGGTTTAGATGTTTTTTCAAAAGCTATAGCCGTAGCATCAAATAGTGAACCAGGCACAGTTTTTTATTCAGAGGATTTAGATTATATCGAAGTTGCTATTGTGCTTTGTCCAGAAGTTTCAAAGATAAAATGTAATCAAATGCACTATATTATGATGGTTGCCGCAGGTGATACTATTGGTGCGTTAGCGCCGCCAGAAGTCGCTGTAACTTATACTTTTCCTGGCTTTATATACTTAAACAGAGGTGAAGCAGGGTTAGTGAAAATGGAGCTTGGCCCCTCATCAGATGAGGATTCAATACCAGACTGGCTGGTGGTGGGCATTAAATTACGATTAAATGATAATATAGAAGTTGAGGAAACCCAAATTAATAGAGACGTAACGTCACTAGCAGATGAAGGCGGAGGATATGTATCTAGAACAAGAGCTGTTGAGTCGTTATCGAGACATTTTTTGGCGTGGGTCAGTCAATGGGAAGATGAAGGTTTTAAGTCAGTTGCAGATATGTGGAATAAAAGACGAGAAGAGAAAAAAAGTATTATCTTAGAAAATAATAAAGAAATATTTTGGATTGGCTTAGATGAGAATGGTCAAGCTATTGTTAAATTAGATGGCAAAGATATATTTTTGTCTCCTATTGAAATTCCAAATAAATTTGGAGATCTTAAATTACAATGAAGTTTGCAAAAACAATACGTTTTGACAAATCTGATTTAAATATTTTTCCTTTGGCCGCTGAAGAAGGAGAGCTTGCTTTAGTAGGGACCTTTAGCTTTAATGAATTTGAATTTCAGGATTTAAAAGGCAAAATAAAACAAGCTTTTTCAAATGGATTTATTGGATTGCCAAGTTTTGGTTACTCAACATTAGTCAATATTGTTAATGTTAAAGAAGAAGAGCTATCTTATCTTAGGGAAATTTTAGGTAAGCACTTTGTTATAAATTGTGGCGCGCCATCAAAAGATATAGCTGAAAAAGCTGCTGACGATGAAATAAACTTTATGATAGATTTATGTAAAAGTCATGAATTAGGAAGCTTACTAAGTGTTTCTAGAGAATGGTCAGATGAAGGAATTAAAGAAAAATTTAGAAATCTTCCTAAAGCCGATTCATGTGCAGAGCAAAAAATATGGACGTTTGTTGAAGATGATTAAATCTTAAAAAGAAAGACGAATAATGGTAAATAATGATTTCTGGTTAACCTCTGGTTGGCATCTTTTAGATAAAGATAAAGCTGGTTTTTTAATTCCTACAGAAGACTTTATGAAAGCTTATTATTATAGACCTGAAGTCGCTCCTGTAGAAGAATCGTGTGAAGCAGAATTAGCGTTGCATAAAAAATTAATAGAAGCTCCTTTTGCAATTATAGAAAAAAATGAATTAAACAATATTAAAGATAAAGATGTAGTTTTTAATTATGAAGTTATTTTAAGATTTAGAGAATTTTTATCTCAACATCCAACACTTGAGGCGGCTTATTTAGCAATTGCAAGAGGACATGTTATTAATTTCCCTCCATTGTTTGTAGATCAAATGGTTCAAATTATATTAAGAAATATTCTTAATGAAAATCCTTTTACAATGCAAATCAGAGCTTCAGAAGTATTTTTTAGAAGTCAACTTGTAACAATTGCTGAAGATGAAATTATGGTTGCTGACGAGACTACCGTCAATTTTCAGGCTGAAGAAAAAACGTTGGATAAAAATAATTTAAATAAACTAGAGGTGGATATAGATATTTTAAGGGAGAGTACAGCGGATCATTATTGGGAAAGGTCTGATAAATTTGATACATCTATTGATTTAGCTTATACTAAGCCTGGTTTGGATGCATTAGCAAGAGTGATAGAAAAGTGGATTTTTCATTTCTTATCAATAGAAGTTTCCGTAAAGCCATTACAAAAAATTGAAGATGAAAAATGGTCTTGGCATATAGGTCTTGATAGCGATTCAACATCTATTCTAAATGATTTATATGAAGGCAAGGAATTAAACGATGCAAGGCTAAAACAAATTTTATGTTTATTTCAACTTGAAGCTAAAGAGGGTTTCAATGAAGAAATGAAAAATAAGCCTGTTTATATTGGTTTGTCTATGGATCAAAAGTCTATTATAAGATTTAAGCCACAAAATCTTTTAACTAATTTACCTTTAGCTAATCTGACTTAAATTCTAGTTTAAATAATCATCTGTTGTTCTTGGATTTGGTCTTTCTTTCACATCGAGTATTTTATCTTTCTGTGTAAACATTGCTCCAACTCTGCAATCTTCGCACATCTTTAATATTTCTGTCTTACCTTTTTCTTGAAACATTGCATGAGATGATAATTTATCAATAATTTTTTCAATAGACTTTGTTGTCCCAAATGTTTTTCCACATTCAATACAATCAAATGGTTGATCTTCTATAATAATTCCAGCTGACATTGCCTCATCATTTAAATTAAATTGTGGTATTAATGAAATTGCATTTTCAGGACAAGTGGCTACGCATATACCACATTGAAGACAAGCGTCTTCTCTGAATAATAATTGTGGCGCATCAGGATTATCTTGAAGAGCTCCTGCTGGACATGCGCTTACGCATGATAAACAAATAGTACATGTATCCAGATTTACATCTACTTTTCCATATGGTGATCCTTCAGGCAATTGAATTATATCATTTTTATTATTATTACTTTTTGATAATCCTTGAACTCCAGCTCTTAAAATTCCTCTTGGAGCACCTAAAGGGATAAAAAGAGAAGGTTTTATTTTTGTATATTTTGATGTGTCATAAATTTGTTTTTCAACTAATTCAGGATCATTTTCTTCTATTATAGAGATGGAGTTATTATTATTGCCAACGCCAGATAGAAGGGAATTAGAAATTTCAATTTGTTTAGGAAGAAAATGAAATTCTTCATTATTTTTAGGATCAACAAGTATAAATATTTTCTTGTAACCTAAAGCAATAGATGAAACTAAAAGATCATGACCAACTCTTCCAACAGAATGCATTTCATAAGGGATTAGATTTGCTGGCAAACCGTTGCCATATCTAGAGATTAAATTAATCATCTCTTTTCCAAACTCTCCATCAAATAGGATTAAAGCGGGATTACTTCCTCCTGCTTTTATGAAGTCATAATTAAGTTTTGATAATGATCCTAGAATAATATCTAGGCTTGGATAGTCAGTTTGAATTGCTCCTGATGGGCAGACAGATCCACAAAACCCACATCCACCACATATTCCAGGGTCAACTGATATTATGTCACCTGATGTTTGAATAGCTCCTGCCGGACATACATCTAAGCATTTAGTGCAGCCAGTTATACCATTACGTGAATGAGCGCATAAATTTTCATCAAATTTAACATAAATAGGTTTTTCAAATTGACCGATCATTTCAATCGTTTTTGTAAAAATTTCAAATAAATCTGATGGGCTGTTAGTGCTTGCTCTAAAATATCCGTCACGCTTTTTATCTCCTGTAAACAGGGGCGTATTTTCAGTAAGGTCAATAATTAAGTCACAATCGGTGTCAACTGTTTGGAAAAAGTCTCCAAATTCAATTTTCGCTTTGCTGCTAACTAAGGCCTCAGAAAAATCATTAACTTGAAGTTTAAATTTAGTAAAATAACCTTGAGCTAAATTAATACTACCTTTTGTAATTTTATAATTGTTGGCTTCAATCATTATATTATTTTTGAAGTTACAAATCATTAATGTAACACCAAGGTGATTGGCAAGTTTTTTACAAAGATCTGCAGCTATTTCAACGGCTTCATCTCCTTTGTTATGGTCTACGTAAACAAAGCATCGTCCGGATGATTCCATTGTTAAACTTGGTGTTTGTTTTATATTTTCAATAGAAGAATTAATAATTGCACTTATTTTAGGAATCGCCTTTTTACCTTCTTTTGACCATCCAGCATATTCTCTAATATTAAAAGTACTTGGCATAGAAAAATTATGTTCTTCAGCAACTTTCTCAAAAGTTTTTGTCTCTTGAGTGCAGGCAATTAGTAAATTTTTGTTATTATTTTTGCTTTCATTTAAAGCTTCAATTACAACATCTATGTTAGATCCGCATAAATTGTTTTCGACTTTGCAATTTGAAGAGGATTGACATGCTTTAGAAAGCTCTAATCCGTCTATATCCATAGTTTTTTCGCAGTTACAAATTAATATTTTATTATTAAGAATATCCATTTTTAACTCTCCCAATATTAATCCATAAAGCGATTAAATTATCAAAAATGTCAATTAATTTTTGTTTTTTAAAAATTTTTAATTTGTTTTTTTTAAATTTTTATTGCTAATGTTTATCATAAATATTTTATTTTGTTGAAAATAGATTGTAATTTTTATGGAAAATATCGAGACGCAGAAACATCTTTTATACGCAGTAAGAATTATTCTTGAAAGACAAAAAATAGATAATATTTGGGAAGACCATAAATGGGTAGTTAATGATTTGGTGCCACTAAATGTAACTAGTGGATCAGGTTATCCTCCTATTAATGATGTAAGAATTTATCCATTAATAAGTGATATCAAAGTTAAAGATAATGCTAATAATAATTTATTCGTAGCAGAAGCATCTATAGATTTACATAGAGCTGAAGCTGAAGGTTACGCTGAAAACCTGCAATCTTCAGATCCATCTATATATATTGTACTTAGAGAAGGAGATTTGACGGATGGTGAAGAAAATGGAGAGGATAATGAAATTAAATCTAATGTAGATATTCATTTAGCTGAAGTTTCTTTGTCGCCTTATCATATTCAAGATTATGAGGACTGTGGAGAAGATAAGGTTGAAAAAATACCATTATATGGACCAATTGCAGACCTTCTTGAAAAATTTGTTGAATTTCATTTCCATCCTGAGGAATTTAAAAAAAGAAAGAGAGATAAAAAAAATATAGATGAAATTACAAAGCGTGGTGGTGATCCTCGTTTAAATAAAAAAGATACAATCAATTAATTTTAATGATGCTTTAGGATTAAAAATAATTATGGAAGAAGAAAATAAAGATAATTCACAAGAAGGATTTATATCAAGGTGGGCTAAAAAGAAGGCGAACAAAAATTCTAAAACAACATTTGTTGAGGAAAATGATGATGATGCCGAAAAATTAAATCTTGAAAGTGGTATTGAAGAACTTGATTCAGAACAAATTGAAGATGAAAGTCAATATGATGAATTAAATGATGAAGAGTTGTTGGAAAAATTTAAATTACCTAATCCAGAAAAAGTTAAAAAAGAAAAAGGGTTAGACTTATTTTTTAAAGATGGAGTTCCTGATCGATTAAGGCAAATAGCTCTTAGAAGAGTTTGGAAATTAAACCCTATTATTAGATATGCAGATGCAGACATTAACGATTATCATGAAGATTTTACTGATGCTGCAACTGTTATAGAAGGCATGAAAACTGCCTATCAAGTTGGTAAAGGTTATCTTTCAGCATTAGTTGAAGAAGATGATAAAGATAAAGATGATGATGAAAAGGAAAATGACAATGACAATGAAAAAAAAGAAGAAGGTGAAAAAAAATCAAACCTTCAAAAGTCACCAAAAGAAAATTTAGAACAAGAAAAAACAATTATACAGGACGAAAAAACAGAATTAAATTCAAAAAAAGAAGATAAAAATAATTTAAATCAAATGAATGAGACGACGGAAGATGTGAAAGATGAAGATTATATTGAGCTAATAAACATTGATAAAGAAGAGTTTCTTATACAGCCTACATTTGAAGAAAAGCCAAAACCTAAAATGATGGTTTTTAAACCCCGAACTTAATATAAAGTATTTTATAAGAAATAAAAGTTTATACATACTTGTTATTTAACAAATTCATTAAAAAAAACTTTCTTTTTAAATTTTTATGATAAATACTATATTTGGGGAGATATTATTTGAACTCGATTAATGTTACAAAAGAGTCATTTATTAAAGAAGAAGAGCAGCTTAGAGCTGATATGTATTCTTTTTTAGCTAGCTTATTAAGAGCAGAACCAAGTGCAGATTTGGTTAAGCAATTAACATTACTTGAATCTGACGATACTCCCATTGGTAAGGCAATCAAAATACTTAAAAAATTAGCTTCATCTCTTGATCTCCCGTCAATAAGAGATGAGTATGTTGGAATATTTATTGGTGTAGGAAGAGGTGAGATTTTGCCTTTTGCTTCTTATTACCTAACAGGATTTTTAAAAGATAAGCCTTTAGCAAAGTTAAGAGGAGATATGCAAGAGATTGGTATTGCCGTATCTTCCGGTATTGACCCAGAAGACCATATTGCTACATTATTTGATATTATGGCTGGTCTAATTCTTGGAAAATTTAATAGAAAATTTTCAATAAGAGAACAAAGAGATTTTTTTAATAAGCATTTAGCTCCATGGGTTGATTTACTTATGAGGGATATTGAAGCTTCAAAAATAGCAGTGTTTTATGCGCCAGTTGGAACTATAGGAAGAGAATTTATAGAAATTGAACGTTCTTCGTTCAAAATGGATGTTGCGGGGTAGCGATAGGCCCCTGTTTCATTAGTTCAAATTATTGAACTTATTATTAAGGAGTAGAAAATGGAAAGTAATAAACCAAAAAACGGTAGAAGAGACTTTTTAAAAGGTGCAGCAGTTACGGCAGCAGCAGTTACGGTTGCGGCTTCTGTTTCAACGACAGCTTCTGCAGATGAGACTATGAATACAGCTGGTTTAGGCTACCAGAAGACAAAGCATGTTAAAACGTATTACGAAACTGCAAGGTTTTAATTTAAATTAAATTACTTTAGGAGGAATACTATGCTTAGAAAGAAGACGAAAGGGGTGGCGATAGGCTCCCAAACTTCATCTTTCATTGGTAAGGCCACAGGAAAAGTCGTAGATAGACGTGCTTTTTTAAAAGGGTCTGGATTAGCAATTGGAGGTTTGGCTACTGCGGCGGCGCTAGTTGGTCCAAATGTTAAGTCTGCAAAAGCAGCTGCTTCAAATTCAGCTATATCCATAAAAAAATCAGTTTGTACTCACTGTTCAGTTGGTTGTACGGTAATTGCAGAAGTTCAAAATGGTGTTTGGACTGGTCAAGAGCCAGGTTGGGACAGTCCTATAAATCTTGGCGCTCATTGTGCTAAGGGAGCTTCTGTTCGTGAGACAGCAAGTGGAGAAAGACGATTAAAGTATCCTATGAAACTTGTTAGTGGAAAATGGACAAGAATATCATGGGATGACGCCATAAACGAAATTGGTGATAAAATGCTTGATATAAGAAAGTCATCAGGCCCAGATTCGGTTTACTGGTTAGGATCAGCTAAGTTCAATAATGAACAATCATACTTATTTAGAAAGTTTTATGCATATTGGGGATCTAATAACGGTGATCATCAAGCTAGAATTTGTCACTCAACCACGGTTGCAGGTGTTGCTAATACCTGGGGTTATGGTGCAATGACAAACTCTTATAACGATATTCATAATTCTAAGGCAATTTTTGTAATTGGTGGAAACCCTGCAGAAGCTCATCCGGTTTCACTAATGCATTTAATGAAAGCTAAAGAGCAAAATAATGCACCTTTAATTGTTTGTGACCCAAGGTTTACTAGAACAGCAGCTCATGCAGACGAGTATGTTAGGTTTCGTCCAGGTTCAGATGTTGCATTAATTTGGGGAATTATGTGGCATATCTTTGAAAATAAATGGGAAGATAAAGAATATATTAGGCAGCGTGTTTACGGAATGGATGACGTTAGAGCCGAAGTAAAAAAGTGGACACCCGAAGAAACTGAAAGAGTAACAGGAGTTCCTGGTTCACAGTTAAAAAGAGTAGCTAAAATAATGGCTAATAATAGGCCTGGTACTTTTATCTGGTGTATGGGTGGAACTCAGCACACAAATGGTAATAATAATACCAGAGCATACTGTGCTTTTCAATTAGCCTTGGGTAATATGGGTACTGCAGGTGGTGGTGCAAATATTTTTCGTGGACATGACAATGTTCAAGGTGCAACAGATATGTGTATTTTATCTCACTCATTGCCAGGTTATTATGGATTAGCAGCAGGTTCGTGGAAACATTGGGCCCGTGTATGGGAAGAAGATTATGATTGGTTAAAGGCAAGATTTGCATCTATAAAAGGAAAAGATGGAAAGACAAAAAGCCTTATGAATCATAATGGAATACCTGTTTCAAGATGGATTGATGGTGTTTTAGAAGATAAAGCAAACATCGAGCAACCTGATAATCTAAGAGCTATGGTATTCTGGGGACATGCACCAAACTCTCAAACAAGAATGAAAGAGATGAAAGTCGCTATGGAGAAGTTAGACCTAATGGTTGTAATTGATCCATATCCAACTGTTTCAGCGGTTTTATCTGATAAGACAGATGGGGTGTATTTGTTGCCTTCAACTACTCAGTTTGAGACATATGGTTCAGTAACAGCTTCAAACAGATCTCTTCAATGGAGAGAAAAAGTAATTGATCCTTCATTTGATTCACTTCCTGACCACACTATCATGTACAAGTTTGCAAAAAAGTTTGGTTTTGCAGATCGTATGTTTAGAAAAATAAAGATAAATGAAGTAACATACGCAAATAAAGGTACAAAAAGAGAAGGGGTAAAAACTCATGAGGAACCTTTAATTGAAGACATTACAAGAGAGTTTAATGGTGGAATGTGGACTATTGGTTATACTGGTCAGTCACCAGAGAGACTTAAAGCTCATATGAAAAACCAACATGTTTTTGATAGAACTACTCTTAAAGCAGTAGGTGGAGAGCTTGATGGTGAGTATTATGGTCTTCCTTGGCCTTGTTGGGGAACTGCTGATATGAAACATCCAGGAACTCCTCTATTATATGACACATCAAAGCCAGTAGCTGAAGGTGGACTTTGTTTTAGAGCTAGATTTGGAGTAGAACATGAAGGTAACAATTTGTTAGCTGAAGGTTCATATCCAGTAGGATCTGAAATCAAAGATGGTTATCCTCAATTTACAATGGCAATGCTTAAAAAACTTGGATGGGACAAAGATCTAACAGCCAAGGAAAAAGAAGCTATTGATAAAGTAGGTGGAGATAAAGCAAACTGGAAGGTAGATTTATCAGGTGGAATTCAAAGGGTTGCAATCAAGCACGGTTGTGCGCCTTTTGGAAATGCTAAAGCAAGGGTTAAAGTTTGGACATTCCCAGACCCAATTCCATTGCATAGAGAGCCATTATACACTTCTCGTAGAGATCTAGTAGCAGACTATCCAACTTATTCGGATAGAATGGCATATAGACTTCCTACAATGTATAAGTCTATTCAAGATGTTGATCATACCGCAAAATATCCTCTTATTTTAACTTCAGGAAGATTAGTTGAATATGAGGGTGGTGGAGATGAGACTAGATCAAATCCATGGCTTGCTGAATTGCAACAAGATATGTTTGTAGAAATAAGCACATTTGATGCAAATTCAAAAGGTATAAGAAATGGAGCAATGGTATGGGTTGCAACACCTGAGGGAGCTCGAATTAAAGTGATGGCGCAAGTCACTGAAAGAGTTGCAAAAGGAGTAGCATTCTTACCTTTCCATTTTGGAGGTCATATGGAAGGAAAAGATCTGCGGTCTAAATATCCAGTGGGTTCAGACCCATACGTATTAGGTGAATCAGCAAATACAGCTTTTACATACGGATATGACGTTGTAACACAGATGCAAGAGACTAAGTGCTCATTGTGTCAAATTGAACTAGCTTAAGGGAGGCGTAAAATGGCACGAATGAAATTCTTATGCGACGCAGAAAGATGTATCGAGTGTAACGCTTGTGTAACGGCATGTAAAAACGAGCATGAAGTTCCATGGGGAATTAACAGAAGAAGAGTTGTAACTATTCAGGATGGTAAACCTGGTGAAAGGTCAATCTCAGTGGCGTGTATGCATTGTTCAGATGCACCATGTATGGCTGTATGTCCAGTAGACTGTTTTTACCAAACTGAGCAAGGTGTAGTTCTTCACTCTAAAGATCTATGTATAGGTTGTGGATATTGCTTTTATGCATGTCCATTTGGAGCGCCTCAGTATCCACAAGCAGGAAACTATGGTTCAAGAGGAAAGATGGATAAATGTACTTTTTGTGCAGGTGGTCCAGAAACAGATATGTCTGACTCTGAATTCCAAAAATATGGCCGTAACAGATTAGCAGAAGGTAAGTTACCAGTATGTGCAGAAATGTGTTCTACAAAAGCACTTTTAGCAGGTGATGGTGATGAAGTTGCTAACATTTTCAGAGAAAGAGTTGTCTCACGTGGATTTGGCTCTGGAGCTTGGGGATGGGGAACAGCATACCAATTAAAAGGCTAAATTAGTTATAGAAAAGGCGGGAAATAGAATTCCCGCCTTTTTTTATATTCTATATATACTTAGATTAAAATTGGGGTGAAAATGATAATAAGATTTTATAAAAATCTATTAATAGTGTTGTTTATACTGAGCACATTTTTAATAAGCTCATGCAGAGAAGATGAGCAAAATAGAGTATTGAATTATAATAAAGGTGTATATCTTGGAGAAAAAGATACTCCACTTACAGAGCAACAAATAACAAAATTAAGAATACATACATCTAGACAAAAAAGTAATTAATTTTTCAAATTTTGTTAGGAGAAAATTAAAATGTTAAAAAAAATAACAGCTGTAATAATGATGGTATTTATTTTAAATACAATAATTATATCAAATTCAAATACCTCTTTAGCACAGTCTAAAGGAGAAGTTCCTGGTAAATCATTAGGAATAAAATCCGATACGGATTTATGGAGATACGTTCGTAATGGTAATGCTGGTACAACACAAATGAAAGATGAGCTTTCAGCGGTGATGATTCAATCAGAAGGTGATAATTGGAGAGCACTAAGAAATGGTCCAGTCTCAATGTTTGGAGGAATAGGATTAGCAGGAATAATTGCATTATTATTTGCATTCTTTTTATATAGAGGAAAAATTAAAGTTGAATCAGGATTATCTGGTGACACTATACTACGATTTGCAACATTAGATAGGTTTGCACACTGGTTAATGGCAGGTTCATTTGTTTTATTAGCTCTTACAGGTTTGAATATACTGTACGGCAGGTACATTTTGATACCTATTTTAGGGCCTGAATTATTTAGTTCAATAACAGTTGGAGGAAAATATATACATAATTATTTATCCTTTGCATTTATGATTGGTTTAGCTTTGGCCTTTATACTATGGGTTAAACATAATATTCCTACAAAAATAGACTGGCAATGGTTAAAAATGGGTGGTGGAATATTTAAAGCAGGAATGCATCCTCCAGCTAAAAAATTTAATGCAGGTCAAAAGATGATTTTTTGGATCACAATGATAGGAGGCTTATCAGTTAGTATGTCAGGCATTGCTCTTATGTTCCCATTTGAGACAAGTATGTTTTCGGAAACTTTTGCATTGCTAAATATATTTGGACTAGACCTTCCAACGAATTTAACTGCAATGCAAGAACAACAGTATAATCAATTATGGCATGGAGTTGTTTCATTAGGGTTAATGATAATGATAATTGCTCATATTTACATTGGTTCTGTAGGAATGGAAGGTGCACTTGATGCAATGAACAGTGGAAAAGTAGATAGAAACTGGGCAAAAGAACACCATAATTTATGGGTAAAAGAAGAAGACGAAAAATCATAATAACTTATAAATTGCATGGTAAGAATCTATAAAAGTAAAATAATAATGATTTTTGGATTTGATTTTAAAAAAGGCATTAGGAATGCAATTATATTCCTAATGCCTTTATTTTTAATAAATACTAATGTAAGTGCAATAGAAAAATTAATTGCACATGGTGGTCCAGTAAAGGGATTGGCGGTTTCAAAAAATAAGGAATATATGGCGAGTGCAAGTTTTGATTATTCAGTGGTATTATGGGGATTAAACCCAATAGAAGAAAAAATGACATTAATTGGCCATGATGCAGCAGTTAATACAGTAAAATTCTCTCCTAGCAATAACACTTTAGCCTCGGGTGGTGACGATAATAAAATATTGCTTTGGCAACTTAAGTATCCAATAAAAAAAAATATTTCAATAGAACCTATCATCCTTGGTGAGCATAGAGGAAAAGTTGTTGACTTAGATTTTTCTAAAGATGGTAAATATTTACTCACAGCAAGTTGGGATGGAAGTATTGGTGTATGGGATATAATAAAAAGAAAAAATATTAAATTTATTAAAGGACATAAAGGGCCAGTATATTCGGTAAAATACTCCGAAGATAATAGTCAAATATATAGTTCAGGATACGACGGAGAAATAAGATTATGGAATGCTAAAAATGGAAACTTTATCCGACCTCTAGTAAAAAATGGTTGGGGCATATCAGTATTTGAAGTTAATGAAGAAAAAAATTTTATAGCTTACGGATCAACTGATGGTATTATCAAAGTTGTAAAACTTAATGAAGATAAAGAAATTCTTAAAATAGGGAATAATAGAACTCCTGTTTTATCTATGTATTATTTAAAAGAAAAAAATTTAATAAGTTTTGGAAATGCAAAAGGAAGAATGATAATACTTGATACTAATAGTTGGTCATTAGTAAGAGATTTTAATGCAGTAAATGGACCTATCTGGGATAACATTTTATTTCCAGAAGATACATCATTAATAGTAGCGGGATTAGATGACTTTTTAACTAGATGGGAAATATTTGATTTCCCACCTGAAATATTAGATAAACCAGGACCTGCAAGACGATTTAACCCAGTAGAAGAAGTTAGCAATGGAGAAAAACAATTTGCTAGAAAATGTAGTGTTTGTCATACTTTAAACTCAGATGGAAAAAAAAGAGCAGGACCTACATTATATAAAGTATTTGGAAGGAAAGCAGGCACATTAAAAGGTTATAAATATTCAGAAGCATTATTAAAATCTAAAATTATTTGGAGTGAAAAAACAATAAATCAATTATTTCATGAAGGACCGGATAAAGTAACGCCAGGAACTAAGATGCCTATTCAAAAAATGAAAAGGTATGACGACAGAAAAGATCTTATTACGTTTTTAAAAGAAGCTACAAAGTAAAATTAAATATAAAGGGAGACTATAATGAAAATGGTATTAATAAGCGGATTATTTGGAATAATAGTGGGTGTTGGAGCTTACTACATATTAATGAGTTTAGGAATGGATACAGCAAGTGTTATGTCTAGTGTAAACGTAAGGCTAACAGACTAATTTCTAGTAAATAAAAAATGAAAATTATTAAATGAAAATCAAAGAAAAATCTATTATAAAAATTTTAATATTAGTTTTCTCATTGTTTTCATTTAATTTGGAAGCAAGTAATTCTTCTAATGTGTGGAATAATGCTTATAAATCAGTTGTTGTTGTTTTACCTACATGGTCTGGCTATAGCAAGCCAGGTTTTGGCGCACCAAACGGTGTGGCACCAGCAGGTACTGGGTTTTATATCTCATTAAAAAATAATAAAAAAGTTAGTAATTATATAATTACAGCTGCTCATGTAATTAAAGAATCTAAAAATATAAAAATAAAAAATTATCAAAATAAAATAGAGAAAGCAGAATTAATTATTGCTGATAAAAAGCGAGATATTGCAATATTGAAATCTAAAGTAAATGGTCAAGCAATTAAAATATCATCCAAAAAAAATGAAATTGGAAATCATGTCTGTGTAATAGGCAATAGTTTTGGTTTAGGACCAAGCTTGTCTTGTGGTGTTATTTCAGCACAAAATAGACAAAATATAGGTTTTAATGAAATAGAAAATTTTATTCAAACAGATGCAGCTGTAAATCCTGGAGACTCAGGAGGCCCTCTATTAGATAATAATGGAGAATTAATAGGTATGTTAGATGCTATCTTTACAAAAGAAGCTGATATTGACGCGGGAGTTAATTTTGCTATACACAATGATTTAATAAATGAATTTATTAAGCTAAATTTGCATTTGATAAAGTAGAGTTGTAATGGAGATAAAACCTACAAAATTAGAAACAGCAAAACAGGATCTATTAAAAAGTATAAATAGTATAGTTGATAGTGAAGAAATTTTAATAGAACATGCATTAGAACGAGTCGTTAAGACTGAAATTGTTAGTAATATTAATTTGCCTCAAACAGCAAACTCAGCAGTGGATGGTTACGGAGTTTTAGCTGAAACATTACATAACAATCATAAAACTGAATTTGATATTGCTGGAATAGCAAAAGCAGGACATCCGTTAAATAAAATTATAAAAAAAAATCAAACTGTAGAAATTTATACTGGAGCAGTAATGCCAAAAGGTATAGATGCAATTGCTATGCATGAAAAATGTAAAAGGTTTGGAAATAAAGTAATAATAAATGAAAATTTATTAAAATATCAAAATATGAGACCTGTAGGAGAAAACCTTAAAAAAGGCGAAGTAGTTGTAAAAAAAGGAAAATTAATAAATCCTGCAGATATTGGCCAATTAGCTGCCTCAGGCAATAAGGCTGTGAAGGTTTATAAAAAAATAAATTTGTCAGTAATCTCAACAGGAGATGAATTAGTTGATACTTCTACTAATCAAATAAATGAAGGTCATATATTTGATTCTAATCGACCAATGCTGCTATCGTTATTCAACAAAAAATATATAAAATTATTTGATATGGGAATAGTTAAAGATAATAGAAAAGATTTAGCTAAAAAGTATGAAAAATGTTTGTCACAAAGTGATGTGGTGATTTCATCAGGAGGAGCTTCAGATGGTATAGAGGATCATACCCAAAGCGCATTAAAAGACATAGGAGCTAAATGTTTGGTTTGGCAGTTAGCAATGAAGCCAGGCAAACCAATGGCAGTAGGTATAATTGAAGGTAAATTAATTTTTTGTTTACCCGGTAATCCGGTAGCTGCATTTGTTTGTGCAAAACTAATAATTAAACCTTTAATAAATAAATTAGCAGGCTGTGAAGATTTAGAAACATTTACCATAAAATTACCTTCAGGATTTGATCATAATAAAAGAATAGGAAGAGCTGAATATTTAAGGGCAAAAATTATAAATAATGATAATGGATCATTTATAACTATACATGGTAGGAAGGGTGCTGGTGTTATTTCATCTTTAACAGGTGCAGATGGCTTAGTTGAAATTCCTCTAGAATGTGAAATTGTTAGAAAAGGAGATTTACTTAAATTTATTCCTTTTAATCACATAGGTTTATAATTTAATTAATTAGGTATTAAATTATTATCCCATTTAACAATTACATTGAATGAAATTGAAATTCTAGGAAATTCAGACATGTTTGGATGAACTAAATGATGTATGAAGGCTGGCCATAATAATAAATCACCAGATTTAGGTAAAACTCTATGTTCTGGGTCGACTTGCTTATCACCTTTAATTGAATTCATATTAGCTTGTCCACGTGGGTCAAAAAAACTTATTGAAGCAGGATTTAAGTCAGATCTAAAAATTTCTGCATCAGATTGATCTGGGACATTCACATAATATGTACCAGACAACCATGAGTGAGGATGGTTGTGCAAATTATGATAATCACCTTTCATATTAACATTTCCCCATCCTTGAATAGACCATCTTAATTCATAGGAAATTCCAGATTTTTGAGCATAATCAAATATTGCTTTATCAATACATTGTTTTAACCAAAACATCACAGGATGGTCCATATTAAGTATATTTTGAGCAATGTAATTTTCAGTCATGTTATCTTGAGAAATGTTATTTGACAAAACTATTCCTGAAATAACAGGGTTAGCCGTTTCAAAGCCAGGTAAACTCATTTCTAAAAATTGAGTAGGCCAAAGATCTAAAAATTTTGGTTTGATAGAATTATTATTTTTCACTCGTCTAACCATTGTAAACTCCAGAATAAGGATTTGTTTTAAGTAATATTATATCGTTGAATAATAAAATCAGAAATTGAATTTATATTATTTAAATCAAAAGTAGGAATTGAAGATTCAATATTTATATCTGATGCTATGGCAAAAATATTATTATCCTCTTTATATAGCTCAGGTTTACCAATAATTGGCCTGTAAACTTCAAATTTTGGTATAGGTTCATTTTTATAACCTTCTACTATAATTAGATCACATTTTTGGATAGGATCTTTTGAAAACATTTCTATCATTTGAAATAAACTTTTTTCATCATGTTCATCATTTTCTTGTATCATAGCAAATCGTTCTTTAGATGAGATTATCATTGGTCTAGCGCCAGCTTTTCTTAAATTAAAAGAATCTTTCCCAGGTTTATCAAGTTCAAATTTATGATGTGCATGTTTTAATGTGCCTATTGTTATTCCTATCTTTGTAAAGTTTTCAATTAGTTTAGTACATAAAGTAGTTTTCCCAGACCCTGACCAACCAGCTAATCCAAAAAACGGAGGTAGTTTACCAAGAATCTGTTGAGCTTTAATGAGGTCTAATGGAGAGTTTAAATTAGTAAAAGGATCAAAATTTTCATTATTGATTTTATCAAAATCAACATAAGCTACTTTAAGATTAGAAGTAAAAATATCAATTTTTCTTATACCTTCATTTAATGCCTTTTCTAGTTTGAGGTTAAGATCAGATTTCCATAATGCTATGACTGGATGATTATAACCTTTCGATTGAGCAACAACTAAATCAACATCTAATTCTTTGTTTTTTAATTTAATCATTTCTTTTACAATATTTTTAGGAAGAAACGGGGTATCACAGGGTAAGGTCATAACCCATTTTTGGTTTAATTGACGAGCCCAATTTAAAGATGCTAATATTCCTGCCAATGGACCTAAGTGGCCTTTGATAGGATCTTCAATTATTTCATAACCGAATTCAGAAAACTTATCTAAATTAGTATTAATATTTAATGCTATAGGTGCAACATGACCTGAAATACTTTCTAAAACGTAAGATAAAAGAGGACGATCTAGAAGAGGTATTAAAGCTTTATCTTTGCCACCCATTCTTCTACCTTTTCCTCCTGCTAAAATCACACATGGAACGATTTCATTTAAATTTTCCAAATTTTTTATTATCCCTAATTAATTATAGCTCTCTGTGCAGACATAATGTCATCATTTTTTATAGTTTTGGTATCTGTATCAAAAATAACTCTCTCAATGCCATTTGCTATAATCATTCTCTTCCCTTTAGCTCTGCCAATTAAGGTAAGGCCTGCATCTTTGGCAAGGTTTACTCCAGATTCTGTGAATCCAGATCTTGAAATGAGAATGGGTATTCCCATTTGAGCAGTTTTAATAACCATTTCAGAGGTTAATCTTCCTGTAGTGTAAAAAATTTTATCTTTTGATTCTTCTTTATTTAAAAACATCCATCCAGCAATTTTATCCATTGCATTATGTCTACCTACATCTTCAACATATATTAAGGGAATATCATTTTTACATAATACACATCCATGAAGAGCTCCAGCTTTTAGATAAAGGCTCGGTCTAGTATTGACTTTCTTAGATATAGTATAGATCCATGAGGTTCTAATTTTAGCTTTTTTATTTAAGTTAATAGATGAAAAATCATCCATTATATCTCCATAAACCGTACCAACAGCACATCCACTCGTACGTATTTTCTTTTCCATTTTCTTTTCATAATTAGTTTGTCTTTCAGTTCTTATAATTACGACTTGTAAATCTTTATCATAATTAATCTCTGATATAACGTCGTCCTTTTTAAGCATGTTTTGATTTAACAAATAACCTACGGCCAAAAGATCAGGCATGTCGCCAAGTGTCATTGCAGTTACAATTTCTTGTTTATTAAGATAAATGGTTAAGGGTACTTCTTTTACAACAGGCAATTGAATGTGTTCACCTATTTCATTGATGCAATCAATTGTTTCTGTGAGTTTGTCATTTTCTAAATCAGGTGAAATAAAAAATTCTTTTTTATCGTTCATAATCTTTACCTATTATTTAACGGATTGTTTAGATGTCGCCCAATTGATAAACTCTTCAGATTCTTTTGTTAAATGATCAGATAATACAAGGTACTTTTTTAAAAGCTCTTTTCCAAAAGAAGTAACAAGTGTTCCTTTATTACCTGGTTGTTTTTCTAAAATAGGATTTGGGAATGCTTCTTCAATTGTTTTTAAAAGAAGAGTAGCTCTCTTACTACTCATCCCCATTGCTTTAGCGGCTGATCGAATTGAACCTTTTTCAGCAACTAAATGAAATAGTTCCATTTTACCTGCGCCTATCATATGACCTTGAATATACACTTTAATTCTAATGCCATTTTCATTTTCATTAACTAACCTAGGTGGTAATGAAGAGCGCTTTATTTGTATTGACTTATTTTTCATTAACTAATTATAGGATATAATGTTAAAATAAACCAAATATTTTTAAAAAGAATTTTTGTATGTCTGATTATTTTACAACTGAAGAATTGGCTGATTTTCTTAGAGTTAAGGCAAGAAAAATTTATGACATGGTTTCTAAAGAAGAAGTTCCTCATTCAAAAGTAATGGGAAAATTATTATTTTCTAAAATTGAAATATCAAACTGGATATCAGGTTCTCGACATCAAAGTTTAGATGATCAGACAGTCCCAATGGTTTTGTTAGGAAGTCATGATCCTTTATTAGAGCTAGCAGTAAAAAAATCACAATCTGGGATTGCAATGTCGTTTGATGGAAGTACTCAAGGAATAGATAGGCTTAAGTTGAACGAAGGATTTGCTTCTGGGTTACATCTATATGATTATCAAAAAGATATATGGAACATTCCTATAATTAATGCAGAATTATCAAACAAACCTATTGTTTTAGTAGAATGGGCAAAAAGAGAAAGAGGTTTAATCTTTAAAAATGATAATTACATTAAAAATAATTCTATAGAAAACTTTAAAGGGAAAAAACTAGTAAGGAGACAAGCTGGATCAGGTGCTGAAAAATATTTACAATATATGTTAAATGCTAAAAATCTAAATTACGATGATTTTGATAGAACAGATATTGCTTATTCAGAAAATGATGCAGTTCTCCTTATTTTATCTAATCAAGCTGATGTCACGCTTGGATTAAGATCTGAAGCTAAAAAATATAATCTAAGCTTTATTCCTATTGTTACTGAAAGATTTGATCTGGTAGTTAATAGAAAGTTTTGGTTTGAAAAGCCTTTTCAAGATCTATTAAATTTTTGTAAAACAAAGGACTTTAAGGAAATAGCTTCTAATTTAGATGGATACGATATTCGTGATTTTGGAAAAGTACACTTTAATAGCAAATAGAGGTTAAAAATGCTTAAAGAAATTGGGATGGCGTTGCTTGGAATAGCTATAATCTTAACATTATTTTTTTTCTTTTTAGGTTCCAAGGTTTTTATTTTAACGTCTTTTTATTAAGGAATAAAAATGAAAATAACTAGCATTGAAACAATTCATAATAAGCAATATTCAAATATTGTATGGGTACAAATACATACTGACGAAGGATTAGTTGGCCTAGGCGAAACTTTTAGAAACCCAGAGGCCATAATTTCTTATATTCATGAGACTTGTGCACCTTATTTAATTGGACGTGATCCACGCAGAATAAATGAGCATGCTGATAATTTAGTTAATTGGACTGCAAATAGATATATAGGTTTCCCAACAAGATCAGTAGAATTTAGAGGTAATTCAGCTATTGATATTGCTTTATGGGATTTGAAATCTAAAGCTAGTAATTTAAGTTTAGTTGATATGCTAGGTGGTTTATGTAGGGATAATATTCCTATTTATAACACATGTGCGGCCGAAGGATATAATTGGAAATCTAACTCACTGTCTAGGTCAAGTCAGGAAAATAGACCTAATGATAAAACATTACCTAAAGATGACTTGCAACTACAAGCCTCAAATCCAGGAGAATTGGCCCAAAGCCTTTTAGACGAAGGTATATCTGCCATGAAAATTTGGCCATTTGATGAATTTGCTTTCTTAACAAAAGGTCAAAGAATTTCATATAATGATCTGAAAAAAGGACTTGAACGGATTGAAAAAATACGTAATACAGTTGGGTCGAAAATGGATATAATGATTGAATATCACTCTTTATGGCAATTAGCTCCAGCTTTAAAAATTGCTAAGCATGTTGATGAATTTGATGTTTTTTGGCATGAAGATCCTATAAATATGGCACATCTGAAAGATCTTGCTGAATTTAAAAGTAAGACCATAGCTCCTGTTGCCGGAAGTGAAGCTTTAGGGACTGCATTATGGTATCGTGATGCATTAGCTCTTAACGCTATTGACTATATGCATTATGATTTAGGATGGGTTGGAGGGATTACAGAAGCTATAAGAATTTCAGGATTAGCTTATGCTAACAATAGAATGATGTGTCCACATGATTGTACTGGGCCAGTTGTTTGGATTGCAAATTTACATATTAGTCTTGCATTTCCTAGCGCAATGATTTTAGAGAGTGTAAGAGCATTTTATAATGGATTTTATACTAACCTAGTCACGAATCTTCCTAAAATTGAAAATGGACTCGCTTTTCCTATGGCTGGTGTTGGCTTAGGAACTGAGTTACATAAATCTTTATTAAATTCTCCGGATACAAGTATTAAAAAAACTGCTGCAATAGACTTATGAATTCTTTAAATGTTTTTAAATTAAAAAATGGAAAGACAAAATTAAGCTTCTTGCCTGATTATGGTGGTAAAATAAGTGATTTATCTTTTGATGGATTTGACGTTTTTCGACCACTTTCAACTGAGAGTATTAAATTATTAAAATCTGCTAAAGGAGGTAATTTCCCACTTGTTCCTTTTTCAAATAGAATTAAAAACTCTAAATTTCATTTTAATAATACTCTTTATAAACTTGATGAAAATAAAAGTGTTTCACCACATTCAATCCATGGACATGGGTATATAGGAAAATGGTCTATCATTGATCAAACTCCTTCAAGTGCTTTAATTTCCTATTCACATTATCCTCTTAAAGCAGGTTGGCCATGGGCATATGAAGTAAAACAAGAAATTAATTTAGAAAAATCCAGTTGTTCAATTAGACTAAGTATAATTAATAAATCAAATAGTTCTATGCCAATTGGATTTGGTTTTCATCCGTTTTTTAATTTTAATGATAATGTTACATTAGAATTCGATGCAGAACGAGAATGGATTGGTCTACCAGAAAGCTTTCCTAATAAAACACAAAATATTAAAAATAACTTTAACGTTAAAAATGGCGCAAATTTATGGAAAATAGAAAAGACAGTCTGTTACGAAAACTTTAAAGGAAATATAAAAATAAATTGGATTGATCAACAAAAGAGTGTGACCATAGAAGTCGATAAAATTTTTAATCATTTAATAGTTCATGTTCCAAAAGGAGGAGATTATTTTTGCATTGAGCCAGTGTCTCATCCTACTGATGGATTTAATTTAGCTTATAAAAAAATTGAAAACATAAAAAATAGAATTCTTTTACCTAATGAAAATATAAGTGGTTTAATGAAGATATGTTTTAATAATTAATATTAATTATAAAAAGGAAACTCAATTCCTTTTATTCCAGGAATAGTTAGAGAAAAAATGCCTCCTGCATAAGGCTGCTTGCTTTCTGTTCCTTTTGTTATTCCATTTCTGCCTATAGAAGTAACATACATTATATCAAGGTTTTTTCCGCCAAAGGCTATTTTTGTAGGTTTTTCAACAGGCATTTTAATAATCATGTCAATTTTCCCATCTGGAGTGATTCTTACTAATTCCCAACCTGAAACTCCTGCCATCCAATAGCATCCATCTGCGTCTATGCATCCACCATCTGGACGACCTTCAATATTTTTTGTATTAAAAAAAACACGTTTATTAGACCAAATTCCATTTTCTAAATCATAATCGTATGCCCAAATAGTTCTTACCCAAAAGGCACTATCTGAAACATATGCAGTTTTAGCATCAGGAGAAAAAGCTAATCCATTGATCGTATAAAATCCTTCCATTATTTTTTTAACATTTCCTAATTCATCAAGGCAATAAAGGGTCCCTTTTGGAGTATCATCCTTATTGGAGCCTTTGATAGGCATGGTGCCAGCATAAAACCTACCTTTAAGGTCAACTGTTCCGTCATTAAACCGGTTTTCTGTTATATTACTTTCAGTATCTTTAATTAATTTAAGCTCTTCTGTCTTTTTGTTTAGTTCAAAAAAGCCGTCAGTCAGTGCTACAATAGCATTTCCATTTTTTTTTAAAGCAAAACAACCAATTGGCCTTCCTATATCTATAGTTTTATTTACTCCATTGTTAGGATCAAAATTACAAAACAATCCTTCAGTTATATCTACCCAATAAAGCTTTTGATCCATTGTTGACCAAACAGGACTTTCTCCAAGTGCAGCTTTAATATTTAAAACACATTCAATTTGTATATTGTTCAAATTATATCTCTAAAAATTTTAAATTAGTTTTCAATTAAATTGGGAAGAGTTAATGATATAGCAGGTATAAATGTTGTTAGCATAAGGGCAATAAAAATTGCTAAATAAAATGGCCAAATAGTTTTAACAACTCTTTCAATTGGAACTTTTCCTATAGCGCATCCAACAAATAAGCAGGCTCCTACAGGTGGAGTACATAGTCCTAACCCTAAATTCATCATTAACACCATACCAAATTGTAGGGGGTCCATTCCAAGTGAAACAGCCAATGGAAGGAAAATGGGGGTGCATATTAAAATTAAAGCTGCCATGTCCATTATCATACCTAAAATTAAAAGCATTACGTTAATCATTAAAAGTATGATAATAGGGTTATTTGATATTCCATTCATAAATTCAATCATTTGAGATGGAACTTGATAATAAGTTAACATATATCCAAAAGCTGATGCGCTAGCTACTAATATCATTACCATAGACGTTGTTCTAACAGAACTTGTTACAGCTATTTTAAAGTTTTCCCATGTAAGTGCCCTATATACAAAAATAGTTACCAAAAATGCATAAAGAGTTCCAAATGCTCCAGATTCAGTAACTGTAAATATTCCTGATAAAACTCCTCCAACGATTATAACAGCGGTAAATAATCCTGGTAATGCAGTAATGAAATGTAAAAATAATGCATAATAACCCGGGAATATTTCTGCTTTGTATCCTCTTTTTACAGCGATTATATATGCTACTATAGCTAAACAAAGACACATTACAATACCAGGAACAACCCCTGAGAGAAAAAGTTTTGTAATAGAAACTCCTCCACCTGTTGCAACAGCAAACAAAATCATATTATGGCTTGGTGGTATCATTATACCTGCTATTGAAGATG
>ERZ887849.987-NODE-987-length-28332-cov-11.513492_pt1 | contig 28332 bp, 21 predicted proteins | sample MGYA00521267_ERZ887849 | MGnify/ENA primary metagenome ERZ887849 (study PRJEB32303, sample SAMEA104408601) | aquatic metagenome | biome: Brackish water; feature: Pelagic; material: water | place: Baltic Sea | collected 2014-06-06T16:11:00 | depth 2,863 m ... | reverse complement strand
CGGCGAGTAACTAAAAGCCAGAAACTCCCGAGGGAAAGGCCGATGCATCGCCCTCAATAGCACTGCCGTTACTCACCCGTTGTATCGCTTCTTCCATAATTGCCAGGCCTTCGCGCAACGTCGATTCATCCATGTTGAGGGCAGGATACAGCCTAATCGTATCCTCATGATCCGAGATCGCCCAAACACCGCGTTCCAACATTTCACCTCTAATCGCCCTCGCTGCCCACCAGTTTTCGGCATGTGGGTGCAGTTGCTCGCTGGCATTAAAACTTACGCCCATAAGCAAGCCGCTGCATCTTATTTGCCTAACGATGGCGTACTTCTCCCAGCCAGACATAATGCCCTGGGCAATCTCACCGAGATTTTTGGCCTTTGCGACGATTCCGTCTCGCTCATAAATTTCGAGTGTTTTTATGGCGGCGGCGCAGCCTGCGGGGGAACCAGCAAACGTTGAGCCGGAGTTGAAATGGGTGTTGTCTCCCAGTATGTCGTCTCTGGCCGAGATACCTGCGAGGGGTGCGATACCCCCAGACAGATTTTTTCCGTAAATCAGAATGTCGGGCACCACATCGTAGTGTTCTATTGCCCACATTTTTCCCGTACGACCCACGCCAGTAAGTACTTCATCACTAATGAGCAGCCAGTCGTTACGATCACAGACGCCTCTTAAACCTTGAATGAATTCTTTTGTGGGAATCCAGTTACCGCCCTCTGCAAGGCCGGGCTCGATCAGCACTGCCGCAATATTGTCGGCACTGGCAATGGTCTCAGGAATTTGCTTTTCGAGGTACCAGAGACAGAAATCAACGTACTGCTGAGGACTCATGTCGGCGGGAATATGATCACTGAATGGGTAGGGTGCACGAATGACGCCACCGCCCCAGCCCTCGAGATAGGCTGCTGATTCACCGCTTAAGCCGCTGAGCAATTTACCCGCTAAGGAGTTGCCATGATAAGAGGCGCCGAAAGTGACAATATAGCGGCGTTGAGTATGGGTGAGTGCCAGATGAACCGCGGCTTCAGCAGCTTCGGTGCCCGACACCTCGAAGTTAGTCCTAGGTAGAGCGCGATCGGGCATGATAGGGGCTAATCGTTCGGCTAGGTCGTAGCGCAACGGATGGTCAAAATGAAAGCCATAGCGGCGATTGGCGGCCTCGACGACCTCGAGTATTTCAGGGTGGCAATTGCCCAATGGGTTGGTCGCCCAACCGTTTTGAAAGTCGATATAGCGTCGGCCGTCTAAATCCCAAACATAGTCTCCAGAGGCTTTATCGATAACAATTTGTCGAACCGGTCTAAACCCTCTGGAACCGGCTTTCTTTTCGTCTTGTTCAAAACGCTGGCCATTTTTAAAGAGAGGAATTCCGCGACGCAGTGCCGCTTTTGTTTTGGGGCCTGGAAACGGTTCACTCACTTCGCAACTCCTATCGTTTATGGCGCGCGCTAAATTCACTTGAGATGTTGCAGCAAACGCACCCATATTTCCATGGCGAACACGTGATCGCATCAGCGTCCGTTAGGGATAGGTTCATAACGGCTCCCGTATTTCTATAGCCGTTTTAGGTTTCTTTCCTCTCGGGATATCAGGGGCAAATGTCCACGTCGAATTACGTGCTTCGGTTATTTTTGCCAAAGTAGCGATGTGCCAGAAAAAATTATTCGCATTTGCATTGAAGTTGATCAAGGCCTAGGGTGCTCGAGTGGCTTTTTTTGCGGTTGCGGGTATTGGTAAATCCGAAGGCAGGCCGACAACAATATTTTAGGCACTGGGTAATCTTAAAGTGACATCACATCTAAAGGGCAAAGCCGCTTCAGACCTTTCAGTGGCAATCGTGGGTGGTGGCTTTAGCGGTGTGGGGGCTGCGATTCGCTTATCGCAAGCGGGAATCAAAGATCTAACGGTCTTCGAACGCAGTAAAGGGGTTGGCGGCGTGTGGCACGCCAATACTTATCCCGGGGCGGCTTGTGATGTTCCTTCACACCTATACTCGTTTTCCTTTGCCCCGGGTACTGAGTGGTCTCGGCGTTATGCCCCTCAAGCTGATATCGAACAGTACTTAAACACGCTGGTTGACGATTTTGGGGTACGGCCACATTTACGCTGTAATACCGGTGTTGAAAGCGCGAGGTTTGATGCAGATTTAGGATCTTGGTGCGTAACCACAAGTGATGGTGAAAGCCGAAACTTTGACCTACTTATTGCCGCTTGTGGGCAGCTCTCTAATCCGGCTATCCCTGACCTAGAAGGGATCGATACATTTGAGGGACCCACCTTCCACTCGGCTAACTGGGATCATAACTACGACCTAAAGGGTAAGCGCGTGGCGGTAGTGGGTACCGGGGCCAGCGCTATTCAGTTTGTGCCTGAGGTCGCTAAAGAAGCCGGCCAGTTAAACATTTACCAGCGTTCGGCGCCCTGGATCATGCATAAATTCGATCGCGAATACCCGGAATGGGAAAAGCGACTATTCCGTAAGGTCCCCGCGAGGGTGGCATTAAGTCGTCGTTTCTTTTTTTCAGTATTTGAGCTTCTCACCTACGGTTTTACCAATCGTCATTGGGTACTGAAGCCCATGGCTGCGTTATCCAACGCCTATCGTCGCAAAGAGCTGGGCGATTACCCTGACTTACTGGCAAAGGCAACGCCGGATTACCAAGTGGGCTGTAAGCGGGCCCTGTTTACCAACGATTGGTACCCAACGTTAAAGCGGGACAATGTTGAATTGATTCATGGAAATGCCCCTCGCGTTACGGCAACAGGACTGGTGGACGCTGAAGGCGTTGAGCGTCCAGCAGACGTTATTATTTGGGGCACGGGTTTTCAACCATTAGATTTTGTCGCCCCTATGGAGATCCGTGGTCTGGAGGGGCGCGAATTGAGCGATGTTTGGGATGGCAGGCCTGAGGCTTACTTGGGGACTACGGTCTCTGGATTTCCCAATTTCTTTATGATGTACGGCCCCAATACGAATCATGGTTCTGGTTCGGTGCCCTATTCGAACGAATGCCAGTACAACTATATACTCGATGCTGTAGAGCGCCTGTGTGAAGGCGGCTATCGTTACTTAGACCTTGAAGTCGATGTGCTCAGGCGCTGGCGTACTGAAATGGAGGAGCGCAGTGCTGACACCGTTTGGACTCAAGGGGGCTGCAACAGCTGGTATGTCACCGATACCGGAATCAATACAAATAACTGGCCAGGCCCCTGGCTTGAGTATAAGCGGCGCACCCAACACGTTAATCCTAATGAGTACCGATTTGTAAAGTGAGGGGCCCAGAAACTTTACAAGCCTTCATAGGCTGTCTCAATGAACAAGTTCCTTATCGACGCTAAGACTTTTACATCACGAGGTCGCCAGCAGGCTTGGCATAATGAGGTTTGAGAAGTCTCCTGCTTTGAGTGATGCATTCAGTCGGTGTTGCAAGAGAGAGCTTGCATGAGATGAGACGGCAATCTCCCCTCGGGGTGGGTCAATTGATGCCGCAAAGACTGTCGCGTTGAACACGTAAATACTTTCACAGTGTGATCAGCAATCGCAAAGATTATTTGGGCTCCCAGTCTTCTTCAAATTGAGAAAAGTCCACCTCGGATTTTTGAGTATTGTCTGCGTTATTTTCGAATTGAGCATTGCAAGCATCAATTGCCGGTTTGGCCGCAACATGGCTAGCGATTAACGCCTTGGTGATGCTCATCTCCTCAGCAAAACTGAGCTCCTCTCGCTTTAAAACGCGGTTAGTCGTGGTCTGCATTTCTGGGTCCAGTGGTACCGCACAGCGATGCAAAGGCATGACCTCACCGGCTAGAGTCTGTTTGCCCTCCTGATACATGAAGACCTCTTTGGTATCGGTGAAGAAGATGAGGTCTACGGTTTCGTCCCCGTCGAAATCCTGAAGGCACATGCTTAGCACTAAATAAGAGTCACAGACCGTGGCGCCCTTGGCCTGTTGCATGGACTTGTCTGGGGTAACGGCACAGCCCTCCAATAACCCAATAAATAGGAGTATTGCCAAGTACTTTCGCTGGCGGCATCCAAACCTAAATTGTGTCGGAGCTAAAAAGTTTTTCACTGCTTGTAGAGACTATGCCGCTATTAAGGTTGAACGAGAGACGCATTATAAAGCGGTTACAGGATAAAAAGGGGATAGGCAGAATTCTTAAAGGTAGCGTGGTGTCAGCGTTAAATCGCAGTCGTGGAATGCAATGGCGGCCATTCATATTGTTTAAATCACCTTGCTCACCCAGCTCGGCCGTGCCCCCTCTAACAACTGCTAGGCTACAGCCATCAGACACGGATATTAGAGTGTTCTGGCCGGGGCGTGGCGTTGTCGAAAATTTTGCCTTTAGACCAGCGTTTATTTAAGGCCGGTGACATGCAGCAGGAGTGGCTAAGACCCGCTACCCAACCAAAGCCTCGATGACAGGACCTCAACAGGCACCAAAAGACGGAGGGTGTACGGATCCAAATTTAGAGAGCGCGTCGCCACTGTGTGAGTTTTTCTGGTAGTGTATCGTCAGAAAGCGTTTTCAGAGCTGTATGTTCAACAGTGCCTTACACGCCTGTTGTCGGCTTATAGCGGTGCGACCAATAGTTTTTGTGAATTAAATTATTGTCAGTTGGCCCTACAAAGTTCCTTGAAATTTCCCGTTGTTTGATGCGGTCTTTAGGGGGTTGGATAGCGACATGATGAGTTTGAAGGGGTTCTCCCGCGCCACGCTAGTCACTAGCGTTTTCCTATTTTCTGAAATTGTTCTGGCTGATTCGCCCCTGTGGCGAGATCTTGCTCAGAACGAAGTGACTACTAATCTTTCAGTCTTTAAATCTAGAGAGCATGCGACGCAACCTCGCTACCTCGCGATAGACCGACTGGGTTTGAGCGAACGCATCAGTCGTGCCGCCGCTACCAGCGATGGGTCATTTTTACTGGACTTGCCGGTTCCAGACGGCGGCTTCAGAGAGTTTGAGTTTAAACTTGCAGGGACCATGAGCCCGGGGCTCGCACGTAAATTCCCTGATATCAGAGCCTTTTCTGGACGTTCATTGGGGAAGGGTAGTTCAACCGCTCAAATGGAGCTCACGCCTACTGGCTTAAGCGTGCAGGTTTTAGATGCCGGTGGTCGATGGATGATCGACCCGCTGGATAAATCTGACAACGCTCAAGTCATGAGCTATTTCGCTAGAGATGCCAGGCGCGATAAAAGCACGTTCCAGTGTGGCGTAACGGGTCATGATGACCATAATCATTCCAAAATTAATGAGAAATCTGAAAACCTAAAATCTGCGCGAGTTGCGGCAAACACGAGTCAGTCGCGGTCTAGAGGCAATGAACTAACAACCTATCGATTGGCGGTGGCCACGACGGGCGAATACGCTGCCTACCACGGCGGTACTGTCGAGGGTGCCCTCTCTGCCGTAGTAAAGGTGGTTAATCGCGTTAACGGTATTTTTAATTCGGAGGTTTCAGTCGGATTTGAGTTGGTCGATAACAATGAAGAGATTATTTTCACTGCGCCCGATGACGATCCCTTTGAGGGCAACGACGATACGGCCGTACTCATTGAGGAGTCTCAGACGGTCATCGACGACATTATTCAGTCAGAAAATTATGATGTCGGTCATACGTTTGGTACGGCTGGCGGAGGGTTAGCTGGAACCGGGCCCTGTAATGATGCGACTAAGGCCAAAGGAGTTACCGGCGGCACTGAAGGCGACGCTTTCGCCGTTGATTATGTAGCTCATGAAATTGGGCATCAATTCAGTATGGCCCACACCTTCAATTCAAGCTCTCCCAACTGTATTGAACAGCGTTCGGGGAGTGCGGCTTTTGAGCCGGGTTCCGGCAGCACGATTATGAGTTACTCAGGAATTTGTTCCCCAGACAATATTAGCCAAAGTCACCTTGACGGCAACCTAGCCGATCCTATGTTTCATTCCTACAGTTTCGAACAGGCGGCTAATTACGTAGAGGGCACGGGCAGTAGCTGTGGTGTCGTCAGCGCTACCGGCAATACCAGCCCGACGGTTTTTGCGGGTGCTCGATATACGGTGCCCGCAAGTACACCGCTGGTGATCGATGGCTCAGGCAGCGATGCTGATGGCGACACCGTGACGTTTTCTTGGGAACAGCGAGACCTCGGCTCGGCAGCCGCCTTAGCGGCCCCCGATGACGGTGCGATGCCGCTTTTTAGAACCCTGGCCCCAGTCGCGAGCGCACAGCGCTATTTACCGCAACTTGCAACGGTTGTAGCGGGGGAGGTGGACAATGCTGAAAAGTTGCCCAGTAAGGCGCGCAGCATGGTGTTTGCGCTCACGACACGAGATGAGCGAGGGGGCCGAAATTCTGATTCGACTGAAATCACGGTCATCGCGCAGCCGTTGATTAACAAACCCTTTTCGGTAGCAGAACCGGATTTGGGCGGCTCTTTAGGCAGCGTTGGAACGGTGCGGTGGAATGTGGGTGAAACCGATGCTGCGCCTATTTCAGTCCAAAAAGTGGATCTTTATTTGTCGACCGATGGCGGGCTATCTTTTCAAAGTACGCCCTTTGCGACGACGAATAACGACGGTTATGAGAGGGTGGAGTTCCCGGCTGGGATCAAAACGGATACCGCTCGCCTTATGATTAAAGGACGCAGTAATATTTTCTTCGATGTGTCCGACGCTAATTTCTCACTCGATTCCAGTGCCGCGCCGACACCCGAGGTGCCAGCGCCAAACAGCGTGTCAGGTTCTGTTGTTGGTGACACGGGTATCAACATTGCCTTTACCCCTGGAGCCAACAGTGGTGTAGACCGTTATGATGCCATTTGTTTGGGGGAGCCCCGTCAGACTGCTGTCTCGGGCTCTGCGGACTCTGGCACTGACTTTAGTCATGAGCAACCGGCCTTTTCCGCGATTGAGCTAACGGGAGCGGGAGTGTTATCCGCAGAAGGACTGACCGTGTCCGTGGATATCACGCATTCTTATCGAGGTGACGTCATTATTGAGCTGATTTCCCCTTCAGGCATTAAGACACAGCTGAAGGCGCTTGATGATGCTGATTCTAATGACAACGTAACTGAAACCTATGCTGTAAAGGGTGTGGCGGGTGAGCCTGCTGATGGCGAGTGGCAATTGGCTGTGAGTGACGGCTGGGAAGGATACGATGGCGTTTTCAATGGTTGGAGTCTGACGGGGGAAATATTAAGCGCACCACGCACCGTGTCAGGGTTAACTGCACCAAAGGCGCCATTTAGCGCTGCCGATCCTCTTGCCTCGCAGATTCGGTTAACGGCTGATGGCACTGTTTCTCCCGATGAATTCGAGATCGAAGTCAACATAACGCACCCCTATAGGAGTGATGTCGTGCTAGAGCTGGAGTCGCCAAGCGGAAAAAGAATCGTGCTGAGGCGGCAGCTTAATGATGATAGCGGCGACGATGTGGTTGGCATTTATCCGGGAAGTCTCAGGCCAGAGACGTCATTTGCAGAGTTGGCTGGGGAAGCATTGGCTGGCTCCTGGTTTTTGCACGTTTCCGATCGATTCCCTAGTGATGACGGCATATTGAACAGCTGGCGTATTGGCCAGCAGCAATATATTTACTCCGATAGTGCCACGGCCTCTCCAGTGCAGGTGAGATCGCTACCTACAGACAATACCTATACTTGCAGTGTGGCTGGGGTTTATACCGACGTCTCGCCCTATCGCCAGAGCGATTCCAAATTTACCAGCGCGCTAACGCTAGGCTCGCCCTCCGGCCCCGGTAATGCTCTGAGTACGTTTCTGAATCTGTTGCAAGTTGTCTTGGGTATCAGATCGTCTGATAGTGTTGCTGACTCCCCTAACTCCGTTAGCGGCGGCATTCAAGCAGGGGGTAGGGAGAGTGACATCTCGGCGGTCGAGGGTGCTTCTCTATCCGCAATCTCCGTAATGGGTGCCTCAGGTGCGTTATCTAAGACAAAAGAGAACGAGAACACAGTGGAGGCCAAAGCCGGTGGCAAATTAGCGGGGGGGGAAAGTATGCCCGAGGCCATTCCCATATTGGGTGGTTTAGGTGCCCTATGGTTGGTGTTGGTCGTGGGCATTATGGGTGCCGGATTGAGTCGGCATGGGTCCAGACGCGAGTAACTAACGCACCTGCAGCAACGCCGACTAGGCACAGACCGGCAACGATAAGAAAAAAATATCGGTAACCGAGTGGTCCGGGGTGGGCATCAATTAGCATGCCTCCGACTAAGGGCATAAAAATGTCGGGTGATAGGCCGACCATGCAGATAACGCCGGTAGCAACACCTGTCATCTCAAAGGGCACGCCTGTCTCTTCAAGTAACGCGTAATAAATGCCGCGAATTCCAAAAACCGCAATGGATGCCACGGCAACATTGGCAATCATAATCGGCAAAAAATTGGCTGAGCCAGGTAAAAAAGCGAAGATAAGGAATGCCAGCAGCAGGACGATAAATAATGAGGATATTGTCCTTGCCACTCCGTACCTGTCCGCCAGCACACCGATGCCAAAAGCAGCAAAGGGTTTTACCCATAGCTTGCCACTGCTGAGTAAGGCCGCGAGTGCTGCACTCATGAAGAAGATGTCGGTCGAATACGAGGTTAAGCGCAAGGTACCCCAGTATGCGCAGTAACCACAAAAAACAATCAGGGTGATGAGCCATACCTGCTTCATGCGTAACACCTGCATCACCGAGTCAATGCTCATTGGGGAGTCGCTAATGCGGTTGAGCGGCCCTCCTGCGTCCCCCTGTATCGTGAAGAATGAGAGCACCCCCAAGCCGATTATGATCAGTGAAAACATAATGATGACGGCTGAAAGCGCCACTTTATCGCTGCCCAAATAAATAAAGAGCGCCAAAGTAGCTGATGCGCTGATCAGTTCCCCTAACCCTCGTCCCATTTCAAGCGTTCCGTACGCTCTCCCTTGGTCTGTTACAGCTCCCCAGCTTCGAGTCACCCTGAGCATGGCGCACCAGAACAGCAGGGTAATGGTTACGCCCCAAAGGGCATGGATAGCGAGGCTCACGCCATAACTTGGAAACGTAGAAAAATATAGGCCAGAGATGCCCGTCATCATCAGTGACGCACTTATGAGTATGCGCGGTGACACACGATCGGCCAGCCACCCGCCCGGGACGTAGCACAACAAAGAGGTCGCACCGAAGATACTGAGAAGCGATCCCACCTCGGTATTGGTCAGGTTAAGGGCCTCTGTCAACGGGCGGTAATACAATTCCTGCAAAAACGGCAGGAAGAAAATAATGCCTCCAGAGAGGCTGAGCACTACCATGAGTATCCAGCGCTGTGCGTTCTCTCGAGTTACCCTCACGCGAATTTGTTGGCTCTTACCCAAGCACCGATAAAATTACAAATAAGGCGCTCTGCGTGCACCAATGTAATGCCACCAACGTCACGGCTGGGGGCTATCTCCACCAAGTCCATTCCGACCATGTTTCCCTTTTTTGCCAAACCGTGAATGAGCGAATGAATTTGAGGCCACGTTACACCGCCCGGCGTTTGGGCCATGACGCCCGGCATGATAGTGGGATCTAAACCATCAGCATCGATCGTCAAATAATAGGGGCCGCCATCGGGTATCTGCGCCAATACATTGGCCATACCCCGCTCATGGAGTGAATAGGCCGTGGTGATGTGGGCGCCATGAGCCTGGGCGTCTTCCACCTCACCATGTCTAGCGCTGCCGATACCCCGCATACCAATCTGATAAATGTCGCCAATCCAGGGCATTTCGGAGGCTCGCCTTATGGGGCTGGAATATCCCTCTGTTTCCCCATTAATGTCCTCCCGCCAGTCGAGGTGCGCATCGATGTGGATCAGTGTGACGGTCTTGTTGACAACCTCCAGCGCCCGCATCACGGGAATAGGCACGCCGTGGTCCCCCCCTAGGGTAATCAATAACGTTCCCTGCCCAAAAATGAGGCGAGCGGCTTCCTCTGCTTTGCGATAGTGCGCCGAGTGATCCGAGCGGTCGCCCACTACGTTGCCGCAGTCGACGACACGAATATCGCGACCATCCAAAAGATAACCCTCTAGGTCCCAGTCGTAGTGGGTTTTGGTGTAGCGCACATCCTCCTCAGTTGGCATGTGGCGTAGTAAGTCTGGAGCGGTACTCTGATCATTGGCCATGCTGGCGACGTCATAGGGCATGCCAAAGGGAATGCCGAGTATTGCGATATCCGCTTGAAGTTGTTCGAGGTCCAGCGCGAGGGGAAAGTTAAGGAATGTTCGCCCTAGCAATCCTGGTGCTTCCGTTAAGGTTTTCGTCATAGAAAAACCACACTCTGAATATTGCGATGGGTAGGAGATTACACCAATGTGAGTTTGAGTATCGCCGCTAGTAAGTTTGCGGCGCTTACGGTGCTTCAAGACGCTTATGCCGCTCAAAGAGTTGGGGATAAGCCTCTCAGCTAGATAACTCGAGTCACTTGCCAGTGATGGGTGAGAGGTCGGCAAGATTTGAACCTGCGAACATCGGTCATCCCGTTTAGTGGAGGCCGTATTTTTACACCGAATTAACACTCGTTACGTGTTCTCAACAGGCACAAAAAAGGACCAACGCCGTAAGCTGTTGATCCTCTTTGTATTATATGGCGCGCCTGGAAGGATTCGAACCTCCGACACCCTGATTCGTAGTCAGGTACTCTATCCAGCTGAGCTACAGGCGCTTTAAATGTGCGGAAAATAAGACCCCATATGTTGTGGGTCCACAGCATCTGAAACCAGACGAGATCCGCGAGCGGCGAGTATACAGCAGACGTTTCCGCGGGGCCATACAGCCGGCTAGTAAACTATTACGCGTTTCCAATAATCCCTTACGTTAACGCAGCCCGCAGGGTGTGACGTCGGTTAATCACGGTGAGTGGTTTGGCGCTTAAACGCTCAAAATCCAAAGGCACCGTCAACAACGGTGGCAAACGGCTCATACCCATAAGGGCGGCAGTCGCCATGCAAACGCTTACTGCTTGAGATCGCGAATATAACCCAGCTCTGTTTTGTAGTGCTTGGTGGGTGTGCCCGTGGCCTTAAGCATAGTAACGGCTGAGTCTGAGACGCTGCCATAAAGTTCAACGGTAAACACATCGAGGAACGGCCCCACTTCTTCAAGATATTTGATGAGGTCAGGGTTCTGCAAATGGAACTCGAGGGCTTGGCTGTTGGCATACACCTCCGTCCACACAAAACCCAGCGCATCGTTGGGGTCTCGATCAAAGGTATGGAGCAGCATGCCCGGTTCGCTGGCCTTCACCGCTTTGTCGGCAGCATCAGATAATGCAATGACTTTGGATGATTGGCCGGGTAATGCGTGGAGCCTGGCAATGAGCACAAAGGGCTTGCTAGCGCCACTAGCGTCTTCTTCGGAAGAGGCCGCGTGACCCGCACCCGTCAGTAATAAAAGGCCGTAAGGAAAACAATAGGGCACCGTTTCATGGCATTCACTCCATCAATGTCTTAACAACTTGTGAGTTGTGATTGTGTCGGGTTGTGGGATTACTTTAACCCAGTGCAATTAAAGATGGAGACCCAGTTGGTAAAACTAAAAGAAAATTAGCGGAGTGAAGCTCGTAGCCGTTGGCGAATTAACCTTTTTTGTGTCATACCTAACAGCAATGTAATCCCAAAACGACAGGAGAAAAGCGATGAAAAGACAAATCCTCACAATGTGCGTTTTAACCTTAATGGCACATCACGCCTTGGCTGAACACCATGCCAGTACCGATGCTGAAGACCACCGATCGGCAGCTTGGCAGATAGAAGCTTTCAGTACAGCGGCACCGGCATTTATTGGTAACTCGGCGACCATTCTAGGTACCGACGGGTCAATACTGCGAGAGGGCAGTAATGGTTGGACCTGCCAGTCGGCCAATCCACGGCCAGTGCCTGAGGCCGGCTGGGGATCAGCCCACGAAGCGATGGCAGCCTGCCACGACGGCGAGGGAATGAATTGGATGATGGGCTATATGGCGGGTGAAAAACCCACCATGACCCGTGACACCTTTATGTGGATGCTGCACGGCGATATGGGTGAGGACAATACGAAGCCCGCGGTATTTAACGAGGAAGATGCTGTCCCTGGAGAGTGGATTGAGTCGGGCCCACACCTCATGCTGATGCCCAAGGACCCCGCAACCTTGGCACACTTTCCTACGGATTTTACCACGGGTGCGCCTTACGTCATGTTTGCCGGCACCGACTACGCGCACCTCATGATTCCGGTAACGGGTTACTATCAATATCAACCGGAATCGGCACCAAAGTAGAGCTACTAATACTAGAGCGACTAACTAGGGGCTTGTGTGTCCTGCAAGCCCCTTTTCCAGTTAGCCCAGATCGCCCTTTGAGCCCGAAAGGGATATCCACTGATTTTGTGGCTGTTTAATTTCTTCTAAAACTAAGAATGCGACATAATGTGCCGCTCAACACCCGGTTGCGTAGGGTGTAGCGATGCACTGCTCCTAGGCAGTGTCCCGATAAAGCAAAAATAAAAGAGGAAGCGCCCATGCCTGTTCTGTCGTTGCAAGCAATAGAGACCCTTTGTCAGGAGTCGCTACTTGCTGTTGGTGCCAGTGAGGAACAGGCTGCCATAGTGGCCGCGGAGATCGCTGAGGCCGAGGCCGAGGGCATTCGTAATGTCGGTTTGGGTTACATTCATCTGTATTTAAAACACCTCAAAGTGGGCAAAGTAAAACCCAATGCACAGCCCGCTATCGTCAAGACATCGGCAGCATCAACCGTAGTCGATGCTGACTTTGGTTTTTGCCACCATGCCTACATGGTGGGTGAGCAGCGCCTGATCGAAACCGCGAGAGAGCAGGGTGTGGCCATGCTGGCAATCCATCAATCGTCCTCGGCCGGTGTACTGGGTTGGTTTGTTAGGCGGTTGGCTCAGCAGGGTTTGGTTTCGCTGATGTTTGCTAATAGCTCTAAAGCGGTCGCTGCCCACGGGGGTAAAGTGCCTTTTTTTGGCACTAACCCTTTTGCTTTTGGCGCACCTAGGGGTACAGACGAACCCCTAGTTGTCGACATGGCAACTGCTTCTACAGCGCGGGTGAACTTGGTTAAGGCGGCGGCAGAGGGTCGAGAGATTGAACCGGGGCATGCGATTGATGCTCAGGGCAACCCGACAACAGACCCCGCAGCGGGTTTAAAAGGGGCGCAATTACCCATGGGTGGGCCCAAGGGCTTTGGCTTGGGGCTCATGGTAGACGTACTCGCAGGCGTGTTGACCGGCAGTAACTGTTCCTACGAGGCCTCTATGTTTGCCAATACCGAAGGTGGGCCGCCAAACGTAGGGCAGACAATTATTGCTGTAGATCCCAACTTCCTGGCCGGCAATTTTGTTGCCCACTTGGAAACGATGTTTGCAGCACTCACCGAAGACAATGAGGTTCGTATTCCGGGCGAGCGTCGCGCGCAACTTCGAGCTAAACATGAGGTCGATGGGGTAGAGGTTCCTCAGAGTCTGATTGATCAAATCACCGAACTGGCACGGGCGGAATGATGCCAGCGTCGTTTATTGGCAGGAGATAGTACGTTATGAAACTCGATTACAGCAGGCTCGACCCCGAGTTGTTGCCCATCCTCGAAAGCTTTCCAGCCTTAAATATTTCCCGTGACAATATTCTTGAAATTAGGGCATTAATGGCTGAAACACCCAGGCCTGTACCCCCTAGCGGATTGATTCGGAGAGTCGAGGAGGTTGGCACCCCAGAGGGGCCTGTCACGGTACACGTCTATCGTAAAGATGAACGCCCCAAGCAGCCTGCACTGCTTTGGATTCATGGTGGCGGCTATGTTATGGGCGCTGCAGATGATGAGCGTTCTATGACGATTGCCCATGAATGTGACGTCACCGTGTTCTCTGTAGATTATCGTCTGGCCCCTGAGCAGCCGTTTCCGGCGGGCTTAAACGACTGTTACAACGTACTGAGCTGGATTATGCAGGAGGCCGACTCATTGGGTATTGACCCAAGCTGTGTCGCCATTGGCGGTGCCAGCGCTGGTGGCGGGCTTGCCGCAGGGTTGGCGCTAAAAAACCGCGAGGCTGCGAATTATCCGCTGCGCCTGCAGCTGCTCATTTACCCCATGCTCGATAACTTACACGCGACTGACTCGGGGCAAATTGAGAATCATCCCATTTGGACACGTGATGCCTCGTTCAGTGCTTGGGAAATGTACTTAAATGGCACTCCCGGTGAAGCCGCGTCGCCTATGGCTGCGCCAGCACGGGCTAGCGATGTGTCGAGTCTTCCTCCTGCCTACCTTAACGTGGGTGTTGAAGACCTGTTTCGAGACGAGGTGATGGCCTATGCGCGCCGGCTGATGGCGGCTAATGTACCCACAGAACTGGCACTGTTCCCCGGTATGTATCACGCCGGTGAGGTGTTCACACCGACGGCGGCCATTAGTGATCGTTTGAATCGCAGCTTCTTGCACGCGTTGAGTGATGCTTTGCGTTGAGCGGGCATTTTTTGCAGCGTGATGTTGCCAGGTTTTCTAGAGCCTAGAGCCTAGAGCCTAGAGCGCAGGTCCGGACGAACACCGTTTATTCCGAGAGCCGGTCAGAGTGAGGTTATTGAACCGAATTGAACTCTTCCATAGCGTCTTGCAATGCTTCCCAAGCGAAATCAGCAAGGCTTTGATCTACAAATAGCGAAAATACAGCTTCATCACGCCACAGATGATGCGCAATGACCACCGAAGCCAATGCCATTTGCGTTTGAGCGACGGTACCAACAGGAAAAGCTTCGGGACGTAAGTCGACACCACACAGTTTCGCCATCATCTCGGCACGGGGCTCTCCTGAGAGCACCAACCAAGCGTGGCTATTTTGGTTATACAACGGCCACACCCCAGGTGCGCAGTGGCCCGATGGAATTGGAGACGCTTGAGCTTCAGTTTCGGGTTCCAAGAGCCAAAATTCCCGTGTGCTTAGTGCCATCAGCAGGCGTCTGTCTGGTAGCTCTACAAGGGTATTGGGCTGTAGTTCTTGGTGCAATGACTGGGCTATAAGCCATTCGCTAGCCCTAACCCCTCTGACACCTGAACGGGTGGCAAGACTCAGGTCATGAAGCTTCAGTCCGTCATTGTGGCGGTCAGCATGAGAGTCGGCGCACCTTTTGGGACTTACTAGGCCCGTAGTCATAGCTGCTGCCTCATATTGTCTGGATCATAAAATGGCAGCGTTGCGATGGGTGCCTGCACACAGACACCCTGGGCTGTGCGAATGGTCACTTGGCTGCCGGGTTGAGTATCGGCGGGGTGTACGTAGGCGAGTCCAATAATCTTGTCTAGCGTAGGCGAGTACTCACAGGAAGTGACCGTACCTACGATATCGCCGTCGCGCAGAACAAGGTGACCTTCTTCAGGCTTGGGCGCTGCGGGTGACAGCGTGAACCCGACTAACTGACGCTTTAAAGGTTGTGACATAAGAATATCAACGGAGCGGCGGCCCACAAAAAACGGTTTTTTCCGATTGATGGCCCATGTCAATCCGATCTCACCGGGATGGCTCATGCCATCGGTATCTTGTCCAATAATAATGTGGCCTTTTTCCAGTCGAAGTAAACGCTGTGCTTCAACGCCAAAGGGCTTTATGTTGAAGGGCTCACCGGCACTCATGAGCCTATCCCAGAGGCTTTGCGCCAACAGACTCGGCACGTGTAGCTCAAAGCCTAATTCACCGACAAAGCCAACGCGCATGAGTCTTGCAGGAATACCCGCGACCAATCCCTCGCGACAAGCGAGATAAGGAAATCCTTGAGCAGATAGGTCGATATCACAGCCGGCTTGTTCAAGAACATCACGGGAGAAAGGGCCGGCAACGTTGATGGCCGAAAAGGCAGAGGTGACCTGGGCAATATCGAGATCTAGACGCCATTGAGCATTCCAGCGGAGCATCTCGCTGTACACTTGGGCGGCTCCGGTTGTCGTGGCCGTGACGTAAAAGTGATCGTCGGCCAAGCGTGCAGCAACGCCGTCATCTATGATCACGCCTTGTTCATTGGTCAAAACAGCGTAGCGTGTCTTGCCTACCGGTTGCTTGAGAAACCCGTAGGTATAAACCCGATTCATGAATTCGGCAGCGTCGGGTCCACGCAGATCTATACCCCCTAATGTGCTGACATCGATCATGCCCACGCCTGTTCGCACCGCTTGAGCTTCTGCAGCGATACAGGCCGCACGACTTTGAGGTTCACCGTAAAAAGCAGGGCGGCGCCAACTGCCTGCTGGGATCATATGGGCACCCAAAGACCGATGTCTTTCGTCCATAGGCGTCTTTCTTATGGGGTGAAAGCGTCGGCCTGCGAGCACGCCTAAGGATTCGGGCTTTACCGGGGGCCGTGCTGTTGTCACGCCAGTTTCGGTGACGGTCCGCTCGGTGGCATTAGCAATCAGTCGGGCAGTCGTCAGTGCCGAATGCCGCCCTTGTGAGGGGCCCATGCCGACAGTGGAGTAGCGTTTGACCAGTTGAATATCGCGGTAGCCAAGGCGCGCGCTATTGATGATGTCCTTAATCTGCAAGTCTTCGTCAAAATCAACAAACTCTCGCCCCTTAGGGTGTTTAAAAATGGGCCAGGGATGGTTGACCTTATCTTCACAATAAACCGTTTCGTCACTGTCGGTTTGCAGTGACAGCGCCCGCAGCGCACCACGTCCCGCGTTGCGCCCATCGGCACATACCGCGTTGAAATTGTGAACGCTGTTAACGCTGCCCGCGATGAGCATTCCTGCTGGTAGCTGTGTCAGGGTAAATTCACTTTTGTCATCGTGGTAAGCCAGTTTTGCACCACCGTGACAAGCCAGTTGGTAAGCCGGCATATAGCCTGCCGACATCGCAAGAAGCTGGCACTCAATTCGTAGAATGGGCGCATCCACATGCCCTTGGCTTTTGATTGAATGAATAGTGACGGCTCCCAACTGTAATCCCGACTTGTCGCTATGGGCTTCATAGACAGTCGCGTTGGGATAGAGCGCAATGCTGCGTTCGTTGAGTGCGGCTATTAGTGTTGGGTCATCAGGTGCCGGGCGAAGATCGACCACAGCGGCTATCGGTAAGCCCGCCTCGGTGGCTGTTATGGCCGTTAAATAGGCATTGTCATTACCGGCAAGAATGACCGCAGAGCCACCGGGGCAGACCCCGTGATGCATTAGGAGGCGTTCGAGGGCACTGCACAGGATAACTCCCGGCAAGTCATTATTGCGAAACACGACCGGTTGCTCACTGCTGCCGGTGGCCAATACACAGGTTGTCGCCCGCACTTTGTATAGGCGGTCACCCTGAAAAACCGGGAGGTAGTGATCGCTAAACCAGGCATTGCAGGTTGCGTCGGTCAGTACCCGAATTTTGTCGTGATTGGCAACCGCGTTGGATAAAGCCTCTAAGGTCTGCGCACGAATGTCATCTTCAAGCGTAAAACGGTGATAGGTGAGCGCGCCACCAAGACGCACTTGTTCGTCGATGAGTAGCACTTCAGCGCCGCCCGCTGCGGCCGTGAGGGCGGCGTTGAGTCCTGCAGGGCCCGCGCCAATAATCGCGACATCACAAAACAGATATTGTTTGTCGGTGTAGCGAGGCGCGACCTCTAGATTAGCAACACCCAAGCCCGCCGCATTACGGATGACTTTTTCCCAAAAGCGCCAAACGCCTCGGGGTTTGAAGAAGGCCCGATAGTAAAAGCCTACCGGCATAAAGCGTCCCAGGCGGTCTAAGACGGCGTAATAATCTGTCTTTAACGAGCCCCAGTAGTTTTGCCCCGACACGGCGCCCTGCTCAAGGGCTGGCAGGTCTTCAGCCAGTCGGTTGGCAGCGGTGGGGGTCTGTATCAGCGTGTTAGCGTCGTGGCCCGCTAGTGACAGCGGCCCTCTAGGGCGGTGGTATTTAAAAGAGCGCGAGATTAGCCAACGGCCCTGACCAATTAGCGCAGAGGCGACATTGTCACCCTCATAGCCTTGTACGGTTTCTCCCTCAAATTCAAAAGTCACCGGGGCATCACGGTCGATCAATTGGCCAAAGGGGTGTTCGAGTCTAGGAGGGGTCATGGTTCGTTCTCGCCAGTCGTGAAGTCGACACGCTCGCTAAATAATTCACTCGGATCGTAGGTGCGCAGAATATCGTCACTGGCATTGTGACGTTCGGCAATAAACCAATAGCTGCTCGGGCTGTGTTGCCACCACTCCTTGACAACACCTATCGTATTTTTTTCGTAGAACACGTAGCTGGCCCAGTCTTTATCTGAGCACTGATGGGGGTCGGGCATTACTTCGACCTGACCGCCGTAAGCGAACTCGCTAATGTTTCTGGGCCCATTCAACGGGCAATGCATTATTTTCATCGAAGCCCCCTAGTGACTCGCCGCCGTGGCACCCATCTCATTGACTTGTTGAAACCGGTCAAAGCGTTCTAGGTGAAAGGGCTGAATAAGCTCGGGCACTTGTCCGCCACTGGCCACAAGTTCAGCCATGGTTTGGCCACAAATAGGCGTTGCTTTGAAACCCCAAGTACCCCATCCCGCATCGAGGTAATAGTTCTTCAATGGGCTGAGACCCATGATGGGGCTGTAGTCGGCGGTCATATCGGTAATGCCCGCCCATTGCCGTAACAGCCGCATCTCACTGAGAAACGGAAACATATCGACAGCACTGGCAATTAAACTTTCCTTCAAAGGTAGGGAGGCTCGACTGTTGTATAGAGGGTAGGGGTCAGAGCCGCCGCCAATGACAATCTCGCCGCGGCTGGTCTGCTGAACATAGCAATGTAGGGCCGATGAGCTGACCAGCGGATTTAGAAAGGGTTTGACGGGAAGGGTGACCATGGCTTGCAAAGGATAGGCCACAATAGGGAGTTGAAATCCCGCCTTTTGTGCCATCACAGCGCTGTGTCCTGCAACAGCTTGAATGACTGAACCACAGGTAATCTTTCCCCGGTTGGTCGACACCCCCGTGACTTGCCCGGCATGACTTTCGATGCCCGTGACTTCGGTCAACTGATGCAGCTCGACACCGCGCTGGGTGGCGCCTCGTGCATAACCCCAGGCGACCGCATCGTGACGTGCGGTGGCACCGTCCTGATGCCATAAGCCGGCTAGGACCGGCAATTGGGCAGGGTCAAGATTGAGGCAGGGCACCAACTCGGCAATACTCTGACGATCAATGAGCTCGGTTCGGCCACCAAAGTGTTTGTTCACCTCAGCCCGCTGTCGGAAGGCTCGCACCGTGGCATCCGTATGGGCGAGCGTTAGCTGGCCACGCTGTGAGTACATAATATTAAAATCAAACTCATTGGCGAGGTTTTCATAGAGCTTTACCGATGCACTGTAGAACCGAACGCCCTCTGGGGTAAGGTAGTTAGATCGAATGACCGCGGTATTTCGTGCTGTGTTGCCGCCACCTAAATAGGCTTTTTCGAGCACAGCGACATTAGTAATGCCATGGTGTTTAGCAAGGTAGTAGGCGGTTGCAACGCCGTGACCACCGCCACCAATAATAACGACATCGTAGTGCGACTTTAGATCTCGCGGACCGGGTAGGTCGGGCCTACGTTCGAAGGGGTAGTCACTTCCGCGCCCATATTTTAGAAGACCTAGCGGCATGCAATGTCCTCATCTGCGACGGTTGCTAGTAAGGGTTGGGACTGGCCCTGAAAGCTCTGCTGTATTTGTCTAGTGGTTATCATTGGGACCGCTTCAACAGTGGAAAGACACCCCAAAGTGAGGGCAGCAATAGCAGCGACACCGGTACGGCGGTCACGACAATAAAGTTCTGAAGCTTACCCACCCCGCCGTCGGGTCCGCCTACGAGTATCATGGCCGTCACACCCAAGGTCAGACCCCAGAACAAACGCAATGAGCGAGGCGGGTTGTCATGTCCAGCCGAGACCACCGATAAGCTGTAGGTCATTGAGTCGCCAGTCGTGGCGACAAAAAGTGCGGTGAGAATCAGGAATAAAAACGAGATTACGGTGTTAAATGGCATGGATTGAGTAATCGCTAGGAGCACGGCAGGCAGATTGAAACCCTCGAAGGGCTCGGTAATAGTGCCGGTGTTGGCCATCTCAAGGCCTAGCCCGGTTCCGCCTAGAATCGAGAACCATGCCATAGTTACTAAGGGTGCAACGACCGACATCAAGATGATAATTTCCCGTGCGCTGCGGCCGCGACTAATACGCGCAATGAAAATGGCCATCATGGGGCCATAGCCAATAAACCATCCCCAAAAGAAAATGGTCCAGTAAGACAGCCAGCCGGGGTCGTTAAACCAGCCGGCTTCACCTCGGTAAAGCGCTTGCTCGGGTAGCCATTGTAAATGGCTCAGTAACCCTTCGAAAAACCCCTGGAAGATAAAGGCAGTAGGGCCGGCTAACAGTAAAAACAGCAGGAGGGCGGCACCCAGAATAATATTCAGTCGGCTTAAAATTTGAATGCCCCGATGCATACCGCTGACCGCCGATGTCAGATAAATGACCATAAGCCCGGCAATCGTGATCAGCTGAATAGTCGTACTGTCGGGGGTGTTATAGAGGGAGCTGAGTCCGTAGCTGATCTGCAGGCCTAAAAAACCTATGGGTCCCACTGTTCCGGCAAATACCGCCAGTATGGACGCCACGTCAGCGATGTCACCGATAGGCCCTCGGACACCTTGTTCTCCGAGAAGGGGGTATAGCAGCGTTCTTGGCGCCAGAGGTAGGCCTAAATCATAGTGGAGCCGCATTAACACCAATGCCGTCAAGCTGCCCAAAATTGACCAGGCCAAAAAACCCCAATGGAGAAAGGACTGAGCCAATGCCACTGGTACAGCCTCAGAGGTTCCCGGCGCGATGTCAGTAAAGACCGGGGGTACGGTGACAAAGTGTGCGATAGGTTCGGCGGCGGCCCAGAAGACGCCGCCACCCGCGAGCAAGGTGCACAACACCATTGCAATCCATTGGAATGCGGGGAATTCCGGTGTGTCGCGACCGCCTAATTTAAATCGAGCATAGGGTCGCGTTGCCAAGAAAATAGCGACGGCAAAATTGGCGATCATCAGTAACTGCCAGAACAAACCAAAGTACTGGGCGCTCCAGTTGAAAGATTGATCTATCCAGCGAGAAAAAAGCACCGAATCAACAAAAAATAGCCCTAGGAATGCACAGACGAATAACGCAGACAAAGCGGTCACGCGCCGAGGTGCGGTGGTGCTGGGTAAATGATCAGTCGGCAAAGTAGACCCCCTTCAGTCGCTCTCGATGTGGCTGCATAAAAGCCGGTCGAATATTTGGGTTAGCGGGGCCACGGGTGGTCACCGTACTGAAGTTCATCATACAGGGTGCCTCACTCGGCGGGCCCCGCGCCCAGATGAGAGGCGTCGAAGGATTCAACCAAAGCAAATTGCGCCAGCTCCTTCAGCCGTAGCCAAAGTTCTTGTGACACCTCTATGCCAGAGGTCATAGCACGCTCTCGCACCGCGAGCAGCTCAGACTCATCGTGTTTGGCCAGCAGGTCATATTTAAAGTCAGAGCGCATCGTCGGTAGCAAGTCGACGTGGTTTGCCATCAACAGAGTAATGCCGTCATTAGCTTCGTTTTCTTCAGGAACCTCTTCAACCGCATAGACTCGAATCGATGGCACCGTCGAATTGGCCCTAAAACCCACCACTTGTTCAGTAAGCGGTACTTGGGCATTGCGCCAAAAAGCGGTCACATTCATGCCCCGTGCAGACAGTCTAGCCAGGTAGCCCATGATCAATTGTCGTTGTCGACAACGCCTGATTTTTATCACTGAAAGGCCCCGAGACCGGGCTTTCGCAAAGGCCAGTTCAAGTGCCAAGTTACAGGACCGCAACACACTGAGGTTGTGGCCATCCACAACGGCGACGTCGCCATCTTGATAAAGAATTTCGGGGTGGGTATCGGGATTTTCACCAATTAAATGCTCCAACCCCAAGCTCAATGCTTCAAGCCCATGGAGGTCATAACTCTCCATCCAGGTCACCATGTCGGCGGCGTCATCAGCATGTCCCTCGTCAAAGCCAATACCAATAAAGGCTTTGCGCGAGAGGCCCTGCAGCTCGTTAAACGAGACTTTCATGATTTTCCCGCTGCTCAGGAAGCCCGCCAATTTCGGAATGAGTCGGGGCCAAAGCGTAGCTCCAGTCATCGAAGGCAAATAAGTCGGTGGGTTCCCCATTGAGCTCGTTGATCAGTGGGGCACCTTGAAAGAAAGTCACGCGTACCCAGCGGTCCCCCCGGGGGTCAAAGCGGTTTGCACCCAAGAACGAGAGTTTGGCGCGCAATAAGTGCATGGGTTTCATATCACGATGCCATAAATTGCCTTGAATCTCGCCGTAGGCGGTGGTGGCCATCGTCTGAATACGACGAATGCTTTCCATGAATTTCGGTTTTGCCAGAAGAAAGTCAATGGTCAGGGCCTTGGGGTTGTTTTCGAGAAACTCGGCAACTGCACTGTAGCTACGCTGCACGCGGGGTGCGATGGCCAGTGGCAGCTCTTTGTTCTCTCCCGGGTCAACACCACGAACACCCAGCCTGGGCTCTTCTTTTTCAATGGACTGATACCAAAACCAGTGCTTGGCTTCGGGCGCCTCGAAATCTTCTGCAAGGGCCCAGTCGAACTGAGTCTCAATAACCTGCTTGAGCTGTACCAGTGGCATATCCGGTACGAGTTCGAGCTTCTCCTCGACAGCCATGGCATCTTCAAGCATGTCTACTGACTCGGGATAGAGTTCGATCAGTAAGGTGTTCAAAAGCTCTTGGGTGTCTGTTGTTTGGGCGGCTTCCGACCAGTCGGTGAGCTGCTGCCACAACGCATCATCGAGCGGAATTTGCTCCAGCCAGGGAATGATGTCAGCCAGTTCGACGACGACGGTGGCATTGCGTTGTGCCTGCACGACATTTTCTACTGTGGTCTCTTCCAAATAGCGTTGGGCTCTTAGGCATAACGAAAGTAAGCGCTCTCGACTATCTTCTGAGGGTATTTGGGCCTTGGCCGTGGCCAAGGCCTGCTCACGGGCATGAATCCATTGGTTAATGAGCTGCGGGTGACGAATAAGAAAAGGCGCCATGCCTAACCCCGTAGAGTTACCAATACCTAAGTAGCGCCGCAGCTCAGTGGCAAGGGGTACCGCTGTTTCAGGGGCTTTTATTCTAGCCAGGTGCTCTGCCTGGTCTATGGAAAACTGTCGCAGCACATAAACCGCAGTCATCTGTGCGGAAAAAGGATATCGAAAGTCTGGATTACCCTGAAGGCGGCCATAGTCTGCAATGCCAAACTTGCCGTTGCCATAGACAGCTGTCGTTCGGTAGAGGTAGCCAACTTCGCAAATAGCCTCCACGGGGGGTTGCTCCCCCGCGGCCAGTGACTGCACAAACACTTCAAAGTTGCGCAGGCTTTTATTGGCTCTGGAGATCACCAGTAAACGGGGGTGTTGTCGGCCGGCCTCCTGAAGAGGAACGTTCTCTGCAAGGGCGGTGAACAGCGAATCTTCGACATCGCCCTCGACAAGGCCAAAGGTGACATCCCATGCATTGGCTATCACGCGATCAGTGCGTTGCTCGTCATCAATCTGCTGCGAAAAAATCACCACATGGTAACGACCGTGAGGCGTTTGCACCCTGTAGATCACTTCACCGTAGCCACCCTGATCCAGTGCGAAATATTCTTGGGTAATCTGCCAGCGCTGGCGTGCCATTTGGCGTATAAGGCTGCGAGCAAAGCTGAGGCGACTGGGTACCAGTGTTCCCAGCCTCTCCAGGTCCATCACCAAGTTTTGCGGTCGCAGGGCAGGGGCGACACGAGCGGCTTGTAGGACCGCGTCGATCATGCGGCGCTCTCAACCGAGAGGGGCTCAATGCCTTGGGGCTTGGCAACACGGGTCAGTAGGTCCACCCAATTTCCCCCCATGATCTTTCCCGTCTCCTCATCATTAAAGCCTTTGGCTTGCAATGCCGCTGCAATACCGGGGAAGTCGCGGCTATCTTTAAACCAGGTCAGTGCATCGGGCCACCCTGCATTGGCAGATGAGCCTTCGCCATAATCCATTGCCTTAGACCAGCGCCCGTTACGCATCCATTCGAGAACACTCTGGGGTTGATTTTGGCACAGGTCTGAGCCCAGACCGATTCGATCAATGCCCATGCGCTCAGCGGTCCAGGCGACCATGTCGCAAAAATCTTCAAGCGAGCACTGTGGACCATTTTTCAAATGAAAAGGATACAAAGAAAAGCCGAGTAATCCCTGATTATCCGCAATGGCATCAATGACCGCGTTGGATTTATTACGCAGTGCCGGATGAAAGTGGCTGGGGTTGGCGTGAGAGATAATCACTGGCTGTTGTGAGTGCTCTATTGCTTCCAACGTAGAGCGCTCAGCGCTGTGGGACATATCGATCACCATGCCGACACGATTCATCTCGCGCACGACTTGTTTGCCGTATCGCGTTAGACCGCTGTCCTCAGCTTCATAACACCCGCAGCCCAATAGGCTTTGGTTGTTGTAGGTCAGCTGCATGATCATTAGCCCCATGCGCCGCATAATCTCAACCAGTCGAATTTCGTCTTCAATGGGCGAACAGTTTTGTGCGCCAAAAATGATACCAATCTTCCCTTCTTGCTTGGCTTTGTGAATGTCCTGTGGCTCGAAAACCGGTTTGATTAAATCGGGGAATGCCTCAAAGCGTGCGTTCCACTCTCCAAGTCGCGTCAGCGTATCCCGCGTCGTCTCATGATAGGCCACGGTAACGTGCACAGCGTTGAGACCACCGGCGTGCATTTGCTCGAAGACCTCGCGTGACCACGCTGAGTACTGTAAGCCGTCGACAACGGTCCAGGCTGGATTCATGAGTCTCTCCCGCAAGTTAGGCTTGAATATAGGTTGTCTTAACCGTGGTGTAGAACTCCCGCGCATACTGTCCCTGTTCTCTGGGACCAAAGCTAGAGTTTTTCCGACCGCCAAAAGGCACATGGTAATCGGTTCCTGCCGTAGGCAGATTCACCATGACGCAGCCGCTGACCGCGCGTTTCTTGAAGTCCATAGCCAGGGCGAGAGACTGGGTGATAATGCCTGCCGTGAGGCCGAATTCAGTATCGTTGAGTATTTCGAGCGCATGCTCGTAGTCATTCGCTTTAATGACACTGGCTATCGGTGCAAATAATTCTTCACGATTAATGGCCATGGCATTGTCGGTGTCGACAAAGAGCGCCGGTGACATGTAATAGCCGGGTTTATCAAGGGTTATGCGTTCGCCGCCTTGTACGAGCTGCGCGCCTTCTTCCAGTCCTCGCTGAATCCAGGCAAGGTTGGCTTCGAGTTGTTCCTCTGATGCGATTGGACCCATGTCTACGCCGTCTTCTAATGCGTGCCCAACTCGTGTTGCCGAGAGCTTTTCGCCCAGCTTCGCGACGAACTCGTCATAAATGCTAGCGTCAACAATTAAACGAGATGAGGCGGTGCACTTTTGCCCTGTGCCGCTGTACGCGCCGACGAAAGCCGCGTTAACGGCGACTTCCAAATTGGCGTCTGCAGCAACGATTAGTGCATTCTTAGACCCCATTTCTAATTGGCACTTCACCAAGTTTGCGGCGGTTGCGCTGGCCACTTGGCGCCCAACGGGGAGTGACCCAGTGAAGCTCACTGCATGAATTTGGTCGCTGTGGATAAGTGTATTCCCCACCTTACCGCCGCTACCCATGACCAGATTAAAAGCGCCTGAGGGGAGGGCGGCCTGCCGGGCAATTATTTCAGTCAGTGCCCAAGCGCTGGCGGGAACAAGATTAGCCGGCTTGAGAATAACTGCGTTACCGAAGGCAAGGGCGGGGGCGATTTTCCAAACAGCTGTAGCCATTGGAAAATTCCACGGGCTAATAACCACGATTACGCCCACGGGCTCCCGGCGAGTTTCTATTTCAATACCGGGGCGCACAGATTCGGCACGATCATCAATTTGACGATGAACCTCGGCGGCGTAGTAGTGAAAAAACTGGCCGGAGCGATAGACCTCACCGACACCCTCTGCCCGCGTTTTGCCTTCTTCTCGCGCTAATAATTCACCCAGTTCTGCACTGCGCTCTATGAGTTCGTTACCGATAGCCATGAGGACTTGGTAACGGGTTTCCAGAGGAGACTGTCCCCACTGTGCTACCGCTCTGTTGGCGGCGTTGATGGCCTCTTGAACCTGCTCGGTACTGGCCTGTGCGTAATGACCAATCAAATCATGGGTGTCTGAGGGGTTTATGTTGGCAAGGGTTTCAGGGGTGTTCACCCAGTTACCGTCAATATAAAGGGCGTGCTGGTCTGTCATGCTGAACTCCCTGGTTGCATTTAAAATAAAGATGTCTGCAGACAGAGGCTAGCGGGTTGTGATAAATAAGGAAAATTAATTAAACGAATAAAATAATAAGAAAAACTTATCAAAAGCAAAGGCGAGGGCAAGGCGTGAACAAAGGTTTAAAGCTCCAGCAGCTGCGATATATTCTGGCGGTGCTCGATGAAGGAGGATTCAAGCCTGCGGCTAAACGCCTTCATCGTACTCAGCCCGCATTGTCGTTGGGTATTCGAGAGCTTGAGGAAAGCCTGGGCGCTGCACTGCTTGAAAAGCAAGGTGCGGGTCGGTTGACACCCTTTGGTGAGGTCTGTGTTCCTAGGTTTAGGGAGTTGCTGGGAGTTCACGACCGCGTTGTGAAAGATCTTGATGATGTGGTCAATCGGCGCAGTGGACGCGTTGAGGTGGTCACTGCGCCGTCAATAGCGCGGCGGTACATGCCTTCGGTTCTCAATGACTTCTTACGCAAGTACCCGGCATTAGAGATAGGGCTCCACGATGGCCCCGCTGATGTGGTGGCAGATATGGTGCGTACAGGCGAGGTTGAGTTCGGGGTCAGTTCCCTTTGGGCCGACGCTGAGGACCTTGAATTTGAGCCCATTTTGGAGGATGCCGTTGGTGTTGTTTGCCATCAGACGCATTCCCTCGCCGATGCCAATAGTCTGCGTTGGCAGGATCTTATCGGGCAAACGATGATCAGAAACGGAACTTCCCGTCTACTCGAGGCGACGCCTGCGGAAGAGTTATTGGCCGAAAGTCGGATCTATATTTCCGAAATGATTTCTATAGACGCGATGTTGGAGACTGGCACTGCCTACACGACGCTGCCTCGCTTGGCATTTCAGGACAGCGTGTCTACCTTACGTTTCATTCCTATCAAAAATCCTACGGTGACTCGGGTCATTGGCATTATTACCCGTCGCGGCGTAACCGTATCACCCGCAGCACAGACTGTGATTGGGGCACTTCGTCAAACGATCACTGCAGAAGCGCACGTTGAGTCGACGTAGGACTTCACTGCCATGTTAAAAAGGCTGCTGTGGTGCTGTGAGGCGTCCCCGAAGGTTTCGTGCTTTTAGGTTTCTGGGGTTAGTCGACGTGCAGCATGTCTGTCAATGTCTGGTGGGTAAAAACACGTCTGATAACTCGAACTGCTGCCGAAGGCATGGATGCGTTACGTTATAGAAAAGCTTCCATCGATGCCCGTTGCTACATCACCCTAGCTTTTTTACTTATGGGGTTAGATCATGACGGCTCAACGCACGGTGTCAGCTGCATCGCGCTTAGTGACGGCGGCTTCTGGCCTTGCTGAATTTTCGTAGGCGAGCCCATCAGGAAATAGCAGTTGCGTCTCTTTTACTTCCCCATCCCGCTCGACACTGCAATCGAGGTCGTATTCAGGCTCGTCTTTAGCACCCACCATCGGGGCCATTTGGTGAATCATAAAGGTGTAGTTGTTGTATTGCTGACATTCAGTCATGCCACCGTTATGAAATGGGGGCTCCGAATAAAACAAAGAGGCTTCGAAGTGGGCGCTGGTCAACAGCATTTTACCGCCGGCCTCTGTATTGAAGCTTTTCATGGCCCATAGCGCGCGCTCTTGTGGGAAATATAAGTCATCGTTGTCTTTTTCATCCGTGACATAGTGAGCCCACTCTGTTGACGTTCCGTTCCAATCTTCAGGCTGGGTGTAAATGTAGTTTTCAGTAGCTCCACCCCAATAAATGGCCCTTAATGGAGGGCTAGTGTCGTCATGTGCTCCCGTATTCCCATCGATCCGGTGGGAGTCGTAAGGGGGGTTAGGGTCGCTATCGGAGCTCCAGGGGCCAGCAATTTCCTCAATGGGGCCCTCCAGGAATGTGTTTGCTAAAGGTCCATAACCCAGCAGGTTGCTGTGATAAGAAACGCCATTCCACTCCTGGCGGGTGAAATTCTGCGTATTGCTATCAAAGGAATACGTGCCATCGATGCCGTAGCGACAAAACTTGTCTGCACAATTTTCAGCCGGAACTCC